>Ga0302326_10000206_pt1 | contig 171315 bp, 170 predicted proteins | sample Palsa_T0_3_FD_202264 | JGI IMG/M metagenome (GOLD analysis project Ga0302326, IMG submission 202264) | Peat permafrost microbial communities from Stordalen Mire near Abisko, Sweden - Palsa_T0_3 | ecosystem: Environmental > Terrestrial > Soil > Palsa > Peat permafrost | place: Sweden: Abisko...
AAGCGTCCGTTGTTAATTCTCCACACCGGGTTCGATGGGGCAGCAGAAGAAATGCATACGGGAGGAGCACGGGCGGGTGTTGAGCGTGGCTGGAATGTCCTGGTTTTCGACGGGCCGGGCCAGTACGGGCCGATTCATCGTGAGCGCCTGCCTTTCCGCCCGGACTGGGAAAAAGTCGTCACGCCAGTGGTTGACTTTGCTCTCAGGCTACCTGGCGTTGACCCGGAAAAGATTGCCCTGATGGGCGTCAGCTTTGGCGGCTATCTCGCGCCCCGCGCCGCAGCTTTTGAGAAGCGCATCAAGGCCCTGGTCGCTAACGACGGAATTTATGACTTCGGCGTGACGCAGTTGTCTGCTGTTCCTCCGGGCCAGCGCGAAGCCTTCATTGCCGCAGTCAATCAGAAAGACGCTCCCGAACTCGATGCCAGGATTCTGGCGGGCAGACAGAAGTCGTCCGGCGCCAAATGGGCGATAGACCAGGCAGGCTTCGTAATGGGTGAGGCCACGCCTCACGCTACCGTTGCAAAAATTCTCCAGTTTACGCTCAGCGGCGGCATCGCGGAGCAAATCTCCTGTCCTACCTTGGTTCTCGATGCCGAAGAGGATATGTACCTGAAGGGCCAGCCGGACGTGCTTTATGAGCACCTCACCTGTCCGAAGACCATGATCCGTTTCACAACCGCAGAGGGTGCAGGTGCCCACTGCCAGTGCGGCGCTGATCGTCTCGCGAATGCTCGCATTTTTGACTGGCTCGATAACACATTTAGCCGCGCGGGCAAACCTTAGCGTTTTTCCTGCAAAGCCAGGTATTGGTGGATAAAAGCGATGGCCATGCTGCCTTCTCCCACTCCACTCGATACTCGTTTGATGGAGTTATGGCGTACATCTCCGGCACAGAATACGCCCGGCAGGCTGGTCTCCAACGGAAACGGGTGGCGATCGAGTTTCCAGGTGGTGAGGTCGCGCCCGGTGCAGATGTAGCCGCGTGGGTCCCGCTCCAAATCGCCTGGTAGCCAGGACGTGGTAGCATCAGCGCCGATCATCACAAATAAGGCATCGGCTTCGCAGCCGAAAATCTTCTCCGCCTCATGCGGCGCCTGCACGCGAACCTCAATTCGTTCCAGGTGATTTTCACCCTCCGCCGAAACAACCTGCGTAAATGGAAGAACTTCGATATTAGCCTTCGCTGCAATCTGATCAATCAGGTATTGCGACATACTGAGTTTCAGCCCTTCGCCCCGTAGCAATATCTTTACCTCAGCCGCATAGCTCGACAAAAAGATGGCAGCTTGTCCGGCTGAATTGCCGCCTCCTACGATGAAGACCTTCTTGCCGACTACATTTGCTGCCTCGTGGCGCGCCGCTCCATAAAATATGCCGCGGCCCAACAGGCGGTCTTCACCCTTCGCCTGCAGCAGACGCCAGTCCACGCCTGTGGCCAACACCAGCGCTCGGGCGAATACCGTCTCTCGTCCGTCGATCTTGCAGAGATAGCCTTCGCTGCAGGGAGTAAGCTTTTCAACCGAACGCGTCAGCGCAACTTCCGCGCCGAATTGGATCGCCTGCTTGAACCCGCGCCCGGTCAGGTCTTCCCCTGAAATCCCCTCAGGAAATCCCAGATAATTTTCAATACGGGATGATGTGCCTGCTTGCCCGCCTGCAGCACAGCGCTCGACAATCAGGACCCTTAATCCTTCAGAACTCCCATAAACGCCGGCGGCCATGCCGGCCGGTCCAGCCCCCACAACCACCACGTCATAGCTGTCGCGATTGGGCCTGGTCTGCAGTTGCAAAGCATCCGCAACCTGCCTCGTCGTCGGCGGCTCAATGAAAAGTTGCCCGTCAACACTTACGGCCGGGCAATCAGGGTCGTCGGAGAGGCCGGCCGGCACTCGCTCCGGGTAGCGATCTCGATCAATCCATTCATAAGGAATACGGTTCGCTGAAAGAAATTCGCGGATGTCATGGCAGTCCGCATCCCTGTTGCGGCCGAAGATGAGCACCCGAGATGTTGGTAAGGAAAGGGAACGTTGCTGGATCAGCAAAAGCCGTTCACCCAGCGTCTCCAGAATGATGGTGCGGGCCTCTCTTGAGTCCCGAATCAAGCGATGAAACTGCTGCTTATCCAGGCGCGCCATGCGGCATGAGGTTTGGGCGCGCAATGAACCGAAGGTCGGAGTGCCCATCAGAAGAGGCACTTCACCCAGGAACTCGCCCTGTTTGAGTTCGTATTGCGGAAACTCGGTCTGCTTTCCGTGAACATCTAAAACTATCCGCAGACGGCCTTCAAACAGCACATAGAACGAGGGGGGCGCGCCCTCTCGAAAGACCCATTCTCCCGGCTCGAGCCGCACATCGGCGATAGCGTGCGCCAAACGAGCGCATTCGGCCTCGTCAAGACAGGCAAAGATCTTGGCTTGTCGCAACTCTGCTGGAGTGAACATGAACGCGCCCTTCAATAACTATAGATCAGGGGCATGGATCTATTACCCGAAGTACCGTCAATGAGATCCACGGGCAGGCAGACCATCGCCGACCAGTTGGCCGAGACTCCCCGCGAGTAGTGGGCATAACCACGCGTTAGTTAACAATGTAAGAGGAGGTCGTCATGGTGCTTTCAGACGTTGCATCCATTGCCACAGCTATTAGCGGGTTGGCGGTTACGGCATCGCTTATTTATGTCGGAATCCAGACGAAGCAGAACGTGCGCCATACCAGGGCTCTGATACATCAGGGAACGGCAGCTCGAACCACAAACATCCTGCTTGGATTAATGAACGCCGAGATCGTTACGGCATGGATCGAGGGCAACGGGGGCACACCCACGCCCGAGTTCATAAGGCAGAGGCAGTTCTACTATCATTGCGGGATCGCGATGATCGCAATGGAGGACTACTTCAGCCAGCACGAGGACGGCCTTTTAAGCGATGAGCAGTTTTCCCGGGGTAGTGCGACTTTTCGAGAGCGGCTCAGAGAACCCGGACTGCGGGCCTACTGGTTGAAACAAAAAGAGACGATGATCAAAGCGGCACCCCGGTATTGCGCGTTCATAGACAGCCTTTGTGCCGGCGAACCGTCAGGGAGCGGATAGCTCATGGCCCGGCAAGCTCTCGTTATTCTGCTCGTCGTCATCGCGTTCGGCATTCTAGTGCCGATCTACAAGGGCTTTGCATTCCTGGACGCGCGCATCATCTTGGCCTATGCGTGCTTGTCGCTGCTGTTCGTGGCCCCAGCCAGCGCGGAGCTGGCCGCGACGCATGGGAAAGATGCATCCCCATCCCAGCTTCTGACCAGGATCGCGGTCATTGTCGCGTGGGGTTGGGGCCTCACGGTGCTGATTCTTGGCACTGCCCTCGTCACCCTGAACGTGCTAACCCGGCGGGGAGGATTCGCCGCGCCTCCAGTGCAATTCATCGCCGCGGTTCTTCTCTTTAGCTTGAGCGCATCCATTGCAATCGCGATGCTCGGCGCCATCCTGACCCGCCGATTTTCGGCGGCTCAAGTGAAGACCATGCTGCGCATTGCGTTCCTGGTTATTTTGCTGGCTCTGGCCTTTGGATCGCGCTTCTTGCCTGAGAGTGTAACGTTTACGATTTTTGATCGCTTTAGTAGCAGGAGGGCATTAACGCATCTGGCATGGGAGGCGTCGGCGGTATTCGCAGCCATCACCGCCTTGTTGTTGCTCATGCTGCTGAAGACCCGGCCTGCGGGCCCTTTTTGCCCGTAGCGACTCTTTGCCCCGCAGCAGTCTTTGTCCCGTAGCGGTCTTTGTCACGTAGCGGTCTTTGTTAAGATACCTATGGCAGAAAATCCCAATGAAGGAGGAGGATGAGTAAAGAAGACAGCATTGAGGTTACTGGAACAGTCGTAGAAAAGTTTCCGAGCGGCCAGTTCAGCGTTTTGTTGGACCAGGAGCGCACTGTGCTGGCGCACCTGGCTGGTAAGCTGCGGCGCAATCGCATCAAGGTGTTGGCTGGCGATCGTGTCACCCTGGAACTTTCTCCCTACGATTTAACCAAGGGACGAATTACCTACCGGCACAAGTAGACAGCCTCTCATTCCCTGCCCGGCAAGCTCTTTCTTGGTTTCAGATCGGGATGCACAAAATTCTGCTGATCTTCGGCACCCGGCCGGAGGCGATTAAGCTCTGCCCGGTGATTCGCGGCTTGCGCGAACACTCCAGCCGGTTCGACGTGAAGGTCTGCGTCACCGCGCAGCATCGGGAGATGCTGGATCAGGTTTTGGAGGCCTTCCATGTAAAGCCGGATCACGATCTGGACCTGATGCTGCCTGGCCAGACGCTGTTCCAATCCACATCGCGCATTCTCGCGGGCCTGGAGCCGGTTCTTCGCGCAGAGCAGCCAGCCATGGTTATCGTGCAAGGCGACACAACCACAACTTTGTGCGGCGCGCTTGCGGCCTTTTATTCCCAAGTTCCCGTGGCTCACGTGGAGGCAGGCTTGCGCACCCACGATCTGCGCCAGCCGTTTCCCGAGGAGATGAATCGGGTGCTCGCATCGCGCCTCACCACATTGCATTTTGCAGCCACGGAAAAGGCCGCCGGGAATCTGCGCGCCGAAGGCGTTCCCCCAAATTCCATCAGCGTGACTGGCAACACCGGAATCGATGCCGTGCTCTACGTTCGCGATGGCTTGGAGCGAGGCGCTCTGCGCGGCGACACCTGGAACTGGCTGGATGCAACCAAAAAGCTGATCGTGGTTACGGCGCACCGCAGGGAAAGCTTTGGCGACGGATTCGAACGCATTTGCCGTGCCCTGGCCCGCATCGCCGATCGAGAGGACGTGCAGCTGGTCTATCCGGTGCATCCCAACCCGAACGTGCAGGATCCGGTGCAGCGCTACCTCTCTGGACATCCCAATGTTCGTCTGATTTCGCCCTTGAGCTACGTGCCATTCGTCGACTTGATGCGCCGCGCCTATTTGCTGATCACCGACTCCGGCGGAATTCAGGAAGAGGGGCCATCGCTCGGAAAGCCGATCCTGGTGCTGCGCGAGAAGACCGAACGGCCGGAAGCGGTTGCGGCGGGGACCGTAAAGCTGGTGGGTACCGATGAGGATCGCATCGTCGGCGAGGCTGCCCATTTGTTGGGGAACAGTGGGGCATATAACCAAATGTCGCGTGTTCACAATCCCTACGGCGACGGTCAGGCCAGCGCGCGCATTCGAGAGCTAATTCATTCATTCCTGACGGCAAATTCCAAAAAATCCTAGCCCGGCCTGTTAGGAAATGGCCGCGCCAGGAAGTGCGTCATCGCGTCGGTTGCCGATTCCACCTCCATAATTACGTTGAGGCTTCGTTACTTTACTATGCGTTACACTCCAAATCGGTCGCGCGATGCAGCGGATTGCGATTGGTCGAGCGATATCGCTAGGGCACTCGCCCGGAGGTTGGTGGGCCAGCCCTCTGCGATTGCGGCCGTTGTCCCTTGTGTAGAGATGTACCGGGCCAGGCTCAGCCCCGAAGGCCGGCCGGCGGGCATCTTCCTGCTGCTGGGTCCAACCGGAACGGGCAAAACCAAGACCGTGGAAGCGCTGGCGGACGTGCTGCACGGCAGTTCGAAGAAGCTCCTCAAAGTGGATTGTGGCGAATATCAGATGGAACACGAAGTGGCGAAATTGTTGGGAGCGCCTCCGGGGTACTTGGGCCATCGCGAAACGCAGCCGCTATTTACGCAGCAGAAACTGAGTGGCGCCGCGAGCGAAGGCTGCGATCTTTCGATCCTGCTCTTCGACGAAATCGAAAAGGCCGCGCAATCCCTGCTGCGCTTGCTGCTGGGAGTTTTGGACAAAGCCTCGTTGCGGCTGGGCGATAGCACGCTCGTGAGTTTCGAGAAGACCATGATTTTTCTAACCAGCAACCTGGGGGCGCGCCAGATGAGCCGCGAATTACATCCGGAGTTCGGGTTCGAAGCCGTTCTGCCCCGCAAAGGTGTGGACAGCGGTGAGAAGCTGGAGCGCATCGGCAAGAGTGCGGTCCGCAAATACTTTTCGCCCGAATTCATCAACCGGATCGATGCGGTAGTGACGTACCAGCCGCTCGATGCGGCCGCGCTGTCCGCAATACTGGATCAGCATATTGAAGAATTGCAGGACCACCTTCAGCGCCGCCTCGGCGAGCGCGCGTTGCGCCTCGAAGTGCCCGCGCGATCGCGCAGATTTCTGCTCGAAAAGGGCGCCAGTTCGGAATATGGCGCGAGAGAGCTGAAGCGCACCTTACAGCATCAATTAATGCAGCCCCTGGCGGCGCTGGTGGCGTCGGGCGAGATTCATCCGGGCGCGAGTGTCCGCGCTGAAGTGGGCCCGTGCAAAACGAAGCTCGTTCTTCGAACGATGGACGATGGCGAGCTGATACCCGCTTGCTGATGCGCTCGGGTGGGTACTAACCTGGAGCGTGAGCGGAACACTCTACGTCGTCGCAACCCCGATCGGCAACCTGGAGGACATCACGCTGCGCGCCCTGCGCATTCTTCGGGAAGTGGATCAGATCGCGTGCGAGGATACGCGGCAGACTCGCAAGCTGCTGGACCGTCACGGCATTCAAAAGCCCCTGGTGAGCTATCACGAGCACAACGAGCAATCGCGAGCCGACGAGTTGCTTCGCGAGATTGAGGCGGGCAAGAACATCGCTCTGGTTTCCGATGCGGGAACGCCACTGATCGCCGACCCCGGCTATCGCATCGTGCAACAGGCGCGAGAGCGCGGCATCGCCGTGTCTCCCATCCCGGGACCCTCCGCGTTGATCAGCGCGTTGAGCGTCTCGGGACTGCCCACGGATTTGTTTTTCTTCGGCGGCTTTCTTCCAGCCAAGAAGTCGCAACGCCAGAAGACATTGGAGGAAATGAAGAGCTATCCCGCGACATTGGTCTTTTATGAAGCGCCACATCGGATCGTGGAAACTCTGAACGATGTCGCCGGGATCCTGGGACCGCGTCAGGTAACGCTAGCGCGTGAGCTGACCAAGATCTACGAAGAATTCCTGACGGGCGAGGCTTCGCAAGTGTGCAAGAAGCTCGCTGAAAGGCCTGCGATAAAGGGCGAAATAACGCTGATGATCGCGAAAGGCGAGGCTCCAGCCGCGGACCCCGTGCCGATCGAAGCGGCGTTCGATAAGCTGCTCGCAGCCGGCGTGCCACGCATGGAAGCGATGAAGACGGTGGCGCGCGACCGCGGCCTCTCCAAGCGCGAGGTCTATCAGAAGCTCAACCAACGGTAACGGACGCGGGCGCGGGGCGTCGGGCTGGTGCGGGACAACAATCCGCTGGACAGAAATCGCGACTCGCCGGGTACTGTCCGATGGCGCGCGGCTGGCGCAAACCCAAACGTTCTTCGATCAGCTCCCGAATCATTTGCAAAAACTTGGGATGCACTCCCACCGTAGGGGCGCGAACCATATTCACGCCGCGCTCGCGAGCAATGGCCTGCACTTCTGAATCCAGGTCGTAGATCACCTCGATATGATCGGAGACGAAACCGATGGGCACCACGGCCACTTCGGCGCCGCGATCCAACTGGCGAATTACGTCGGCAATATCGGGTTCGAGCCAAGGCTGGCTCGGCGGCCCGCTGCGGCTCTGATAAACCAGCCGCCACTCGTTCGAACCCAAACTCTCCGCCACCAGCCGGCACGATTCTTGAAGTTGCTTTTGATAATCGCTGGTCTCGGCCATGGTCATAGGTACGCTGTGTGCGGTGAAAATAAGCGGCGCCGCGCGGCCGCCCAACGCAGCGCGCACTTCATCGGCCTGCGCCTCAATAAACAGTGGATGATTGTAGAACTTGCGCAGCTTGTGGATCTCAGGCGCACCTGCTACCTCCGCGCGCGCACGCTCGATGTCCTCTAAATACTGACGGCAACCCGAGTAGGAACTAAAGATGGAGGTGACGAAACCAAGCGCTTTGCGGATGCCGTCTGCGCGCATTTGCCGCAGCGTGTCGGCCAGGAAAGGATGCCAGTTGCGATTGCCCCAATAGATGGGAAGCTTCAGCCCGTGGCTCGCCAGCTCGCCCTCCAGCCCGGCTACCAGCGCGCGGTTTTGATCGTTGATCGGGCTCTTGCCGCCGAAATGATAATAATGCTCCGCGACAGCGAGCATCCGTTCGCGAGGTACATTGCGCCCGCGTAGGACATTTTCAAGAAAAGGTATGACGTCGTCCGGCTTTTCCGGCCCTCCGAAAGAGAGCACCAGGACGGCGTCATACGCTGCTTCAACCATGCATAACTATTGTAAGTGGCTAACGCCAGTAGCCGCGACGATAGCGCCAGCCATTGCCGTTTCGCTCCCAACGGTCGGCCACCCAGACAGCGTGCGCACGCGGCGGCACTGCCCATCGGCCATTCACCCAGGCCCAGCGGCCTCCGTTTAAGTTCCAAAACCCGTCCACCCAGACATATCCCGGTCCCGGTGCATAGCCAACGGCACCCACAGCGTAGGGGGCGGGCGGAGGCGGCACGCTATACGCTACGTAACCGGCCCTGTATCCACCACCGCAAGCCACCAGCGCGGACGATGCCAAAAGAATCCCCGTAAGAGCTGCATACTTCAAATCCATAGTGATTGTGACTCCTCATCCACTTGAACGAGGGTTCCGCGCGATGGGTTACGAATGGTGAAAATTCGATAACGTTAGCGCCGATTCATTTTTTCGGCGCCAAGATCTATTGCGAATGATCTATTGCGAATGATCTATTGCGAATGGTCTATGCAAATGATCTACTGCGAAATCGCGACCGCCTCGGCCGGACTGCACACCACTTGCGCCACCGTGGGACCACCGCACACTGAGACGTTCACCGTATTGCCAGTTAGATCGGTGGGCAGAATCAGATCGATCTGCTGCAATCCTACAAATCCGGGCGCAGGCCCCGCGTAATAAGGTTGCGTCACAACTTCCGACCCGATCTTTGCGGTGATCACGCCAGTTCCAGACAAACCGGTGGCGAAAACCTGGATCACGCTGCCGGGCGCGGCTGGCTGCTTCGAGCTATTCAGGCTGTAATTCTGATTGAGAATACCGTTCGCAAAGATGCCCGGTGCAAAAGGCGCGAGACTCACCGTCAGAGGAGCGCTGGGAACGCCATCCACGCTGACGATGACTTGCGCGGAGGCCGCAGTGCCCAGGCTCGCGGGAACCACCAGGTTAATCTGCGTGGCATTGCTGAACAGCACCTGACCGGGAATGTTATTGAAAGCGACCGATACGTTCTGTCCAGAGAACTCGCTGCCGAACAGAGTGGCGATGGACCCAGGAACCAGCGGACCACTCGCAAAAGTCGCGGCATTCACGGCACTCTGGATGGACGGAGGCTGAATGGTGGGCGCTGTAATCACAAACGAAATCACAACATTTTTGGTTCCCGCCATTGGCCCGGCATTGATCGTGAGGGTAGCCAGGTAAGTGCCCGGCGTAAGGGTCCCTGGAACAGCGTCGACGCGAATGGTCCCGTTGTTTACTCCCGACGTGGGCGATACAGTGAGCCAGCCACTGCCGTTCGTGTAGTTGACGGACGCAGTCCACTCCAACAACCCGCCGGAGGAATTGTGCACCTGCACATAATTGGTGGTGGTCAAGCCGCCGGTCTGCGCCGTGTAATTGAGGGAGGTCTCCAGCACCGACAATCGCGGAAAGTACGTGGCGTCGCAATCTCCCAGGATGGTGCAATCTTCCGGTGGAGTGATTTGCTGGAAGCGAGGAATAGGATCCGTGGCAGTAGCCACGTAGACGGTAGAAATCGGGCCTAGCGACACGCTTTCTGAAGTGATCGTTGTGGTGCCGTTTCCATTCGGCGGAAGCACCAGGAAGGTGGGGAACTGGGCGCTCTCTTGAATGGAATCATTGGCGTCTACCACCTCATAAACCGCGATTCCCGAACCGTTGGTGAGTGTCACTTCACTCATGGCATCAAAACTTACCGTTGCCGACCCCGGAATTCCGGGCAAATAGGCCGGAGTGCCGCCGGCGCCATTGGCGTCCGCGTACGGTACCAGCGAAAGCAGCAACGTCGAATTGGGGCCGGGCGTGTACTTACCGCCGGAAGCCGGCACGCCAAGATCTCCGCCCGCGGTGGGCTGAGTTGCGTCCGAACCCGCTACCACCGTTGGAACATACAGCGTCGCGCCTGGGGGAAAACCCGAGTACTGAACCCAAATCCGCGTTCCAGTGTTGGCATTCAGATTTTGCGGGTCGGATAGCGGACCAAACGAGGCGGCGAAGCCTTCGGTAACACGGGTGGAAGTGAAGGCCGAACGGGCGGCGAGAAAACTGGCGAAGCTCGCGACATTCTGTGCCTGTGGGGACCCGGTCTGCGTGCAGATCAGTTTGCCTGAAAACCCAACATAAAGACCATTCTCAGGCTGTCCCACCACCACCTGGTCGATAGGAACTGAAAACTCCGTGCTGGGATTTAAGCCGATCAAAACCTGCACCGATTTGCTCAGGTCGAAATCTAATTGATTGGCAGCAGCCCGCACGCCGGTGATTCGTAGGGTAACTGACCCGGTTGAGGACAAAGTGAAATTGACGCCATTGAAGACCAGCGTCCCTAATCCCGTGAGCGTAGCGGGCGAAGCGATCGGTTGGGGTCCTAAGCCGTTGTCCGCCGTGAATGAGATACCGGTGAGCGTGTTCGAGGAAGCGGAAGTAAGGGTGTTGGTGATGTTAACGTTCAAAAACAGGAAAAGATCCACCGTCAAGGCGGCGCTAGGCGTCCCCCCGGAACAGGAGAAGACCAGGTCGCCGATCCTTTCGGTGATCCCTTCCGCGTGTACAATGGCGGGAACCGGCGTAGGATTGCAATTCAAAGTGGCAGCGCGCGCAACCGGGAACACTCCTGCCACAACCAGGGGCAAAAAGGCAAATAATTGGCGAAACATGGATAAAACCTCGGGGAGCTTACTCGGGACGCGTGGCTCCATTATACACGCCTTGTTACAATAGGATCGGCCCCACAAAATTTCCCGGTTGCCTATGAGCGCACTTACCTCCATCGCGGAACAGCCTGTACTTCAGACGCCGCTGATGGACAAGTTCGGCCGCCTTCACGACAATCTCCGGATCAGTGTGACCGATCGATGCAATATTCGATGTTTTTATTGCATGCCGGAAGAGGACGTGCAATACGCTCCGCGCGAAGAGATTCTTTCGTTCGAGGAAATCGAGCGCTTGGTGCGCGTTGCGGTGTCGCTGGGCGTGACTAAAATTCGCGTGACGGGCGGCGAGCCGCTGGTGCGTAAGGATCTGCCGGTGCTCATCGCGAAGTTGTGCGCCATTCCGGGCGTCCGCGACCTGGCATTGACAACCAACGGCGTGCTTCTGGCACGGCACGCGCAAGCGCTCTACGACGCCGGCTTGCGGCGCCTGAATATCCATCTGGACACTTTGGATCGCGAGCGCTTCCTGAAGATCACGCGTCGCGACGATCTGGGTAAGGTGCTGGACGGCATCGCCAGCGCGCAACGCCTGGGCTTCGGCCCGATCAAGATTAACGCAGTAGCGGTGAAGAACCTGGTGGAACCGGACGTAGTGCCACTGGCGCGCTATGGCCGTGAACACGGGATCGATGTCCGGTTCATCGAATTTATGCCGCTCGATTCGCAAGGCCTGTGGGCGCGCGAGAACGTGCTGTCGGCGGATGAAATCATCGAAACGCTGTCGCGCGAGATTTCGCCGCTGGTGGAGATTCCGGATCGCGATCCACGCGCACCGGCCACGGAATATCGCTATGCCGATGGCCTGGGCACGGTTGGGTTCATCGCTTCCGTCACCCGGCCATTCTGCCTCAACTGCAATCGTGTCCGGCTCACCAGCGACGGCAAACTGCGCTATTGCCTCTTCGCCATTGAAGAGACTGATGTCCGGGAGCTGCTGCGCAGTGGCGTGCCGGATTCCGAAATCGCGGCGACCATTCGCGAAACGGTTCAGAAGAAGTGGCTCGGGCACGAGATTAATTCAGCCAGGTTCGTGGCTCCTCCGCGGCCCATGTATGCCATCGGCGGTTAACGGCTTCGATTCTTGCGCGAATTACTGAAAACCTAACGGTTACTGTACACCCTCCGAGCAGTTGCGGCGTCAAAGCTACATGCGTGGTGGCGACTTCATTTCAGGATGGGGTAAGATTTTGCGCGGCAAACTGCCGCTGCTCTCGATTGAAATCACCAGCGAGTGCCCGCTGAGTTGCCCGGGTTGCTACGCGTATGGCGATCGGCACTTAGGTGGCGGCGTGACGCTCACGCAATTATCCGACACGCGCGGCGAGACACTGGTTCAGGGCATTTTGAGGCTGGTGGACCAGCACGATCCAATGCAATTGAGCTTAGTAGGGGGCGAGCCGATGATGCGGCATCGCGAGTTGAGTAAGTTGCTTCCCATCCTGAGCGCGCGCGGCATTTACACCATGGTGGTAACCAGCGGCGTGATTCCCATTCCGGCGGAATGGACCGCGCTGCCGCGAGTTACCATTGCTGTCTCGGTAGATGGCCTGCCCGAGCACCACGACGAACGGCGTAAGCCGGCCACTTATGAACGGATTCTCCGCAATATTGCGGGGCGAAGCGTGTACATCCATTGGACGGCTGTAAGACAGCATGTCCAGGACCTTCAGTATGCCGAGCGGTATCTCGAATTCTGGAGCGAGCGCCCGGAAGTCCGGAGAATCTGGATGAGTGTCTACACGCCACAGCGCGGGGAGCAAAGCGCGGAGCGGCTCACGCTCGAAGACCGCAAACGCCTGGCGGAAGCAATTCCAGGGCTCGCCAGTAAGTATCCGAAGTTTCTGATCAAATCGGGAATGGCGCGCGCCATCCTGAGCCCCCCCGCGAGCCCCGCCGATTGCGCCTTCGCCCGCGTGTCCGCCAACTACACGGCCGATCTGCGCACTCGCGTCGCCCCATGCGTGTTCGGCGGCGATCCGGATTGCTCGGAGTGCGGCTGTGCCATCAGCTCCGCGCTGCACTGGATCACAAACGAAAAAGCCGGACCCATCGCTGCGCGGCATTTGCTGGATGCATCGCTAAGAATTGGTGAAATGGTAGCAGGGCTGAAGAAGGCGAGTTAGAAGTTATTCGTCGTCCGAGACCAGCTTCGCCAACACGGAGAAATCCTCCAGCGTCGTGGTGTCGCCCTTCACTTCCCCGTTGGTCGCCAGTTCACGCAGCAAGCGCCGCATGATCTTCCCGCTGCGCGTCTTGGGAAGCGAATCGGTGAAGCGGATATCGTCGGGCTTCGCGATCGGGCCAATTTCCTTGGCCACCCATTGCCGCAGTAAATTCTTATTTTCCTCGCTAGGCGCCTGTCCGGCCTTCAGCGTCACGAACGCGGAAACGGCCTGGCCTTTCACTTCGTCGGGACGTCCCACCACCGCGGCTTCGGCCACCATCGGATTCGCCACCAGCGCCGACTCGATCTCCATAGTGCTCAACCGGTGTCCAGCCACGTTTAGCACATCGTCCACGCGGCCCATCAGCCAGAAGTAGCCGTCGGAATCGATGCGCGCGCCGTCGCCGGCGAAATACATGCCAGGGATCTGCGACCAATACTGCTCCTGATAGCGCTCAGGATCGCCGTAAATGGTCCGCAACATGGAAGGCCAAGGTTGTTTGATCACCAGGAATCCTCCGGACCCCGGCGGTACGCTATGGCCCTCCCGATCCACAACATCGGCGATTACGCCCGGTAATGGCAGCGTAGCTGAACCGGGTTTGGTCGCGATAGCGCCGGGCAGCGGGGAAATCATGGTGGCGCCGGTCTCGGTTTGCCACCAGGTATCGACGATCGGACAGCGCCCGCCGCCGATCACCTCGCGATACCACATCCAGGCTTCCGGATTGATCGGCTCACCCACGCTGCCGAGCAGCCGCAGCGAGCTGAGGTCGTGCTTGCGAGGCCATTGTTCGCCCAGGCGCATGAACGCGCGAATGGAGGTAGGCGCGGTGTAGAAAATGCTGACTTTGTATTTTTGGATGATGCGCCAGAAACGATCGGGCTCCGGCCACGTCGGCCCGCCTTCATAAATCACTACGCTCGCCGCATTCTGCAACATGCCGTAGACCACGTAAGTGTGGCCCGTCACCCAGCCGATATCGGCCGAGCACCAGTAAGTGTCTTCCTCGCGCAGATCGAAGATCCATTTCGCGGTAATGTAGGAGCCCACCGAGTAACCGCCGGTGGTGTGCAGGATGCCCTTCGGTTTACCGGTGGTGCCGGAAGTATAGAGCAGATAAAGTGGATGCTCGGCATCCAGTGGCTCAGCCGCACAATGGTCGGCCGCGGTCTCCATCAACTCATGCCACCAATGATCCCGGCCCGCGCGCATCGTAACGTTGCTGCCGGTGCGCCGGTAGACCAGCACGTTCTTCACCGTGGAGCACTGCGGCAGCGCCTGATCCACAGCCTCTTTGAGCTTGACCTCAGTCCCTCTTCGAAAAGCTCCGTCTTGCGTGATCACCGCCGCTGCCCCACAGTCGTTGATGCGATCGATGAGCGCCTGCGCGGAGAATCCGCCGAACACCACGGTGTGCGCAGCCCCGATGCGAGCGCACGCCAGCATCGCTACGGGCAACTCCGGCACCATCCCCATATAGATGGCCACGCGGTCGCCCTTCTGGACGCCCAGCGACTTCAACACGTTCGCGCACTTGGAAACTTCGCGCAATAGCTGCTGATAAGTGAGCGTCCGCGAATCGCCCGGCTCGCCCTCCCATAAAATCGCGGCTTTATTCTTGCGCCATGTCGCGACATGCCGATCCAGACAGTTGTAGGAAACGTTGAGTTCCCCGCCCAGGAACCATTTGGCGAACGGCAGCTTCCATTCCAGAACGCGGTCCCACGGTTTGAACCAATGCAGTTCCTGAGCGATCTTCGCCCAGAAACCTTCCGGATCATCCTTGGCTTCCTGGTAAAGTCGATCGTATTCGGCCCGGCTCTTGATTTGCGCCCCGGCGCGAAATTGGTCCGAAGGTGGGAAGACGCGTTGTTCGTTCAGAACGGAATCGATGGCGTTCGATGACATGGCTCTCCAATAGCATATCGCCTCGATTGGGATGAGAATTTTTGGACCGAGCCGTTACAGTAACAGAGCCGCGACCAAAGGGAGCGGACATGACATACTTCATCACCTTCGCGTGCCACGGTTGCCACCTGCACGGCAGGAATCGGGATCGGTCGACAGACTGCATAATCTGCCGGGAAGCCGCGTACTAGAGAGCAATCCGCTAAGAGCTGCGAATGAGCGACGACTCATGGACCATGCCAGCCGGCGCCTAAACCAACAAGGGCTGGATGAATCAGGACGAGAGCGATGGGCGCGGCACGGGAGCACGCGGTGGTTATGGAAGCAGGAAAATGTAGCGGCTGCGATTCGATATGTGGTTGACGAGCAGGACCGAGGGATGGCGGTCTTCGAAAGGTTGGAGCGTTGACCGCTCCCTTTGGTCGCGGCTCGGTTTGTTGGTCGCGGCTCAGTTTGCGAAAGTGTAAAATGAGGGGCGCGTGATGTAGCGTACTCTCGAGGCGACAACTTCCGCCCCGGCCGCGCGTCTCATTCGTGGAGAATCTATGAGAAATTTTCTGATCGGACTCGTGGTGGGCGTCCTGCTGGTCGGCTTCACCCTGTTGGTCCTGGTTTTCGCCGCTGTCCGATTCGCTGGGTCCTACGCCAACCGGCCGGCGAGTGTCGCCGAGGATTCGACGGTGGTGCTGGACCTCTCCGGCGACGTGCCCGAGCGCTTGCCCGCCGAAATCCCGATCCCCATCCTGGAGAGCCAGCGCGGAATGTCGGTCCTGCAGGTTTGGGACACGTTCCGCCGGGCAGCCACCGATTCGCGCGTCCGCGGAATCCTCTTCGAGCCGCACGGGCTGGACATCGGCTGGGCCAAGATGGAGGAGATCCACGACGAGATCGTGAAGTTCCGCAAGTCCGGCAAACCCATCGTCACCTTTCTGCGCAACCCCACGGCGCGCGAATACTATCTCGCATCAGCCACCGACAAAATCTTTATTGCGCCGGAAGACTCGCTGGACCTCAAAGGATTGCGCGCCGAATCCATGTACTTCAAGCAGACCCTGGATAAACTCGGCGTAAAGGCGGAAGTGATTCACGCCGGCAAATATAAGGACGCGGGCGATATCTTCACGCAAACTTCCATGTCGCCGGAAACGCGCGAAGTGCTGAACGGGGTCCTCGATCAATACTACGGCAACCTGATCGCAACCGTGGCGGAGGGCCGCAAAAAGCAGCCCGACGCAGTCCGTGCGCTGATGGACGACGGTCCGTTCCTGGCGCGCGATGCCCTGGCCGGCGGTCTAGTCGATTCGCTCGGCTACGAAGACCAGGCCGTTGGCGACCTGCAGACTCGCCTGAAACAGAGCGAGCTGAAGAGGGTTTCGGCCCGCGCCTATGTGAAGGGGCTGCTCCCCGCCGGCGGTAATAGGATCGCGCTGATCGTGGGGCAGGGGGAGATCACGGCCGGCTCCGGCAACGAGAGCGCCGACGACGAAAGCTTTACCGGAACCGGCTTCATCAAATTGCTGAAGCAGGTGGAGAGCGACTCCAGTATTCAGGGCGTGATCATGCGCATCGATTCCCCCGGCGGCGATGCCGTGGCCTCCGACGACATCCTGCATGAGGTGAAGAACCTGAGCAAGAAAAAGCCGTTGGTGATTTCCATGAGTGACACCGCCGCGTCGGGAGGTTACTACGTGTCCGTAACCGGCGATCCCATCATCGCCTACCCCAACACACTCACCGGCTCCATCGGCGTAATTTTTGCGCGTTTTGCCTTACGCGGGCTCTACGACAAGATCGGCGTGGATGCGCAGATACTCACGCGAGGCAAGAACGCGGATATCGATTCCGCCTACGTTCCGCTCAGCGATGCCGAACGGCAGAAACTGGCCGGACAAATCGACGCGTTTTATCGCGCCTTCGTCAGCCATGTAGCCGACGGCCGCAAGAAGACCTTCGATCAGATTGAACCGCTGGCACAGGGTCGCGTCTGGGTGGGTGCTCAGGCCAAAGAGAACGGCTTAGTGGATCAATTGGGAGGCCTGGATCGGGCCGTCGAAATCCTCAAGGAGCGGGCCCACATGCCGGCTTCAGAGCGGGTGACGCTGGTACCCTACCCAGGACGCCGCAGTATTTTCGATCAGGTGTTCAGCCGGGCCGACCCGGCGGCCGAGGTCCAGCTCCGATTGGAAAAAATACTCGGTAAGCTCCCGTTACAGGCGCTCTCCGAGCGGGGGTTCCTGAAAGTGATGCCCTATTCCATCAGCGTGCGCTAGCCCGGGGCGTGCCTTCGTCGGAGGTTTCTGCGCCATACGCATCGTCGAGCTGCTCGAGCTGGTCCGCGATCGTTACCTTTTCAGGGTCGGGAAGTCGGCTCTCAAACCACTGAAAATAATTGCGAAATGCGCGCAGTGTTCGTACCGCCCGCTCGCGATCCCGTTGTTCAAGGGCGCAGCGCAGGTTATCTTGGATGAATCGGCTTCGGATAGCGTCGACGTCCACGGTACTAGAACTCCACTTACCCCTGGGCACTTTCGAGTCCAAAGGCCCGCGATGCAAATAATAGAGTTTATGTGAATGGTCGGGCGCGTCATCGGGAATTATTCCTCGCTAGCTTTCGAAAGCTGGGGTAATTTTCGCCTGCATAGTACGTGAGATGATCGCGTAACAGAACAATCGTTCTATGGTAAACGCCTGATTCCGGTCTAAGGTGAAGGTGGAATTGGCACCATGCAAACTCCGCACGAACCAGGCCGGCACAACTTACCCCGGCGCGACTTGCGTAGAAATAACAGACGCCCCTGCGACCACAACGTCAAGGTCATGTGGCGCGACCTCGCCGGTCAGGATAAATTCACCCACGCCAAGGCGCTGGATATCTCCGAATTAGGATTGCGATTACAGATGCCGGAGGCGCTGCCGCATCAGGCCTATTTGGGGCTAAGCGCGGCCCAGCTGGGACTCACCGGACATGCCTCCGTGCGGCACTGCACGCGGATTCGCGGCGCGAAGTTTGCAATCGGCGTTGAGTTCACCGCTGGTCTGCGCTGGACGCCCAAAGATTAACCAATCCCGCTGTTAGAATTGAAGTTCGCATGCTGGAAAGCAGTCCTCCCCGCTTGATCGTTGGAATTACGGGCGCGACCGGTGCGATTTTTGGCGTCCGCCTGCTCGAAGCCCTGCGCTCCAGAAACGTGGAAACGCATCTCATTGTCAGCAAGTGGGGCGCGCACACGCTGGCCGAGGAAACGTCTTACTCGCTCGACCGCATTCGGCAAATGGCCACGTATTCTTATCCGCCCTCCGATCAAGGCGCAGCGATTTCGAGCGGATCGTTCCTAACATCCGGCATGGTCATCGCGCCTTGTAGCATGCGAACCCTGGCCGCCATCGCCACTGGTCAGGGCGACAACCTGATTCATCGTGCGGCCGACGTGATCTTGAAAGAACGCCGCAAACTGGTGCTGCTGGTGCGTGAGACGCCGTTGCACGAAATCCATCTGGAGAACATGCTGAAACTCGCGCGCATGGGCGCGGTGATTCTGCCGCCAGTCCCGGCCTTCTACAATCACCCGCAGTCTCTCGAAGAGATGATCGATCACGTAGTGATGCGCACGCTCGATCAGGTGGGCATCCACACCGATCTCGCCGAGCGGTGGGGCAGGGAGACACAACTCAAGGTCTCCAATTAGCTGCTGACGCCCCGCTTGGCCTTTAATTCCGCGAGCAGCCGCGTCACCTCCTCCTGTTTTTCGAGCGATGCCAACCGATCCTCAATGCTGTCCCCCGTCAGTTCAGCCTTGGCCTGGCTCAGCGCTTCACTACGCTGCACCTTGCCCTTCATGCGATCGAACGCGTCTCCAGGATGCAACGCGTTGCCCAGCGCCAGACGCGCGTCACCGGCCTTGTTCATCGCCCGGGCGCGGCGATGCTGCGCGATCAGCACGTCGCTCTTGGCTTGTGCCTCGGCCAGCTTCAGCTCCAGCTTGCGCAAGGCCGACTTGAGGTTTTCCACCTGCAACCCCTGGTCGGCCATCTGCTCCTCAAAGTTCCCCGCCAAGGATCGATAGCTGAGCGATCGTTCAATTGCGGCACGCGCCAGATCGTCCTCCTTTTTGTCCACCGCCAACTCAGCCTTGCGAACCCAGTCGGCGGATTTATCTTGATTCTCCTTGCGCTTCTTCTCCAGCAGATGCTGATCGGCGATCGCGATCGCCACCTGCGTCTTCACTTGCAGCAGTTGATTCTGCATGTCGAGAATCACTTGCTTGATCATCTTCTCGGGCTCCTCGGCCTTGTCGATGATGTCGTTGAGATTGGCCCGGACCAACGTAGCTACGCGCTCCAAAAGTGCCATGATTGTGCTCCTTATGAACTGGCGATGGTTCCCGAACCGTTGCCCGGTTTGGGGGCCTTATCGCCGATGCTTCTGACTTTTCCAAATAGTTCGGACATCTGCATGCCCGAAAGAGTTTCAAACAATGCCGGGATCTGCGCCGCAATCTTAGTGAGATCGCCCGTCACCTTGTGCATTCCCGCGGTGTCTCCATCGCCCGTGGAAACGATCGTGATTTTGTCGATATTCGCCAGCGGTGCAGCCAGTGCCCGCACCACTTCCGGCAGCCCGGTGATCAGCTTATCCACCACCGCGGCCTGGTTCCATTCCTGATACGCCTCGGCCTTCACGCTCATGGCCTTGGCCTCCGCTTCGCCTTTCTTCAAAATGATCTCCGCCTCGGCTTCGCCCTGCGAGCGGATGGCGGCGGCATGGCCTTCCGCTTCCGCGGTGAGGCGCAACTTCTCGGCGCCCGCCAGAGTTTCGATTCGGCCGCGCTCGGTTTCCGCCTGCTTGAGAACGGTAGCGATGAGCTCATTCCCACGGCGCTTGATTTCCGCCTCTTGCACTCTGGTCTCTTGTTCCTTCTGTACGATCTGGATCTTCACCTGTTCGGCGATCACTTGCTGTTGCATGATATTGGCCTGGATGTCGTAGGCTTTGTCGGCCTGCGCCTGCTGCTTCTTGGTGGCCTCCACATAGGTCGCCCTTTTGATTTCCAAATCCCGATTCGCTTCCGCCTGCTTGGCCTGCGACAAAGTTTCGGCCAGCACGCGCTCCTGATCCGCCAGGGATTTCGCCACCGCGGCGGCGCGCATCGCTTCCGCGCGTTTGATGGCCGTATCGCGCTCGGCTTCGGCCGTAGCGACGTCGGCATCGCGTTTAATGCGCGCTACGTCGGGCCGTCCCATGTTGGAGATGTAGTCATTCTTGTCGCGAACTTCTTTGATGGTGAAGGAAATCACTTCCAGCCCCATCTTGCTCAAATCGTCCGCGCAGGTGCCGCGCATGCGGTCTCCCACCATCTCGGGTTCCTTCACGATCTGCTCCACCGAAAGCTGTCCGATGATGCCACGCAAGTGTCCTTCCATCACCAGCCGGATGAGCGCCTCGCGGGCCTGGTCGGTCTTCGTCAGGAACTGCTCAGACGCCGTCTTGATCGATTCAGGATCGGATTTCACCTTGATCTGCGCCACGGCCTCCACCGTCACCGCCACGCCCTGCTTGGTATAAAGATCCTGCTGCGGCGCCACGTCAAAGGACATCAATTGCAACGACAGCTCATGGCAACTTTCGATCATCGGAAAGATCACCGTTCCGTGGCCCTTCACGATTCGAGTACCCCGGAAGCCGTACACCACCAGCGCTTCGTGCGGCCCCGCCTTGCGATAAAGCCGCGCGAACATCGCCATAAGGAACATCACGACCAGGACCATCAGCCCGGCCATAATCAGCACTTCCACTGGAAATTGCATACTAGCTCTCCTTTTTCGACTCGTTGATTTCATCCCAAGCCCGAACGTAGGCGATGCCGCGCTCGTAGCGCGTGACCACCACCTCCACGCCTTTGGCGATCGGCCGTCCGTCTTCACTTCTGGCGCTGGCTGCTCGGCGCACTCCGTTCTGCGAAAAGATCATTTCGCCAGTGCCGCTCTCGCGCACCACACTCGACAAGCGACCCAACACGCCGACCATTTCGTAGTCGGCCGGATCCAAGTCCCGGTCATGCTTCAACAGCACCTTAAACAAAAACCAAAACACTAGCGCGGCGCCGATCAAGCCGCTCGCAAAAGCCAGGCCCAGCGCCACCAGCGCCCAAATGCTCGAATAACGGCTGAGCAAGTATCCAGCGCCTCCAAACCAAGCCAGGAACGCCGCGATGGTTCCGAAATTGATCGGCGACCCTTGCGATCCCTTGCCGCCTGCTCCATGCCCGGCGTGCACGTGTCCCCGGGGCAGGTGCAGATGCAAGTGCGCGGAGCCGGCCAGGAACGCCACCAGGCTGCACAAGAATCCAACGCAGAAACAGAATAGGTAGAAGGTTTCCCAACTCATATTTATTTCCTCCACCTCATCTGGCTTTCCTCCTCTGAGGCGAGTGGGGTTCCGATCGGAGGACCTGAAACAGACGATCCACTAAATCCGGCGTATCCAAAATCGATTCGAGCAACAACAGGCACTTGCGCGAATCTTCATGCTTGGCCACACTCAGCAGGGCCCGGCTGACTTCCGGATCGCGCGCAAACCGTTCTACGCCGCCGATGAGCCACAGATCCAACTGATCTTCACCCACCCGGACATCGGACATCAGCTCGGTATGAAAACCCTCCGGATCGTCCACCAGGTATCCGGGATGCACCTTGAAGAAACGCGCCAGCAGCATGCGCGTCGAGTTCGTCAAATGCGGACGGCTGCCGCCTTCGATCTGCGAAAGATAGGACTGGCTGAAGGACTGTTTCAGCTCACTCTTGATGGCGCGAACAATTTCCTGCTGCGTCATCTCGCGGCCCAGCCCACGAAGCGTACCTTCCACCTCGCGCAAATAGCGGATTTTGTCTCCTAGTCTCATATTGCAATCAGCAATTAATATATTGCATATTGCAATTGCCGTCAAGAGCAATCCGATCCGGCGCGCCCTAAAGACCGGCTATCTGATTGATTAGATTATGGAATTGCCAGGAGCGTGTGGGAGACTGAACCCCGGTAGATCGGCCGCAGCTTAGGCAAAGTGGGCAAGCTTTGATCCATCGAACTCACTACATAGAATTGACGCGCGCCATCGAACCCATCGCGCAAGACGGGCGCCAGCCACGTTGCATTCCGCACTTCCCGATAGTAGTTCAACGCCGGCTCAAACACCCAGGAGACACCCAGCCGGATTTGGCCGGCGGGCTTCGGCGCTCCTTCAAGAGCTTCAAACACGCGCTTCGTATCGGCATCATAACGCCAAACCCAAAAGCTGTTCACGTTCCATTGAGCCGCGAATTCCAGCGCGAAGGATACCAAGACCACCGCTACAGCGATCCCTACCCAACGCGGAAACCCAGGACCTTCCGCAAGGATTCTCGCGAATCCGAGCGCGGCAAGGGACGCGAGCGGTACAAAGTAGATCCCCGTTCGATCCTCCGGATACGGGATGCCCGACACCAGGTGCGCCGCGACGAGAAGAACCGCCGAGCCTGCCACCGCGAGCGATGAAAACAACGTTGCCAATCCCAGCACCGATCGCTGGAGCCGCCTGTTCACCGCAACCAAGATCAGCGCCCCTACCGCGACCACGGGAAGAAAAATCGACGCAATGCCGCTCCAGATCCGTTCGATTCTTTCGAGCGCGCCGGCGCCGCTTCCATAAGCAAATGAAACCTCCATCAGGTTTCTCAAACTCTTGATGGCCGTGGGCGTCCCGGCGTAGAGATCTTCACTGCGTGCCAGATCAATTGGCGCAGCCAAAACAAATGCAACAGCCAGGATAATCACGGGAACCATGAAGTGGGTGAACGAAGTGTACGAACGCCCCGCTTCTCGCGCGACTTCAGGTCTCGCTTTCTTGCCTTTCTTGCGAGCCTTTGCGGCCGGCGCGGCGCCCAGCGGACCGTCTGTTTCCGTCTTCTTCAGAAGCAAAGCGCAAAATGCGGCTGCCAGCACAAACACGGGCACCAGGAAGATGTTATTGGAAGCCACTGCGATAGCGCATCCCAGAGCCGCTTTCCACAGCCGCTTGTGTAGCGCATTCTCCGCTGCGCCCTTCGTGCGATCCTGGAACCAGCACAGCATCTGATACATCGCCCAGAACAGGCCGGCCATGGCCAAACCATAACCGCGCGCCGCCACCAGAAAATCGAGCAGAATGGGGTTCACCGTGAGCGCGGCACATCCGAGCAGAAACAACCAGCCGTCGCCGAAGATGAGCCCGCACAAACGGAACACGGTCCAAAAGAACCATGCACCCGCCAGAACCGTCGGCAGCCTTATCGCGAATTCCGATGGTCCGAAGAACGTCGTCGAGATCCGGAACAAGATGGTGGCTAGGAAGTGATGGTTGGGGCTGTACTCATGGAAAATGGCGGAAGCGGGTCCTGAAAGATAAAGTTGCCACGTCAAGGCTTCATCGTGAACCAGCGATTGCGTAGCGGCGCGATAGAGGTTCGTTACGAACAAAATGGCGAACAAGACCAAAGCGGCGGCACGGAATGCTGACTTGGTCAACTCACTTAACCTTATTGCCAATAACCTTATTGCCAATAACCTTGTTGCCAACAGCGTTGCCAACAGTCACAGGCTTATTCGAACGAACCGGCGATTTTCGCGTCGCGCCCTTGGCGGGAACAGTGGCAGCCACGGGATCTGCAACACTTCTGAGCTGTATAAAAAACACCAGGAGAACGCTGGGCCAGATCTGGAGAAGCAGCCGATCGAACGAGCTCTGAACCTGCCACGCCAATCCGTAGGGCGTAATCAGATACACCAGGCAATACGACAAAAACACGAGCAACAACACGGCCGTCGCGATCAGTGAAGGCTGTTGGTAGCGCTCTTCGATTTTCCAGCGCACTAGGATTGCAAGGATGGCCAGCAGTATCAAAGGGTGCGAAATTCCCGATCCCAGATTCAGCAAGTTGTTGAAGAATCCGCTCGCCACCTGCGCGTAACGGCTGGGGTCAGCCAAGCGCGCCAGGCCCGATGCGCCTTGAGTGACCAAGGGATCCACTGCCGGCGCCAGAAAAAACTTGAGCCACAAGGTGAGAAGGATTCCGGGAACTGCGCCCGCCAGCAGCCATCCGGATCGGAACAAAGCCGCCGTGGACCGGCGCTGCCAAAACGTGAATACCAGATATACGACTGCGACCGAGGCCAGGAATGCGATCCCTTCGTTCTTGGTCCAGGCCGCCAAACCAGTGCAAAGCCCCGCCCAGAGCAACGTCCAGCGCTCGCCTTCCGTTTGTGAAGCTTCTAGGAACAACAGCGCGATGGCAGCCAGATAATAAAATGCCAGCGGAATATCCGCATATTGCGAGGGAGCCCAAGTGAGCAACGAAGTGGTGGAGAGGATCACCAGGCCCGCGAGCAACGCCGAAGCGGCGCCTCGCAGCAGTGCGATCACGCTCACCAAAAGCGCGATCAGCGCTGCGAAGAACAACAGCGCCGTAATGATGGGAACGATTGCATCCATCGTGCCGCCGGCTTTCCACACTCGCGCGACGAAGGCCGGGAGCAGGAGAGGATAGTCGGGATGAGAATTCTTGAGCAGTGGAGACAGCGCGTAGCGCCACGCGCCGGCCGGCCCGGCTAGAAACTTGGCGCGCAAATTCCAGAGCGCCCAAGCATCCCACTCGCCTACCGGAAGCGCAGCCGCCATCTGAACCAGGCGGATTCCAGACATCAACAGCGCAACCCCAAACGCCAGCGCCAGCAGCCAGGTCCAGCGAAATCCCGAGGTTGTTCCATCGGAACTGGATTCGACGCCGCCGGCTCTGGTCCGCTGCCATTGCCATGCTAAGACCCCAACTAATACGACATCCACGCCGAAGATAACGGCCGCGGAGGCAACGCCCGAGACGTCCATCAGGAGAAATAGAATTGACGTCAATCCCATCCCGACGCCGGCTCCCAGAGCCGCATCGAATAACGTCGCGGCCCAGCGTGGCCGCAAGTTACGCACCGGGTCGAAGATCTGAACCACCAAAAACCCAATGAGCAAGGCTAGCAGGATTGAGATTAATTCCAGCATCTACCGCGCCTGGTTCCTGTAGAGCACTGCGCCGTTACCAAAGTCCTTCACCAGGGTCAGCCCGCGCTTCTTGCCGAACTGGACCACGTCCAGCGGCTTTGAAAAGTCCCCGATTACCCATTCCGGAGCGGGGTTCGTACGCTGGTCGGTTACCACACGAGGGGCCAGAGTATATTGAAGTCCGCTATACAAGGCCGCTCCCAGTGTTTCGCCGGTCGGCACGTCGGAAACATAACCGACGATTCCCGTTGCGGGCAGCGCAGACCCGAGTTCCTCAAATCGGGCCGCCTGATCACCCACTTTGTAAACGTCCGCGCCGGCTCCGGCCAAATCCGCCGTGCTGCCGTAGAAATTGACGCTGCTCCACAAAGCCAGCAGCGCGACAGCCGCGCACGCTGCCAGAACCCCACTGGAAGTTGGTTGTGTGAGCACCACCGCCGTCACTGCCCCTGCTGCATAACGCTCCGCCCCTGGTAGGCATCCAGCACGTCTGAAACGCTTCCGTCCAGCATCACGGCGCCGTGATCCATCCAAATCGCGCGATCGCACATCTCGCGAACCGCTGCGGGAGAATGCGATACGAAAAGCATCGATTTGCCCGTGCGCCGCAATGCCACCAATGCCTCCCGGCTCTTCTCTTGAAAACTCGCGTCTCCAACCGCCAGAACCTCATCCAGCAGTAAGATATCGGGCTGGCATTGAATGGCGATCGAAAAAGCCAGGCGCATGATCATGCCGCTCGAATAAGTGCGCAGCGGATCGTCAATGAAATCCCCGATGCCGGAAAACTCCACGATGCTGTCGAAAAGCTCCTTGGTCCTCCGTTTGGACAACCCCAGCAGCGCCGCGTTCAGAACCAGATTCTCCGCGCCCGTCAAATCCCGGTGGAATCCAGAGCCCAATTCCAGCAGCGCAGCGATCCGTCCGTTCACTTGTACCGTACCCTCATCGGGTAGCGTCAACCCCGCCGCCAGGCTCAGCAGCGTGCTCTTTCCCGCGCCGTTCGCCCCCACAATCGCGAGACTCTCGCCATCTTCCAGCCGGAACGAAACATTCCGCAGAGCATAAAAAGCCTCGGTGTGGACCCTGCCAAACCAGCGTGCGATGTGGGTCCGCAACAACTGGCGTCCCGTACTATGCGGAAAGCACTTGGAGACGTTTTGAAAATCAATCAGCATGCCGGCCTATAAGCGCGCATAAAAGCCGTCTTTCAATTTCGTGAAGATGAACAGTCCCGCGCCAAACATGACCACCGACACCACCGCCAGCTTAGTAAATGTGGAACCCAGCGGCGCATGGCCATCCAGCAAGACGTTGCGCATCATCAGGACTAAAGCGGCTACCGGATTGATTTCGTATATTCCGCGGAACCGGGCCGGAATCAGCGTAAATGAATAGAAAATCGGTACCAGCCAGAACAGCACGGTATTCGTGGATTCCACCACGTAGCGCGTGTCACGCACGTAAACATTGACGGCCGAAAAAGCCAGCACCAATCCCATCACGAACAGGATTTCCAGGCCCCAGATGAGCGGCAACCAAAGCCAGTGGATGGTCACCGCGCGGCCGAACACCAGCACGATCCCCAGCAGCAGCAGGATTTGTATCAACAGATGCAGACAATTGGATAGAACACTCGAGATCGGAAACACGTAGCGCGGCACCGGAACCCGCTTGATAAGCGGCGCGTTCTCTAACATCGACGTCGTTCCCGTGGCCCAGGCCAGCGTGAAAAAGTTGAGCGGAACCAGGCCGCACAATACATACAGCGGGAAATTCTTGTCGTTGGGCTGCGCAAAGATCTTAGTGAAAATGAAGGTCAGCACACCCATCATGATCAAGGGGTTCAGCAGGGACCAAAGCACGCCCAGGGACATGTTCCGATAGCGAACTTTGAAGTCCTTCTCCACCAGGTTTCGAATTAGGAATAGATAGTCACCGTGCCACATGCGGGATTCAGGCCTTATGCACTGCGATTTCACAATTATACGCCGATCGCCTTTACTGGATCTAATCCCGCGTCAGGTTCGTCTTGCCCGTAATCCGTCCGTGAGCCCCGAGCAATTCGGCTGGAGAGCCAATCACAACGGATTCTGGAATTGTTGGTGGCGCACGCACTCATAACGGTGCCGTGTTGGCAATCGTGCCAACACAACAATCGTTCACACGAGTGTGAACGCAGCACGCACGAGTGCGCGCGCTACAATACGCGGCCACCGCTTACGGATGCATGAGACGTCGTTAAGATAAGACTGCCTGTTGAATCAACCGTCCCCAACATGCTTCAATAGACATGACACCCCTTCCCGAACACACTGGAGGACAATCCGAATTGAACGCTGCAATCCTCGCCCTGGAGGACGGGACGGTCTTCGAGGGCAAGAGCTTTGGTGCGCCAAAAGACCGCCTGGGCGAAGTGGTCTTCAATACCGCCATCACCGGCTACCAGGAAATTTTCACCGATCCGTCATACGCCGGCCAGATCGTCGTTCTCACCAACCCACAAATTGGAAACTACGGCGCGAATGCGTACGATCAGGAAGCGGCCCGGCCCTACATCGAAGGCTTGGTGGTGCGGGAGTTTTCGAGCGTAGCGAGCAATTGGCGATCGGAAGAAAACGCCGAGCGCTTTCTTTCCGATAACGGGATTCCCGTAGCCGCCGAGATCGATACCCGCGCGCTGGTGCGCCATCTGCGAACGCGTGGCGTGATGCGCGGCGTTCTGTCGGTGGGTAATGAGGATCGTAATACCCTGGTCGAACGTGCGCGGCAATCGCCGTCCATGGCTGGATTGGATCTTGCCACTCGCGTATCTACTGCCTCGCAATACTCCTGGAACCAGCCGGTGGCGCCTTGCTCCGCTTCGGAAGCCTTGGCCGGAACCACCGAACAATTCTGCCACGTGGTTGCATACGATTACGGAATCAAGCGCAACATCCTGCGGCGCCTGGTGACTGTCGGCGCACGCGTCACTGTGGTGCCCGCGATGACATCGGCTGAAGATGTGCTCGAGCTCAAACCGGACGGCGTGTTTCTTTCCAACGGGCCGGGCGATCCGGAGCCGCTCGAATTCCAGGCCCAGCAGGTCCGCAAATTGATCGGCAAAAAGCCCGTGTTCGGTATCTGCCTGGGCCATCAAATCCTGGGATTGGCGCTCGGCGGCAAAACCTACAAACTCAAGTTCGGGCATCGCGGCGCAAATCATCCCGTGCTGAACCGCATGACGGAGAAAGTGGAGATCACCTCGCACAATCACGGCTTCGCGGTGGATCCGGATTCGCTGAACGCGAACGAAGTGGATCTCACGCACATCAATTTGAACGACCAGACGCTGGAAGGCTTCCGGCATCGCAGCGAGCCGGTGTTCTGCGTGCAATATCATCCCGAAGCTGCGCCCGGCCCGCACGATTCGCACTATCTGTTCGACGACTTCATGCAAATGATCAAGGACTACGGCCAGTAACCGATGCCCCGCCGCAACGACATCCATCGCATCCTGATCGTCGGCTCTGGCCCCATCATCATTGGTCAAGCCTGCGAATTCGATTATTCCGGCGCGCAAGCCTGCAAAGCCTTGCGCTCCGACGGCTATGAAGTGGTGCTCATCAATTCCAATCCGGCCACCATCATGACCGATCCCGGCCTGGCAGACCGCACCTATGTTGAGCCCCTCACCGTAGCCTTCGCCGAGGAGGTGATCCGCCGCGAACGTCCCGATGCTCTGCTTTCGACAGTGGGCGGCCAGACGGGTCTCAACCTGTCCGTCGACCTGGCCAGCGCGGGCGTGCTCGACAAGTATGGGGTCGAGTTGATCGGTGCCAAGATCGAATCCATCAATAAAGCCGAAGATCGTTTGATGTTCAAGGATGCGATGCGAAAGATCGGCCTGGAGACGCCGCAATCGCAACTGGTGAACAACGTCGATGACGGGCTGGCCTTCGCCAATCGCATCGGCTATCCCGTGATTCTGCGCGCCAGCTTCACGCTGGGCGGATCGGGTGGCGGTATTGCCTACAACCGCGAAGATCTGACCGAGATTCTGGAACGCGGCCTCGATCTTTCGCCCGTTCACGAAGTACTGATCGAAGAGAGCGTCCTCGGCTGGAAAGAGTTTGAGCTGGAAGTGATGCGCGATCTGGCCGACAACGCCATCATCGTGTGTTCCATCGAGAACTTCGATCCGATGGGCGTCCACACCGGCGATTCCATAACCATCGCTCCCGCGCAAACGCTCTCCGATCGCGAATACCAGATGATGCGCGATGCGTCACTCGCCTGCCTGCGCGAGATCGGCGTGGATACCGGCGGATCGAACGTGCAGTTCGCCATCAACCCGGAAAACGGACGCATGGTGATTGTGGAGATGAATCCGCGCGTCTCGCGCAGCTCGGCGCTGGCATCCAAGGCCACCGGTTTCCCGATCGCGAAAATTGCGGCGAAGCTGGCCGTTGGTTATCGTTTGGATGAAATCAAGAACGATATCACCGAAGTCACTCCGGCCTGCTTCGAGCCGACGCTCGATTACGTGGTGGTCAAGATCCCCCGCTGGCAGTTCGAGAAATTTCCGGGCGCCGAGCCGGTTCTTGGCACTCAAATGAAATCGGTGGGCGAAGTGATGGCCATCGGCCGCACGTTCAAGCAGGCCATGGCGAAGGGCTTGCGAAGTCTCGAGACCGGTAAAGCCGTTTCTGCGGAAGTGTTCGACCCCGCGCTCATTCGCCAACGTTTGATCACGCCCAACCCTGAACGCCTCGGTTATATTCGCTTTGCTTTGGAGCAGAACTGGACGGTTGAGCAAATCCACGAGATCACTTCCATCGATCCATGGTTCTTAAAGCAGCTTCGCGAGATGGCAGACCTGGAACGCGAACTATCGGGTCAAAGCCTGGCCGCGCTTTCGCGCGATCAAATGGCGCACGCCAAACGCGATGGCCTCTCGGACACTCGCCTGGGACGCTTGTTAGGCTCCGACGGAAACGCCGTCCGCGCCCGCCGCAAGGAGCTGGGTGTCACTGCGGTCTTCAATCGCGTGGACACTTGCGCGGCGGAATTCGAAAGCTTCACGCCTTACCTTTATTCGAGCTACGAATCGGAAAACGAATCGGACCCGAGCGATCGCAAGAAAGTGATGATCCTCGGCAGTGGCCCCAACCGCATCGGTCAAGGCATCGAGTTCGATTACTGCTGCTGCCATGCAGCTTACGCGCTGGATGAGTTCGATCACGAATCGATCATGGTCAATTGCAATCCGGAAACAGTCTCTACCGATTACGACACCAGCGATCGCCTGTACTTTGAGCCGCTCACGCTCGAAGAGGTCCTGAACATTTGCGACGTAGAGAAGCCCGATGGCGTGATCGTCCAATTCGGCGGTCAGACGCCGCTGAATCTTGCGCTCCCGCTCAAGGCCGCCGGCGTGCCCATCATCGGCACCGATCCCGCCGATATCGATCTCGCGGAAGACCGCAAATTATTCGGCAAGCTGCTCGACGATCTCGGCATTCCATCGCCCCCCAACGGCACGGCCACCAGCGCTGAAGAGGCCTGCGAGGTGGCTCGCGGTCTGGGCTATCCCGTTCTGGTTCGCCCCAGCTATGTGCTCGGCGGACGCGCCATGGTGATCGCCTACGACGAGGAGATGGTCCGGCGCTACATGCAGGAAGCCGTTGTCTTCTCTCAAGAACGGCCCGTGCTGATCGATCGGTTTCTCGAAGATGCCACCGAAGTGGACGTGGACGCACTGGCCGATCAGGACGGCAACGTGCTCATCGCGGGCATCATGGAACACATCGAGGAAGCGGGCGTCCATTCGGGCGATAGCTCTTGTGTGCTTCCGCCGCAGGGCCTTTCGAGCGCCGTGCTCGCCATCATTCAGGATCACACGGAGCGCTTGGCGCGAGCGCTGCATGTCATCGGTCTCATGAACGTGCAGTACGCCATCAAAGACGGCAAGGTTTATGTGCTCGAAGTGAACCCGCGCGCGTCGCGCACCGTCCCCTACGTCAGCAAAGCGACAGGCGTTCCTCTGCCCAAGCTGGCGGTGGGCCTGATGCTCGGCAAGAGGCTCCGTGATTTCGAGCATCTCACCGGTGGCCGCACCTCCGGTGTTCTGCCGGTGCCGCAGTGCTTCGTGAAGTCTCCCGTCTTCCCGTTCGGAAAATTCCCCGGTGTCGATCCAGCGCTCGGCCCCGAGATGCGATCCACTGGTGAAGTGATGGGCGTCGGCGAAAACTTCGGCGAAGCGTTCAGCAAGGCCCAGTTGAGCGCAGGCACGCCCTTGCCCGACAGCGGCGTGGTCTTCATCAGCGTGAACGATCGCGATAAACCCGCAGCCGTGGAGGTTGCGGCCAGGTTCGCCGAGCAGGGTTTCGAGCTGGCCGCCACGCGCGGAACCGCAGCCGTGCTGAAAGCGGCCGGCTTAAAAGTAAAGACCGTGTTCAAAGTGAATGAAGGCCGTCCCAACGCGGTGGACATTATGAAGGCCGGTTTGGTGAAGCTGGTGATTTACACCACCACCGGCGGCCACACATTTAAGGACGAGCGCGACATCCGGCGCACCGCTGTCGCCTATCGCATCCCCTGCATCACCACCATCAGCGGCGCGAAAGCGGCAGCTCAGGCCATCGTTTCGCGCAAGCGCGATCCCATCCGCGTATGGAGCCTGCAGGAGATTCACAGGCCCGCCGGAGTCGCGACGGTTCCTAGCGCTTAGCGCTGGCTCGCTTCGCCGGCCCGAACGCGCCGATTAAATTGCGCGGATTCTCCGAGCGGTATGCTCAAAGTCTTCCAGTTGCCTGCGCAATGCTGTTTGGCAAGGAAGACGATTTGCCCGCAATGGTAGGAGTAATGCGCTACCTGCCGGTTGATGGCCTGCATCACCGAGTGTGCTTCGCTACGAATGGTGATGGTGCGGCCAAGATCGGCGTCTGAAAGCGATTCCATGGTTCCAAGCACGCACTGCCAGCCTTCTTCCCAAAGCTGGAGCAGCGTCGCGCGAGTAGCCGGCGGATCGGAAAATTCAGCATCGCGGTCGCGGCCGGGCTTCTCTCCGTCGCTGGTCAAGAAATCGGTCCAACGCGATTTCATGTTGCCCGTCATGTGTTTCACGATCACCGCGATGGAGTTCATCTCTTCATCCAGCGTGGCGAAGAGCTGCTCGTCGCTCACCTGTTCCATTGCGCGTTCGGCGAGCTTCTTGTAGTAACGAAAGACCCCGAGCGAGTCCTCTACGTAAGATGCAGTGAATTTAAGCGCCATCACTATTTGATCGCCTCTCGTAAATAGGCCAGTACCGATGTTAGCTCCGCATCGTTGTACGCCCCGATCACCGACGCGTGACGCCACCCGCTGCCTTCCGCTAGCTTTAATGCACCAGGATCTACGGTCCGCAGAACCGGCGGCGGCGACGTCAGATCGTAGAACAGCGCGCGCGTCTTGGCTTGGCTCACGATGAGCGCGGGCATGGCTTCGCCGTCGAAAGTGGCGGTGCGGATGTCCGGGGTCGCGAGCGCGCGCAGCGCCTCGGCATCAGCGGGAATTTTGGTGATCGGCGTGGTCACCGAAATACCGATGCCGTTGACCTCGTGACAGGTGGAGCAGCGCCCAAAGCCACGCACCGCGTCGAAGAATAAGGCACGGCCTCTCTCGCCTTCCGCCGAAAGAGCGGTACCGGCGGATCCAGCCGCACCCGGTCCGCCCGGCCCCAGATTGATCACCGGATTGGCGATTCCGTTCAAGCTCGCTACATAACCGATGACCGCCGTCAAATCGGCGCGCGACAAACTGCTTCCAAACGCCGGCATGGCCGTCCCGGACAACCCGCGCATAATTGTGTTCGTGATGTACGCTTGATCGAATCCACGGCCAGCCAGCCTCGGCGCGCCCGCTGGCGTGCCTCTCGCGCCGTGACAATATCCAGTGGCGCAGGACTGCGCGAACACTTTCTCTCCCGCGCTCTGCGACCAGCCGAGAACTGGAATGACCAACAGCAAAAAAGCGCGTTTCATTTCGCCGCCTCCGGCAACGCGAATACGATCAACGTGGAACCAGCGCGCCAGTTCTGATCGGGAAACAGCGGAGCCAGTTGCGCTCCGGTGATGGCCTGCTGCCAGCCCGTCGGAGTTGCGATGAACTGCCGTCCACCGACGGAATACGAGACCGCAGACCCGCGATTGCCCGCTCCCGTTTGATAACTCCACAATTTGTTCCCGCTGCGCGCATCCAGCGCAAAGAAATCGCCCTCAGGATTTCCCGTGAACACCAGATCGCCCGCCGTGGCCAGCACGGAAGCGAGCAGAATGTATCGATATGGCATGCTCCACACGCGCTTCCGCGTAATGGGATCCCACGCATCCAGGTGACTGTACGTTTTTCGATCCGGCGGCAGCTTGAGCGTGAATCCACCGTCAGCGTGGAAGCGGCCCTCCACCGCGTCGGCAGGCGTGGACGTCAGATCGTTACACACTTCGTTGATGGGCGCGTACACATAACCGGTGCGCGGCGAGTAAGCCATCGAGTTCCAGCTCTTCGCGCCTGTCGCGCTGGGACAAGTGCTCACCACCTGGCCCGCCTGCGGCTCTCTGCGCCCCACCAGCTTGCCATCTTCGGTGATGCCCGAAATCCAGGTTTGCACTTCCGGCATGGAGAACGCGCCGATGAATTCGCCGGTCACACGATCCAGCACAAACGTCACGCCGCTCTTATTCATGTGAACCAACAGTTTCCGCATCTGGCCATTGATCGCGTGGTCCAGCAGCACGCACTCATAGGCCGAATCGAAATCCCACAAATCGTCGGGAACTTCCTGGTGATACCAGCGCAGCTTACCGGTATCGGCATCCAGCGCCACAACGCTGGCGGTGTAAAGATTCGCTTCCTTGCCTTTCGCGCCTTCAACTAGGCGATCCTCGTCGTTAAAATCGCCGCTCGCGTTGCCGGTTCCCCAATAGACCAGATTCAGCTCGGGATCGAATGACCCGGTCATCCACGGAGCACCGCCGCCCAGTTTCCAGCTATCGCCCTTCCAGGTCTCGTGACCTTTTTCACCTGGCCCCGGAATCACGTACCAGCGCCACGCGAATCGGCCCGTCTTGGTATAGAACGCCGTCAGATATCCGCGATGCGCGGCGTCGCCACCGTTGCCTCCCACAATCACTTTGTCCTTCACGATGAGCGGCGCGGCCGTGATGTCGCAACCGCACTGGCGCGGATCGTCGACGCTCACCTTCCACTGCTCGGCGCCGGTTTTCTGATCTAACGCGACGAGAAAGTTGTCGGTGGTGCCGAAGAATACCTTGCCGCCGCTCACCGCGACACCGCGATTTTGCACAAACGTCATACCACCCGGCTTGCCCGGCCTCGGCGTCGGATATTTATACTGCCACAGCAGGTGACCGGTGGCCGCATCCAGCGCGAAAACCTGGATGCGCGGCGTGATCAGGTACATCACGCCCTGCACCACGATCGGCGTAGCTTGCAGGTTCTCCGCGTAGTCTCCGGTCTGGAACTGCCAAACCGGCACCAGGTTCTTGACGTTGCCGGTGTTGATCTGATCGAGCGCACTATAGCGCCACGAGAACTGCGTCCCTCCGTAATGCGGCCAATCGGCCTGTGTCGCACCGTCTTGCGCGCACGCTGTCACCATCGCGAACAGCACCAGCAGAAATCGCATCGAGTCCCATCATATTAGAATTGGGCGTTTCTGGAATTGGTCCGCGATCTCTATCGCGATATACTCTCTAAGCTGGTGCAAAGTGCCAGTCTGGGTCATTCCCATCACTCGAAGGAGGTTTATGCGGATCGCGATTTGCTTTGGTTTTGCTTCGGCAGCAACTGCAATGGCCGTCGTCGCCTTGGCGCAAACTGGGTCTCAGGACGAACCCAAACCGCAGATCCGGAGCCTCTCGCACGCCATCCACGCCGTCGAGGATTTGGATACGACCCTCGCATTTTACCGCCAGGTGTTCGGCCTCAACGGCACACCTGCGGATTTTCCAAACCCGGCAGTTCCGCAACTCACGAACGCTCCCGGCGTAACGCTGCGTCTTTCGATGATGCGTCTCCCCGGCGCGATGTTGTTCGAACTCACCCATTTCAAGGGCCTGGAACGCAAGCCTGCCAGAGCCGCATATACTGACCCCGGCGCCGCCAGCATCGTGCTCTACGTCCGCGATATCGATACAGCGGTGTCCAACGCGAAGAAGGCCAATGCGACTATCGTCACTACCGGCGGCGCACCCGTCGAGATTTCGACCGCGAGTGGCAAGGCCCGCTCCATCCTGCTGCGGGATCCAGACGGATTTTTCGTTCAGGTGGTCCAGGAAGCACCCGCGCCTAATGCGCCCGAGGGAAATGTCCATCGCGTGTCCCTTGCTTATACGATGGAGAGCGCGGACGCTACTGCCAACTTCTATAACGGGATGATGGGACTTGCGCTGAACGGCCCTTCGGCATTCTCCAAAGATCCGGCCATGCTGAAGCTGATCGGCGCCCCCCAGGGAACGGAATTTCGAAAACTAACCGGCGTCATTCCCGGCCCGCCCGCTTACGTCGAGTTCACCGAGTTTCGCGGTGTGCCGCGCACCAAGTTTCATTTACGGGTCCGCGACCCAGGTGCGCCGGCCATGGCCATCCAGGTAATCAACCTCACTGGCATGGTTGCGCAGATGAAGGACGCCGGCACCAATCTGATTTCCGCCAACGGTCAAATTGTGGACTTTGGCAACGGCACGCACAACATTTTCGTCGAAGATCCGAATGGCATGAACATTGAATTGTTCGAGCGCTCTGGGACACCGCCTGTGAGGGCCGAGACGAAGTAGAAGGCTCCCGCGAAAAAAGTGGGTTCGAGGAAGGACCTGGCTACATTTCCCTTTTCTTGCGGGTTACCCGCTGTTGCCCCGTCAACGACGAGAATTGACTGATCCGAACCACCTCACCCTTCGGAAAAACGGCGCAAACTTCTAATTCGCCGCCCAGCGCCTTGATGTAGGCGGCAAGCGTGCTCAGGTACATGTCGGTACGGCGTTCGATCTTAGAAACCTCCGACTGCCTGACGCTCAGGATATTCGCGATCTTCTCCTGCGTGAGGGCCCGCGCCACGCGCAATTGACGCAGCGGCATTTCCGCGATCAATCGCCGAAACTCCTTGTCAACGGCACCTCGCGCCGCAGGCGACATTTTCTCACGCAATTCGCTGAATTTTCTAGCCATTTTCCGGATCGTCCTTTGAAACCAAGGCACACCTCTATTATTCCCGTAAGAGAATATTCCGTCAAGAGAATATGATTCGGCTGGCTAGGCTACGATCCCAGAGGTCTAGACGATCCCTGCGCTCGAAAGCTTCTGGACGATCAGCTCCACCGCCTCATCCGGGCTGGTGGCGATGGTGTCGATCCGGATTTCGGCGTGCTCCGGCGCTTCATACGGCGAATCGATGCCGGTGAAGTGCTGCAGTTCGCCGCGGCGCGCCTTTTTGTAAAGGCCCTTCACATCACGCTTCTCGGCTTCGGCGAGCGGCGTGTCCACGAATACTTCGATGAATTCGCCTTCGGCCACAAGATCGCGCGCCATGCGCCGCTCGGAACGGAACGGCGAGATGAACGAAACCAGGACGATGAGCCCGCAATCCACCATCAGCCGCGCCACTTCCGCCACGCGCCGGATGTTTTCCACGCGGTCCGCATCGGTGAATCCCAGGTCTTTGTTGAGTCCGTGCCGGACGTTATCGCCATCCAGCAGATAGGTGTGCTTCCCGGTCGAGTGCAGCCGCTTTTCAAGCAGGTTTGCGATGGTCGACTTGCCTGCTCCCGACAGTCCCGTGAACCAAAGGACGCAGGCTTTCTGGCCCTTGAGGCCGGCGCGTGCTCTCTTGTTCACATCCAGCGCTTGCCAATGGATGTTATCCGCGCGCCGCAGCGCAAAATGAATCAGACCCGCGCCAACCGTCTCGTTGGTCAGCCGGTCGATGAGGATAAAGCTGCCGGTCTCTCGATTCTCGGTGTACGGATCGAACGGAATTTGCCGGTCCAGCCCGACGTTGCAGATTCCAATCTCGTTCAGCTCCAGCATCTTCGCCGCCAGATGCTCCAGCGTATTGACGTTCACCTTGTGCTTCAGCGAGGTGATGGTGGCCCCCACGGTACGGGCGCCGATCTTCAGGAAATAAGGGCGTCCTGGAAGCATGGACTCTTCATGCATCCAGATGACAGTGGCTTGAAACTGGTCCGCCACGCCCGGTGGCGAAGCAGCCGTGACCAGAAGATCGCCCCGGCTGACATCGATCTCGTGCTCCAGCGTCAGCGTGACTGACTGCCCCACGATCCCGCGATCGTAATCTCCGTCCTGAGTGACGATACGCGTCACCCGGCTCTCCTTGCCGGATGGCAAGGCTTTCACCCGTTCGCCAATCTCGACGGCGCCGCTCGCGATCATGCCGGAAAAGCCGCGGAAATCCTGATTGGGGCGGTTCACCCATTGCACCGGCATGCGGAACGGAAGGCTCTGCAGCTGCTGCTCAATCTCAACGGATTCCAGGTGCTCCATCAACGCCGGCCCGTTGTACCAAGGCATCTGGGGGCTGGCTTCTGTGACGTTGTCGCCCTTGAGAGCCGAGATAGGAATCGCCACGATCTCGGAGAGACCGATCTGTTTTGCGAACTTCCAATACTCTTCCAGAATCGCGTCGAAGGTCTCGAGCGAATACCCCACGGCATCCATCTTGTTGACCGCCAGAACCACTTTTTGGATGCCCAGCAAGGAAACGATGTAGCTATGCCGCCGTGTTTGGGTGAGCACTCCCTTTCGGGCATCGATCAGAATGACTGCCATGTCAACGGTGGAAGCGGCCGTCACCATGTTGCGCGTGTACTGCTCGTGACCCGGCGTATCGGCCACGATGTACTTCCTCCGGTCAGTGGAGAAAAAGCGATAAGCCACATCAATGGTGATGCCTTGCTCGCGTTCGGCCGCTAAGCCGTCCACCAGAAGCGCCAGGTCCAGGTCGTCGCCCTGCGTTCCCACTTTCTTCGAATCCGCTTCGAGCGCGGCCAGTTGATCCTCAAAGATCATCTTGGATTCATAGAGCAGGCGTCCGATGAGCGTGCTTTTGCCATCGTCCACGCTGCCGCAGGTCATGAACCGCAGCAGGCTCTTGTGCTGATGCGCTTTCAGATACCCTTCGATGTCCCCGGCAATCAGGTTGGATTTGTGGGACATCAGAAATACCCTTCCTGCTTCTTCTTCTCCATCGAAGCCGACGCATCATGATCGATCACCCGGCCCTGGCGTTCGGACGTGGTGGTCAACAGCATCTCCTGAATGATGGCCGGCAGGGTGTCGGCTTCACTTTCGATGGCGCCGGTGAGAGGATAGCAACCGAGCGTGCGGAAGCGCACCTTCTTCATCATCGGCTTCTCGCCCGGAGCGAGCGGCATTCGGTCGTCATCCACCATGATCAACGTTCCGTCTCGCTCCACCACTGGCCGTTCCTTCGCCAGATACAGAGGAACGATGGGAATGTTCTCCAGATAGATATACTGCCAGACGTCCAACTCGGTCCAGTTGGACATCGGGAAAACGCGGAAGCTCTCACCCTTGTTTTTGCGGGCGTTATAACATCGCCAAAGCTCGGGCCGCTGACGCTTCGGGTCCCAGCGATGTTGGGCCGAACGGAACGAGAAAATCCGCTCCTTGGCGCGGCTCTTTTCCTCGTCACGACGCGCTCCGCCGAAAGCGGCGTCGAAAGCGTGCTTGTCGAGCGCCTGCTTTAAACTCTGGGTTTTCATCACATCGGTGTGAATGAGCGAGCCGTGCGTGAATGGGTTGATTCCCTTCGCCAAACCCTCCTGATTGATGTGCACCAACAGTTTGAGGCCCAGCTTATCCGCCATCTGGTCCCGGAACTGTATCATTTCACGGAACTTCCACGTCGTGTCGACATGTAACAGCGGGAACGGCGGCTTAGACGGATAAAACGCCTTCATGGCCACGTGCAGCATCACTGCGCTGTCTTTTCCGATCGAATAGAGCATCACCGGGTTCTCGCACTCGGCGACCACCTCGCGCATGATGTGGATGCTCTCCGCCTCCAGGGATTGGAGGTGAGTGAGGGTTGTGTTGCTCATGAGGAGCGGAGAGGGATGCACATTTTGGTTTATGTAAACTAGCGTACCATTTCGACCTCGCGTGTCCCGTGCCATCGGCATTCCATCGGCGGGTCGTGCGTTTTGCAGTATCGTCTGTGGTTCGTTATTGAGGGTGGGTTGTCACAGGTTCGGATCCACCGGATGCCGGTCGCAGCACGACAGGCTTTCCATGCGGCGTGTGGCGGTAGGCGTCGGCCCAGGCTTCTTTGCGCGACAGCATTTCGTCCTGATTCGTTAGCGCCTTGCGAGTGACCAGAAGTTCCAGCGCCGCGAGCCAATGCTCGTAGTAGCGGGAACCGTCGTCCGGCTCGCCCCGATCTGCCGCGGACTTGAGTTCGCCTGCCAACGCGGCCGCCCACTCTTTCCAGGTGAAATGCCCCTGTGCGGAGAGCCGCACTGCGAGAGCGAAGGCTTGGGCTTGCCAGGGCTCGGCGAAGACCGGACCACCCTCATCGCGAGGTAGCGCGGGCAGAGACGCCAGTCGCTCGGGATCGTGCGCCAAGTCAGGCATGTTCGAGGTAGCTATCCCACATATCAATGTAAACGGAATCGCGCGGCGAGGCATCCTCTCCCCACAATTCCCGGGCTGCAAAACGAACCGAATATAAATGTTGCGGCTGCTCGCCCAGAAAATGCGCGTTGGTATCCGGAAAAACGAAGAGGCCGCGATGGCGAGCGACGGTACCCGCCTTGCCTCTGGCATAGCGGGGCAAACGTGTGTGTCCCAGCGGATTGATGTTCCGTGCGCGGACATTCTGTCCCACTTGGAAGCGGGCTCTCGCATTCGCGTCCGGCCGCATAAAATTACCGCGGTTGCCCGCGCCAGACCTCACGGCGGCAACGGTAAGAGCCGGCGTTCCCTTTTGCGATCCCGGGGCGGGCTGGCCCGTCTCCATTTCCTCTCTGGTCACCAAACCGCGCTGCACCAGCAATTCCGAGGTCCGCGCCAGCCATTTCTGGTAATAACTCATCCGCAGGTAATCGGCCGGGGGAAGCAACTCAATCCCATGCCGGCCAGCATCGATGTTCCACTTGTCCCAGGCGCGAGCGGCGCGTTCCATCGCATACACCCGGCCTTCCCACGCGGCATGAAAAACGGGTTCGTTCTTCTCATGCTGGATGGGGCCCATATCCTGCATCCCGCCCATATCGTGGATGCCGTTCATGCCTTGGCCCCCTCAACCGGCGAAACCTTCCCCGCCCCGATCATGGCATCGCGCGCTACCAGAGCGGCAAGTTCGGGTTCCGTCATCTTCTCCGTGCCGGCCGGCCTTTCGGGAAGCACCAGGTAGCGGATCTCTGCCGTGCTATCCCATACCCGCACCTCTACGTCCTCAGGCAAATCCAGCCCAAACTCGCGCAGCACGCCGCGTGGATCGATCACGGCGCGCGATCGGTACGGCGCCGATTTGTACCACACGGGCGGCAAACCGAGAATCGGCCACGGGTAACACGAACACAACGTACACACCACCAGGTTGTGCACTTTCGGCGTGTTTTCCACCACCATCAGATGCTCGCCGTGTTCTCCCGTGTAACCCAATTCGGCGATCGCCGCAGCGCCATCGTTCAGCAGCCGTTTCTTATATTCCGGATCAACCCAGGCGCGCGCCACCACGCGAGCGCCATTGCGCGGCCCGATTTTGTTTTCGAAAGCATCCACCAGCGCATCCAACGCAGCCGAATCCACCAAACCTTTTTCGACCATCAGGGATTCGAGTGCCTTGGCTCGCAACGCGGGATCGGACGGAACCACCTGGTGGTCATGCTCGTGTTCGTGATCTTGTGCGTGCATAGAGGTTGGAACTGCCGCCGCCACGGCTCCTGTGGCTGCGCTTTTCAAGAACCCACGGCGGTCTATTGGCTTTTTTTCCATGCGGGCCCCGGCACCGAGTATACAACGGGCTTCCCTCACCTGGCATTACCGCCTGGCATTACAATGAGGCGTGTGGATACGCGCGGCAGCGATCTTACTTTTGGCCGGGACTGCGCACGCGCAGGACTTGCGTGGCGAAGCGCTGGTCAAAACATTGCAAAAAGGCGGCTATGTGATCCTGATGCGCCACGCCAGTTCGCCGCGTGAGGCGCCCGACAAGCAGTCCGCGAACCCCGACAATAAGAAGCCCGAGCGACAGTTGGATGATGCCGGCCGCAAGACTGCGATCGCCATGGGCCAGGCCATCCGCGATTTAAAAATTCCGATCGGCAGCGTCCTCTCAAGCCCCACCTATCGGGCGCTCGAAACCGTTCGGCTGGCTCAATTCGGCGTTCCGCAAACCTTCGCCGAACTTGGCGACAACGGCCAAAGCATGCAGGGTGGGACGGCTTCTCAAGCCGCATGGCTGCAGCAGCAAGTGACCCACTTTGCGGCAGGCACGAACGCGATCCTAGTCACTCACTTCCCCAATATCACCGCAGCGTTTCCCCAATGGTCGTCCGGTCTGGCGGATGGCGAGGCGCTGATCTTCGGACCAGACAGCAAGGGTCCAGACGGCAAGGGCGGGGCGACGCTCGTGACCCGCATCAAGATCGAGGAATGGCCCCTGCTTCCGACCGGCGCGAGCAGGTAAAATCAAGAAGCGCGCCTGTTGCCTCGCAGCACTATTGCATCGCAATCGGCGGCTCAGAATCTAAGACCTATAGACTATGCCAACTGCCTACATTTGCCAAGGCGTCCGTACCCCCATCGGGCGCTACGCGGGATCGCTTTCCTCTGTCCGGCCGGACGATCTCGCCGCCTATACGCTCGCCACGCTGCGCGCCAAGTACCCCAAGGGTGATTGGGCCGCGATCGATGAAGTGGTGATGGGTTGCGCCAACCAATCCGGCGAGGATAACCGCAACGTGGCCCGCATGGCGCTGCTGCTTTCAGGGATTCCGCACACGGTGCCAGGCGTGACCGTGAATCGATTGTGCGCTTCCGGCATGGAGGCGGTTGCGGCGGCATCCAGAGCCATCGTTGCGGGGGAAATGTCGATCGCCATCGCCGGCGGCGTCGAGAGCATGAGCCGCGCGCCTTTTGTAATGGGCAAGGCCACCACACCTTTCGCGCGCAATCCGGAGATCTTCGACACCACCCTGGGATGGCGCTTCATCAATCCCGCGCTGCAGAGCAAATACGGCACGGACTCGATGGCCGAGACGGGCGAGAACGTCGCCGAGGATTACAAGATCGATCGCGAATCGCAGGACAAGTTCGCACTATGGTCCCAGCAGAAGGCAGCAGCCGCCCAAAAGGCCGGATTCTTCGCCGAAGAGATCGCCCCGGTGATCATTCCTGGTCCAAAAGGCACGTCGAAGACGGTATGCGAGGACGAGCACATCCGCGCCGACACCACGCTCGAAGGGCTGGCGAAGCTGCCCACTCCGTTTCGTAAGGGCGGAACGGTAACCGCCGGCAATGCGTCCGGGATCAACGACGGGGCCTGCGCGATGTTCGTCGCGTCGGAAGAAGCAGCCGCGAAGTTCGGGCTCACTCCGCTGGCTCGCGTGGTGGGCGCAGCCGCGGCCGGCGTGGAACCGCGCGTCATGGGCGTGGGGCCCATCCCCGCCATCCAGAAGCTGCTGGCGCGCGTGAAGATGACCATCGACGAAATCGATTTTCTGGAGCTCAACGAAGCCTTCGCCGCTCAGGCCGTGGCGGTGACGCGTGCCTTTGGATTGCCGGACGATTCCGAAAAGGTGAATCCGAATGGTGGCGCCATCGCGCTGGGGCATCCGCTGGGAATGAGCGGCGCACGCCTGATCCTGACCGCGACGCATCAATTGCAGAATAGCGGCAAGCGCTACGCCATCGCGTCCATGTGCATTGGGGTGGGCCAGGGGATGGCGACGTTACTGGAACGGGTGTAGCACCGCTCGCTGGCGGTCACCGATCAGTCTCAGGAAGCTGCGCGCCTCCTCGATCTCTTCGTCGCTCACGATGTGGGGCCGTCCCGGGTAGATCCGCAGTTGAACGTCCGCACCCAGATCCCGGAACAGGCGGGCCGCTTCGTGGCTGTTGGTCTCCGGAACCCAATCGTCCACGTCGCTTCCGGTGAGCAGGACGCGCAAACCGGCCAGCGAGCGGGGAGCATTCGCCTTCCAATCGGAACCGGGAAAACCCATCAAGGCTCCGGTAAATGAGATGACGGAGCCAACCCGGCCGGGATAGCGCAGGGCGTATTCGAGCGCGAGGCAGGCGCCTTGCGAAAAACCTACGATCACCAGGCGTTCGGAGCCCAGGCGGTTTTCTTCACCAGCTTCGAGCACCGCTTCATGACAGCGCTGGACGGCTTCGCTGAGGTGGGGTTCGTTGGTTTCGCGCGGATCCCAAAAACGACCGGGGTACCAACTGCCGGGAGTCTCCGCTTCCGGCACCACCCATCGGAAGCCTTCCATGTTGCCGAAGCGGGCGGCTAAATCAATTTTCTCTTCCGGCGTTTTACCCCGTCCGTGCAGCAATACGCCGGCAAATTGCGACGCGCCCCGCGCCGAACCGACACTTCGAACACGGGGCTTTGTGCCGCCATTACTCACAGTGGCTACTTCTTCTGACCGCCGCCGTCCCCGCCGATAAACACCGCTTGTCGCCGGGATGGTCCAGTGCTGAGAGGCTCCGCGGCCGCGGGCGTTCCACCGGGGGTCGCGGTCTTCAAGGCAACCGCTTCGAGTGGGGCCGGGAAATTATTTTCCGGAATGGTGATAGGTTCCAGCATGCCCATGATCTCGGCACGCCGCGACTCGAACCACGGCGGCAGCAGCATCTGATGCCCGAGCGCGTCGTACGGCTCATCGCGCGAGAATCCGCCCTCGGCCGTGGCCGCGCACTCTACCAGAATCCCGCCCGGGCAACGGCAATAAATGGAATGGAAGTAATTTCGGTCCTTGATTTCGGAACAATCCGTGTAGCCGAGCTCTTCGTAAATCCCCTTCTGCTCTTCCAGCCCCTTATCGGTGCCCGCATCCAGCGCCACGTGATGGCCGCATCCGGCGCCAAATCCCCAGCTTCCCGACGGACGATCCGGCTCATGCAGCAGGACGATGGTCTTGTTCAGGCCTCCGCCATTCAATTCCAGCCGATGATAATTGCCTTCCACACCGGTCTTCTTGAATCCCAGCGCGTCGATAAAAAAGCGCTCAGTCTCGGCCGTCTCGCGCACCGACAACACTGGCCCGTGGAACCCATGCGTCGCCACGTCGGCGCTCACTTCGCCCACGGTCCACGGCTTGCGCTCGTCGGCCGAATCTTCGATCACTTCCAGTTGCAGACCTGATGGATGGTCGAACCGGATGAACTTTTGCCCAAACCGTTCCTGGATTCCGCTGTGCTTCACCTTGTGATGCGTCAGGTGCTCATCCCAAAATTTGGTGGCGCCCTTCTTCACCGTATACGCGGTGGATTGGATCTGGCCCGATCCCGGACGGCCCGGCACGCGCTTGTACGGGAAGGTAGTGTAAACCGAACCCGGCTCCGCGTTGGCGTTCGAATAATACAAGTGGTAGTGGGCGTACCGTCCGTCAAAAAGAACGGTCTGTTTAATCAGCCGTTGCCCAAAGACTTGCGTCATGAAATCTACGTCTTCTTGGGCTCCAGATGCACAAACAGTGACGTGGTGGAAACCCGATACCAGGGACATGTTGCTGTTACCTCCGGCGCGATTATATCAAGTGCAATGTGGGTGCGCGCGTGGTCTCAATATATCAACCCGGTCGCTTGCATGCAAGGTGTGTAGACGGTCTGGTGACGGGCGCCGAACTAGCTCTCTGCTGCTTCGGCGCAGCCCGATTCCGGCAACGCGGTGGGCCAGATTGTGCGCGACCAACGTGCACGGAAGCTCAACTCGCAGAAATAGTTAACCAGCGTGACTACCGGGATCACCAGCATCAGCGGGGTAAGCACGACGGCCCAGGGACAATCCCGTACCAAGCTCCCCCCGATACCCAGCACCGCCCGCGTAAGCTTGGCATAATTGCCCGAGGCGCCGGTTACCTGTCCAGCCCCTTGGCGAATCGCTTCCAGGTATGTGCCGATGCTGTCCGCGCCCCCCACCTCGGTGTAGGTCAGCGCCAGCGTTTCGAGCGTATGCGCGTCGCTCCCGCCAACCGGGGCTTTCTGCCAGTCTTCGGCTAGCCGCCGCGCGGCCCGATTGTTGCCCGCTGGAATGTGGCCGTTCAGCGTTTCCATGGCCGGGAACAGGTCTTCGAACATTTCAAAATCGAGTTGGGTGCGGCGTCCGGTAAGGCTGGAAAAAACGTGGTTGATGCTGAACAGGATCTTCTGTTCCTGGAGATAGGCGGCCAGCGCCGGAACGTCCTTGCGCCTGCGCTGCAGCTCGATGTGATGGCGCTCGTCGATCCCGTAGGCGCCGACATGAATCTCGGTGCCGGACGGCGTGATGCAGGTCACTTCTTCGCTGAGGAAGAAGTCGGGATAGTGGCGTAGATGTTCGGCCGCGTCGATGGAATCGTGGTCGGTGACCGTCACCAAATCCATACCGCGTCGCTTCAAAGTCCGATAAACGGCTTCCGGATCGTTGTAGCTCTCGCGGCAGAAACGATGAAGTCCAGGGATGTTGCACATACCCGAATGCCGCGTATGGACATGCAGATCGCATCGCATGCCTCTTTGTATCGCGCTATACGTTACAGTCAGTTGAATTGTGGAAAAAACATTCGTGACAGGAAATGTACGTGCCCACGCGGGCCGCAGCCAGCATTTCCGCCGGGCGCGGTTGTAGCGGAATGTAAACCAAACGCAAATCGAACTGAAACACGCGCACGGTCTGAGCCACGCAAGCAAATTGATCCAGCAGCCTCGCGCGGTGATACCATGAGAGTCGCGATCACCCGATGCGCCCGTAGCTCAGCTGGATAGAGCGATTGGCTTCGAACCAATAGGCCGGGGGTTCGAGTCCCTCCGGGCGCACCAGATTTGCAATTTTCATCATGAACCAGACTGGCATCAGTTTGTGCAGATGGTCCGGCGGTTCCGAGAGAACAGTGCTGGTCTAATTGGGTAGAAGGACGCGGGGGGCTATTGCTTGTCCCATACGGTCACAACCGCTATTGGCTGGCCCTTGGCGTCCACTCCGTTCGCCGCTAGTGTTAGGGTCTTCCCATCCTTTGATACAGCAGTCCTGTTGGTCACGACAATTCGCCCAGACTTCTTGAACTTGCCGGCGTAGGCGCGGGGACCATCCCGCCTCAAGGCCACGGTTTCTGCTCCGCCTAATCGTTCAGGTCGAGATGAACCCGACAATGGGTAATCCTTGTCATCGTCGAATGTGGCCGTGTACTCATACCCGACGTGGCTGTCATCGCCTTCGATTTCTTCGAGGCTTGTTTTAAAGCTGTCGCCCTGAGCGCCAATGACAAGGGTCGCGCTCTTTGGTGGCGTACCGGAAGAGAACTTGGATTTTGCGACATTGAGCGTCCAACTTCCTATCGCCGGATTGTCTTGCGCCCCGAAGAGCGGCAAAAGCATTACCGCCGTAAATACGCAGATCTGTTTCATGCAAGCAACGTGGCTGATCATGATTCTCCCTTGGACTGCCGATGGCAGTCTCCTGATTCCTGAAGAAGCATAGCATAAATTTACCGTTTGGCATAAAAAAGATATGAAGATCGTGTTGGCCAAGAAACTCGCAACGGGGGGCGTTGGAGGATTGTTATGTGCGTTGTCTTGCTGGCTAGGCTCGCCGTTGCTTTCGAAGGTGTGCTACTTCCGCGTATCTTTGCCGACGATGTGACCGACGTCCTGGTTGTTCTCGTTGCAAATGTACTCGATGATTTCCGAGTCCTCCACCAAGGATGAGTGCCCGTACATCGTAAACGGCCGGGTATAAGCTCCTGGATCGTCGATCACCACTTCATAGTCCAGGTGCGAGTAATCGGGCCGCCGGTAGCGCTCGGTGATGTGCAGCTTCTCGGTATGCGGATGCGCCGCGAAATCGAACCAGAACTTGTCGTTGAAACCGATGCTATCCACCACCAGCGTATCGCCCTCCCACGTGGCGATGGAGTGCCCATACCAGGTGGGATCGGGATCGCCGGGATGGCCGCGTCCGTCCATGAAAATTTGGCGGTAAGTATGGATATTTCCCTCAAACAGAAACACCATCAGCTTGGGCTGTTGCACGATCTTCCAGGGATATGGAGCCATGCGCGGCACTCCGGCGGGAAGGCAGCGGGCCTCCGGATCGGCGTTGGACATGCGCTCCTTGGTCGCTTTTTCGGCCCAGGGCTGCAACGGTAGAACATCGCCTTTCTTGAGCGCGCTGCTGATGTCGTAAATGAAGTTGTGATCCGGCCCCCACAATCCATTGAAATCGGGTCTTCCATCGGAGGTGCGCGGCGCGGGCTTGACGGCGGGAGCCGCGGATTGCCCAAAAGCCAGCGGCGAAAGCGCCAGGAGAACGGCGAAATTCAGCAGCCATCGGGTCACGCGCTGGTGCATGGATCCTCCAATACAACCACGCATGATTGTATATCAGCAGCGCTCCCGTAAGTTGACTCTCGTGCCCAGTCGCGATACCGTCGCTGCATGGCCTTGGAATATTTCGATTGGGAGGTCGGCGATGTATTCGTCCTCCATTTGCAAGGCCCTATTACGCTCGGCCAAGCCACCCAGACCCTGCGGCAGCTAATCCACGACACGGTGGCTTCCGGACGAACCAAGATCGTGCTGAATATGGGCGAGGTGTACTACATCGACAGCAGCGGCCTCGGCGAGTTGGTGGCAGCTTGCGCCTCCGCGCAACGCAACGGTGCGAAAGTTAAATTGATGAAGCTGGCGCCGCGCGTGCAGGACGTGGTGCAACTCACCAAGCTTTATCAGGTGCTCGATGTCTTCCCGGACGAGGACTCCGCTGTCCGCAGCTTCGCCAGCTCATAAATGCCCGTCGTCCCGCTCAAAACCACTGCCTTGCACGCCACGCACGTCCGAATGGGCGCCAAAATGGTCGATTTTGGCGGATGGGAGATGCCGCTGCAATACTCCGGCATCCTGGAGGAACATGCCGCGGTTCGCAACGCTGTGGGCCTCTTCGACGTCAGCCACATGGGCGAAATCGAGATCCATGGCCCGGAGGCCGGAGCGCTCACCGATTACGTCACCACGAATGCCGTCGCGCGACTGAAGCCCCGGAGGGCCCAGTATTCGGCATTGCTTTATCGGCACGGCGGCTTCGTCGACGACATTTTGGTGCACAAATATAGGGTTCGCCCCGATGGCTATTTTCTGTGCGTCAACGCATCGAACCAGGAGAAAGACTTCGAGCACATTGCCAGCGTCCACGGATTTCAGGCCACCGTGGAACTGGTAAGCGACCGCTACACGCAACTTGCCATTCAGGGTCCGCGTGCCAAGGACGCCCTTCAATGGGTGACCGCTCTTCCCGTCCATCTGCTTCCTTATTATGGATTCCTCGACGATAAGGTCGCGGATATCCCGGCCCGCATCGCCCGCACCGGATACACCGGCGAAGACGGCTTCGAGATCTATTTCGCGCCGGAACATTCCGATCGCGTCTGGAACGCCATTCTCGACGCCGGCCAGCAATACGGCATCAAACCCTGCGGTCTGGGCGCGCGCAACACGCTGCGTCTCGAAGCAGGCATGGCGCTCTATGGCCACGAAATCCACGCATCCATCACACCGTTCGAGGCTGGTCTCGGTTGGATCGTCAAGCTCGACAAAGGCGAATTCATCGGCCGCGCCGCACTCCTTCGCCAAAGAGAACAGGGAATCACTCGCAAGCTGATCGGATTTGAAATGACCGGCCGCGGCATTGGCCGCGACGATTACGAAGTCCTGATTGACGGAGCGCCATCGGGCTGGGTCACGAGCGGCGGTCCTTCGCCCACGCTGAAGAAGAACATCGGAATGTGCTACCTTCCTGTCGATCGGGCCAAGGCGGGCCAGAGCATCCAGATCGTGATTCGTGGCCAGCCGGTGGACGCAGTCACGATCGCAATGCCATTCTATCGGAGAGTTAAATAGAAGAGACGAGGGAGCTAATGTACCCAGAGGATCTCCACTACACCAAGCAGCACGAATGGGTTCGCGTTTCGGGCGATGTCGCCACGGTTGGGATCACGGACTACGCGCAGAAGGAGCTCGGCGACGTCGTCTACGTCGACCTGCCGCGCGTCGAGACCAAAGTCGAGCAGGGCAAAGTGATGGGGTCAGTGGAATCGGTGAAAGCGGTTTCCGATATCTACTCGCCGGTCTCCGGCCAAGTGATCGAAATCAACGGGACGCTCGCCACCGCGCCCGAGAAGCTCAATGAAAGCGCGCAGGGCGACGGTTGGATGGTCAAGATCCGGTTATCCGTTCCCGCCGAGGTCCAGGGGCTCCTTTCCGCGGCGGATTATGAAAAGTACATCGCGGAGGAATCCGGGCACTAAACTCCCGGCCCCACTCGCGCGTGCGCTACTTACCAAAGTCCGATATCGAGCGCAGCGAGATGCTTCGGGTATTGGGCATTGATTCCCTTGACCACCTGTTCGCTCACCTTCCCAGCGAAGTCCGTCTCAACCGCCCGCTCAACATCCCTGCTGGAAAATCCGAGTACGAGATTATCGATTACTTTCGCGCGCGGGGCGCTGAGTGTGCCGAGGGCTACGCGTCGTTCCTCGGCGCGGGCGTCTATCGCCATTACCGGCCGGTGCTGGTGGACACGGTGGTTTCCCGCTCCGAATTCCTGACCTCCTACACTCCCTATCAGGCCGAAATCTCGCAGGGCACCCTGACCACCATCTTCGAATTTCAAACCATGCTCTGCCAGCTCACCGGCATGGAAGTTGCCAATGCCTCCATGTACGACGGCTCTACGGCCGTTCCGGAAGCCGCCATGATGGCTATGCGATTGACCGGCCGTGACCGCATTCTGGTGGCCCGTTCCGTGCATCCGGAGTATCGCGAGGTGCTCTCCACCTACGCGCGGCATCAGGGCATGCCCGTGGTGGAAGTGGATTACGAAATCGAAACAGGGGCGCTCGATGCGAGCGATCTGGACAAGAAAATCGACGGCCAAACCGCGGCCGTTATCATCCAATCGCCCAACTTCTTTGGCATCGTCGAAGAGGTCCGCCGCGCGGCCGGGATCGCTCACCGCAACGGCGCGCTACTGATCTACGTTTTCTCCGAAGCCGTTTCGCTGGGTCTCGTGGAACCGCCCGGCGACGCAGATATCGTGGCCGGCGAGCTGCAATCGTTCGCCATCTCTCCTAGTTATGGCGGGCCATTCGCCGGAATCATCGCCACTAAGGAAAAGTTCATGCGCCAGATGCCGGGACGGGTCGTGGGCGAAACTAAGGATACGCGCGGGAATCGTGCGTTCTGTCTCACCCTGGCTGCGCGCGAACAGCACATCCGCCGCGAGAAAGCCACTTCCAACATCTGCACCAATCAGGCTCTGGTCGCTCTGATGGCAACCGTTTTCATGACGGTTTACGGCAAACAAGGCCTGCGCGAACTCGCCGAGCAGAACCTTTCCAAGGCGCATTACCTGGCTCAAAAGCTCCCGCTGCGCTTCAGCGGGCCATTCTTCAATGAATTCGTCGTCTCCACACCATCCCCCGATGCCATCAACCACTCGCTGCTGGAGCAAGGAATCATCGGAGGGCTGCCGCTCGGCCGCTATTATCCGGAGCTCGAAAACAGCATGCTGCTGTGCGCCACCGAAATGTCGCGGCGGCATGAGATGGACACCGTGGCCCAGCTCTTCACGCCATGATCAAAAAGGTTCGCCCGCACGTAAACCAAAATGAACTGCTCTTGTTTGAGCGCAGTTCGCCCGGCAAGCGCGGTTACCAGTTGCCGCCGCTGGATGTCCCCGCCGTCGATCCCGTTAGCGCGCTCGGCGCCCAAAACACACGGGCGGAAATCGCCGATTTCCCCGAAGTCAGCGAAGTAGAAGCCATCCGCCACTTCACGCGCCTCTCCACTCACAACTACGCGATCGATCTTGGTCTTTATCCGCTCGGCTCGTGCACCATGAAGTACAACCCGCGCGTCAATGAGCAAGTGGCGCGCATGGATGGCCTGGCCTGGGCGCATCCTTATCAACCCGAGTCACTGGCGCAGGGAATTATGCAAGTGATGGCGACGCTCGAACAAATGCTGGCCGAAATCGCCGGCATGGACGCCGTCACGCTGCAGCCGGCCGCGGGCGCGCACGGCGAATTCACGGGCATCCTGATGGTCCGCGCGTGGCTTCAATCGCAGGGCCATCCCCGCAAGAAGCTGCTCATCCCCGATTCAGCGCACGGAACAAATCCGGCCACTGCCGCCATGGCCGGTTACGCGGTCGAAAACATCCAGTCCAATGCGATGGGCATGGTGGACGTCGAGCAACTCGCGCGTATGGTCGACGAAGATGTTGCGGCGCTGATGCTGACCAATCCCAACACTCTCGGCGTCTTTGAGGAACACATCACGCGCATCGCCGGCATCCTGCACGCCAAGGGCGCACAACTTTACATTGACGGCGCCAACATGAATGCGCTGGTCGGCATCGCGCGGCCTGGCGATTTCGGCGCCGACGTGATGCACCTCAATCTGCACAAGACGTTTTCCACTCCGCACGGTGGCGGCGGTCCAGGCTCGGGGCCTGTGGCAGTGAAACAGCACCTCATCCCGTTCCTGCCTAAGCCGCGCCTCACGCGCAGGAACGATGGTTGGTCGTGGAATTACGATCTTCCGCAATCCATCGGCCGGGTCCGCGCCTTCTACGGAAATGTCGGCATGCACATTCGCGCGCTGGCATACATCATGGCCCACGGCGGTGACGGTCTGCGCAACGCCACGCTCGACGCCGTTCTCAATTCCAACTACCTCCGCGTCTTATTGGAGCCCTATTACGATCTCCCGCATCAGGCACCCACGCTGCACGAGTGCGTCTTCAGCGATGCGCGCCAAGCCAGGCGCGGAGCGCGCACCGGCGACATTGCCAAGCGCCTGATCGACTATGGATTTCACCCCTATACCGTCAGCTTCCCGCTCATCGTTCCCGGCGCCATGATGATCGAGCCCACAGAGACCGAGAGCAAAGCCGAGTTGGATCTCTTCGTCGATGCGCTCATCTCCATCGCGAAGGAAATCGAAGAGAGTCCCGATCTGGTGCTGAACGCACCGCACGATACGCGCACCAGCAGGGTGGATGAAGTGACCGCCGCGCGGAAACCGATCCTGCGCTGGAAGCCGGAACTTAAATAAAACAGCCGAGGCTGCCCTCGAACCCCTGCTCCACGCGCCCGTCCGGCCACACTACAATCGGCACCATGTCGCCAAACTTGCGCGCTTCGTCCAGCACAGCCTGGCTCAGTTCCACCCGCCGCTCTTCATATGGCACGCCGTCCGCGTCCCACTTCTTCAGAAGCTTCACGCAGGCATCGCAACCGCGAATGGTGTAAACCACCGGAGTTTGCACGGGCCGTCCTTATGACGCGCGATCGGGCAGGTGCAACGCACCAGATAACAACTGGCGCATCTCTTTGATCGCTTCCTTCCGCCAATCGTCGGAGCGCGGCTGCAGTCGCGCAATCAGTTCCCGTAGCATCTCCTGCCGCCGATCCTCCGGCGCCGTCGCGAACGTCGTTTCCTTCGGCAGCCCCATTTTCGCTTTCACCTGATCCAGGATCTCCGTCAGTTCCCGGTGCGCACCCGCCGAGCGCTCCGTGAAATGCGCAATGTATTGCATGTCAGCGCTATAAAACACGAACACAGGTATGGCGCGTGACTTACCTTCGTTGCTCAGAAACTCGTCCATGATGTCAGGATTTTCGTCCCGCAAAAACACGCGCAGCTCCATCCCGGTGACCTCGGCAATTGTCGCCACCGTAGGCAGCTCGCGATAAACGTCGCCGCACCACGCTTCTGCGATCGCCAGTATCTTGGCCGGACCGTTCGGCTGCGCGGCGGCCCTTTTGAAGAACGCCGCATCTTCTTCAGTGAGCGGCGCGGTTTTGTAGTTCTGCTCGAATTTATCCACGTTCACGGCAGCTTGCGCCAGGAAATTGGCGTAAGTGAGCCCTTGCGCGTAGCGAGCGGGAGTAACAACGGTGGTTGCAGTTGGCATGGTAAGTCCTGTGTCCAGGGGATGAAGTCCTATAACTAAAGTACAACGCCCGCCTCGATACCGCTTGCGTTAAACTTGGGATTCATCATGAGCGCTCCACACTTGGCACCCAAAATCCTGCGCAAAGCCCAAGCCGTCCGAACGACGGGAGGAACCTCAATCGACCAACTGATCTTCGACTCGGTGGAGGTTCCCGAGCCTGGCGCCGGCGAAGTGCTGGTCGCGATCAAGGCCGTTTCATTGAACTATCGCGATCTCGCCGTGGTCACCGGCCGCTATCCCCGCAACCCAGCTGAACCCACCATCATCGCTTCTGACGGCGCAGGCGAGGTGATCGCGGTGGGAGACGGCGTCACCTCATTTCGCCAGGGCGACCGCGTGGCGGGATCATTCTTTCAGAAGTGGATCGCCGGCCCGTATGCCCGCGAATACGGCGCATCGGCATTAGGCGGTGCCATCCCCGGCGTGCTCACCCAGTTCCGCGTTTTCGATCGGGAAGGGCTGGTCCGCATTCCCGAACATTTCAGCTATCAAGACGGCGCTACGCTCCCCTGCGCCGGTCTTACGGCCTGGAACGCGCTGGTTCCTACCATGCACGTGCAGGCTGGCGACACAGTGCTGCTGCTAGGCACCGGTGGCGTGTCTATTTTCGGTCTCCAGTTCGCGAAGCTGCATGGCGCGCGCGTGATCATTACCTCCAGCAGCGATGAAAAGCTGGCGCGAGCCAAGGCGCTCGGCGCTGACGAGACCATCAACTACAAAACAACGCCGGAGTGGGACAAAGAAGTGCTGCGCCTCACCGCGGGCAGAGGCGTCGACATGGTTCTCGAAGTGGGTGGCGGCGAAACTTTCACCCGCTCCATGAACTCCGTGCGCGCCTCCGGCCAGATGGCCGTCATCGGCGTGCTTAGCGGCGTGGCCGGCACCATCCCGGTGGGGCTCATCGGCATCCAGACTCTGAGCGTGCGCGGGATTTTCGTCGGATCGGTGGCCATGTTTGAAGACATGAACCGCGCCATCGCGGCCCATCAACTGCGCCCCGTCATCGATCGGGTTTTCCCTTTCGAACAATCCGTCGATGCGCTTCGCTACCTGCAGAGCGCGCAGCACTTCGGCAAGATCGTGATCGCGCTGTAACGCAAATTCCCCGCATCCTCCCACGCCAGTTGCGCGTCTTATAGCAAGATCGTGAGTGGAGGAGTTCATCATGCCTAAAATGCGCGCTGTGCAAGTGCCCCGCGCCGGCGGCCCCTTGGAAATTGTCGAACGCGATATTCCCGAGCCCGGTCCCGGCTTGGTGCGAATCAAAGTCCAGACTTGCGGCATTTGCCATAGCGACACAGTGACCAAGGATGGATTGTTTCCCGGCATCCAATATCCGCGAGTGCCCGGACACGAAGTGATCGGAGTAATCGATTCGGTTGGTCCCAATGTGCCCCGCTGGAAGGCCGGACAACGAGTGGGAGTGGGGTGGAATGGCGGATTCTGCGGCTACTGCGACAACTGCCGCCGGGGCGATTTTTTCGCCTGCCAGACTTCCACGGAAGTAACCGGGCTCTCTCGCGATGGCGGATATGCCGAATATATGCTCGCTCCCATCAGCGCGCTGGCTATGGTGCCCGACGATCTTGCGTCCGTCGATGCGGCGCCGCTCATGTGCGCCGGTGTCACCACTTTCAACTGTCTTCGAAACACGGGCGTGCGGCCCGGCGAGGTAGTGGCCGTGATCGGCATTGGCGGGCTCGGCCATCTGGCTGTGCAGTACGCGGCGAAGATGGGCTGCAAGACGGTGGCCATCGCACGCGGCAGAGACGAAGAACATCTGGCCCGCCAGCTCGGCGCGCAATACTACATCGATAACAAATCGCAGGATCCCGCGGCGGAGCTGCAAAAGCTCGGGGGCGCGAAAGTAATCCTGGCCACCGTCACCAGCGCCGATGCCATGCAGGCCGTGCTGGGTGGTTTGGGCGTCAGAGGAGAGTTGATGATGATCGGCGCGGTTCCTTCCCTGCAGGTCAACCCCATTGCGATGCTTTTGCAAAATCAGTCCGTCACAGGCTGGTACTCGGGCACCTCCATCGATTCCCAGGACACGCTCAACTTCAGCGTTCTCTCAGGAGTTCGGTCCATGAACGAAGTCTTCCCGCTGGATCGCGCGGCGGAGGCGTACGATCACATGCTGAGCGGCAAAGCGCGCTTCCGCGTGGTGCTCAACATCGGCGCCTGACGTTCGATATAATCCTTCCGAACTTCGGGGAGGATTTCGAACGATGAAGGACCAAGGCCGGCGTCCGTCGCGCCGCAGTTTTCTCGCAGCCAGCGCGGGCGCGGCTGCCATCGGAGCGGCCGGGCCTGCTTCCACCAGCTTGTCCGCGCAGAATACCGCGCCGCTGGCTGATGACATCACGTTGGCCCTGGTCAACGGCAAAATCCATACGTTGGACGCGCGCGAGACCGTCGCGAGTACTGTGTCGATTCGGAATGGCCGCTTCGTCAGCGTGGGCGGCAAGCCACCTAAAGCGGGGCCCTCGGTTCGAATAATCGATCTGCACGGTCGCACCGCGGTTCCAGGATTGGTGGAACCGCACATCCACATCGTCAGCCTTGGCAATCGTCCGGGCTACCACACCGTTCTCGAAAACACGGTCTCAATTCGCGAGGTCCAGGAAGCTCTGGCGGCGCGCCGCAAGGAAGCGCCCGAGCGCGCCTGGATCACCTCCATGGGCGGATGGCATCCCAATCAATGGGCCGAACATCGTCACCCCACGCTCGCCGAGTTAGACGAAGCGGTTCCCGATCGCCCGGTGCTCTTATACGAGCGCTTCACCGGTCCCGCCGCTACCAACACCCTGGGCAAGAAGTTTTTCGACGCCGCCGATGCGGCGCCGCCCGTGCATCCCGACATCAAGAAGATCAGCGTAGCCCCGAACGGCGCCATCGCCGCGGCAGGATTCACCGGGGGTGGTCCGTCGGCTTCGGCGCTATTTCTTCTGCGCCATATGCAGACCTTCGACGACAAGCAACGCAGCACACTGGATGCCATGCGTTACTCCGCTAGCGTGGGCCTGACCTCGCATCTGGATCAGGTGCTGTTCCCAACTCCGGGCCCGCTGCACCCCAACCAGATCCTCTCCAACCTCGATCAGTACCGCATGTACGATGCGTGGCTCGCGTTGCATCGCGAGGGCCGGACCATGGTGCGCCTGCAGATGAATTTCCTGCAGAATCAAGCCGACCCGCAGTTGCCTGAGTTGAAGGAACGTCTCCGTAACCAATTCCCATTTTTTGGCGACGACATGCTGCGCACCGGCGGCATCGGCGAATGGGCCGCTCCCCTGAATAGCGGCGCAGCGTGGCGCGACGCGCAGCATCTGGTGGGACAAGCCGGTTGGCGCAATGAAAACGCCGTTCAGAATCTGGCGGGCCTGAAGCAGGTGGTGGAGGAATGGGAGGCCGTTAACAAAGAGAACGACATCACCAAGCTGCGCTGGGTGGTTCATCACGTTCCCGAGGTGAACGCCGACCTGCTCACTCGCCTGAAGGCGCTGGGCTGCGGTGTGGAGATGGGAGCGTTCCGTTGGGTGACGTCATCGGACCCCAAGGTGGTTGCCGGTCCGCCGTTTCGAACCATCCTGGACCACGGCATTCAGGTGGGCATGCACGGCGATGGCGTACACATTGCGCCACTGAATCCCTGGCTGCACATCTACTACGCCACAACCGGGATCAATTCGTTTGGCGATCAGGTGAACCCGGCGCAGCAGCTCACGCGTGCGGAGGCGCTGCGCTTGTTTACGCGCAACAACAGTTGGTTCCTTCGGATGGAAGACAAAATCGGATCAGTGGAGCCTGGAAAGCTGGCGGACATCGCCGTGTTGGATCGCGATTATTTCAGCGTGCCCGACGCCGAGATCAAGAAAATCCGGTCCGTGCTCACCGTCGTGAATGGCAATGTCGTTCACAATGCGGGTATCCTTTAGTTCTTGAGCCGTCAGGTCATCCTAGTCGCTCTTGTCGTCCTCGCACTGCGCCTTCCGTTCCTCAACCAGGCATTGCAGGGTGACGACGTCCTCTACCTCACCGAGGCCGCCCACGCGCAAATCGAGCCACTGCATCCCAAACACACCACCTATGTCTTCATGGGACGCGACATCGATATGCGTGGCCAATCCCATCCGCCTCTCAATGCCTGGTTCCTCGCGCTGCTGATCGCCATCGGCCATGGCGTTTCCCAGATCCCTTTCCATGCCGCGTATATCCTTTTCTCGCTGATCGCCGCCTTCAGCGCGCTTTCGCTCGCCCGCCGTTTCAGCCCGCACCCGCTGCTTGCCACTCTGCTCTTTTGCGCCACTCCCACCTTCATCATCAATGGAACATCGCTCGAAGCGGACCTTCCGTTCGTGGCTCTCTGGCTGCTATCAACTGCGCTTTACATCCTGGCTGTCGACCGCAACTCGGGTTCCTGGCTGGTCGCCTCTTCGATCGCCATGGCGTTGACCGCTCTCGCCGCCTATCAATCCATTCTGCTGGTGCCGATTCTTTTTCTCTACGGCCGGAAGTTAAGGTCAGCGCGCATCGCGGCGTTCACTCCTCTCGCCGTGCTCCTGGCCTGGAACATTTTCGAACGCCTCTCCACGGGCGCACTTCCGGCGGGAGTTCTCGCGAGCTACATGTCCACCTACGGTCTCCAGGTGCTGGCGCAGAAGATCAAAAGCGCTGTCGCGCTGACCGGTCATTTGGCCTGGCTAACCTTCCCCACGCTCTGGATTCCGTCGCTCTTCGCAATCCCTTTCGCCGGCGTCGCTGCCATCGGGGCCGCGTTCTACGATTGGAACCCGCTCTTCTGGGGGTCCATCGCGGTAGGCGTTGGCATTCTGATCTGCTGCGCTCGCCAATGGCGCGATTTTCTCGCCCAATGGGTGCTTATCTTTTTCGCTGGAGCGCTCGCCATCTTCTTCGCTGGCTCCGCTCGTTACCTGCTCCCAATTGCGCTGCCCATCGCGATCCTGGCCACCCAGCGCGCCAGACCTCGCCTTCTCGCCAGCAGCCTGGCTTGCGGATTCGCATTGAGTCTCGCGCTCGCCCGAGTGAATTATCAGCACTGGGATGGATACCGCCAGTTCGCGCGCCAGCTTCAGGATCAGGCAAAATCGAAACGGCTTTGGATCAACGGTGAGTGGGGACTTCGCTACTATTTCGAATCCGAAGGCGGGCTCCCGCTGCACCAGGGCCAGGCGATCCATCCCGAAGAAATAGTGGTGTCGAGCCAACTGAGCTATCCCATCCCATTCACCAGCGGCGGCGGAGTTCTGGTACCCGTTGCCCAGCGAAGCATTACGTCATCCATCCCCTTCCGCATCGTCGCGCTCAATGGCCGAGCGGCTTATTCCACCACCATGTTCGGCCTGCGCCCGTTCGATATTTCGCGCGCACCCATCGACCAGGTCAGCGCCCAATTGATGATCGAACGCAAGCCCTCCCTCACCGATCTGCCGATGAATGCGCCCCAAGCCGAGCAGCAGATCGTCAGCGGCCTTTATCAACTCGAAAGCGGCCAATGGCGTTGGATGAGCCAGACTGCCACCATCCTTTTGAAACCGCCGGACCAGCCCAAGCCGGTAACAGTTCAGTTCACCATCCCCGATGCATCGCCGGCTCGCGAGGTGACCATCACGTTGAACGATCAAACCGTTGCCGCTCAAACCTACCCTGCCCCTGGCACGTATTCTCTCTCCAGCCCGCCACTGAGGCCCGATGGCGACACTGCCACGCTCACCATCACGGTGGACAAGAGCTTTTCCGTTCCAGGCGACAGCCGTCAGCTGGCGATTATATTGACTCGAGTTGGATTCAGGTAGCGTCTAAAGGTGGGAGACTGAAGTATGAAGCCAATCGATAAGAAAGTTAAGGAAGACCTGAAGGAAGGCAAAGTCCCGAAGCAAATCGAAGATCTTCCCTCGGAATGGTCGAAGGAAGATCGCGATCTGGAGCACCGCGAGCCCGACCTGGGCGAACTGGACGAAGATCCCTCGGAGCTCTGAGGGGCGTCCCGCACGCGTAGTCTCGTTTTATGCTATATTCGATATTTCGAATATTCATATTCGTAGACTTTCATGCAGGATGCCCTTCGCCAGTTCAAAGCAGACTTTTTTCAGGCGCTGGCTCACCCCACTCGCATCGCAATTGTCGAGCAGCTGCGAGATGGTGAGTTATCGGCCGGCGCTTTGATCGGCCGGCTTGGGATCGAGCAGGCCAACGCTTCGCAACACCTTGCCGTCCTACGCGGGAAGAATATTCTCCTAAGCCGCAAGTCCGGGAATCAAGTTTTTTACGCCGTGCGCGATCCCTTGATCATCGAGGTTCTCGATGTGATGCGCCGCTACTTTCATGCTCATATGAGCGAAGTACTGGCCACGCTAAAAGCCATCGATAAGGCTGACAAAGCCGATAAGAGCCATAGATGAGGATTCCAGACCAATGGCTTCCGGAATCGGTACGGTGCTTGCGCACTTATTCGCGGCACGACTTTGGCGCAGACCTGCTGGCTGGCTTTACCGTTGGTCTGGTGGCATTGCCGCTGGCCATGGCGTTCGGCATTGCATCCGGCGTCACTCCACAAGCCGGCCTGTACACCGCGATCATTGCGGGCGGATTGATCTCGGCGTTGGGCGGATCCCGCATGCAGATCGGCGGACCAACCGGTGCGTTCGTGGTCATCGTGGCGGGAATTGTCGCGAAGTTCGGAGTGGCAGGTCTGGCGCTGGTCACCATGATGGCCGGCGCAATGCTCATCGTCATGGGACTCACCGGCCTCGGTTCAGCGGTCAAATTCATTCCCCGCCCCGTGACCATCGGTTTCACCAATGGCATCGCGCTGCTGATTGCATCCACCCAGATCAAAGACTTCTTGGGGCTGAAAACCGGCGATGTGCCGAGCGCTTTTATTCCGCGCATGGCTGTTCTCGCTAGACACCTTGGCACGCTGGACTGGCGGGCGACGGGCCTTTCGCTTGCGACCCTGGCCATCATAATCTTTCTGCCTCGAATTACCAGGCGAATTCCCGGATCGATTCTCGCGCTCTTGGGTTGCACCATTTTCGTAGCCCTGTTCCACGTTCCGATCGAGACCATTGGAAGCAAGTTCGGTGGAATTCCGGCTGGCTTTCCTAAACTATCCATCCCCGCATTCAAACTCGACCAGGTGCTGCTTCTATTTCCCTCGGCGATGACTGTCGCGCTCTTAGCCGCGGTAGAGAGCCTGCTTTCGGCTGTGGTGGCCGACAGCATGAGCGGGACCAGGCACAACTCGAATTTGGAACTTGTGGCGCAAGGCCTTGCCAATCTCGCTTCGCCGTTATTCGGCGGCATTCCAGCCACGGGCGCCATTGCGCGGACCGCCACCAACATCCGGGCTGGCGCGCGCACTCCAGTCTCGGGAGTGATCCACGCACTCACGCTTCTGATGGTACTGGTGATCGCGGCGCCGCTCGCCCGCTACATTCCGCTCGCTACGCTGGCCGCGGTTCTCTTTGTCGTGGCCTACAACATGGGCGAATGGCGAGAGATCGGCACCATCCTGCGCTTATCCCAGGCCGACATCGCCGTTTGGGCGGCCACATTCGCACTCACGGTTCTGGCCGATCTCACCGTGGCGGTCGAAGTTGGAATGGTCCTGGCGGCGCTGCTGTACATCTATCGCATTTCACAAACCACTACGGTCGCCCCCGTGACTGAAGAGTATATCCGCGACGGACGAGCTCACGTGCTGCAAGATAAACAGCTTCCTTCATACGTCTCGATTCTTCGCATCCACGGACCATTCTTGTTCGGAACCACCGAGAAGCTGGCCGAAGCCACAGCCGACCTGGGTGCATTTCCCGCGGTGGTGATCGTGCGCTTGCGCAACATGACGGCCCTGGATGCAACCGGCCTGCACGCGCTCGAAGTGTTCGCCAACCGATTGCGAAAATCGGGCAGAACTCTCCTACTGTGCGGCGCGCGCGATCAGCCGGCCCAACTGCTGCAGAAAGCGGAGTTCATCGAGCACATCGGACGGGAGAACGTGCTGCCTCACGTGGAAGCTGCCTTGCACCGCGCCCGCGAAATCGGCACGGCATTCGGAGGAGTGGGACAAGAAATGGCTGACGACTTTCAGCACACCTCGCTTTAGCCGCCCGTCTTCAACACGTCCGGCTGACAGCCGCTAGCGCTTCCGCCACCGAGACCGCGTCTAAACTGACACCCTGGATTACCGAGACTCGCTCTCCACGTGGCGCCCATACAATTGGATCTGTCGGCCCAAAGATCGCAACTACCGGAGCCCCTACGGCCGCAGCCAGATGCGTGATTCCGGAATCGTTGCCGATATACACCCGCGCGCTTGCCAGCCAGCCAGCGAGTTCATACAAATTGTCGAATCGCACGGCGTCTTTGAGCGTCTCTTCCGGACCCGCGCACCATCGCACCGGCATCGCCAATCGATCCGCCAGTTCCCGGAATCGTTCCAGCGGCCAGTTCTTGCGCGCGCTTCCTGAGAATGGATGAATCACGGCATAGTCACCACGCTCACTCGGTTCGCAATCGATCCTCGGCACAGCCCGGCCTTCTCCCCCCGCCTGCCTCAAAAAGAAATCGGCCGCGTGCGGCTTGGTTTCCGGCCCGGGCAAAGCCTCTAGAAATTGGAACGGCAGACCGAGCGCGCCCACTTGCTCGCGAAACTCCACGCGATTCGCACCGTACCAGGAAACGATCGAATCGAAGGACCCGAGCTTCGCAATCAAGTCTGGGGCCGGCTGGATGCCCGGCAGGCCCAGCAAGTCAATCCCGGTGGATGCGATGGACCGGGCTTTGGCCATCCGTATCAGCGGCAGCACACTCGATGGAACCCAAACTTCGGTGCGATCGGTTTTCAGAAATTCGATCGCCGGCAGCGACAAAATACAGTCGCCGATGCCTCCAGGTCGAATGATCAAACGGCGCAAGGACAGCTCAGTGGATGCTCGCGCTGGTCTCCCACACCGGACCAGACACATCCTGAATGCTCAGGTGCACCGCCTTGGCTTTCTCCAGTTCATCGTCGCCCACTTCAAAATGAACAGCCACCATTCGATCCACGGTGCTGTGCGGCGCAATGATGTCCTGCAGCCCCAATCCCTCGTTGTACTGATCGCCCAGGAAACGGTTGTATTGAAAAATCTGCTTCAGATCGCTCTTGGATACCGTGACGCCATCCTCCATCATTCCATCCTTGGTCTCCAGGCTGATGTCCACGGTTCGAACCACAAAAGGTTTGTCGGAAGGATTCTCCACGCGAAAATCCATGGTCGCGATGCTGTTCCCTTGGCCCAACGGCCCCGTTCGCACCTTCAGGATCTTGCCCACCAACTGGAGATGCGCGCCCTTGTTTCCGGTCACAATGACCACTACCGCAATCGCCACTGCAACCAGACCGAGGACGAAAAAGATCAGAAGCCGTTTGTTCATGAGCCAAGCTTGTTCCGGACGTCGACGAGCGCACTAATCTCCCAGCAATCTGCCGTAGCCGTGCAAGCTGGTGACATTATCGCAGACAGCCTTGATCCCCGCCGTGATCGGAATGGCCAGCAGCAGCCCGATGCCGCCCCAGATAGTGCCCCAGAACATCAGTGCAACCGTTACCACCAGCGGATTCAGATGTACGCGCGAACCCACCACTTTCGGATACAGCAGGTTCATCGCGACCAGGTGCAGCACCGCAACCACCACCGCGATGATCACATAGATCGCCGGCTGGTCGAAAACAATCAGCCCGGCCGCGAAGGCTGGAATCATGGCAAGCGGCAGGCCGACGTAGGGCACCAGGCTGAGAAAGCCGCTTAACGCCCCCACCAGAGGCCAATAAGGCATGCGGATCGAGAAGAAGAATGAGCAACTGATCGTAGCCAGCATCAATCCGAGAATAAAGTTCCCGATTACGTAAGCCCGCACCATGTCGGCCACTCCCTGCCAGCTCTTTCCGACGACCTGCCGCTCCGAGCCGCTGAAGAGATAGAGAAAGCTGCGCCGCATGTGATCGCGCCAGCTCAGCATGAAATACACCAGGAACGGCACGAAGCTCGCCATCAGCAATACATCGTAGAAGGATCGGATGTATCCGTACAGATACGTCAAAAGCGGCGTGGGCTCGCTATGGATGCGCACTTCTGGTATCTGGGCTGGCACGGGCGGCGGTTCCACCACTTTGCTTCCACGCCGCCTGCGTGACACCTCGGGCGCCGGAATTCCAGGTGGCGGAGGCGCTTCCTGAAAACGCTTGGGAATCACCACCTGATAGGTTCGTTTCTCCACATCGTCCACGCGCGCGGCCACGTTATCCACCAGCTCATTCATCCGCTGGCTGAACGTCGGAAGTTCCTGCACAAATCCGGAAAATTGCGTGTAGAGTCCCAGTCCAAGCAGGTACAAAAGCAAGAGGGCGACGCTGCAAACGATGAAACTGGCCACGGAACGCGGCACGCTGAGTTTCAGAAGAGGCGTCACCAGTGGGTCCAGCAGGAAAGCGATCGTGATTGCGATCACGATGGTGATGAAAAACACACGCCCGAAGTACAGCAGCGCTATCGCGGCGGCCACCGCCAATATGGTCACTCCAGCTTGCGCTTGTCTTTGCACCGGCAATTTCGGAATGGGCGTAGGCGTTAGGGTGGACATCGGAACCCCGGATCTTCTGCTTCTGCTTCCTATATAACCACTTCTATGATGAAATGAAATCGGCACAAACAGCAATCAAAATAAGGGCCTCCGCGAACTTTCGAACCATTTTTTAATGACACCCGGCAGAATCTTAGCCCTCGATCTGGGGAAACGGCGCATCGGACTCGCGCTGAGCGACGAACTCGGTGTCACCGCACAGGGCCTGGAGACCCTCCAGCGCACCAATATTCGCGAGGATCTGGCGCACCTGGCGAAACTGGCGTCCGACCACAACGTCACACTGATATTGATGGGGAACCCGTTACACATGAGCGGGCATGAAGGACGCGGCACCGCGCACGCCCGCGAATTTGGCGCGCGCCTGGAGGCCGTTACCGCGATTCCCGTCCAATTGTGGGACGAGCGCCTCACCACGGTGCAGGCTCAGCGCGTGCTGCGCGAGAGCGGTATTAGCATTGAAAAGCGCGCCAAAGCCGTCGACCGCCTGGCCGCCGTAATTCTGCTCGAAAGCTTCCTGGACTCCCGCCAGTCATGACGCGCATCCTCTCCGCGCTGCTGCTCCTGGCGCTGATTGCCGCCTCAGCCGCTTATCTCTCCCTCATCGCCAATTACCAGGGATTTCATCAGCCCGTGATCCTCGATTTTCCGAAGGGAACCAGCACCCAAGCCATGGCCGATGAGCTGGCTCAAAACGGCGTGATCCGCTATTCCTGGCAGTTCATCGTGGCCCGGGCTCTACATCGCGGCGCGAAGCTGCAGGCCGGCGAATATCAGTTCGCTCGAGCCGATAACACGTCCAACATTTTCAATCGCATCGCGCGAGGAGATGTCTTCTTTTATGAACTGGTGGTGCCCGAGGGCGCCAACATGTTCGACATCGCGGCCAGCCTGGGCCGCTTCGATTTCCTGAAACCCGCCGATTTTCTGCGCGCCGCGCGCGTCCCTGCGCTCATCCGCGACCTTGCTCCGGAAGCGCCCACGCTCGAGGGCTACCTCTTCCCTGCCACCTATCGCATCACGCGCTCCACCACGGTTGAGCAACTTTGCGCCATGATGACCAGCCAGTTCCGCAAGCAGTGGCGCGATCTACAGCCTGCCGCGCACAGCCAGCCGGTGAACGGCATTGTGACTCTCGCGTCTCTGGTGGAAAAGGAAACGGGGCGTCCCGAAGACCGGCCGATTGTCGCGTCCGTCTATGAAAACCGGCTGGCCAAGGGGATGGCGCTGGATTGCGATCCAACCACGATTTACGCGGCGCTGCTGGAAGCCCGGTATCGCGGAACGATTTATCGTTCGGATCTCACGAGCGATAACGCTTATAACACCTACCGCCACGCGGGACTGCCTCCGGGACCCATTGCCAATCCGGGAGCGGCATCGCTCAAAGCCGCGCTCATGCCGGCTGAAACAGATTACCTCTATTTTGTCGCCAAGCCCGACGGTTCCGGCGGGCACCAGTTCTCGAAAACGCTTGAGCAGCACAATGCCGCGGTCCAACAGTACCGCCGCGCCGTGAAGCCCTAACAAGCACGAAGCCGCATGCTCCCGTTCCAACTGGTTTACCATCCGCGCTACGATCTCAACCTCGGCGACCATGTGTTTCCCGCGCGCAAGTATCGACTCATTCACCATCGCTTGCTGGAAGAACGTTTCGCGGAACCAGCCGATTTTTTAGAACCTGAGGCCGCTTCCGATGACGATGTGCTGCGAGTTCACGATCCCGGCTGGGTGCATCGCTTGCAGACCGGAACGTTAACGGCAGCCGAAATCGTCAAGCTCGAAATTCCCTACTCGCGCGAGATGCTGGAAGGCTTCTGGCTGGCCACCGGCGGCACGCTTCTCGCGGCCCGCAACGCCCTGCGCCAGCGTATCGGATTCAACATCGGCGGAGGATTCCATCACGCTTTTCCGGCCCACGGCGAAGGTTTTTGCGCCATTCACGATGTGGCCATCGCGATCCGCGCGCTGCAAAACGAGCGCCTGATCGAAAACGCCATGGTCGTCGATTGCGACGTTCATCATGGCAACGGAACCGCCGCGATTTTCTCCGGCAACCGCAGCGTTCTCACGCTCTCCCTCCACCAGCTCAACAACTATCCGAGCCAGAAGCCGCCGTCGGTGATCGACGTTGATCTTCCGGACGGCGTCGCAGATGCCGAATACCTCGAGCGGCTGGACGGCGCACTGAAAGTCGCCATGAGCTTTGCGCCCGATCTGGTGTTCTACCTGGCCGGCGCGGACCCCTATCGGGAGGACCAGCTCGGTGGCTTGTCGCTGACCATGGACGGCCTCAAACGCCGCGACCAGCTGGTGTTTGAAACAGCGCTGGCCCAATCCGCACCGGTGGCCGTGGTGCTGGCCGGCGGCTACGCTCGCGACACCGATGATACCGTGACCATCCACTGCAACACGGCCAAAGCCGCCAGCGAGGCGCTACAGTAATGGCGATGCTGTTCGAACTCTTTGACCAACAGCTGGAGCAGCTAAAGACCATCGCTGAACGAGTTTGTGGCGCCCTGAGGCAAGAAGGAATCGAATACCGAATTGTGGGCGGCTTGGCGGTTTTCTTTCATGTCGAACCTCGTGACCCGTTCGGCGCGCGTTTAACGAAAGATGTGGACTTGGCGGTGACTCGTGCCGATCTCGCGCGCATCGTAGCGGCTGTTCGCTCCCTCGGCTTGGAACATCAGCAAGTGCCTGGACTCGACAGGCTGGTTGACCCCGCTGCTCCCAATCGACGAGGAGTTCACCTGCTGTTCGTCAGAGAGAGAGTTCGGTCAGGAGATTTGCTGGCCACTCCGGACTTTTCCGAACCCACGAAGACGATCGAAGGATTTCTTCTCGCTCCTGTTCCCGATCTGGTCCGAATGAAGCTCACCAGTTTTCGGCTCAAGGACAAAGTCCACATCATCGACATGGATTCGGTCGGGTTGATCACTCCGGAAATTGAAGCGTCACTCCCGGACGCCCTGCGTGATCGGTTGCAACAGGTTCGAGCCGAAGAACGCGGCGCGTAGGCTACTGTTCGAAAGCGTCCGCGAGCGGAACTGCGATATCGGGATTGTTGGTACGCAAGACGCCGTCCAGCACTTCATGCATCTCGCCCGGCATGTAGCAGAACGCGCGCCTGGTCTGTGGGTCGAGCACCCAGACGTACCGAACGCCCATCTGAAAATAATCCGAGAGTTTCTCATTGAGACGAGCGGCGCTGTCTAACCTACACAGAATCTCGACGCATAGGAACGGTCGATGCCTGACGATCGGCTCAACAGGATCGGATGCAAGAACAACACAAACGTCGGGGACTCGAAAGCGCGTGGCACTGATCTGCACCCGCTGTGACATCAGCACGCGAACTCCGGCCTCACGCTCCTTCTGAAAAAGCAGGGAGGCTACAGTTCCGTGCACGCGAGCGTGGGGCTGTTCGCCTGAGTGACGCTCCAGGAGCTCGCCATCGACATACTCGCGATCCGCTTCGTAGCTGGTGGTGAGATATTCTTGGACGCTTACCATTAATCCACCGGCGCTGAATAGGCCGACGCCGGGGCCGACGCTATGATCGCGTCTTCGAAGGAATAATCCGGCTTGGGAAACTTGTGCCGCACGTACCAGCGGTACGTTTCCTTCAAACCTGCGTTGAATTCCACCGGCTTGAATTTCAGAATACGCTGCGCCTTATTTACCACCACGGTGATGGCCGGCAGATCGAAATAGACTCCGAAATACAGCTTGGGGCCCATGGGGTGCCCGCCCGCGCGAAGCATCCGCTCACGGGGCAGTCGCACGAAGGTGGGCTCTTTCCCGGCGGCCCGCGCAAACGCCTCCACAGCTTCCACCTGCGTTAGCGGCCGGGGATTCGCGATATTGAACGCGTGGCCTTCAATATCGGGAGTGTCGATGGCCTTCACCTGCGCGGCTACCAGATCGTTAATGTGAACGAACTGCATGAGCCGGCGCCCATCGCCGGGCAGAATCAAGGGACGGCCGTCTTTTAAACGGTCCCAAAAGAAGGCCTCGCGATAAAACGGATTTCCCGGGCCATACACAAACGGCGGACGCAGCGTCACCACCGGGAATCCATTGCGCTGCCGCATGCGGAACAGCGCTCGTTCGCTCATGGCTTTGTTGCGCACATAGGGGTCGGGATGATCGTCCGGAGCCAGCGCATCGCCCTCGTGGTGGTTCAGACCGTCGCCGTAAGCGCCGACGCTCGACATAAAAACATAACGCTGCAGATTGTTTCCACAGGCTCGGGCCGTCGCTTCCACCTGCGTGGCCGTGGTGCCGTGCTCCCAATCGTATACGTTGTCGTAAACGATATCGAAGTTCTTGCCGGCCAGCGCGCGCTTCACGGCATCGGGATCGTTGCGGTTGGCGACAATATTGCCCACCTTTTTTCCCAGCTTGTGGCGCGGCTTGCGGTGCAGAACCGTAACATCGTGCCCCAAGTGAAGCAGTTGCTTCACCAGCGTCTGGCCGATGAACAGAGTGCCGCCGATCACCAGCACTTTTCGCTTGGCCGGCTCCTGGCGCTTGGATCCGTTAGTCGTAGTACTCGAGGCCAAGGTGTGTAATCAAATCCTCTCCGCGCATCCAACGCAGCGTGTTCTTCAACTTCATCAACTGAATGAAAATGTCGTGCTCGGGATACAATCCGGGAGCCGTCATGGGAGCTTTGAAGTAGAAGGACAGCCACTCTTGGATGCCTTTCATGCCCGCCCGCTGCGCCAGATCCAAGAAGAGAACCAGATCCAGCACCAGAGGAGCGGCCAGAATGGAATCGCGGCACAGGAAATTGATTTTGATCTGCATGGGATAACCGAGCCATCCGAAGATGTCGATGTTGTCCCAGCCTTCCTTAGCGTCGCCGCGTGGCGGATAGTAATTGATGCGAACTGCGTGATAAAGGTCTTTATAAAGCTGCGGGTACAGATCGGGCTGCAGGATCTGCTGGAGCACGCTCAACTTGGTCTCTTCTTTCGACTTGAACGAGCCGGGATCTTCCAATACCTCGCCGTCGCGATTGCCCAGAATGTTGGTCGAGAACCATCCGGACATGCCGAGCATGCGAGCCTTCAGACCCGGCGCTACCAGCGTCTTCATGAAGGTCTGGCCGGTCTTGAAATCCTTGCCGCAGACCGGAATCTGCCGATCGCGCGCGAGCTCCAGTAAAGCCGGCGTATCGGTGGTCAGGTTCGGCGCGCCGTTCGCATATGGCACTCCGCTCTTCAGAGCGGCATAGGCATAGATCTGGCTGGGCGCGATGTCGGGATCGTTCTTCTGCAGGCCGCACTCGAAATCCTTGAGCGTCTGATGCACTGCTGCCGGCTTGTGAAACACTTCGGTGGACCCGCACCATATCATCACGGTTCTATCCACCTTATTGTTCTCGCGGAATTGCCGGATGTCTTCCATCAGCATTTCCGCCTTGTCCATTTTCGAACCTTCTTTGACGTTCGGCCCGTTCAGGCGCCGCACATAATCCGTGTCGAAGACGGCTTTCATCGGCTTGATGGCGCTCAACGGCTCGCGTACCTGTTCCAGCAGCGACTTTTCCAGCACTTCGGCATGCGCGGCCGATTCATAGGCCGTGTCGTTGAAAATATCCCAGCCGCCGAAGACCAGGTCGCTTAAGCCCGCCAGCGGGACAAAATCCTTGATCATCGGACTGCGGCCGTCGGTGCGTTTCCCGAGGCGCACCGTTCCTAGCTGTGTCAGCGATCCGATGGGCTGGCCGAGGCCGCGCTTCACCGCTTCAACCCCCGCCATGAACGTCGTGCTGACCGCCCCAATGCCGGGAATCAGGACCCCCAGCTTACCTTCCGCGGGCGCAATCCTGGTATTTCCTATAGTGGACAACTGCGAATCTCCTTGAGTGGCACGAGGATGCTCAAATGTACCCTCGAACAGGGCTGCCGACAGCCTATCCATCGGTATTCTAACATTTCATGACAAGGATCGCGACTTTTGCCATTCTCCTAAAAGGCGATGTGCGGATTTCAGAGTATCTTGCGGTAAACCAGGAAACCGGACCGCTCGGCGATCCGGTCGTAGAGCAGCATGGCGGTTTGGTTGGTCTCGTGAGTCTGCCAATACACTCGGGACGATCCCGCAAGTTTCGCCTGCTCATAGACTTCGGCGATGAGAGCCCGGCCCACGCCCTGTCCGCGCGCCTCTTCTTTGGTGAATAAATCCTGCAAATAGCAGATTGGCTGGATGGCCGTGGTGCTGCGATGGTAGAGATAATGCGCCAGGCCGACCAACTCGCCACCTTGCTCGGCAACCAGAGCGTGCATTGGCTCAGAAGCTTCGAAAAAACGCTTCCAGGTCGTGTCGGAAACTTCAGCGGGAAGCGCGGTGGCGCCAGACCGGCCGTAGAAGGCGTTGTACCCAACCCACAACGGCAGCCATTGCTCATAATCGTTCGGGGACACGGGCCGGACGGAAAGGGTCAAGAAGGAATTATAGCGAACCTTCCCTCACTCCTAACCCTATGCTCCTCAACACGCTCCTCAAGGTAGTTACCAGGGTTATCGTTCTGTCTCTACGGAACCCCTGGGCTATACTAAAGTCTAATGACTGAGCGCGCGACGAGCACCCTCTCTGCCATTCTGATCGACGATGAACAACTGGCGCGCGAGGAACTGTCCTACCTGCTCAAGGAGTTCCCCGACGTCGAGATATTGGCCACCGGGCGCAACGGCCTGGAGGCGGTAAAGCTTATCGAAAACCTGGAGCCCGACGTTGTTTTTCTGGATGTCCAAATGCCGGGATTGGACGGCTTCGGAGTGATCCAGAATCTGCGCGAGAAGAACGTCCCCCTGCCGCATTTCATTCTGGCTACAGCGTACGATCAGTATGCCATCCAGGCCTTCCGCTGGGAGGCGCTGGATTACCTGCTCAAGCCCATCGAAAAGGACCGCTTGCAGATGGCCGTGGAGCGCGCGCGAAAAGCCGTAACCGAGAAATCGAAGGCGGCGCCGCAACCCGAGGTCGTACCGTTGAAGGCCTCGCCGCAGCGCACCAAGCTGCTGGTGAAGAACAACAATCGAAACTTCATCGTCGACGCGCAGGATGTGGTCTACGCCACTATCGACGACGGTCTCATCACGGTGGTGGCCACCAACGTGGAGGGCGAATCGAATTACCGCACCATCGAAGAGCTGCAATCCAATCTCGACCCCGACACGTTCTGGCGCGTTCACCGCTCGTTTCTGGTGAACATTCATCGCATCAAGGAAGTGATTCCGTGGTTCAAGTCGAGTTTCCAACTGCGCATGGATGACAAGAAACAAACCGAGGTGCCGGTGAGCCGCGTGCAAACCAAGCGGCTGCGCGCCCTGCTGAAACTGTGACCTCCGCCCCACACGCTAGCGCTGCTGTGACCGTCCGGCGCGCCAGACCGGAAGACGCGCCCGCATGCGGGCAAATCGTCTATGAGGCGTTTCTCAAGATCAGCAGCGCCCACAACTTCCCGACCGATTTTCCGTCGCCGGAAAGGGGCGTAGGCTTGTTGACCCAGCTGTTTTCGCACCCCGGATTCTACTGCGTGGTAGCGGAAGCAGATGGCCGCCTGGCTGGAAGCAATTGCCTGGACGAGCGCGATACCATCGCCGGCCTGGGGCCCATCACCATCGATCCGAAGGCGCAGAATCGGGGCATCGGGCGCAAGCTGATGGATGCGGTGCTGGATCGCGCACGGGAGCGTAAACTCGCCGGAGTCCGGCTGGTGCAGGCTGCGTTTCACAATCGCTCGCTTTCGCTCTACACGACGCTCGGATTCGAGGTTCGCGAGCCGCTCGCAGTGATGCAAGGCCCTGCGATCAAGAAAACCTTTGAGGGATTTGCAGTGCGCACGGCGCAACCGGCGGATCTGGAAGCGTGCAATCAGGTCTGCCATCGCGTGCACGGACATCATCGCGGCGGAGAGCTCGCCGACGCCATCCCGCAAGGAACCGCACTGGTGGTCGAACGTGGCGGCCGCATCACCGGGTATGCCAGTTCACTCGCGTTTTTCGGACACACCGTTGCGGAGACGAATACAGATCTCCAAGCGCTGATCGCCGCAGCCGACGGATTTGCCGGCGCCGGAATCCTAGTGCCATCGCGCAACTCGGAACTATTCCGCTGGTGCCTGGCAAACGGTCTGCGCGTGGTGCAGCCCATGACGCTCATGTCGCTCGGACTGTATAACGAACCGCGGGGTGCGTTCCTGCCTTCGGTACTCTACTGATCCGCCACTTGCCAGCGATTCCGTGTGAAAATCACGATCAACCGCTCCCTTCGGTCACGGCTCAGAATCAACGGTCCAGCGGAACCACGGTGCTACCGAGCCGCGACCACAGGGAGCGGTCAGTGCACGCCGGTATTGTCAGCGTCAGCGCACGTCGGAGGACTTAACAATCTGCACGGCGGCCCCGCTCGAGAGCGAGTCCGGCGGATTGGCGATCACCAAATCGTTTTCGGCGATGCCGGAAACCACCTCCACTTCGTTGCCGAAGTCCTTGCCCAGAATAATCGGGATCAATTCGGCTTTGTTACCGTCGCGGACTACGCCGACGCGCAAACCTTCGCTGCGGAATATCAGCGCGCTGACGGGCAAAATCAGAGAGCGCGAGCCCTCTGGAATCATGAGATGGACTTCGGCGTACGCGCCTGGACGAAGCTCACCGGAAGCGTTGTCGACATCCACCTCGGTGAGCAGCGTTCGGGTGGCTTGATCGATGGCGCCCGAGGTGCGGACCAGTTCGCCTTGAAAGCGGCGGCCGGGAAATTCCGATAACGTCAGATAGGACTTGAGACCGGGAGCCGTGGCGCGTGAATCCGCCTGTGGCACGCTGACGTAAACGCGCAGCTTCGCGGTAGCCGCCATGTGGAACAATTCTTGCGCCGCACCGCCATTGCCGGCATTGATGAGCGCGCCGACATCGACGTTGCGGGCCGTCACGATGCCGTCGAAAGGCGCCTTGACCGTTTCATAATTCTGCATCTCTTGCAGCCGGCCCAGATTGGCTTGGGCCGCCGCGATATTGCTGCGAGCCGCCGCGATAGCCTGTTCGAGCGCATTGAGATTGGCAGCTTGCGCCTGGTATTGCGCCTGATACTGATCATTCTCCTGGCGCGAAACCGCGCCCTTGCCCACCAGGTTCTTCCAGCGCTCGGCGTTCACGCGCGCCAGTTCTTCGTTGGCCTTGCCTTGCTGTTCGTTGGCAATAGCCTGATCTAAAGAAGCCTGCGCCTGCTGGATGGTGGCCTTGGCTTGGATCACCTGCTGGTCCAACTCCGGCGCTTCGATGATCGCCAACACTTGTCCGGCCTTCACGTGTCCGCCGATGTCGACGTTCCACTGCTTCAGGTAACCGCTGGAGCGGGCGTAGATCGGCGAGTCGGTAAATGCCTGGATGTTGCCGGGGAGCACCACTTCATTCTTGATGGCGCCGGGCTTGGGATGGATCACCGAAACGGCGGGAATCGCGAGCTCCCGCGTGGTTTCCTTTACCGCGGCCGCGGTCTGGATACGTGAGTTGATGCCCCAAAAGACCACTCCGGCGACGATCACGACTGCCAAAATCAGAAGCACCACCGCCCGCGCGGTTCGCGCACGCGAGGGCGGCCGGCTGGGCGGCAGGGTCCCACTCGCCAGTTGGGTTTCGAGCATTCGTTCGCTATCTAGCATCCAGGGATCCTTTACTTAGCATCGGCTGTCGCGCGCCTCCGGTGCAACATGCTGAACACGGTTGGGACGAAGAACAGGGTGGCGATGGTGGCGCAGATTAGTCCGCCGATGACGGCGCGTCCGAGCGGGGCGTTTTGTTCGCCTCCTTCGCCCAGGCCCATGGCCATCGGAACCATACCGATGATCATGGCGAGCGCGGTCATCAAAACCGGCCGAAAACGGGTGAGACCGGCTTCGAGCGCGGCACGCACCGGATCGCCTTCGGCCTCCAGGTGTTCCTTGGCGAAACTGATCACCAGGATGCTGTTGGCTGTGGCCACCCCGACACTCATGATGGCGCCCATCAGCGCGGGGACGCTCAAAGTGGTCCGCGAGACAAAGAGGAAGATCACGATTCCGGCCATGGCGGCGGGAAGCGCGGTGATGATGATGAACGGGTCGAGCCAGGATTGAAAGTTGATCACGATAAGAAAGTAGACCAGGATGATGGAAAGAATGAGGCCGCCCAGCAGGCCGCGGAAAGACGACTGCATGGTATCGATCTGGCCGCGCACGATCAGTTGCGATCCGCGCGGAAGTTTGGCGCGCGCCTTGTCGACAATGCGGTTGATATCCACGGCGACAGCGCCCAGATCGCGATCCTGCACATTGCCGAAGATGTCGATGGCTCGCGCGATGTTGTAGTGCGACACCACGGCCATCTCGGCGCGGCGCTGGGTAGCGACCACATCGCCCATGATTTCGGGACGGCGCTGGCCCACGCTGGTAATGGGGACGTTATTCAGGTCGCTGACCGACGAGATGTCGTATTGCGGGGTCTGTGTCACCAGGCTGTATTCGACGCCATTCTTGGGATCGAGCCAATACGTCGGGTTGGTCTGAGCGCTTCCGCTGAGCGAAATCAGCAGGCTGTTGGCGACATCCAGCGGTGAATAGCCGCTCTCGATGGCCTTGGTGCGGTCTACGTTCACCTGAATTCGCGGCAGATCGAAAAGCTGGTGGACGCGCAGATCCACGGCGCCGGGAACGGTGCGGAGCTGGCTCAGAAGGTTGGTGGCGAAAACATGATTGGCGTTCAGGTTCAGGCCTGAGACCTGGATATCGATGGGCGCGGGCAGCCCGAAGTTCAGAATCTGGCTGATGATGTCGGCCGGCAAAAAGTAAAACGTAACGCCCGGAAACTCACGCGGCAATTTACGGCGCAGCTCGTGCACATACAGATCGGAAGGCCGATGGCCGGGCTGGAGCGTGACCAGGACGTCGGCATCCATGGTTCCGATTGGCGCCGAATTGCTATAGGCCATGTTGATGGAGCTGTACGGAAGCCCGATGTTGTCGATGATGCTGGATATTTCCGATTCCGGAATCGCTTCGCGGATGGAGGTTTCGACCAAGTCGCCCAGGCGCGCGGTCTCTTCGATGCGCGTTCCGGTCTTGGCGCGAAAATGCAGATTAAATTGGCCGGCGTCGGTGGCGGGGAAAAAGTCGCGGCCGAGCCAGGGAAGCAAAAGAAAGGCGGCGGCGCACAGCGCGAGAAAGGCCGGAACGAAGAATCTCCGCCGGCGGATACAGGTTTCGAGCGTCCCGAGATAACTCATGCGCATGGCTTCAAAACCGCGCTCGAAAACTCGTTGGAAGCGTCCCGCCAGGTTCCAGGGTTTGGGCTCTGCGTCTTGCTGGTGCGGTCTCAGCAAGTACATGGCGAGGGTGGGCACCAGGGTTCGCGATAAAAGGTAGGAGGCGAGCATGGCGAACACCACCGCCTCAGCCAACGGGACGAACAGGTAGCGCGCAACGCCGGTGAGGAAGAACATCGGGATGAAGACGATGCAGATGCAGAGGGTGGAAACGAAGGCCGGAACTGCGATTTGCTGGGCGCCATCCAGCACCGCTTGCCGGATGGGCTTATCCATTGCCAGATTGCGCGTCGTATTCTCGATTTCGACGGTTGCGTCGTCGACTAAGATACCCACTGCCAAAGCCAAACCGCCCAGCGTCATGATGTTGATGGTTTCGCCCAGCGCGCTGAGGACGCAGATGGAGCACAGGATGGAAAGCGGAATCGAGATCGCGATGATGATGGTGCTGCGCCAGCTCCCGATAAAGAGCAGGATCATTACGGCAGTCAGGCAAGCCGCGACGATGGCTTCGCGGACCACGCCCTGGATAGCGGCGCGAACAAACAGAGACTGGTCTGCAATGGCCTCGATCTTGAACTGAGTCGGAAGTGTGGCGGCGATCTTCGGCAGCATGTCGCGCACCTCCTTGACGATATCGAGCGTGGAGGTGTCGCCGATTTTCAAGATGCTGAGCAACGCACTGCGCTGGCCGTTGCGGCGGACGATATTGGTTTGCGGAGAGAAACCGTCACGCACATGCGCGACGTCGTGCACATAAATAGTGCTGTTGCCGGCAGCCTTCACCGGAAGATCGTTGAGTTCCTGGATGGTCTCCGGACTGGCGTTCAAGGCGACGTCATATTCAAACTGGCCGATTTTGGACGTGCCGGTGGGCAGGACCAGATTTTGCGTGTTGATGGCATTGACGATGTCGGCGGGGGAGAGACCCTTGGACTGCAGCAGCGCGGGCTGCAGATCCACCATCACCTGGCGCTGTTTACCGCCGTAGGGCCACGGTATGGCTGCGCCCTTGACGGTGGCCAACTGGGTTCGAACGAAGTTGGCGGCGTAATCAAAGAGCTGTTGCTCCGACAGGCCTTGACCGGACATCGCAAGCTGGAGGATCGGTACACTGGATGCGCTGTAGACGATCATGTAAGGCGACTGGGAGCCGGGCGGCATTTGATGCAGCGCGTTCTGTGCGACGGCGGTCATCTGCGACATCGCCATGTCAGCGCGGGTACCGGGGTGAAAGAAGACCTTGACGATGCTGCGGCCGTTGACGCTCTGGGACTCCATATGGTCGATGTCGGTGACGACGGTGGTGAGCGAGCGCTCAAAGGGCGATGCGACGCGCTCCTCCATTTCCTCCGCGCTCAGGCCCTGGTAGGTCCACAGCGCGGCGATGACGGGGATGTCGACGTTCGGGAAGATGTCGGTGGAGGTACGCATGATCACCAGAGGGCTGATGATCAACAGCAACAGCGACAACACGATAAAGGTATATGGCCGCGTTATCGCGACTCTAACGATCCACAAATTTCAATCCTTCTCCGGCCTCGCGGCCGATGGCAGGGAACTCCTTTAGACTAGGCGACGGTTCATCGCGCGCTCGTTACTGGCCCTTTTTGACTAGATTTAGCCGGGCCGTAGCGTCAAACCGGAAATTTTTGTGTCCGATGACGCTGTTTTTGGATGCTTCGGGCGGCGACGAGGGCTCCATTTTCGCGAGGAGCGAACGAACTCCAGTCCCATTATAACCGACGACTTACGGCTCCGTTGCCAGGGCGGCATGCCAGCAAGGAGGGAGGTTATCTTGATGAAGGAACTGGAGATGTGATGGCGCCTACTTCACAAGGGGTTCGCCGTCGGAGGGAAATTCGAAGTTCTCGCCGCCGGTGTGAGCGAGCAGCGTTCCGGGGCCGAGGGCTTTCCCGTTGCTCGGGAAAAAGATGGCGCCGTCGGTGGATTCCCCGGACTGGAGCTTGGTGGGGACCAGGGCCAGCGCGGAGGCTGCTGCGCCCGCTTTCAGCCGCGTGGACATGCCGTCGGCCAGGGCGCTTTGACGGCGCGTCTCATAGCCGTTGGTAGTCTGCATATGTTCGTTGCCGTAGACGCCGCGTTCATAAGTGGTGACCAGCTTGATGACGTCGTGACGGCCGGCCTTGGCGAGCAGGTTGTTCACTACCGAGAGCGCGGTGGCCGCTTGCCAGACCGTTCCATCCTGCTGGCGATAGATGAAATCCTCCGGCTTCACCGTCCAGGAAATCGGCGAGCCGTTGGAGAGCGAGACCTGCATGATGGAATATTCCTTCAAATGCGCCGGTAAATAGGCGAACATCACGGTGACGCCGCCCTTGGTGAGCGTCTTATACTGCAGCCCATTGGACTCAAATGGGATAATTTGGGCCGGCATGATCTGCGCGAAAAGCGTGGCGCAAGCCGCGAGGAAGGCGGCCAGCAGAAACCTCATAGTTCCATGATAGTTCGACGACGGCGCACGGCGATGCGCATTTCTGGTTAGCCTCAAGTCTGTTTCCGGTCGATCCATTTATCGACGAATGGCAGATTGTACTCCAGGAGGCTTTTTACCAGCGATTCGGGACTGCTATCCGAAAGCACCATATGGCGGTGCACGGGCTTCAGGAATTGTTCGGACTGCGCGTGATCGAAGAGCTCGAGGAGGCGGTCGTAGTAGCCTTCGACGTTCAGAATTCCGCAGGGCTTGCGATGCAACCCGAGTTGCGTCCAGGTGAGCACCTCGCAAAACTCCTCGAACGTGCCGTAGCCGCCAGGAAGCGCGATGAACGCGTCGGCCAACTCAGCCATCAGCGCTTTCCGCTGGTGCATGGAGCCCACCACGCGCAGGTCAGAGAGCCCGGTGTGCGCGAGTTCCTTTTCCACCAGGGATTGCGGAATGACGCCGACGATATCGCCACCAGCCTCAAGCGCTGCATCGGCAAGAGCACCCATCAGGCCGACTTTGCCACCGCCGTAGACGATGCCGATCCCATTGGCGGCGAGGTGTCGCGCCAAGGAAGTTGCCGCTGCCGCATAACACGGGCGGGCGCCGGGACTGGAGCCGCAAAACACACAGATTCGTTTGGCCATTTGCTACTCACCATTTTGCTACTGATCATTTTGCTGCTGCCGGGAGACATAAGTTGTTTGCCCTAGTCGCGAGGCCATGGCGACCATCGTTCTAAGGCGATGAGGGGGCATAACTAGTACCAAAAACCAATTGTTGCTACCGTGATTGAGCCTTAGTCTACATTCAGGAGTTTTCTGCGATGCTTAGAGGCATAATAATCTGTCCCGATGTCGACCTAAATGAGAGGTTGGAAGGGATTCTGACGGAAATCGGGATCGTGAGCGTCACGCGGACACTCGATCGATATCCGAGCGGTCTCGAACTGCTGCGTTTTCTACGTGCGCATGCGCCGCAAGTGGTTTTCGTAAGCACTGAGTCGACCGCAAAAGCGCTAGAGATTGCGCGCGAAGTAGACAAGAACACACCGGGGGTTCAGATCGTTGCGGTCAGCCGTTTCGTGGATCCGCAGATTTTGCTCGAAGTGATGCGGGCCGGTATTCGCGAGTTTGCTTCACTGCCATTCGATCGGCAGACGCTGGTGGACTCCTTAATACGGATCAAAGACGCGGTTCAGGCGCGGCCGCCGGCCATTGAGGCCACCAATCAGGTTTACAGCTTCCTGCCCTCCAAGGCGGGCGTGGGGACGTCCACGGTGGCGATGAACACGGCGATGGCGATGTCGCGCGTGCAGGATTCCTCCGTTCTGCTCTCCGATTTCGACCTGAATTCCGGCATGGTGCGCTTCATGCTGAAGCTGGATAGCGCCTATTGCGTTACCGACGCGGCCGAGCATGCGCTGGAGATGGACGAGAGCTTGTGGCCCACCATGGTAACCCCGATCGAAAAGCTGGACGTGCTGCACGCCGGGAAGTTGAATCCGGACTTTCGAATCGAGCCGACGCAGATCCGCCATCTGATGGAGTTCATGCGGCGCAACTACACGTCGCTGTGCTTCGACATGTCGGGCAACCTGGAGCGCTATTCGCTCGAGATCATGCACGAATCGAAGCGCATCTTTTTGGTGTGCACGCCGGAGATTCCTTCCTTGCACCTGGCTCGCGAGAAGTATCTTTACCTGAAGCAACTGGATTTGGGCGATCGCGTCAGCGTGCTGCTGAACCGCTGCCCGAAGCGGTCCCTGATCACACCAGCGCAGATCGAACAATTGCTGGGCGTGCCGATTTACATGACCTTCCCGAACGATTATCAGGGTGTGCAACGCGCGATGACGGAAGGCCGGTGGGTGGAAGCGAGCACCGAGCTCGGCCGTCAATTTACGTCACTGGCGCAGAACATGCTGGAAGCCAAGGTGGCGCCCGCTCCGGAGCCTAAGAAGCGATTCATCGAGTTCTTCTCGGTGGTGCCGAGCAAAGCGCCGACGCCGGCCCGCAAGACCGCGGGCTAACGAAGCCGGTCAGCGCTGATTCAGAGCCAGCAAGGCGGCAAGACAAGCATTCTTTTGATCCGCTGTCCAGGGCGGACCGAGCGATTTACCCAGTCCGGCAATCTCGCGCTGCAAGGATTTTACGCTCGCGCCAAATGTCATCTGGCTGCGATCATCGAGATCCATTTCTCGAATCCCGGTTACTTCCAACTTCAATCGCTCGCCAGCCCGGCGGAAAGCCTGCCGAAAGAATTCACCTTCGGCAGTATGAATCAGAGGGTGAGACGCGAGAATGTTCGCAAGCGCCGGCAACTTACGTCCAGAGGCGAGCAGGATGGCACAGCCCGCAACCGCTTTCTGGCGGCGCCGCGCTTCTGAGACAACTTCGCGCAGAGCTTCCCAGGCAAGACGTTCGGACGCCGCGGCGCATTCGGCGAGGTAACGATCCGGATCGGGGAGATCTTTGGCGAAGTGATAGGGCTGGTTTGCGCCCTGGATAATCGGATCGGTGATCACGATCTTTCTTCGGTCCACCACTTCGACGGCGCCGGGGCTGCCTGCCACTACTACCACAGCACCCCAACCCGAATGTGGCCGAATGCCGATGGCTACCGGCTGCATACTTGATCTACGTTATCATCGCTGCTTGGAAAGCGCCGTCCTCCAGTGGGTTGCCACTTATGGCTATTTCGCCATCTTCGGGTTGCTGGTGCTCGGGATTGTCGGCATTCCCGTCCCCGATGAATTTCTGCTGACCGGCTGCGGCTTTCTCATCTATCGAGGCGATCTGCACGCGCTGCCGGCATTCGCGAGCGCGCTTGGGGGAAGCATGTGCGGCATCACCTGCAGCTACCTCATCGGGCGCACGCTGGGGTGGAAGTTTCTGCATTCGCGAGTGGGGCGGTGGCTGCACATTCGCGACGAGCAGATCCGCTTCGTGCATGACTGGTTTAACCGGATCGGGCATTGGGCGCTCATGATCGGCTATTTCGTCCCCGGCGTGCGGCACTTCACGGCCATTGTAGCGGGGACATCGAAGCTCGAATATCCAGGGTTCGCGGGCTTCGCTTACTCGGGCGCGCTGCTGTGGGTGAGCACGTTTCTCTTTATCGGTTATCATTTCGGATCGCGCTGGGAAGAGATTCTGGGCGTGATCGAGCACAATCTGAAGGAGGCTTCGGTGGCAGCGGGCGTGCTGATTATCGCGTATGCCGCATATGTGTTCGTGCGGCGCAGGCGTTAAGCTAGGAACGGATGGGTTCGGCGGTAGTTCAAGAACACTTTTACCCTTCGACGACCGGCAAAAAAGCAGCGATGGCGGTGAGCGGCTGCATTCTTTTTCTTTTTGTCGTCGCACATCTCATCGGCAATCTTCAGATTTACGAAGGCCCAGATAAGCTGAATCGCTACGCGGTACTTTTGCGTGCGGAGCCGGCGCTGCTGTGGGCGGCGCGACTCGTGTTGCTCGGTATGGTGTTGGTGCATATCTGGTCAGCAATGCAATTGGCGGCGCGAAACATCGGCGCGCGGCCGGTAGGCTATCGGAAAAAGAAAGCTATGGGTTCGTCGTACGCGTCGCGGACCATGTACTGGAGCGGGCCAATCATCCTGGCGTTCGTCATTTATCATCTGCTCGATTTCACGTTTGGCCAGGTTAATCCGAACTTTCAGCCGGGCAACGTGTATGGGAATGTGGTGGCAAGTTTTCAATTGATTCCGGTAGCCATGTTTTACATCATCGCGATGCTGTTGCTGTGCCTGCACCTCTATCACGGATTGTGGAGCATGTTTCAATCGCTTGGGATCGCGCATCCACGGTATACGCCGATGTTGCGCAGGGGCGCGGCAGTGGTGGCGACGTTGATCGCCGTGGGGAACATTTCGATTCCCGTGGCAGTGCTTGCAGGGTGGATCAGATAATGAGCGGCAGAGCAATCCATTTGGACGCGCGCGTACCGCTGGGGCCGATCGAAAAGCTGTGGGATCAGGCGCGCTTCGAGATGAAGCTGGTAAATCCCGCGAACAAGCGCAAGCACACCATCCTGGTAGTGGGATCGGGACTGGCGGGAGCATCGGCAGCAGCTACGTTGGGAGAGCTGGGCTACAACGTAAAATGTTTTTGCTTTCAGGATTCGCCCCGGCGGGCGCACAGTATCGCGGCGCAAGGCGGTATCAACGCCGCGAAGAATTATCACAGCGACGGCGACAGCGTGTTCCGGCTGTTTTACGACACGGTGAAGGGCGGGGATTTCCGGTCGCGTGAAGCCAACGTGTACCGTCTGGCGCAGATCAGCGTAAACATCATCGATCAGTGCGTGGCACAGGGTGTGCCGTTCGCGCGCGAGTATGGCGGCACGCTGGCCAATCGGAGCTTTGGCGGCGCGCAGGTATCGCGCACGTTTTATGCGCGCGGGCAGACCGGGCAACAGTTGCTGTTGGGCGCCTATCAGGCGCTGGAGCGGCAGGTTCACGAGGGGCGGGTGCAGATGTTTCCGCGCACCGAGATGCTGGACCTGGTGGTGATTGATGGCCACGCACGCGGGATCGTGACGCGCAACCTGGTGACCGGGCAGATTGAATCGCACATGGGCGACGCCGTGGTGCTGGGAACGGGCGGGTACGGCAACGTCTACTATCTTGCGACCAACGCCAAGGGATCTAATTGCACAGCCATCTGGCGGGCGCACAAACGCGGGGCGCTGTTTGCGAATCCGTGCTTCACGCAGATTCATCCGACGTGCATTCCGGTGTCGGGAGATTATCAATCGAAGCTCACGTTGATGAGCGAGTCGCTGCGCAACGACGGCCGCATCTGGGTGCCATTGAAGGCGCACGACAGGCGCCCGCCGAATCAGATTCCCGAGGCCGAACGCGATTACTACCTGGAGCGCCGCTATCCGAGCTTTGGAAACCTGGTGCCGCGCGATGTGGCGTCGAGGAATGCGAAGGCGGTGTGCGACGAAGGGCGCGGCGTGGGCGAAACCGGCCTGGGTGTTTATCTGGATTTCTCGGATGCGATCCAGCGGCTGGGCGCGGACGTGATCGCCGAGCGCTACGGAAACCTGTTCGAGATGTACCAGCGCATCACGGATGAGGATCCTTACCAGGCGCCTATGCGGATTTATCCCGCGATTCACTATACGATGGGCGGCCTGTGGGTAGATTACTACCTGATGAGCACGATACCGGGACTGTTCGTCATCGGCGAGGCCAATTTTTCCGATCACGGCGCCAATCGTTTGGGCGCCAGCGCTCTGATGCAGGGCCTCTCGGACGGCTATTTCATCCTGCCGTATACGGTGGGTGATTACATCGCGAAGACCAAACTGGAGAAGACCGATACCAGCGCAGCGGAGTTTCGCACGGCCGAAGCGGGCGTTCGGGAGCTAACGAAAAAGCTGCTCTCGATTCGCGGGCATCAGACTGTGGACGCGTTCCATCGGCAATTGGGAAAAATCGTCTGGGATTATTGCGGGATGTCGCGGACCGGAGCGGGATTGAATGAGGCCATCGGGAAAATTCGCGAGTTACGCAGCGAGTATTGGCGCGATGTGAATGTTCCCGGGAGCGCGGACGACTTGAATCAATCGCTCGAAAAGGCCGGGCGCGTGGCGGATTTCTTCGAGCTGGCCGAGCTGATGTGCATCGACGCGCTGAATCGCGAAGAGAGCTGCGGCGGCCATTTTCGCGAAGAATATCAAACGCCGGATGGCGAGGCGCAGCGCAGCGACGAAACCTGCGCCTACGTGTCGGCGTGGGAGTATGGCGCAGAACGGCCAGAGCTGCATCGAGAGCCGCTGAGTTTCGAATACGTGCATCCCAGCCAGCGGAGCTACAAGTAATGCGGCTGATTTTGCAGGTGTGGCGGCAAAAGGGCGCGAAAGCGCCTGGAAAAATGACGCGCTACGAAGCCGCCGATGTGAATCCGGACATGTCGATGCTCGAGCTGCTAGACGTAGTGAACGAAGGCCTGATCCTGAAAGGCGAAGAGCCCATCGCGTTCGAGCACGACTGCCGGGAGGGTATATGCGGATCGTGCGGCTTCATGATCAACGGCGTGGCACACGGACCGCTGCCGGCCACCACGGTGTGCCAGCTCAGCATGCGGCATTTTAAGGACGGTCAGGAGCTGTACATCGAACCGTGGCGCGCGCGAGCGTTTCCGGTGATCAAGGACTTGGTGGTGGATCGCGGCGCGTTCGACAGAATCATCGCGGCGGGCGGATACGTGAGTGTGCCAACCGGAAGCCCACCCGATGGCAACACGATTCTGGTTCCCAAGGAAAATGCCGATCGCGCGATGGATGCGGCGGCGTGCATTGGATGCGGAGCCTGCGTGGCAGCGTGTCCCAATGCGTCGGCGGCGCTGTTCACCGGCGCGAAAATCGCGCATCTGGGGCTGCTGCCGCAGGGCCAGCCGGAACGGAATCAACGAGCGCTGAAGATGGTTCGGCAGTTTAACGCCGAGGGCTTCGGAAGCTGCAGCAACATCGGCGAATGCGAGGCGGCGTGTCCGAAAGAGATTTCGCTGGAAGTGATTGCCCGGATGAATCGCGATTTTATCGGCGCGAGCTTCGAAAAGCGCTAAGCGGGCAGCCAGCTTATTCTTCGATCTTGATGGACGGTCCTTTTTTGCCGCTTTCTTCAGCAGCGCGGCGCTGCACTTCGCGCGCGATGGCCACGAACGGCGCGCCCGCATCGCTCAGCGTGATGGGCTGGCCCGTGTCGCCGCCGATGCGTACCGCGGGATCGAGCGGCAATTCGCCCAGGAACGGAACGCCCATGGTTTCGGCTGTTTTCCTTCCACCACCGTGGCTGAAGACGTCGATGCGCTCGCTGCAATGCGGGCACTGCAAGTAGCTCATATTCTCCACTAGGCCGAGAATGGGCACGCGGACTTGCTCGAACATGTGAATGGCTTTGCGAGCGTCCTCGAGCGACACTTCCGATGGCGTAGTGACGACTACGGCGCCTGTGAGCGGCGCGGTTTGAATGAGGGAAAGCTGCACGTCACCGGTGCCCGGCGGGAGATCCACGATCAAATAATCGAGCTGGCCCCAATCGACGCCTCGCAGAAATTGTTGAATCACGCTGTGCAGCATGGGTCCGCGCCAGACCAACGGTTTGTCGCCGGGATTCAGAAAACCCATGGACATGATGCGCAGTCCGTTCTTTTCGAGCGGCTGGATGCGCTCGCCGATAGCGTGCGGTTGGGCGCGAACGCCCATCATCAGCGGCACATTGGGACCGTAGACATCGGCGTCCAGGAGGCCGACCTTATGGCCGAGGCGCGAAAGCGCAACCGCGAGATTCACCGATACTGTGGTTTTTCCGACGCCGCCTTTGCCCGATCCGACGGCGATTAGATTTTGGACGCCGGCAATCGGGACTTTCGGCTGTTCGGCTTGCGCTGTGTTGGGACCCATCAGTGAGATGGTAACAGGGCGCTCGCAAATGCTCGCGCGGGGTTGGGGATTGGCAGAGCTAGGCAAGCGCGAGGTTGGCTTGGGCGCGCAGGGAGAAGGGGGATCGGCTACGCCGCCACGCGGCTCGCCTCCGGGGTTGGGGATTGGCAGGCTAGGCAAGCGCGAGGTTGGCTTGGGCGCGCAGGGAGAAATCGGCGAAATGCCCGGCACGGAATTTGGGGAAGGCCGCGGCGGCGATCATGGCGGCGTTGTCGGTAGAGAGCGCGGGAGTGGGGAAGAAGACAGGACAGCCGAGTCTGGCAGCGCGCGCGGTGGTACGAAGACCGGCGTTTGAAGCCACGCCGCCGGAGACGATGAACGATCGCGCGCCGATTTCTTCGATACACACGGAGGCGCGGCGGAGTAATTCCTCGACCACAGTGTATTGAAAAGAGGCCAGCAGGTCGAGCGTGGGCTGCGGAGTGAGTGGAAGAAAATCCGGAGCCGAAGTGCGCTGCGAGCGACGGCGCGCTTCGATTTCGGCAGTCATGTCCCGGGCTTCCACCCAGCGAAGCACGGCGGTTTTCAGACCACTGAAGCTGAAGTCGAGCGTGTTGCCCTTCATGCGCGCGAGCGTGAATTTGACGGCGCGCGGATCGCCGTGGGACGCGAGCTGATCGATGATGGGGCCGCCGGGATAGCCAAAGCCGAGCAGTTTCGCAACCTTGTCGTATGCTTCGCCGGCCGCATCATCGCGCGTTTTGCCGAGAAGACGATAAATGAAGCCCTCGCGGACTTCAAACAAGTGCGTGTGGCCGCCGCTGACCACCAGCGCGAGCGCGGGATATTCGATGGCCGCGCCGGCTTCCAAAACCACGGCGTGGATGTGCCCTTCGATGTGGTTCACCGCAATGAGCGGCAGGTTGCAAGCGAAGCACAGCGATTTCGCATAGGTGATCCCGACCAGCAGCGAACCCACCAGGCCTGGGCCCTCGGTGACCGCGATGGCAGCGAGATGGTCCAGGGTCGTGCCGGCTTGCTCCAGAGCCAGGCGCACGACGGGCACAATGGCACGCAGATGCTCGCGCGAAGCAAGCTCGGGAACCACGCCGCCGTATTTGGCGTGCGCGATCTGAGAGGCGACGACGGAAGAGAGAATGGCGGCTCCATCTTCCACCACGGCTGCCGCGGTTTCATCGCATGAGGTTTCTATACCGAGAATTCGCACTGGTATGGTGGGACTTGGACCTTTCGCAATTTCATTATCACTTGCCGGAGTCGTCGATCGCGCAAGAACCGCTTCAGGATCGAGCGGCGTCGCGAATGCTGGTGCTCGATCGCGACGAGCGGCGTTGGGAGGATCGAACGTTCCGGGAATTTCCCCAATACATGCGTGCGGGCGACTGCCTGGTGCTGAACGATTCGAAAGTTTTTCCGTCGCGATTGTACGGAACGCGGGTCGGATTTTCGGGAGTAGTGGAAGTGCTGCTGGTGCAGCCGCTAAGTGAAGACGCGAAGACATGGACCGCGCTGGTGCATCCCGGGCGCAAAATGCGCACGCGCGAGCGGGTGGCGTTTGACGGCGTGGAGGCGGAAGTAATCGGGCGCGGCGAGTTCGGCGAACGGACATTGCGTTTTCACTGTGATGGCGATTTCTACGAGCACCTGGGAAGGATCGGTCATGTGCCGTTGCCACCGTACATCAAGCGGGACGATAACGCCGGGGATCGGGAGCGCTACCAGACCGTGTTTGCGCGCGAGACCGGGTCGGTGGCTGCTCCGACGGCGGGGTTGCATTTCACCGCTGACATTTTGGACGCTTGCCGAAAAGCGGGCGCGGAGATTGCAACCGTAACACTGCACGTGGGGCTGGGCACATTTCAGCCAGTGCGAGGCGAGAAACTGCATGCCGAGCGATTTCATGTGACGGACGAGAATGCGGCGAAGATTCGAGCGGCACAGCGCGTGATTTGCGCCGGGACAACCAGTGTCCGGAGCGTAGAGAGCCTTCTCCTGAATAGGACCTGCGAAACCGATTTGTTTATTCGCCCGGGATTTCAATTTCAACGGACCAACGCGATGCTGACGAACTTTCATTTGCCTGAGTCCAGCCTGTTGATGCTGGTGTGCGCGTTCGCGGGGCGCGAGTTTGTGTTGCGGGCGTACGAGCACGCGGTAGAGGCGGGATATCGATTTTATTCCTATGGCGATTGCATGTTGATTTTGTGATTAGAGGTTCAAGAAGCTCTGCCAGGATTTCAAGCCATCGGCGTTGTGAACTTTCAGCGCCTCGAGACCTTCCTGCGGGGCGTAGGGATCGGTGAGCAGATAACGGCCGACGCGCGCGATATCAAGCACGTCGTCCATCATGGCCTTCCAATGCTCGGGCGCCCAATCGATGGCGTGCGAGACCACGGAAGGAACGCCTTCAGCGACGCCATCGGCGGTCACCATGTTGAAGGATTCCGTGTAGCTGGGTTGCAGAAGCAGATGCATATGCGCGACGCTCTGGCGAAACTTGGGCCAGCTCTGCCATCCGTTTTCAACCAGCTTGACGTTGGGAAGCCCGTCCAGCATGGCGCGCGCGGAGCGAAGGATGGTGTCACCGCCGCCTTCGGTGCGTCCCGCGGACAGCCACAGCTCCAAATTCGCTTTATAGCGATGCGTGATTTCGAGTGCGGCTCCCGCGGCGCTCATGAAGTTTTTCAACGGCCGCGTGGCGCCGAAAGCGCCGATGCGCAGCGTGCCGCCAGTATACAGAGGACGCCAGGGAAGGAAGTCGTTATCGAGGTAGTAGAGGTTGGGCAGGTAGGTACAAGGGCGCGTATAGGCGGATCGAATCCACTTGCAAAACTTGATGCTGTTGCCCGCGAGATGGAAGTTATGAGAAGCCGCCTCCACTTCCATGGCCTCGCGAACCAGACGGACGCCATTGGAATCGGCTTGCAGGAAACCGACATTGGAATGGCAGTTGACGGCGAAGCGTGTTGAAGAGTTGGAGGTCACCAGCGCGTGAATTTCCGCGGAAGGGATCCAGGGCGCGGAGATGACGACGTGAGTGGCGGGATCGCGCTGCAACCGGCCGCTCAGGTCCTTGGCGTTGACAACCGGCCAGACGTCGGCGATGATACCGCCGCGGCGGAGCACCTTGCAGGTATTGAGGGCTGAAACGCCGAGCCCGATATGGCTGATGTGCAGGTGGGCGGCGAAATTCTTATAGGCGAGGACCAGTCGTTGCATTTAGAACGTCTTGATGCACCGATCCTAAAACACGGCCGTGGACATTCGGGAGTGCGAATTGTTCAAGCTGGTGATAAAACATCGAAACAAGAGTTGTGAAGCTTGTCACCCATCCGGCTACCCAGCTGTGCTCTGATATGGAGACAAGCATGAATGGGGCCGAATGTCTGCTGAAAACCTTGCTGCGCTGTGGAGTGGACACGTGTTTCATGAATCCGGGCACGTCGGAGATGCAGTTTGTAGCGGCGCTCGATCGCGTGGAGGGAATGCGCAGCGTGCTGTGTCTTTTCGAAGGGGTGTGCTCGGGCGCGGCTGATGGATACGCGCGCATGCGCCGGCGCCCGGCCGCTACGCTGCTACATCTGGGTCCCGGCCTGGGCAACGCGCTGGCCAATTTTCACAACGCCAGGAAGGCGCGGACGCCGGTGGTCAACATCGTTGGACAGCACACCACGGGACACTTGCGTTATGACGCACCGCTGACCGCGGATGTCGAAGCTTTTGCGCGCCCGGTTTCGGGCTGGATTCGAACGGTCGAGCAGGCCTGCGATATGGGCGCCGACGCTGCTTCGGCGGTTCGGGCCGCATGCGCGCCTCCGGGACAAATCGCTACACTCATCGTGCCCGCCGACTTCTCCTGGAGCGATAGCGGTGAGCCTGCCCACGCCTTTGAGCCATTGGCGAGGCGGAATCCCCAGCCCGAATGCGTGCGGAGCGCGGCGTCGATCCTGAAGTCGGGAGAGCCTGCCGGCTTGCTTTTGGGCGGCGAGACCATGCTCGCGGCAGGCTTACGAGCAGCCAGCCAGCTAGCGGCCGGAACAGGCGTCCGCGTATTTGCGGATCGCAACACCGCTCGCATGGAACGCGGGGCAGGAACGTTCGCTCCTGAAAGGGTTCCCTATTTTCCCGAGCCAGCCGAAGCCGCACTGGCCGGTTTAAAACATTTGATTCTGGTGGAGAGCCTGCCGCCCGTGTCTTTTTTCGGATATCCCGGCCGCAGAAGCACGCTGGCGCCCGAGGATTGCGCGATGCACGAGCTAGCGGCGCGCGATGAAAACGGCACCGCGGCGCTGCGGGCGTTGGTGGATGATTGCGGCGTCGCGTCCGTTTCGATTCCGGCGCGGGAACCAGCATTGCCGGACCTGCCTCCCAACGCGGCTTTGACCCTGGAAAGTATTGGACTGGTGTTGGCAGCGGAGATGCCCGCGGGTTCCATCATCTCCGATGAAATGATCTCGGGCGCCGAGCCAGTATTGCGGTGCCTGGCCAACGGACACCCTTATACTCACCTGCCGGTGACGGGAGGCTCCATCGGACAGGGGTTGCCGGTGGCAGTGGGCGCGGCAGTGGCGTGTCCCGATCGCAAGGTGATTGCACTCCAAGCCGACGGGAGTGGGATGTACACGCTGCAAGCGCTGTGGACCATGGCTCGCGAAGACCTGAACGTGGTGGTGGTGATTTTTGCGAATCGCCGTTACAAGATCCTGGAGATCGAGGCACTCAGGACGGGCGCGCAGAACGCGGGAGCAGGCGAGATCGGACCACGAGCCAACGACATGATGGACCTCTCGCGTCCGGATCTGGATTGGGTGAAATTGGCCGAAGGTCAGGGAGTGCCGGCGTGCCGCGCAAGGACATCGGACGAATTCATCGCACTCTTTCGAGACGCGGTCAAACAACCGGGGCCGAGGCTGATTGAAGCGGTGCTAGCGCCATGAGATCCCTGACAGTCCTGCTCTTCGGACTGCTCGCGCTGGCTACAGGCGCGGAAAGCCAAACTGCGTGGACCACGCCAACCGCCGCCGAAGTTGACGCCATTTATCCGGACGTTGAAGCTTTGTACATCGACCTGCATCAGAATCCCGAACTGGCGTTCCAGGAGGTGCAGACTGCGTCGAAACTTGCCGCTCGTGCACGGGCCCTCGGATATGAGGTCACCACTGGAGTGGGGCCAACAGGCATTGTGGCCGTAATGAAAAACGGGCCTGGGCCGACGGTGATGTTGCGGACTGAACTGGATGCACTGCCGGTGCAGGAGAAAACCGGTTTACCGTTCGCCAGTAAGGTTGTGGTGAAAAACGCGAACGGCCAGTCGACTCCTGTGATGCACGCTTGCGGCCATGACATTCACATGTCGGCGTGGGCCGGCACCGCGCGTTTGATGGCGGAGCACAAGAATCGCTGGCATGGCACGCTCATGTTAGTCGGGCAGCCCGCCGAAGAAACCGGCGCCGGGGCATCCGCCATGCTGAAAGACGGTCTCTTTACGCGCTTTCCTCGTCCGGATTTTGCGCTATCGCTGCACGACGATGACAGCATGCCGGCGGGGACCATCGGCTATCACGCGGGTCCATTCCGCGCCATGGTGGATAGCGTCACTATCGTCGTTCATGGGCGCGGTGGACACGCCGCCATGCCAATGAACACGGTGGATCCAATAGTGCTCGCCGCGCGCTTGGTGCTCGCGCTGCAGACCATCGTGTCGCGAGAGAACAATCCCACCGATCCGGTAGTCGTCACTGTTGGCTCCCTCCACGGCGGGACGCAAGGCAACATCATTCCGGACGAGGTGCGGCTCCAATTATCGGTGCGGACGTATACCCCGGAAGTCCGCCAGAAGACTCTCGCCGCAATTCAGCGCATCGCGCATGGCGAAGCGGTTTCGGCGGGTGCCCCTGAACCTGAGGTCCTCGTCGCGCGGGGTGAGAGTTCGGTTCGTTTAGGAGTGGTCTACAACGATCCCGCGCTCACCGCACGGCTGGCCGTGGCTCTTAAAGCAGGGCTCGGCGACAGATCCGTCATCGAGATGCCCGCGAAGATGACGTCGGAAGATTTCGGCGAGTATTGGAATACCGGCAAAGTTCCGTCCGCATTGCTACACATCGGCGCGGTTAACGCTCGTAAGTTCGAGGAAATCCAGAAAACCGGCATCCCCGGTCCGGCGCCGCATTCGCCCGAATGGGCTCCCGATCGCGAGCCGACCATCAAGGGCGCCATGCGCGCCGAAGTGACGGAACTGATCGAATTGCTGCAGTGAGAATTAAAGGGGGAGCGGTCAGGATAGACGCAGCCAGTGGTGAATAGCCGCCCAGTATCCCGGGCCGACGCGGAACTGGCCATTCAAGGCGACCGGCGTAACCACGTAGAGCATGGCCGAGAGCGCGGCCTGCGTCACACCCAGTACGGGAATGCTGGGGCGCTCCTCAAACAATCGCGTGGAAACAGTTCCCCACAGAAATGTGGCAGGCACCAGAATCGGATTGGGGATGTGAGTGGCGGCGAAGAGAGCGCCCGCGAGGCTGGAGGTTTTCCAGGATACTCCCAGGCCCTCGCGCAGGCGCCGGTAAGTCATGTTTTGAAATAGAAGCTGCTGCAGCACGCACCAACAGGCGTAACCGCACCAGCGATAGATGACGTGGATGGACGTTGCGGTCTCAAGCCAAGTCAGCGTGATCAGGGAAGCAGCGCCGCTCACGAGCCACCAGCGCCAGGCCGCCACGGCGTCGGCGAACGTGCGCAGACTGAGCCCGAGCGATTCCGCGGATTCGGAATGCCAGACGAACGAGACGGCAACCAGCGCCAGGGGGATGAGCAGACTCCATGACCACCACAGCGGGCGAAGCCAGATGTATGCGATGGAGACCAGCGCGAATGCAAACGCCTCGGCAAGGTGCCGGGCGGCGTCCCACTGCAATGCAGCCCACCGCATAGTTCTAAGGTAAACTAACTCTTTGATCCCATGAAAATTCACGAGTATCAGGCCAAGGCAATCTTGGCCAAATACGGAGTCCCTGTGCCTCGGGGCGAAGTAGCGTTTACGGTGGATGAGGCGGAAGCGGCGGCGAAAAAGATCGGCGGCAGCGTCGTGGTAAAAGCGCAGATCCATGCCGGCGGGCGCGGAAAAGGCGGCGGCGTCAAGGTAGCGAAGGATGCCGCGGAAGCGGTGGAGATCGCGAAGAAGATGCTGGGCATGCGGCTGGTAACGCACCAGACTGGTCCCGAGGGCATCGTGGTGCAGCGGCTGCTGGTGGAGGAAACGCTGCCGATCGCGAGAGAGTTGTATCTCGGCATCGTCATGGATCGTGCGCAAGGGAAACCGGTGTTCATGGCGTCGGCGGCCGGTGGGATGGAGATTGAAGAGGTAGCGGCTAAATCGCCCGAGCTCATCTTGAAAGAACCGCTGGAGCCGGGCTACGGACTCGCCCCATTTCAGGCGCGCAGCATGGCCTTCGGGATGGGCGTGGAATCGGAAAGCGCCAGCGGCGCGGTGGCGGCCATGATCGGGCTGGCGAAGGCCTACGATGCGATGGACGCGTCGCTCGCCGAGATCAATCCGTTCATCGTCACCGAGGACGGCAGGGTGTACGCACTGGACGCCAAGTTCAACCTGGACGACAACGCGCTCTACCGGCACAAAGATTTACTGGACTTGCGCGATATGAACGAAGAAGATCCGCTGGAAGTGGAGGCGTCGCGCTTCAGCCTGAACTACATCAAGTTGGATGGCGACATCGCGTGCATGGTGAATGGCGCGGGGCTTGCGATGGCGACCATGGATATCGTGAAGTACGCCGGGGGCAGTCCCGCGAACTTTTTGGATGTGGGCGGCGGCGCCAACGCCGAGCAAATCAAGAACGCGTTTCGCATTCTGCTGTCGGACGCGGGCGTGAAGGCCGTGCTGATCAATATATTCGGCGGCATTCTGCGCTGCGACGTGCTGGCGACCGGGGTGGTGAACGCGGCGCGCGAATTGAAAGTGACTGCGCCGATTGTGGTTCGCATGGAAGGCACTAACGTTGAAAAGGGACAGGAGATCTTGAAAACATCGGGCTTCAACTTCACCGTCGCGGATGGGATGCGCGATGCGGCCGACAAGGTGGTCCGCGCAGCTAAGGGAGTGAAGGCATGAGCGTCCTGGTAGACCAAAACACGCGCGTTTTGTTTCAGGGCTTCACGGGACGGGAGGCCAGCTTTCATGCCCAGGCGTCCATCGATTACGGGACCAAAGTGGTAGGCGGCGTGACGCCGGGCAAGGGCGGGTTGATGCATTTGGGCCTGCCGGTGTTCAACACCGTGCTCGACGCGGTGAAGCATACCGGCGCAACCGCTTCGGTGATTTTCGTTCCGCCGCCCTATGCCGCGGACGCCATCATGGAGGCCGTTGACGCGGGTGTGCCGCTGGTGGTGTGTATCACCGAAGGAATTCCGACGGCCGACATGGTGCAGGCGCGGGAGTTCATGAAGGGCAAGTCGTCGCGGCTGATCGGGCCGAATTGTCCGGGTATCATTTCGCCCGGAAAGTGCAAGATTGGGATCATGCCTGCGCCGATTCACAAGCAGGGGCATGTGGGAGTGGTTTCACGCTCTGGAACTCTGACGTACGAAGCGGTGGGGCAACTGACAAAGCTCGGGATCGGCCAGTCCACGTGTATCGGAATCGGCGGCGATCCGATTATCGGCACCACGTTTCTGGACGCCATCCGGTTGTTCAACGAGGATGCGGACACGCACGCGATCGTGATGATCGGCGAGATCGGCGGAAGCGCGGAAGAGACGGCCGCGGAGTACATCAAGACGCACGTAAAAAAGCCAGTGGTTGGATTCATTGCCGGACAGACGGCGCCGCCGGGTAGACGCATGGGCCACGCGGGAGCGATCATCTCAGGCGGATCGGGCAAAGCGGAAGACAAAATGAAGGCGATGAAGGAGGCGGGCATCACGGTGTGCGCCACTCCCGCTGAAATCGGAGAAAAGGTAAAGAGCCGCATCTAAGCGCGGCGACATAGGACATGGCAATCGAACAGACATTTGCAATCATCAAGCCGGATGCGGTAGCAGCGGGCCACGCGGGGCAGATTCTCGCGATGATCGAGAAGGCCGGATTCCGTATTCGAGGCATGAGAATGACGCGGCTTTCCAAACAGCAGGCGGAAGGCTTTTACGACGTGCACCGCGAGCGGCCGTTTTTTACCGGCCTGGTGGCGTTTATGACGGAGGGTCCGGTGGTGGTGCTGGTGTTGGAACGCGAGAATGCGATCAAACACTGGCGCGAGGTGATGGGCGCGACGAATCCGGAGAAAGCGGCGGAGGGCACGGTGCGCAAGCACTACGCGAAAAACATCGAGCGCAACGCGGTGCATGGGTCGGACGCGCCGGAGACGGCGGCGGTGGAGATTCCCTTCTTTTTTACGATGGCGGAGCTGCTGTAACCTCGCGTTCTATTGGCCGATAAGCTCATTTAGATGAGCGAGAGCGCGACGGACAACGATACAATCTTCGTAAGCTCAAAGCTAAAGTTCGGCCAAGCACCCGTGAATAGCAGACCAATCAAAGCAAAGAAGAACACCCACCCTCTCCAGTCGGTGCTTTTCACGAATGGCAAATCGAAGCAGGTGAAGCCTCGCAAGCCATCGCTTGCAGTGGAGGACAACACATCGGACGGGCTACAGGCGCTGCTCGAAGCCAATCGTTATTACCGCGAAGTGGCTTGGCCCGAGCCTTATAATCAGACCAGCCATCGGCTTCACCTAGGCGATGCACGTAACTTATCCTGGATACTTGACCGTTCCGTCCACTTGGTAGTTACGTCGCCGCCCTATTGGACGCTTAAGGAATACGTGGCTGGCAACGAGAATCAGATGGGTCACTTCGGGGACTATGAGCATTTCCTCGAGGAGCTGGATCGTGTTTGGGCAGAATGCGGCCGTGTCCTGGTTGGCGGCGGCCGAATCTGTTGTGTCGTTGGCGACGTTTGCATCCCACGCAAACAAGGCGGACGGCACTATCTAGTGCCGCTTCACTCGGACATTCAAGTACGGGCGCGCAGGCTTGGCTTGGATTGCCTTACCCCCATCCTTTGGCACAAGATCGCAAATGGCGTCACCGAAGCCCAGGGCAACGGCGCTGGATTCTATGGCAAGCCTTATCAGCCCGGCGGCATCATCAAGAACGATATCGAGTACATTCTCTTCCTGCGCAAAGGCGGCGAATATCGCTCCGTTCCGATGATCCAGAAGGCGCTTTCCATGCTCACACGAGAAGAGATGCAAAGCTGGCAGCGTTCTATTTGGACGGACCTACGGGGCGCTTCTACGCGGGGTGGACACCCCGCCCCTTATCCCATTGAACTCGCTGAACGCCTCATCAAGTTGTTTTCGTTTGCGGGTGACACGGTGCTTGATCCGTTCGCTGGCACAGGATCGACATCGCAAGCTGCTATCATCGCGGGAAGGAATTCGATCGGCAACGAGATTGAGCCTGCCTACTTCGAGTTAGCGCGGCGCCGGATTATGGGTGCCGTTCGTGAGCCTCGCCTGGCGGGAGCAATCGAGGCCAAGCTCACAATCGATGAAGACGCCCCAACCAAGCGAGTATCGGCTGCTCACCGAGTTCCGGCGCCTCTTTGAAGGCAAGATCTATAAGCATCGGGCTTCCAATCAAGGCGACCTCGTTGCAATGCATCTCTACGAGGACCTTGTCGCGGTTCAACGGTCTTCAAAACTAATTGCGGCTGCTCTCTTTCGAAAAGATCGTGTCGTGAATGCTCAAAATCGGCGCCGGGGTATAGAAGCCCGTCGCGGCGACGGGACATTTGGCGAGATTATTCCTGGTGAGACTGCACTTGTCGATCCGGGCTATCAGGTAGGAAGAGGACCAATCGCCACGGTTGAAATCGGGGTCGAAGTGAAGATACTCGCGAAAGCCATGATCAAGCAAATCGATCGCGTGATCAACGATCTGAGAAACCAGGTCGTCCAGTTCCGCCGGGGCGGAGGGTATCCCATCTGCGTCGCGGTGGTTGGCGTTAACCAAGCCGAGAGCACAGTCGGCTACGAAGGCGACCGACCTTTCCCAACCACCGGAAAAAACGGCTTCTTACACCCGATTCAGGAAGCGGCCGAAGCAGAACACCGCCTGCGTACCCTGGCCGCACCCGACTTCGATGAGTTTCTCATTTTACGATTTAAGGCCACCAACGCAGCGCCTTATCCGTTCGAGTGGGTTAACTACGGCGAGACCCGTCTGGACTACGCGGCTGCGCTGGCAAGGATTAGCGCGGGCTATCAGCAGCGTTTTTGATATTCGCCTGCGCGCCGCGGTCGAACACGCTGGATATCGCCAGCGCGGCCAGAATCACCACCACGCATCCGATCACGTTGTACCAGAGGAACGAAATGCTGGTGAACAGGTTGGCGGCGAAAATGGCCGCTTCACCGGCCAGCACGCCGAAGAACGCGCCGTTCGATCCCACGCTGCGAAAGAAGAACGCCAGCACGAAGACGCCCAGCAATCCGCCGTAAAATAACGACCCGATCACATTCACGGCCTGGATCAACGCTCCAAAGTTCTTTCCGTATTGCGCGAAGCCCATCGCGAAACAGCCCCAAAAAATGGTGGCTATGCGTGAGGCGATCAGGTAATGACGGTCGGACGCGTCGCGTTTGATGTGACGCCGGTAGATATCGATCACGGTAACGGCGGAGAGCGAATTGATCTCACCGGAAGTGGAAGACATGGCTGCGGAAAAAATGACGGCGACAATCAGGCCGACCACGCCCACCGGAAGATAGCGCGTCACAAACGACAGGAAGATGAAATTGGTGTCGTCGAATTCCTTGCCCACCAGATGCTCGCCGGCCGCGTGCGCGTCATTCAGCTGCTGCTGTGCGTTACGGTAATTCTGGATACTGGCGGTGCGCGCGGCAGCGTCTCCGGAATGGTTCGCTGCGATGAAACGATCCGCGGCATCGCGCCTGTGAGCGTAGGCTTCCTGATAGCGGCGTTCAACCGCCGAGTAGCGCGCATCGTGCTGGATGTTCTTCAGCTCCACGGGCTGGAACAAGAGCGGCGGCCGCTCATAGTTGAAGAACACGAACACCATGGCGCCGATGAACAGGATAAAGAACTGCATCGGGATTTTGGCCACCGCGTTGAGCAACAGGCTCAGCCGGCTCTGCGCCACCGATTTTCCTGTGAGATAGCGCTGAACCTGGGACTGGTCACAGCCGAAGTACGCGAGCGCCAGGAACATTCCGCCAATCAAACCGCTCCAGATGTTGTAGCGGTCGTTCCAATCGAAATTCAGCGTGACTGCGTTCAATCGCCCGGCCGCGCCGGCCAACGAAACCGCGTCGCCGAAGGAGACATTGTGCGGCAAAAGATGGATGGCAAGCACCAGCGCCAGCACCAGACCGCACAGGATCAGCGACATTTGCTGCACGTCAGCCCAAGTGACCGCCTTGATGCCTCCGAAAGAAATGTAGGTCATGATGAGCACACCCATCAAGATGGTGGTGGTGCGATCGGGCCAATTCAGAATCACGGAAAGCACAACGGCGGGCGCATAAATAGAGATGCCGGCGGCAAGACCACGCTGGATCAGAAAAATCATGCTCACCAGGGAACGGGTCTTCGAGTCGAAGCGCTGCTCCAGATATTCATATGCGGTGTAAACGTTGGCGCGATGGAAAATCGGGACGGCCGTCGCGCACAGGATCACCATGGCGATCGGCAATCCGAAATAAAACTGCACGAAGCGCATACCGTCGGTATAGCTTTGTCCGGTGGTGGAGATGAAGGTGATGGCGCTGGCCTGCGTGGCCATGATGGAAAGTCCCATGGCGTACCATGGCATGGACTTCCCAGCGAGAAGATACTTGTTCATGGTACTGCTGCCACGGCCGCGGTACAGGCCGTAGCTGACGATGAACACGAGCCAGGTGAACATCACCACCCAATCGAGCGGCCTCATGAAGCTCCTATAGAACCGTTCATGAAGCAAAAACTCTAGTGAAGACGTAGAACCCGGCGATCAGGAACGCGAGGTAGCACAGGACGATGATGTAAAAGCGCCGCCAGCTGCCGAGGATCGGCGGTGGTGGATCCGGCTCGTTCACTGCGACTTTCCGGCGCTCAACAAATTCGCGAAGATGCGGAATGCGCCCGGAACTCCGGCGGGCAGCTCGCGAAACCAGGAGAACGCGGTGAACACGTACGCGCCTTTGCCGTAGCGCGTGTAGAGCGTCACGCCGCTCTGGGGCTTTTCCGTTGGATCGTGCGTTTCAAACAACGGCTGATAGTGATCGTCCCATTTGGATGCGAAATAGAGGCCGCGCTCCTGAATCCATCCGTCAAAATCGTGCGCGGTGATTTCGTTGGGTTGGTGCAACAGGGGACTGTCGGGATGCAGGAACTCGACCGGCGCTTCCTCCACCGTCACGCGTTCGGAGCCAGTGGTGATGGGGTAGGGACCGATATTTGCCAGCAAGCTGGTCTCGCCGCCAAATGGATTGCGGCCATCGGCGACGTTATATTGCACGACCAGCGTTCCACCGTTCTTCACATAGTCCAACAGGCGGCCCTGATTGGCACGCAGATCCGCGCGCACGTTGTAGGCGCGCACCCCAGTGACGATGGCGTCGAAGCGGCTGAGATTGGCACTCGCAAGATCGTCGGCGCTCAACAGCATCACATCCGCGCCCAACTGCTGCAGGGCTTGGGGCATTTCGTCGCCTGCGCCCATCACATAACCGATGCTCTTGGCGAGCAGGCGGACATCGGCGCGCACCAGCCTGGCGGTTGCTGGAGGGAACAAAACCTGCGTGGGTATGTGCGGGTAATTGATGGTCTCCATCGCCGTGGCGACCCTCTGATCGCCGGTCTGCGCGGTGGCTGCCAGGGATCCTTGGGCATCGCCAGAAGGAGGAGTGAGTTCGAAGGAGACTCCCTTCTGCTCACCGGGTGAAGTAAGTTCGAAATCTCCGGATTGGGCCGAAATCTTCCAGCCCGGCGGCGTTTGGATCTGAACTTTGCCTGCCGCCTTCGCGATGTTGGCTTGCACACGCAAGTCCACCGTTCTGGCCGAGCCGTTCGGGAACAAGATAGCGGCTTGGGACCATTGCAACGCCACGGGAGGCTCGACAACCACGGGGCGCGTAAGCTCCCCTTGCGCGCGCTCGATATAGCGATAAGCCACGGGACGAACGATTTCCACGTCGTCCGATTCGATCCGCAAATGGAAATGCGCCTCGAAGAGAGGCGGGTTTTCGGGAAGGCCGATGTCGAGTTGATTGGGGACGGTGTACGTATCGCCTTGCTTGGGCGCGACCAGCCAATAGGGCTGCGTCAACGGTTGATGCTCGGGAATGGTGGTGGTGAGCGCGAAAACCTGTGGCTCGTTGAACGGAAGAACGCCACCGAATTTGTCCTTGGTTGCGGCGGGCGAGATGCCCACGATGTCCACGGATTTTACCTGCACGGCCATGTGATCGCGATTGAGCGCAGTGGCGTCGAACTTGAGAGATCCCCCGGGCGTGACGGCGTACTTGTCGGAGGCCGCATCCAGCCATAGGCCGGAACAGAGCGCGATGGCTTCGTTCAATTCGTGAAGCTTGAGAGAGATGAGCGGATCATGCAGGGTGGACATCAATGTTTCGGCCACCTTTTCCGCCTTAAGAAGTTGCGGAACGGTTCGAGCTGGATTGCCTGGATCGAAAGACCGGGCAGCTTCAGCGGCGATCTGTCCCAGCGGCGCGCCGCCCGGAATGCGATTCCAGGAAATATCGATGCCGTCGAAAATATCTTTGGTCGCTACCGGGCCAGCCTGCGTGACCAGAAAGTCCTTCGCCGATCCCTTGCGCTCGGCCGCGCCCATGCCCTGGCTGCGATGCATGCTGCGCGACATGCCGGCGATTTCGGCATAAGAATGGCCCAGCACCGCATCGTAGTCGCCCGGATCGACGCTGATGCGATTGGGCATCTTCTCAACTTCTTCGCGCTGTTCCTTAGTGAAAGCCCCCGGATTCCACATCAGGCGCTTGGCTTGCCAGGGCTGCACCCATTGCAACTGTTCTGGAAATCGCTTGGGATCGGCAGCCACAGCGAACGCCTCCCGGCCCAAAATCGCGGACGCCTGGTGCTGGCCGTGGCCATCGCGCGGAGTCCCGCTGAAGCGCAGGATGATGACGTCGGGACGGAAGCGCCGGATCACCCAGACCACATCGCTCAGAATTTTTTCGCGGCCCCATTTCTGGAAACATTCCTCGGGCGTTTTGGTGAATCCGAAATCGATGGCGCGGGTGAAGAATTGTTCCGCGCCGTCGATACGCCGGGCCGCGAGCAACTCCTGGGTGCGAATGATGCCGAGCTCGTCGCCTTGTTCGGCGCCGATGAGGTTTTGACCGCCCTCGCCTCGCGTGAGCGAGAGGTAGCCGGTGCGCACTTTTCGTCCACGCGCCAGATAGGCCAGCAACGCGGTGTTTTCGTCATCGGGATGGGCGGCAATCATGAGCACGCTGCCGACGATGTTGAGGCGATCGAGTGAAAGACGCGCCTCCGCCGATCCGGACAGCTCGCGTTGCGCGAAGGCAGGCGTAATGCACGCAGTACAGAGAAGGGCTAGGATGGGGGTGCGCGCCAAGTCCAAACATATATGATAAGGGAGGGGAAGCGGGATTGGGGGTTGGGGGTTGGCGGCGCGACACCGCGCTAGTGTATCTTTCGCTGCTGGCGGCGGTGGTTCTGTTCTTCCACAAGCCGCTGTTCAGCGCCGAGTACTCTTTTCCCTGGGATTTTCGCGCGGTCCAGCTTCCACTGATCACGTTTTTGCGCGATGAGCTGAGCGCCGGCCGCTTCGCGCTTTGGAACCCCTACAACTACGGCGGATATCCGATTTTTGCGAACATCCAGTCTTGTTTCTTCCATCCGCTGGTGTTCGCGAGCGCATTCATCAGCAGCCGGCTCTCCTGGTACAGCTTGCCGATGTTGCTCGAATGGGCGGTTGCGCTGCAGGTCTGGATCGGAGGAGTAGCGGCGTATCACCTGTTCCGGAAGTTTGATCTGGACGCCGCGCCCGCCTGGACCGGAGCGGTGATATTTGAAACCGGCAGTTATTTCGCATCGCGAGCCGAACACATCGATTCCATGATGGCTGCGGCCTGGATGCCCCTGGCGTGGCTGGCGGTCTGGAACCTGGGGCACAAATTGCGCGCGGATTGGCTGGCGGTGCTGGCGGCGGCGCTCGGAATGTCGATTTGGGGAGGATTTCCCCAAGCGACGGTGGCGGTTTTTGGTTCCACGCTGGTCTTCGCTGTGTTACTTGCCGCGCTCAAAATGGCGCGGGGCAGCGCGATCGCGTGGGCCGGTTGCGGATGCGCGCTCGGAATCCTGCTCGCGGCCGTTCCGTTCATTCCAACCACCGAGCTCACCGAATTGAGCGTGGCGAAGTATCGCGCGGATTATCTGGGCGCCGGAGGCGGGCTCTATTGGCAGAGCCTGGTGTCGCTGGTGGCGCCGAATCACTACAACATATTCGACCTGGCCCGTTTTAACGGCCCTTGGGACCCAACCTTCCTCTATCTGTACAGCAGCATCGGAGGGTTGTTGCTGGCGATGTTTGCATTATTAGCCTGCCGCAGCCGAACTACGGCAGTGTTTGCGCTGATGCTAGGGTTCGGAATGTTCTGGATGCTGGGCGATAAGACCATGGTGTGGCGATGGCTGTTTCCACTGTTGCCGGAGCAGGTGCGCATCGGAATCCATCCCGAATACACCTATTGCATCTTCAGCCTTGCAATCGCGGGGCTGGCGGCGATTGGGCTGGATGCGCTGCCGGTGCGCGACGTCGCTCGATGGGCCATTGGCGTGGTGATTGCCGCGGATTTATTCCTGGTTGGATCGGGGCGGCCGATGAACGTTGCGTCGCTCAAGTCCGAGCCCGGCGTGACGCGCGATGCGTTCGACGGCAGCACGGTGTTACTGAACCAGGTGCGGCGTTATGTCAATGAAAATGACCCTCCGTGGCGCTACGACACCGTGGACGCGAGCATGGAATGGACCAACGGCGCTCCCATTATGCAGATCCCGTCGGCGGCCGGCATTAGTCCCATGGCGCTCGAAAACGCGATTCAGCTTCGGCTGTTCTTGCATGATGGATATCGCTGGGGATGGAATTATCCGCTCGAAAACCTGGCTTCGCCTGTCGTGGATTTGCTGAACATCCGGTTCGTCATCACGCGCAGCCAAGACTTATCCCGGATGGCCGCCTATCCGTGGTACCGCCACATCGCTAGTTTGCCCGGCAACGAACTTTTCGAAAATAAGAACGTCTTTCCGAGATTTTTCCTGGTGCATCAGATTCGAACCGTGGGTTCGTTACAAGAGGCCAGGGACGTGATGTCGCACCGTCCATTCGATTTGCGAAAGACCGCTATCGTCGAGCAGGCCATAGAAATTGGTCCGGGCGGCGGCGCGGACGAAGTGAAGACTCTGCGGTACGAGCCGAACGCCATCGAACTCTTGGCAACGAGCGGGCGGGGTGGCTTTCTGGTGCTTTCGGAAACTTACTATCCGGGTTGGAGGGCTTGGGTGGACGATCAACCCGCAACCATTTACCAGACCGACATCGCATTGCGGGGTGTAATTGTTCCAGGGGGCGCACATCGCGTGCGGATGGAATTCCGGCCGCTGGTGTTTCCCGTCTCGTTCGGAATCTCGCTCGGAACCGCAATTCTATTGGCGATTTCGGCATTTGTATACAGACGTAACGCCAGCCAGATACAATTAAAGTGAATGGGAAATAACGCCTCGACGCCCCATGTTCGCGTGCTCGTAGCGGACGATGAGGAAAATCAGCGCGCCGGCCTGGCCAAGATGATCCAATCTTGGGGATTCACGGTGGAGACCGCTTTTGACGGCCAGGATGCTTTTGAGAAGCTGGCGCAGACCCCGACCCATGTATTGGTAACGGATCTCATGATGCCGCGCATGGACGGCTTCGAACTCTTGAAGCGCCTGGGATCTCAGAACACATTGCCGCCGACCATCGTTCTAACGGCCTTTGGCAACATTGAGACCGCAGTGCAAACCATGCACGACTTGGGCGCGTTCTGGTTTTTGGAGAAGCCCATCCAGCCAAGCGCGCTGAAGGTTCTGCTGGAGCGTGCCGCCACACAGAGCCGGCTGGCCGAGGAAGCGGAACGGTTGCAGCGGCAACTGTCGTATCAGGGCGTGCTGGTGGACCTGGTGGGTACTTGTCCGGCCATGCAGCAGGTATTTTCGCTCATCCGGCAAGTGGCGCCGTCCAGAGCGGCCGTGCTGGTGACAGGCGAGAGCGGCACGGGCAAAGAATTGGTGGCGCGGGCCGTTCATCATTTGAGCCCCCGGCGGGACGGGCCGTTCGTGGCTATCAACTGCGCGGCGCTGCCCGAAACCTTGATGGAGAGTGAATTGTTCGGCCACGAGAAGGGTGCTTTCACGGGCGCGGTGGAGCGCAGGGCCGGATGTTTTGAATTGGCGCAGCACGGCACGCTACTTCTGGATGAGTTGGCCGAGATGCCGGTGGGCACACAAGCCAAGCTGCTGCGTGTTCTGGAAGATTCCTGCGTGCGGCGGCTGGGCGGAAAAAGCGAGATCGCCGTGGATGTGCGGGTGATCGCGTCCACCAACAAGGTGCTCGAAGACGCGTTGCGCAAGGGTGAACTGCGTGAAGATCTTTATTACCGCCTGAACGTCTTCCAAGTGCCGCTGCCTCCGCTGCGCCAGCGGGATGGCGATCTTCCTTTGCTCACAGAAACGCTGATCGAAATGCTGAATCGCAAGCATGAGACGCGCGTGGTGGATGTCAATGCCGAAGTCCGGGAATTACTCCGGCGATATTCCTGGCCCGGCAATGTTCGCGAGTTGAGGAACGTGCTGGAGCGTGCCGTTATTCTGGCGGGCGAAGGCACCATCACCAAACATCATCTTCCGCGCGACTTTGGAGTGCCGGCCGGGGCGCGGCCCGTGCAGCAGGAAATGGAGCCGGACGCCGTGCGGCTGCCGGTGGGCACTACCGTCGGCGAAGCCGAGAAATCGCTGATTCAGCTAACGCTGAAGCATACCCGCAACAACAAGACACGAGCCGCCGAAATCCTCGGCATCAGTCTCAAGACCCTGTTCAACAAACTCAAGGAGTACGGCGCCGCTGAGATGGAGGCGGCCACCGACGCGTAGATGTCCGCGGAAACCACTCCCTCACGGTCATGGCTCGCAAGGTCATGGCTCGATCACACAGGTTGTTAGATGTCTTTGAAGGCACGGTTACGGGGCGCGATCGTGGCGTTGGTCACGGCCATTGTGATCGTCATGTCGTTGCTGTATCTCTCCGATTTCACGAAAGCATCCTTCAGCGCCGCGTCGGACCGTGCCGACCTGGTGGCCGACCAATTCCGCATTTATCTTGAGAATCATCTCACGGCCGAGACGGCCGCCCACGGAATTCATCCTGCTTCCACCCAGCAGTGGGAGGATACCTGGACCGAGATCGTGCGCCGCGATCCCGACATCACCGAAATCTTGCAGGCCACGCTGGCCAAGGCGGATCTGGCGCTGGCGATTCTCATCACCGATGAACATGGTGACATTCTGGCTGCCTGGCCTGTGACGCGGGACAACAATGCTTTTGCGGGGGCGGAAGACATCCATGAAATCCAACAGCGCTGGTGGGCGAAGAATCTATGGGATTTGATGGCCCGGCGCGAAAACTATGTGTCGACGCGGCCGGTCGGTCTCGCGGGCGGCAAGCACGTGCTGTTTAACGTCAGCGTGGTCATCCGGTCCGTTTTATTGAAGCATTCCGTGGAACCTGCTCTGAAGAGCCTGCTGCTGGCGTTCGCGTTATCATTATGCGTTGCAATTTTTCTGGGAGCGGTGCTGCCCACTGTGATACTGGATCCTTTGCAGCGCGTGATCGAACGCATCGATCTGATCCGCACGGGGCAGTTCGGCGAAGGAACTCAGACCGACCGGCGCGAAGCCCGTGAGTTTGCCGACGTCCATTCCAAGCTGAGCCTGCTCGATGAACAATACCGCGGAGCGAAACAAGACGCGAGCGAGTTGCGGACCAATATCGAGCACCTGCTGCAGCGTCTGGAAGAAGGCGTATTGCTGTTCGACGAAAGCGGCAGGTTGCTTATGGCCGGCGAGCCTGCGGAGAGAATGCTCGGCAAGAGTCACGAGGAAATGGACGGACTGAGCACGGAAGATCTGTTTCCGCGATCCACAGTCTTGGGCGAGATCATCGGGAGTGCGGTCGAAAAGGGCCGTTCCATTGAGGAACAGCCGGTGGCAATTCCGCGCGCCGGTGCGGACCCGCTGCGGCTGGTGGTCAGCGTCCAGCCTCTGAGAAGCCGGTCTGGCCAGGAAGATATGGGCACGCTGGTTACGCTACGCGACCTCGAGAGCCGCCGGCAATTGGAACGACAGCTCGATTTTTCCACGCGCGTGGCAGCCATCAGCAGGCTCACGGGCGGCGTGGCGCATGAGATCAAGAATCCGCTGAACGCGATGGCTTTGCATCTGGAGGTATTAAGGGGCAGGCTGAACGGGGACCAACCGGAGATCGAGGTCATCGGCCGGGAGATCAAGCGGCTGGACTCGGTGGTGAAAACGTTCCTGAATTTCAACCGGCCCGTGGATTTGAACTACAGGCCGATCGATTTTAACGATCTGGTCAAACAAGTGCTCGCGTTGGTTTCGGTGGACGCGAGCGCCAAGAATGTCGCTCTGAAAACCATCCTGCAGCCCGATAAGCTCTGGATCAACGGCGATCCGGATCTGCTGCAGCAAGCCATTCTGAACGTGATCAACAACGGGATGGAAGCCATGACGGACGGGGGAACGCTGACCACCAGAACCGGTAGCGACGGCGGCCAGTGCCAGCTCACCGTGTCCGACGCCGGACCCGGCATCGCGCAGGAGATCCAATCCCGCGTGTTCCAACTTTACTTCACTACCAAAGAGAGCGGCTCTGGAATCGGCCTGGCGACGACGTTCCGGGTGGTCCAACTACACAATGGTACAATCGACTTTACCAGCGAGCCTGGAAAGGGCACGACATTCCGATTGCGCTTTCCAAGAATGGTCGATTACCAGGGTGAAGTGTTTACTTCGGCAACGACTGGTTTCTAGCCCGGCGTTTGAGGAACTCGCGCAAAACGGAGTGCGGCGCGGGCCACTTGCCGGCCTTACTCAGTGACCCATGCTACGGTTTCCGCGATTGCAGGTGAGCTTCGTATTGTTCCTGGTCTGGGAATCGTCCTGCCATAAGAGGCAAGTGGCTGTACCGCTGCCAGCACCCAGCACGACGCAGCCGGCTACGCCCGCAACGGCGACGCCCGCGGCTGCGAAGTCCGAGGCTCCCACACCTGCGCCCACCACGACGAAAGCGCAGGAGCCCACCGAGTACCAGGTGAATAAACCGCCGCAGCCGGCTCCCGCTGTGAAGAAGCCAACCCGTCCGGCGGCGGTGGCGCCAGCTCCGGCTCCCGCGCCGGCGACGCCCGTGGCTCCCGCACCCGCCGCTCCGGCTCCCAAACTGGGTGACATCCTAACGCCTGACGAACAGAGGCAATACAGTGCATCGATCGATCAGAGCCTTGCCCATGCCCAGGCCAGCCTGAGTTCCATCGGTTCGCGGCAGTTGACCAAGGATCAGCAGGCGGAAGCGGAACAGATCCGGAACTTCATACAACAGGCGCAGGATACGCGCAGTTCGGATCCAGCCGGCGCCAAGAGTTTGGCCGAACGGGCAGAGGTGCTGGCCAGGGACCTGGCGGCGACCTTCCATTAGCCTTCTGATTTATGGCCGCTGAATCAGCTCAACGCGGTTACCGGCTGGATCGATGGCTATGCCGATGATGATTCCGGAGTCTCGGAACGGACGCGGATCGCCCGTCATCGTGCCACCAGCGGCCTTGAGGGCTGCGACGGTGGCCGTCATGTCCTTCACGTTGAGGATGATGTGCGGGATGGGGTCCTTTAGATCGTCGGAGTCGCGATGGAAGAGCACAATCACTTCGCTTTTGTTGGCCTTTGCGGCGTCGACCGTGGCGCCGAAGTTCACAAAGATCTCCGGTCCCGCCGGGGTAACGATTCGATTCACCTCTTGCATGCCGAAGGCGGACTGATAGAACTTCGCCAACGCAACCGTGTCTTTCGCGGCCACTCGCACTGAATCCAGCTTCACTTGAGCCTGTGCGGCGCTCGCAAGCAGCAGCGTGGCGGACAGCATTATCCCGGCGATGTACGTTCTCTTCATCAAGGCCTCCAATAGGACGTCCCATTCATCATAGATCGAGCCGCCGTGATCGCGCTGTCGTCAAATGCGAGTAGCGCGCGGGGGCCCGTTCCATTCACCGAAATCTCTTGACAATCCATAATCGCGTAGTTATGATTAAGCCATAACCCATGAGCTATGGGTTCTTCTATGCGGAGCGCTCCTGGCGTCTTGTTCAAATCCCTGGCCGACCCCACGCGGCGCGCGCTCTTCGAGCGTCTGAGCCGTGACGGGGAACAAACCGTGCGGATGCTGACGGACAGATCGGGCGTCTCGCAGCCCGCGGTATCGAAACATCTGGGCGTCCTCAGGCACGCGGGCTTGGTGCGGGCCCGGCATAGGGGACGCCAAACCCATTACACTGCCCAGCCGAAGGCCCTGGCGCCGCTGGTGGATTGGATGACTTACTACAGCAGCTTCTGGTACGACCGGTTTGACCGCCTGGAAGACTTACTCAAAAGGATGGACCAATGACTACTGCCGCTACTCGCTCCGTTGTGATCGAAAAAGAACTGCCTCATCCGCCGCAGAAGATCTGGCGCGCGCTCACCGAAGGCCCTCTCATCAAGGAGTGGCTCATGGAAAACGACTTCCAGCCTGCAGTGGGGCACGCGTTCACCCTTCGCATGGAACCCGTGCAGGGCTGGAACGGTATCATCGAGTGCCAGGTGCTGGCTCTGGAACCCTGCAAGACACTTTCTTACGCCTGGGGCACGTTGGGGCTCGGGACCGTGGTCACATTTACGCTGACGCCGACCGATACGGGTACCCATCTGCGCGTGGAGCAGTCCGGCTTCGGTCCCGATCGAGAGGCCAACTATAAGGGCGCTCAGTACGGCTGGCAGAAGTTCATTGCCAACCTGGAACGAGTGGTTGCCGGCCTCGAATAACACGGGGCATCGAAACGGAGGCGGTCATGAACGCAAGCATCCAACGTTCGATTCTTCGCTGGATTCACATCATCGTCAGCATTCCGATATTCGGCTACATTTATAGTCCGTTTGAAGAACTGCCAAAGTACGCCCGCCCTACCCGGTTTGTGTTCTTTCCTATAATGTTGCTGTCGGGACTGTGGATGTGGAAGGGCCATCTGCTGCGACGGCTTTTTTCGAAGAGACCGGCCTGGCGAAACGAAGGATCCGAGAGAGCATGAAGCCGGCAAGCACTCCGAATGACAAGGCCGCTGCGGCGAACATCACCAAGAAGATTCAAGAGCTGGGGGATTGGAGAGGCGAGACTCTCGCACATGTCCGCCGGCTCATCCACGCTGCCGACCCCGACGTGCTCGAGGAGTGGAAATGGGTGAAGCCGACCAACCCGGGAACCCCCGTCTGGTCCCATGACGGCGGCATCTGCACCGGGGAGACGCACAAGCAGGTGGTGAAGCTTACCTTTTATCGCGGAGCCGCCCTCAAGGACCCGAAGAAGCTCTTCACTTCCAGCCTGGAGGGGAACGTGCGGCGCGCCATCGATCTCCGCGAAGGGGAGAAGATCGACGAAGCTGCCTTTAAGCAACTCATTCGCGCGGCAGTGGAGGCCAACGTCGCAGCGCGTGCTCAACGGATAGCTAAGAAAAAGTAGGGGGCGGGTCCCAGGGAGCAAACCATGCTGGGAATGACGAACTACAGCCAGGACTACATCGACCAATGCCGTGCGCGGGTGAAGGCTGATCTCAAGGCTTATGCGAAACAGGCCGGAAAGGATCCATCCAAGGAATTCGAAAGCCGCTTCTTCAATAACCAGGTTCTTCTGCTGGATCACATGTTCGTGCACCGGCTGATGGCCATCGAGGGAAAGGACGGCAATCCGTTGAACGAGGTCCGGGTGCTGTGCAACTCGCTCTTGTTCAACCGAGGCAAGCTACAGGTTGAGAAACTTCCCGATTGGCCAAACTCAGCAGGCTCATCGCTCAAGCTGCCGCCAGACAAATCCGTTCTGAAGCTCAAGGCCGGTGACACCATCGCGCTGACCCACGCCGAGTTCGTTCGGCTGGCTGACGCCTTTTTCGCGGAGATCGAGAAGAGGTACCTTGCGAACCGGGGAGCCGAACGCCTTGACGCCGAATTTTTGGCTCTGGGAGGAGCGCTCCCAAGAAGGCGGCAGGGCTACCAAACGCGGCGACGGCCGCCAGGGAGGTGAGCCGGAAATCCGCCGCGGCGCATCAATCCTGCGTGGAGCGCAGCACGGCGCGTTGGGTTAGGCCAGTTCGAGCCGCCTGAGTTTGATGCGGTCGCGGCGAACATGCGCGAGGTCGTATTGCGCCTGTTGCGCCAGCCAGCCTTCCTCCGTGCCGCCGAAAACCTTGGACAGCCTCACGGCCATTTCGGGAGAAATGCCGCGTTTTTCGTTGACCAGTTCTGAAAGCGTGTTTCGGGTCACGCCCAAGCGGTCGGCGGCTTCCGTGATGGTCAAACCTGAAGGCTCGACGCATTGCCGCAACACGACACCCCGGAGTGCGGCGGGTTCTTCATGGTCATGGCTTGTCCCGCAGCTTCTCGACGGGCTCCGAGGTTACAGTACGCGGGTCGTTGTCCTCAAAAAGGCGTTTCAGTCCCTTGTGGCGGATGCTCTTTATCGTCCCGCACCGTAACACGCCACGTCTCGCAATTCCACAAACTAACCCATTGTGGGACATAGTAGCGTTTCCTAAAGCTGAGGCGATTGGCCGCTAGTTGATCGCGAGATTGATCGATGCTGCTAATGCCGAATCTGGGTGGCAGCGTGACCGAACTCCTGCACCTCGCAGTAGCCTCGCTCTGGGATCAGGCCCGCGTTCGGATTCGGGTTGAGCCGCACCACTCGCGTGGGATACACATACGGCTCGGCTAGCACCTCAGGATCCTCCACCGTGACGTCGTAGAGCAGCGCATCGCCTTCACGCTTGAATCGCTCCACGACATGCATTTGATCGGAGTGGAAAAAACCCCCGCGCCCGAGCCAGGTAGTATCGACGAACGAAATGGAATCCAGCACCAGCGTGTCGCCGTCCCAGTGCCCCACGGTATAGCCCATATATGTCGACTCAAGCGCCTTCTTCTCATCGTGCTTGCGGCCATCGGTCGGGATCACGTGAAACTCTCCGTATCCGCCTCCTGCATCGCCTCCGGAATAGAGAAAGGTAACATCGTGGTCCGTTTGGAATATGCGGCGGGGCGGGCCCTCCCGCGGGACTCCCAAGGGCTGGCAAGTCATCACCGGGTCATACTTGTTGGTCCACATGTCGAGCTCTTGCACTTTGTCCCAAAGCGCCGGCTTGTAGACTGGACGGCCCAGATTGCCGAACCGCGACGGCGAATAGAGTTCAAAATCTTCGGTCTGATTGCTTTGCCGGTTGCTGTCCGCTGCCTGCCAGGGACTACGGCGGCGTCCTCCTCCCGTCATGTAGTTCCCAATCCAGTCGTTCCAGGCCCAATTGCCCGAAAGATCCGGATGCGCGCCCAACCGTGGCGTGGGCGCCGACTTGTCGACGGGAGGTTCCATCTTAGCCATCACGCCGCGGGGGATTTGCCCGGTGACCTTCTCAGCCGCCTGCACGCTGGCCGGAACCGGCGCAACCACATACACGTTGCCCGTCTCCGTCACGTTCGTTGTCAGATCGCGGATTACGGCGCCGTTCTTACGCTCGGCGATCTTTCCGGCGTAAAGCACGCCAATCTTGTTCAGCGGGTTGTTCCAGTCTTGATAGTCGCCGTAGGTGAACTCAGTGGTGGTGGAGCCCTGTTTCACGACCACGCGCTCGGTCGTGTATTTCACCGGATCCACTGTGGCTGTCGCCATCGCCCCAGGAACGGCGGGAATCGGGAACGTCACCACAGGCTTACCGTTCTCCCAGGACACGGACGTCTGGCCCACCTTCGCGACACCGTCCGCGAAAAGAGTGCCTGGGTTGGCGCCCAACCAGAACGTATCGGTTGTCCCTGCCACCGCAGCCTTGGGCGCGCCCTGGGGACTGGCCCAAATTCGGACCAGCCGCTCATCGACGGTCCCGGACTCGGGAGTGGTGGTTCCCTTCGTCCCGTCAATTTGCGCGCCGGGCGTATCTTCGTTCCAGGCGTACAACCCGCTGACCACTTCGACATTGGAGTATGTTGCTCCGTTCGACCGCGTGCAGGTGTACTGAATCCGCTGACTGAAGGACTGGTAGTTCGTGCTCGCACGATATTTCGTGAGCGTGCAAGGTTGTCCGTCCACTTGAATGGTGCCGTGGCCCTGATATTCGATGGTTGCCACCATATCACGTTCGTCATGACCCTTCAGCATGCCCATACCCCACATCCATCTGAAGAGCACAGACTTCAGATCTTTGGCGTCCGCCGCGGGCGTGTAGGGTTCGGGAACGGGTCCGCGAGGGCCCTGTGCAGCGGCCGTCAACGCCCCGCAAATGGCGAAAACTATCGAAACAATCCCTGATCGAAAGGACATGATGCTTCCTCCCAGTTGTGCACTTGCCCGCAGCGCCGAACTTTTCGTACCGAGCCATTTTACACCCAACCCCGTGCGCTTGTGCTAAACGCAAAAAAGCGCGGCTGAACAGCCCTCAATAGGCTGCCCAGCCGCGCTGATTTACGTGCGATCGGAGAGAACGATTACTGAGCTGAAGTAACTGCCGGCGCCAGGTTGGAAGCCTGCGCTCCCTGACCCGTCACGTCCAGCATATAAATCTTCACATCCACCCGGCGGTTTTCCTTACGGTCTTCGCGAGTCTTGTTGTTCGCGTCCGGAAAATCGGCGCCGACTCCGAGCTCGCGGATGGAGCGCAGGGGGATGTTGTGTTCGACGGCCAGGTAATGCACCACCGCGTCCGCCCGTTTGCGGCTTAGGTCGCGATTGTAGGCCACGTTGCCAGTGCGATCCGCAAATCCCTCCACTTCAACGACATAGCCCTTCATGCTGGACAGCTTTTGAATAGCGTCATCCAGCTTGGCCTGCTCGTCCTTCGCTAAAACACTCTTGCCGAACCCGAAATAGATGGGCGCGGTGCTAATCAGCTTGTAGTTGTCCAAATTTTGGATGGTGGTATCCAGCTTGGTTCCCGTCTGCTGAGCCAGAGTGGTTGCGGTTTGAGCCTGCTGAGATGCGGCTGCGGCGGCGGTATTCGCCTGCGCGGCCGCTGCAGCGGCCTCGGCGGCTTTCTTGCCGGCATCGGTGGCCTTCTCATCGGCGGTCGCTACCTGCCTGTCCAAGTCGCCAATAGACTGGTCGGTCTTCGCCTTATATTCGTCAGTGGACTTTTGCAAAGTGCCAACCTGAGCCTGAGTCTGGTTGACCTGATTCTGCACGGGCGCGATAGCTTCCCGAACATGCTTCTTTGTCGCGCAGCCTACGCTTGCCAGCGATAGAATCGCCAAAACTCCCACAAAAGCCTGTGTGTTACGAAGTGACATCACTCGTTCTCCTTCTGGGATAACAATATAGCACGTAAACGGCCGCGATAAAACTACTAGTACTGAAGAACTACTCTTCCTACAGGATCAACACGATAAGAGATGCGGTTATCCGATCGACAACTGTATGCGGTAAAACTTTCCAAACCGGCCTCCAGTTTTGACAGGTAGCCAGCCGTTTTGACACGTTTGACACGATTGATACCCGGTCGTAACGGCCTTTTCGTGCGGCTAACCGGCTTCCTGCGTTAAATTGGTTTCACGGTGCAAACCTACGATCTTATTGTTATCGGATCCGGACCGGCGGGCCAGCGCGCGGCCATCCAAGGCTCCAAGATGGGCAAGAAGGTGGCGCTGGTGGAGCGCCGTGAAGTTGTGGGCGGAGTGTGTGTCAACACAGGCACAATTCCGAGCAAGACCTTTCGCGAGGCGGTGCTTCATCTTTCCGGCTATTACTACCAGAACATCTACGGCGTGAATTATCGGGTGAAGGACAAGATCACGATGGCGGACCTGGCGTTTCGCGTCCAGCACGTTATAAAGACCGAAGTGGACGTGATCCAGGCTCAGCTGTCGCGCAACAACGTGGAACTGATTACCGGGATCGCGGGCTTTACCGATCCACATACGGTGCGCGTAACCAACACCCGCCAGGACCAGACATTTTGCGCCGAACACATAGTGATCGCAACCGGTACAAAACCGGCGTTTTCACCGAAAGTGCCTATCAACGGGCGCAACATTATCGATAGCGATCAGGTGCTGGCGATGCCGGAGCTTCCCAAGTCGATGATCGTGGTGGGCGGCGGCGTCATCGGCGTGGAATACACATGCATGTTCGCGGCCCTGGGCGTGCGCGTGATCCTGGTGGAAAAACGGCCGCGTCTGCTGGAGTTCGCCGACAACGAGATGGTGGAAGCGCTGTCCTACAACCTGCGCGATCATCGCGTCACCCTGCGCTTGAATGAAGAAGTGGAGAGCGTGGAGGAGACGCCCGAAGGCACGGTGGTAGCCAGGTTGGAGAGCCAGAAAAAGCTGTCGGGAGACGCATTGCTCTACGCCGTGGGCCGTTCCGGTAATATCGACGAGCTCAATCTTGGGGCCGCGGGCGTAGAGTCCGACGCGCGCGGGCGCATCAAAGTGGATTGCGAATATCGGACCGCGCAGCACCACATCTACGCGGTGGGCGACGTGATCGGATTTCCCAGCCTGGCATCTGTTTCGATGGAGCAAGGGCGCATCGCGGCGGCCGGAGCTTTCGGCAAGAAGCTGATCTCGAACCCGGCCAGTTATCCGTACGGTATTTATACCATCCCCGAAATTTCTTTCATCGGGAAAACCGAAGAGCAGCTCACCGATGAGGACGTTCCCTACGAAGTGGGGGTGGCGTACTACCGCGAGATCGCGCGCGGCCAGATTCGCGGCGACACCACGGGACGTTTGAAGATATGCTTTCATCGTGAGACCAAGCAGGTGCTGGGGGTACACGTGATCGGCGAGGGGGCTTCGGAGTTGCTTCACATCGGCCAGGCAGTTATGATTCTGGGCGGCACCGTGGAATATTTCGTCGATACTGTTTTCAATTACCCGACGCTGGCCGAGTGCTACAAGGCCGCGGCGTTCAACGGTCTCAACAAACTGGCGAAGTGGTAGGACGGGAGACATGGCTCGGACAATTGGGATCACCACCGCCGATGACATCGCCACTGGGCTGGTAGACGGGCATGAGCTGGTCGGCAAGCTGCGTATCTACGAGCAAGGCCCGGAGGACGAGCCGCTGCTCAGCCTGCCTCCGGATGGAATCGCGCAGCGTTTTGCGCAGGAGATTCAAGCGGCGGCAGCGGGACAACCCGTGGACGCGATCGGCGTCGGGCTGCCCGGCATCATCAACTGCGGTTTTGTGGAAGAGTCGCCCAATCTTCGCCAGCTCAAGGGTGCGCACATGCAGGATCTGCTGGCGGTAGCGCTCAGAGATTGCGGCATCACTGCGCCGGTGTACGTCTACAACGACGCAGATGTCCTGGCGGCTGGCCTGGCCGCCACGCACGGAAATCTGGACCGCTTCATCCGTGTCTGGACGCTTGGCAATGGTATCGGCTTTGGAGTTTATCCGCGGCGCGAAGGCGTGTGGGAAGGCGGACACGTGGTGGTGTCGCTCGATCCGCGCGAGCGCTATTGCGGATGCGGCGGCGTGGGCCATCTGGAAGGCATCATGGGCCAGCGCGCCATGCGGCTGCGTTTCCTGGACCTGGAGCCGGATGAAGTGTTCGAGAATGCGCAGAAACGGGACCAGCGCTGCGTGGAGTTCGTCAAGCTGTGGCATCGTGCATTAGCTGCGGCCACGGCCAACTCCATTCATCTGGCGGGTCCCGGCAAATTCTTCATCTCCGGATTCAACGCCAAGCACCTGGATGTCAATCTGCTGCATCAATACCTGCACGAAATGGTGAAGATGAGCCCGCTGCAAAGCTACGTCTTTGACGTGGTTCCGTCGAGCGATGTCAATGGCGTGATCGGCGCGGCAGTGAGTGCGGGCCAAAACGCGGCTGCTTAAAAGGCTACGATGAAAGCAGGTAACTGCATGGCTACCCTGGACTGGTCACAATGCGCAGCCGTGGAAAGCGTACCGGACAGACGCAGGGGCGCGTGGGTGTTTCGTGACACCCGTATGCCTGTCGCTACGGTTTTTGAAAACCTCGAGGCAGGTTCGAGCATAGAGGAAATCATCGAGCAGTTTCATGTGACGCGGGAACAGATTCAAGCCGTACTTGAATTCGCGGCGCGCAGCCTTGATGCGCCGCCCGTTCCTGTTGGCGCAGCTAGCTCCACTGATGCGCATTCTCTTTGACCACGGCACCCCAAGCGGCATTGCTAAGGCGCTTGCGGACCACGCGGTCACAGAGGCGATAGACCTGGGGTGGGACAGGATTTCAAACGGCGAATTGCTGGAAGTAGCCGAGGCCGCTGAGTTCGACCTTCTATTAACGACCGACAAGGGAATTCGCTATCAGCAGAATTTGCAGGGCCGAAAAATAGCCATTGTTGTCCTCGGGAACTCAACGTGGCGGGTGGTGCGTCTGTATCTCGACCGCATTGCATTGGCCGTGAATGATGTGACACCGGGCAGTTATACCGAGGTGGACATACCATTCAGTTAGATCCTGTTCAAATGACCGCCAATCGCGTTCGCGACTTCGCAGCCTACATCGTCATTAGCCTTTTCTTCGCCGGCGCGTGCATATGGTTCGCCGTTCATGATCTCGACGTTAAGTGGTTCAGCCTTGCGTTCGAAACCTGCCTCGTATTTGGCTGCACAATCGGAATGAACAGGCGGATGTGGCGGCTTCAGACCTTCTGGTTGTGCCTGGTCGTCTTCATGGGAGTTCACCTCACGATCTTCGTACTAGCCCTCCGTCAGGTCCAGCAGTGGCGCGCCCCAATAGTCAGCGTGATTTTCGTGATCGAAACTAGCGCTGCGTTGCTCCTCTGCGGCGCAGTCACGTCGCGCGAAATGCGCAGACGGAAGGGAACGCATCCACCGTCTCGTATCTGACCCGCGTGGCTCTGGGTCCGACACTCTGGGTTTGACCCGTCGGCTCTGTTACCCAGTTACGCTACACTCGACCTTTCCATATCTTAGGCTTCAACGCCAAGCACCTGGACGTCAATCTGCTCCATCAATACCTGCACGAAATGGTGAAGATGAGCCCGCTGCAAAGCTACGTCTTTGACGTGGTTCCATCGAGCGACATCAACGGCGTGATTGGCGCGGCAGTGAGCGCGGGCCACAACGCAGCCGTTTAAATGAGCTGAACCCGGACGAAACACGACGGTTTTACATTCCAAGCTCACTGTGTGAGCCAAGCCTTACAAGTTCAAGACTGCTGTCATCCGGCTTGCGGTGGAGGAGCATGAGGTCCGGCCTTAGGTGGCAGTCGCGGTGATCCTTCCACTCGCCTGACAACGGGTGATCGAAGTTGTGGGGAGGCAGCGGAGTATCGGCGGCGAGTAAATTGACGACCTCCATCAGCAGGGCGTCCAGCTTCTTGCTGTGACGGCCGGATTTCTCTCTCCTGTAGTCACGCTGAAAGCGGGTGGTGTATTTAATCTCCCGCATTCAGACTTCGCAGCAGTTTGTACGGCTTGCCGGCCTTCACTAGTTCGCCCCGGCGCGCGGCTTTCATCGCTGCGACGGTTTCGGAGTTGGGATTGAGCGGCTCAAACGGGAGTGCCTTTTCCGTCGCCACCCGCACCAGCAGCAGGCGAAAGGCGTCGGACACGGTGAGACCGATTTTCTTCAGCGCTGCAGCGGCCTCCCTTTTGGTGCGCTCATCGATGCGGGCGCGAACGACGGAATTGCCGGCCATGGCGTTAGCCTCCTTGAGCTACATTGTAGCCCATGCGGGGAAACGTCGCCCTCCCGATTGGAGCTGGGTACGCAGCGTTGTCCGTCAAGCTGGTCTGTCAAGCTGGTTGGGTTACGCTACACTCTAACTTTCCAATGCAGCAACAAATTTCCCCTGCCACTAGCGTCAGTGGCGCGATTCAGCTTCCCGGCGATAAGTCCATCTCACATCGCTATGCGATGCTAGCGGGCATTGCCGAGGGTCCCACGAAAATATCCAACTATTCCACCGGCGCCGATTGCCAATCGACTCTGGCGTGCGTGCGAGCGCTGGGCGCAGCGACCGAGACCAAAGACGGCGTCGTGTGCATCCACGGCCAAGGCTTAAACGGACTGCGCCAGCCGGCCGCCGCGCTCGACGCGGGCAACTCGGGATCGACAATTCGAATGCTCTCCGGCATTCTCGCCGCGCAACGGTTCGTATCGACGATCGGCGGTGATGAATCTTTGTCGCGCCGTCCCATGCAGCGCATCATGACGCCGCTGGCGCAAATGGGAGCGCGCATCGAGGCGCGAGAGAACCGTTTTCCACCCTTGACCATCCACGGCGGCCCGCTACATCCCGTGGAGTACACGCTGCCGGTGGCCAGCGCGCAAGTAAAGAGCTGCGTGCTCATTGCGGGATTGTTCGCCGACGGACGCACCACAGTCCATGAGCCGGTGCGCACGCGCGATCACACCGAGCTCGCGTTACGCGAATTCGGCGCCGACGTAGAAGTGGATCGGCTCTCCATCACCGTGACAGGGCATCCGAAGCTGGAGGGCCGCGAACTGCGCGTGCCGGGTGATCTTTCGTCGGCGGCGTTCTTTCTGGTAGCCGCGCTCATTGTTCCCGAGGCGAGCCTGACCATTCACGGCGTGGGATTGAATCCCACCCGTTCCGCGCTGCTCGATTTCCTGGCCGAAATGGGCGCACAGATCAAGATTCTGGATGTGAGCTCGACGGGCGGTGAATTGGTGGGCGACGTGCTCATACGAAAATCGCGCGGCAGCGGCGTGCGGGGCGGAGTGCTCGAAAAGGCGCGTACCGCTGCGCTGATTGACGAAATCCCGGTGCTGGCAATACTGGGTGCAGCCAGTGAGGAGGGTTTGATCGTGCGCGACGCATCCGAATTGCGCGTGAAGGAAACAGACCGTATCGCGACCATCGCCGAAAATTTCCGGCGCATGGGGCTCAAGATCGAACTCCACCAAGACGGCTTCGAAGTTCCGGGACGGCAGCAATTTCATGCCGCCGAAGTAGACTCGTTTGGCGATCACCGGATCGCCATGGCATTCTCGGTTGCTGCTTTGGCCGCCGACGGCCCGTGCAGCATTCTGGGCGCGGATGCAGCCTCCGTGTCTTTCCCCGAATTTTTCGATACACTACAGCGAGTCGCCGAGTAACCCGAATGGCAGTCGTAGATCTCACGCTGGAAGGGCTGGTTCACGATCTGAACAACGTGTTTCAGACCATCGCGGAGAGCGCAGAGCTTTTGGAAGACGATCCCAAATGGGAGAAGCTGGCTCACACGTTGCAGCGCAGCGCGGGCCGCGGACATCGCATCGCGCACAGTATCCTCGAAACCAATCGCTCGGCCATCGAACTCGCCCCAATTATCGAGAACTCTTCGCAATTTTGCCAGGACTATCTGGAATGCGCTAACCGAGGGAAGATCGGCTTTTGCTCCGAGATCGACGCTGAGTTTCGCTTGAAGGGCGATGCAGCCGGATGGGAGCGGGTATTCGTAAATCTCTTTCTGAATTCGGCGCAGGCTGGCGCGAAAAACATCCGCATCCGCGCGCACGGCTCGGAAATAGTGGTGAGTGACGACGGCCCCGGCATTTCGCTCGAACTGCTGCCAAGAATCTTTCAGCCGCGCGTATCGACGAAATCGATTATTTCGGGATTGGGGCTTTACGTGGTGCAATCGATCGTGGAGCAAAACGGCGGTTCCGTGACAGCCGAAAACGGCCCATGCGGCGGGGCCATCTTCACGCTGAGCATCTAACCAGCGACGTTTACGATTTGGTCTCGGCCAGCCTGTACGCTTCGTCCAGGATCTCCACCACGTGCGCGACGCGCTGGCCCTGTCCGAACTTTTTCACTCCGGCTCTCAGTTGCAGCATGCATCCAGGATTGGATGCCGCAATCACTGGCGCGCCGGTGGCATTCACGCAATCCATTTTCTTCTTGAGCAGCGACATGGCCATGCCGGTGTGAACCACGTTGTAGATTCCAGCGCTGCCGCAGCACAGATCCGAAAGTTGCATCTCCCGAACCTCCAGCCCTGGAATGGACGCCAGCAGTTTCCGGGGCGCGGAGCGAATCTTCTGGCCGTGCGCCAGATGGCAGGAGTCCTGATAAGTGACGGTGAGGGGAAGCACGCGCATGGGCGGGTTCAACTGGATGGAAGCGAGAAACTCATTCACGTCCTTCACTAACGCGGAAAAACGACGCGCCTTTTCGGCGTACTCCGCGTCGTGCTCGAACAATTCCCAATATTCCTTGAGTGTCGATCCGCAGCCGCCCGCATTGGTGATGATGGCGTCGAAGCCGCCATCGAGCAGCGCATCGATGTTCTTCCGCGCCAGCCGGCGAGCTTCGTCGCGTATGCCGGCATGCACGTGTAGAGCGCCGCAACAGCCCTGGCTCGCAGGGATGGACACTTCGCATCCGTTCTTTTGCAACACACGCACCGTCGCTTCGTTCAGCCTCGCGAAACTGATGTTCGCGATGCACCCGCCGAGAAACGCAACGCGGTATCGCCGCTCACCTTCGGCCGGCAGCGTCTTGCCGTAGTAGGCGAAGAAGAACGGCGTCTCGATCTCAGGCGCCAAGGCTTCCAACTCTCGCAGCCGGGACGGAAGAAAACCGGGCATCGCGACCAGCCGTTTCAGACCGCTGACTGCGTAGAGATGTAACATCGCTCCGGCGATTTCGATACCGAATCGCGAAGGAAGCAGCTTGCGAAAAACAAACCAGCGCACTAATCGCTCGCGCCATGGACGCCGGACGGTGGTTTCGATTTCGGCTCGCGCTGCTTCCACTAGTCTGCCGTATTGCACTCCGGAAGGGCAGGCTGTTTCACATCCCCGGCACGCCAGGCAAAGTTCGATGTGCTCGATGTAGGACGGCGTGATCGCAGCACCCTCGGAAACCTGCACCATTTGATAGATGCGGCCGCGCGGCGAGTCCATCTCGACGTGCAACTCCCGATAGGTAGGGCATGCGTTGAGGCAGAGCCCGCAATGCACGCAACGGTCGAGATCGGATTGTTGCGGTTTATCGAATGCGCTGATGGAGGGCGCGCCTGTAAAGGAGGAAGACATCAGATGCGGCCATACAATCTGCCGCGATTCAGGAGACCTTGTGGATCGAACATTGCTTTGATCTTTTTCATCATCGCAAAATCGTTTCCCGGCTGTGGCCACAGCTCTTCATTGGGAACACCGTTTTTTTCGCGAAACCCTTGCGGCGCGAACTCGATCACGCTGCTGCCCGTGGATGAATGTGTCAAATCCGAAGCCTGCTCGAAATACCCGTAACAAACGCCCGAACCTGCGCGAGCGACAGCTAGCGAGGGTAATGACTCCATCACGCGCCCAACGTCTGAGAGCACGGAGGAAACACGCAGGACCGCACCATTTTCCCGCGCGCGAAGAAACTGCGGCGTCGATTCGCGAATGCCGCGCCACAGCGCTTCTTCCTCGGTGCCTTCCATGGTCCGCATGCGGGACAGCTCGCGCGAATAGCGAGCGAGAACCGCGGGACTGCCACCGGCCTGGATGGCGAGCCGATAGACTCCCTCCGATTTCACAATGTCGATCGCGGCCGGCTGCAACCTGCTCTTGAGCACTTCGTCGCGCGCCGCCATCACGTCCGCGATTCGCTCGAAGTCCTGCGTGAAGGTCCGCGTTCCCTTGAAGCTCGGATAGACCCGAAAATTCAGCGCCGCAATGGCGGCTAGCGTTCCGAACGATCCGATCATGAGCTTGCCCATGTCGAGCCCCGCGACGTTCTTGACCACCATCCCGCCGGTCCGAACAAGCTTGCCCTCTAGCGTCGCGAAGGTCATGCCGATCACCATGTCGCGCGCGCTGCCATACAGCCGCCGGCGCGGCCCGCTGGTATTGGCTGCCACCACGCCACCCATAGTGGCTCTCTCAGAGAAAGTAGCTCTCTCAGCCGCGCGGTCCGAAAATGGGGGATCGAGCGGGATCATTTGCCCATGCTCCGCCAAAACGCGGCTCAGTTCGGAATAAGTAATACCGGCGCCGACGCTGATGGTAAGGTCGCGCGGCTCATATTCGAGAATCTTGTTCAATCCCGAAGTCGAGATCGCGACATCATAGGGTGCGATGGGACCGCCCATCCGCGCTTTGGTCGAATTTCCAAGGAGCGCGATGCGCTGGCCGCGCGAGCTTGCATCGGCCAGACATTGTGCCAGCTCTTCGGGGCTGCCCGGGACAATGGTCATGAATTAGCTATCGTATCAATCGGTGCCCATCTTCGGTCCGAGCGACCTTCTCGAACTCGCGTTAGCAGTGTTGCTGGTGGTGATGGCGTTCGTTTCGCGGCCTTGGATGGAACCCATTGCACTAAAGGTGGCCCCGAAAACCGGCTGGTGCATGCTGCTGTTGGCGTTGCTTCCCGTGGCGCTGCGGCTCGCACTGCTGCCTCATCATCCGGTACCGTCGCCGGATGTTTACGACGAATTCGGACACTTATTGGTGGCCGACACATTGCTGCACTTTCGTCTGGCGAATCCGCCGCATCCGCTGCATCAATTCTTCGAGACGTTCTTTGTTTTGCAGGCCCCCGCGTACGCGTCCATCTATCCGATCGGCCAAGGCCTCGTCTTAGCCATGGGCCGCGCGATCTTCGGCCTGCCGTGGGCGGGCGTGCTGATGTCCAGCGCCACGATGTGCTCCCTTTGTTATTGGATGTTGCGCGGATGGACCACACCAGGGTGGGCGCTCTTAGGCGGCCTGCTGGCGGTGATGGAATTCGGGCCGCTCAATGCATGGGTGGATAGCTATTGGGGTGGCGGGCTCGCCGCGTGCGGAGGCTGTCTTGTATTCGGAGCGCTGCCGCGCGTGCGTAGCCGGGGTCGCGGGCGCGATGGCGCGCTCCTGGGGTTGGGGATTGGCATTTCGTGGCTTTGTCGACCGTACGAGACCATTTTTCTCATCCTGACCGTGCTGGCGTTCTTAGTTAAGGATTGGCAATCGTTGGCAAGGCCAGCAGCCGCTGCGGCAATCACGCTACTTCCCTTCGCGGGATTATCGCTTCTGCAAAACAAACAAGTGACCGGTAGTTGGACCACGCTGCCTTACGTGCTTAGCCGCTATCAATACGGCGTTCCTGCGGCGTTTACCTGGCAGACGAACCCTCAGCCGCATCTGGATCTCACACGCGAACAGCAGCTCCAATACAAGATGCAAACGTCGTTTCGCGCCAGCGGGCCGGAAACCATCAAGAGCTATTTGTTGCGGCTCGGATATCGCGTGCGCTACTACCGGTTCTTTTTTCTCCCGGCGCTGTATGTAGCGCTGCCGTTCTTCCTGCTGAAGCTTCGCGAGCCACGCTTCTTGTGGGTGGCGCTGACACTCGCGCTCTTCGCGCTCGGCGTGAATTTCTATCCATTCTTCGAGGTCCATTATCTGGGTGCTCTCACGTGCTTGTTTGTGCTGGTGAGTGTCACTGCTCTCGACAGCATGAACCAGGACGCCGCGCGCCTGGTCATTTATCTGTGTTTGGCGCATTTTGTGTTCTGGTATAGCCGGAGTTTCCTGGATCGCCCGGGGCCCGGCCGGCGTGCCGCTATCCAACAGCAGCTTGCGCAATCGCCCGGCGGCCAACTGGTGTTCGTGCGTTACTGGCCGCAACATATTTTCCAAAACGAATGGGTTTACAACGACGCAGACATGGATCACGCGCCTGTAGTGTGGGCGCGCGACCTGGGCGATTCCGAAGACCAAAAACTGCTGCACTACTATCCGGCTCGCACCGCCTGGTTGCTGGAGCCTGACGCCATGCCTCCCAAGCTGACGCGCTACCAGGCTGAGGTACAGCATCCGAAAGTCGAGCCACTGAAAGTAGAACCACCTGCGCCAAAAGCCAAATCGCCGACCGCCAACAAGCCGCCGCTGCGGTTCGAAGAGGTGCGTTGAGCGATGCTTCTCGGCTTTCGTGCCAGCGATTTCATCGAGCTGATCCTTACCATCGTGATCGTGGTGTTCGCGCTGGCGTGGCGTCCATGGATCGAGCGTTATTCCAGACGCCTGGCTCGAAGACCCGCATGGAGCATGGCGCTTCTTGCGCTGCTCCCGATAGCGTTTCGGCTGGCGCTACTTCCCCAATATCCAATTCCAACGCCAAATGTTTCGGACGATTTTAGCTACCTCCTGATCGCCGATACGCTGCGGCATTTTCGATTGGCGAATCCGGTTCATCCGCTGCATCAGTTTTTCGAAACGTTTTTCGTATTACAGGAGCCCGCGTACGCGTCGATCTTTCCACTCGGACAAGGTCTGATTTTGACCATTGGTTGGGCCGGCGTCGCGCTGAGTATTGGTGCGCTCTGCGCGCTGTGCTACTGGATGCTGCGTGCGTGGACGACGCCCGAGTGGGCGCTGGCGGGCGGATTGCTCGCTGTCATCGAGTTCGGTCCGCTGAGCCAATGGATGAACAGCTATTGGGGTGGCGCCATGGCCGCGTGTGGTGGTTGCCTGGTATTCGGGGCGCTGCCGCGGATGGGGAGGGGCGGTCGCGCGCGCAATGGCGCGCTCCTGGGATTAGGGATTGGCATCGGATGGCTTTGTCGACCGTATGAGACCATTTTTCTGATCCTGAGTGTCTTCCTATTCTTGCTGCCAAGCTGGCGATGGTTGGCGAGACCAGCGTTGTACGGGGCGATCGCTGTGATTCCCGCGATCGCGCTGTCCCTGCTGCAAAACAAGCAGGTCACCGGCAGTTGGACAACGCTGCCCTATCAGCTCAGCCAATATCAATACGGCGTTCCCACCACGTTTACCTTCCAGCCGATCCCGATGCCACACCGTCCGCTGACCCGCGAGCAACAACTGGATTACGAGCAGCAGTCGCAAGTTCATGAGATCGCCGGAAATTACTGGTCGCGATGGGTGAGCCGTATCCGCTTCTATCGCTTCTTCTTTCTCGCGCCATTATTCTTAGCAGTGCCGCCGTTCCTAACGCGCGTGAGAGAATACCGATTCGCATGGGTCGCCGGGACGATCCTCCTTTTAAGCCTGGGAACCAACTTCTATCCGTACTTTTACACCCACTACATTGCGGCCCTGACTTGTTTGTTCGTGCTGATCAGCGTGGTTGGCTTAGAGCGCCTCAGCCGTTGGAATCAGGAGGCCGCGCGGATTCTGCTGTTCCTGTGCGCGGCGCACTTCCTCTTCTGGTACGGGCTCCATTTCTCCCGTGACAATCAGCTATACGCCGCGATGACACCCTTTGAAAGCGTGGACGCGATCAACCATGGCGATCCGGAAGGACGCATCGCGATCCACAGGCACCTCGAAGCCGCGCCCGGCCCGCAGGTGGTTTTCGTGCGCTATTGGGCGCAGCACCAGTTCCAGGAATGGGTCCACAACGCGGCCGACATCAATGGCGCCCGCATTGTCTGGGCGCGCGATCTCGGCCCGGAGGAAAACCAAAAGTTGCTGCGCAATTATCCGAATCGTACTGCCTGGCTTCTGGAACCGGATGCGCGCCCGCCGCGGCTGCAGCCCTATCCCCAATAGCTACCATCCGGTCTGCGCCATGCGGTCCAATATCACGGCGCTATATTCGTTCATTCGCTCGGGTTTGCGTTTGAGCGGCGCTGGAATGATGGCCGCTAATCGTGCGGCCGGTTCGCGTGATACCTGTGAAGCGTGCAGGTGGTAATAGTGCTCGGACGCAGCTTCGGCTCCGTAGATGCCCGGGCCCCACTCTATGACATTCAGATACAGCTCAAGGATTCTGTCCTTGGTCAGAAACACCTCCACCAGCGGCACCAGGGAAGACTCTACGCCTTTACGAACAAAAGAACGCTCGGTTGTTAAAAACAGATTCTTCACCAATTGTTGAGTGATGGTGGAACCGCCGCGCCCCACGCGCTGACGCTTCATGTCGTCTTCCAGGACTTTTTGCATCTCGATCCAATCGAAGCCATGATGCTGCCGGAAACGGCCATCCTCCGCCGCAACCACCGCGTGTTGCAAGTTGAGCGAAATGTCCGGGAGCCGAACGAACTCATAGCGCTTCTGGTAAGCATGATGCGCGCGCAGGGCCTGTACGCGGCGCTCCATCTGAACTGTGGTGGTCCAAGGATTGACCCAGCGCAGCAGTATGATGCCGACACCGCACAAGACGTACAGCCCTACGATCAGCGACACAACACCGACGACGATGGTCCGCAGCAGCTTTGACTTCCTTTTCATTTGTCTCTCTTTTTCACTTCTCTGTTGCTATCATCGAACTTTCGTCATGACAACGTCCCATTTAGAGTGCAGTGTTTGCGGCAAGCGGCGTGACGCTTCACTAGTCCACACACTTTGCGAATGCGGTGGTCCGCTTCTGGTCCGCTACGATCTCGACCAAGCCCGCGCAACCTGGAAGCGTGATTCGCTGGCGTATGGTCCAGCGTCCATGTGGCGCTACGCTCCCCTGCTTCCCGTCAGGGATTCCAAACACATCGTGTCGCTGGGCGAAGGAATGACGCCGGTATTGAAGGCCGGACGGTTGGGGGAAAGAATCGGATCGAACGATCTCTGGGTGAAGGACGAAGGCATCAACCCTACCGGATCGTTTAAGGCACGCGGCCTGTCGTGCGCTATCTCGATGTGCGTGGAGCTGGGGATTCGCAAAGTGGCAATCGCGTCCGCAGGCAATGCCGGAAGCGCGCTGGCAGCCTACGCAGCCGCGGCGGGAATGGAAGCCCACGTCTTCATGCCGCGCGATGTTCCGCAATCGAATTACACCGAATGTCGCGCCTATGGGGCCCACGTCACATTGATCGACGGGTTGATTAGCGATTGCGCGCGGTTGATCACCGAGCGCAAGGATGCCGAAGGCTGGTTCGATATCAGCACGCTCAAGGAGCCCTATCGCATCGAAGGTAAGAAGACCATGGGTTACGAAGTTGCCGAGCAGTTTGGCTGGACATTGCCCGGCGCGATCTTCTATCCCACCGGCGGCGGCGTCGGGTTGATCGGAATGTGGAAAGCTTTCGATGAAATGGAAGCGTTAGGATGGATCTCAAGTCAGCGCCCAAAAATGATCGCCGTGCAAGCGGCCGGCTGCCAGCCCGTGGTGCGAGCTTTCCAGGGCGGCGCATCCATGAGTACATTCTGGGAAAACGCTCACACCGTCGCCGCCGGCTTGCGCGTTCCGAAACCACTCGGCGATGCACTCTCGCTAGCCGCCATTCGGGCCAGCGAAGGGACTGCTGTCGCGGTGAGCGATGAAGAACTTCTGGACGCGAGCATCGAACTCGCCAGCGCTACCGGCATTTTCCCCGCGCCCGAAGGAGGCGCCTGCGTAGCCGCGTTGAAGGCGCTGCTTTCCAACGGTTTTCTTAAGCCGGACGAACGTATTGTGCTTTACAACACCGGAACAGGATTGAAATACCTGGAAGCATTTTCAACGCGATTTCCACGAACTTCGCGCTCCGAACAAGACAAACTCGGGGGCTTGATTACTCCCCGATAGGCACGGAAATAACGGGCATTTTGCGTTTTGACACTGGCGCTTGACTTTTGGGACACTATAAGGGTGTTTTGGGAGTCAGCCCTTCCTCCCGGCTTCGGTCCTGCTGGTCTTTTCGAGTCCGCAGTCGCGAACCTGCCTCTTCACATGCTTCTCAAGAAATGACGTCAAGGAGCCTTGTCAATGAAACTATTTGTGGGGAACCTCCCCTATGCGGCTACTGAAGCCGACTTAACGGATTTCTTTTCGCAAGCGGGTGTCGCCGTGGATAGCGTGAACGTGATGCGTGATCGTTTCACCGGCGAGGCGCGAGGATTCGGGTTCGTTGAAATCAACGACGACACAGCCGCCAACCGTGCCATCGAAGCCTGCAATGGGCGGGACTTGATGGGCCGCGCGCTGGTTGTCAACGAAGCCCGTCCCATGGTTCCGCGCGAAGGCGGCGGAGGGCGCGGTCCTGGAGGCGGCGGTGGGCGTGAGCGCCGCGGTGGCCGGCCTGGCCGCTAAAACCAAGCTTAGCCTTCTAGCATTCTGGCTATAGCGCTTCCAGCATTTTCGCAATAGCGTTTGCATCGTTGGGAACCACGATCGGGCGATTGCCTCGTGTTGCGTCGATCTTCCGGCCATCGGGATCTTCGAGTTCACCGGTGTGATAGCGATAAATGTAGTCCGGATCCTTCAGAACATTCCCCGTAAGAACTGCCACCACATCTTCGTCCGCGCGAATGGTTCCCGCCCCGGTAAGCTTTCGAATTCCCGCTAAAGTTGCAGCCGAAGCCGGCTCGCAGCCGATGCCACATTGCCCAATTACAGCCTTGGCGTCGGCGATTTCCCGCTCGCTCACTTTCTCCACTGTTCCGTTGGTGACGGTCACTTCATGCAGCGCTTTGGGCCAGGAAACCGGATCGCCGATTTTGATGGCCGTCGCCAAAGTGTGCGGGTCGGCGACGGGGTGAAACTCGGTCTTGGTCTGCATGAATTCGTAAAACGGGGCCGCGCCTTCGGCCTGGATCACGGCCAGCCTCGGGATCTTATGAATGAAGCCGAACTGGCACAATTCGCGCAGCGCTTTTCCGAATGCCGACGTGTTGCCGAGATTTCCGCCGGGCAGCACAATCCAGTCGGGAGGGTTCCAATCGCGCTGGTCCAGCATTTCAAAGACGATGGTCTTCTGGCCTTCGATGCGAAATGGATTAATGGAATTGAGAAGATAAATGCCGAGCCGGTCGGCAAGCACGCGCACCAGCGCGAGAATTTGATCGAAGTTAGCTTCTACCTGAAACGTGCGCGCGCCATATTCCAAAGCTTGCGCCAGTTTGCCGTAGGAGATGTTGCCGTGCGGGATGAAGACAATTGGATCCAGGCCCGCGGCGCTGGCGTAGGCGGCCATGGACGCGGAAGTGTTGCCAGTGGAGACGCACGCCACGCGCTGGCGATCTAGCCGGATGGCCTGCGTAACGCCGCACGTCATGCCGTTGTCTTTGAATGATCCGGTCGGATTGAAACCTTGATGCTTGAACGTCAGGCGATCCAATCCGCCGTAGCGGGCGGCGCGCGGTGCATCCAGCATGGGCGTGTTGCCCTCGCGCAAGGAAACCACTTGATGATGATGGCCATCGAACGGCAGCAACTCGCGATAGCGCCACACGCCGCTCTGCTCCAGCGAATCGTTAGAGGTGCGCCGGGTGCGCCAAACCTTTTTCCATAGCTCCGTTTCCACGCGGGCGTCTTTTGAGACAACTTCGAAAACCACTTCGAGCAAGCCGCCACAAACCGTGCAGTTGTAGATGGCTTCGTCAATCGGAAAGCGCGCGCGGCAATGCTGCTCGAAACACGCCAACTCAGCTAGCATGATTAAAGTATCCCCAATATGGTCTCGGTTTGTCTTGAGAACGGCAAGGTTTTGGTGCGCAAGCAAGCACGGCCGCGGCGTCCAGAAGGTTTCGCTTTGATCCGCCTGCTCTACGGCGGAATTTGCAACACCGACATTGAGCTGCAGCGTGGTTATTACGGCTTTCGCGGGACGCCGGGACATGAGTTTGTGGGCGAAGTGGTGGAAGCAGACGATAGGCGCTGGATCGGCGAGCGCGTAGTTGGCGAAATCAATCTGGCTTGCGGAAAATGCGCCTGGTGCGCGCGCGGGCTCGGCCGGCATTGCCCGACCCGCAAGGTGCTCGGCATCGTGAAACAACCAGGCGCGTTTCGCGAATTCCTGACGCTTCCGGAGCGAAATCTGCGGCGAGTGCCGCGCGAGATTCCATCTGAAGAAGCCGTTTTTGTCGAACCGCTGGCGGCGGCCTGCGAAATATTGGACCAAGTGAAGATTCCACGCGGCGCGCCAGTGGCGGTGCTGGGAGACGGAAAGCTGGGGCTGCTCGCCAGTCAGGTTCTCGAGGCGCACGGTGCACAAGTTCATTTGTACGGCCGTCACAAGGAGAAGCTACGGATCGCCGGGCAAGCGGGCGTGAGTACTGAGATCGCGAAGAAGCTGCCGGTTGCCAACTACGCATTCGTGGTGGAAGCAACGGGATCGAGCGAAGGACTGCGGCAAGCCGTGCAGATGACAGAACCGCGCGGAACAGTGATTATGAAATCGACGGTTCATGGGTTGGTGGGAATCGATTCCGCGCCGGTGATCGTGAATGAAATCACGCTAGTGGGCTCGCGCTGCGGCCGCTTCGAACCCGCGCTCCAGCTGCTCAAAAGCCGCAAGGTACGCGTGGATGCGATGATATCGGAAGTGCTGCCATTGAAGCGTGCGCCAGAGGCATTTCGGATTGCCGCGAAGCCGGGAGTTCTGAAGGTGTTGCTGCATGATTAGATTTCGATTCGTAATGGTCTTCTTGACCTGGCTGCTTGCGGCCTGTGGCCAGACGCCGGAGTACACCTATCAGGTGGTCCACACATACCCGCACGATCCCAATGCCTTTACCCAGGGCCTGGAATACCGCGCTGGATTTTTGTACGAAAGCACCGGACTGAAGGGGCGCTCGTCTGTGCGCAAGGTGCAGCTCGACAGTGGAAAGGTTTTGCAGCAAATCGATATCGACGCCCAGTATTTCGGCGAAGGCATCACGGTCCTCAATCAGAAGATCACGGAACTCACCTGGCAGTCGGAGACCGGGTTTGTCTACGACCAATCCACCTTCAAGCGGCTGCGGACATTCAACTACCCTGGCGAAGGTTGGGGCCTCGCCAACGATGGACAGTTGATTTACATGAGCGACGGCAGCCCGCAGATCCGGATTTGGGATCCGCTCACGCTGCAAGAGAAGCGGCGCATTACGGTTCACGACGGCGCCCAAACCATCGCGAATGTGAACGAACTGGAATGGGTACGCGGCGAGATTTACGCCAATATCTGGCAAAAGGACGTCATCGCGCGCATTTCTCCGGCGGATGGGCGGGTGCTGGGATGGATCGATATGGCGGGCATCCTGCCTGCCGCCGATCGCAGCGGTCAAGAGGATGTTTTAAACGGGATCGCCTATGATGTTCTGGGCGACCGGCTCTTCGTGACGGGAAAGCAATGGCCCAAGCTGTTCGAGATCAAAGTGGTGCCCGCTCATCGAAAGAACCGGTGAACCCCATCCTTCAGGCGCGCATACCAGGAGCGCTTGGCATCGGACTGATCGGCCTGCTCCCCCGGCCGCGCGTTGGACGCTAACTTCGGCGCATCGGCCTTGGTTCCCTGGTCGTCCAGCTCCCGATTGACCATGCGAATCCGATAACTGTCGAACGAATAGGTCTTACGGTACAGATGTCCGTCCACGCCTTCGATCAGCACGGAAAAGCTCGGCTCCGAGCCGGCATTCGTCACTCGAACCGGGTAATGTCCGATCACGTTTCGCTCGATGTAAGCCGTCTCGTAGCGATGATGCCGCAGGCTCCATACAAACACGCGGAAGCTGTCGAACTCGTACGGCTGGCCACCTTTGTTGATGGTGGTCCAAAGCCAGTTGTTCTTCACTGAGTCGCCGTCGCGCACTTGCCCCAAAGGGAAATACGAAGTAATGCGATGGCCTTCGGCATATTGCGCTACTTCGTCCGGTATCGCCATGCTCAGAGGACGTGTCAGCACCCATCCCACTTTTCCGTCGAGAGTGCGGACCAAGTTCCAGTCGTCCATAGGGACTTCAACCGGGGGCGGCGCAGGGGCTGCAACAGGCGGCGGGGCATCTTCCGGCCCTCCTGGCGATTCGGGTTTCGGAGTGGAAAGCGCGAGCCAATTTTCTGGTGGTTTCGGCGCGGGCGGCCGAGGAGGAGGCTTGATCCTGGTTGCAGTAGAGCTCGGCTTGGGCTTCTTGCGCGTAGGGGCCGGCTTTACCGGCATGGTCATCGAGACTTCGTCGTGCTGCACTCGCGGCGTCAGCCTGTGCCCGATCACGTCAACCTTGCCGTTCTCTGGAACCTGTCCGAAGCTGGGAGAAGTTCGGCTAGGCTCGGTGTGCAGGTTCAGCGACTCGAATACCGTAGCCTGCCCTTGCGACTGCGCGCGGGAAGCGTTCTGCGCCATGTCGCGCAGCGCGGCCATTTGTTCCGGGCTGAGAAGCTGCCGCAAATCCGTCCAGCCCTCGGCGCCTTGCGCGGTACGAACCTTCACCAGCCGGTGCCGCGACTCGACGATCGAGAGTTTTTCGCCGTGCTTCACGGTGGCGGAAACGGGCGACTTCAGCGCGAGTTCCGACCGCAGGTTCAGCGTGCTGGGACCGACGTAAGCCTCGCCGAGCGAGGCAGCCGGGCGCGGTTTATCTGAACAGGAGACGAGGAAGGATGCGAGGCAGAAACAAACAACACCGCGAGTGAATGTCACGTGCGCTTCTAGCTTCTGTTGCTAGTGTATCAGTAATGGCCGACGAAATAACTCAAGCACAAGCCGAGTATTATTGCCCGCGATGTCACACGGCCGTAACCGATCCGTTGCTATGCGGCGACTGTTCGGCCGTGATTTGCCGGAACTGCGGCACGCCGCTGGAGCGGATAGACGAATTGGGAATCGGCTAGGCCTGTGGTTAGGGAACCCAGGTACGCAAGAACTTCACGGGAGTGGCAGGTTCGATCTCGAATGGCTGGCCGCCGGGCGGAACAAGCCAGGCTTCTCCTTCCTGAAACGGGCGGCCGTCGATATGGCCCATGCCGCTTACGAAAATGACGATGTGAAAGCGTTCGGGCTCCGGCTTGTACAGCAGTTTCGATGAGGTACGCGCCAGCTCGGTGTGGAAATACCGGCAATCGATGGGAAGCATCACGGACCTGGGTGACGCGGCGTCCGTGAACGCAACCTGGATGGCTTTATCCAAATGGAGTTCGCGCGGGCGGCCGTAATCGTAGAGCCGATAGGTGACGTCGGAATGCTGTTGCACCTCGCACAGGGCGAGACCGCCGCCGATGGCGTGGACCGTGCCGGCGGGAATGAAGAACGCATCGCCCGCTTGAACTTCCACCCAATTCAGCAATCGCTCAATCTCGCCGCTTAACGCGGATTCACGCAATCGCTCGCGGCTGATGGATTCGCGAAAGCCAATGGCGATGCGCGCACCGGGGTCCGCGCGCATGATGTACCACATTTCGGTTTTGCCGCGAGAGTTTTCATGCTCCCGGGCGAAATCATCGTTGGGATGCACCTGCACCGACAGGCGATCGGAGGTGAAGACGAACTTCACCAGAAGCGGAAGATCCGCTTGGAACCACACTTCACCGACTTTGGTCTGGCCGGGGTTCGGATACCACGGCAAGAGGTTCGTCGAGCCCCACACTTTCTCGAGGAACAGCGTGGGCAGCCGGAGGGGTGCGTTATCGGCCACTGATAAAACTGTCGATCCGATCGAGCCCGCGTTCCAGTTCTTTCATTGAAGTGGCGTATGATATGCGGACGTGTTCCGTGGTTCCGAAGGCCTCACCAGGCACCACGGCCACGTGCGCCTCCGACAGCAGCTTCTCTGAGAATTGGAGCGCCGAAGTAATGCCGTTGCGGAAACCGACCGAGATATTCGGGTAGGCGTAGAACGCTCCGCGCGGTTCGGCGATCTTCACTCCAGGAATGGCGCGCAGACGCTGCACCACAAAGTCGCGCCGCCTGCGATACTCGGCGAGCATGATTGGGATGGAATCCTGCGGTCCGCGCAAGGCTTCGATGGCTGCCTTTTGCGCGATGGACGTTGGGTTGGAGGTGGTATGGCTCTGCAACTTCAGCATGGCGTCGATCAACGGCTTGGGCGCCAGCGCGAAGCCAACGCGCCAACCGGTCATCGAATAAGTCTTCGAAAGCGACCCGGCAATCACGACATTTTCTTTCGCGCCTGGCATGGCTGCGATGGAGAACGGTTCGTCGTCGTACAGAAAGCGGCAGTAGCATTCGTCGGTCATCAACTGGATGCCGCGCTTGACCGCGAGATGATAAATCTTCTCGAATTCTTCGCGGGTCAATACGCCGCCGCTCGGATTTCCGGGCGAGTTGATGATCAGCAGCTTGGTCTTGTCGGTGATCTTACGCGCGATGTCGTCGGCGGTGTAAGTGAACCCGTTGGCTTCGTCGCTTTCGACAAAAACGCACTTGCCGCCGGCATAGTTCACCACATCTTTGTACGTCACCCAGTACGGCACGGGAATGATGACCTCGTCACCGTCCTCAATTAGCGCCTGCATCAAGTTGAAAATCGCGTGCTTGCCGCCGACCGTTACCAGGCACTCCGCGGGCGTGTAATTAGTGCCGTAGTCGTCATGATGACGCGCGCAGATGGCCTGCTTGATCTCGACGGTTCCACCAGTGGGCGTGTACTTGGTGAAATTGGCTTCAATGGCTGCGATGGCCGCCTTCTTGATATTGTCGGGCGTCGGGAAATCGGGCTCTCCGGCGCCAAAGTCCACGATATCGACGCCTTCGCGGCGAAGCTTGTCGGCATCCGCGGCAACTTTCATGGTCGAGGACTCGCTGATGAGCGAGATGCGATGGGCAAGGGTCAAGGTTGCTGTCATGAAATTACTTATTCTTCTCCGGTTTCTTCGAGGAGTCTTCTCTTTAGTCTAACCTCGATTGAGGGCGGCACGAGGCCCCCGATGTTCCCTCCCAACCGGATCACTTCCTTCACCAGCCGTGAGCTGATAAATGAGTGAGCTTCGCCGGCCATCAAGAACACAGTTTCGATTTCGGGGCGCAGCCTGCGATTCATCAAGGCCATCTGCAATTCGTATTCGTAGTCCGATACGGCGCGAATTCCGCGCAGAATGACGCTGGCGCCGCATTCAGCCGCATAATCCACCAACAAGCCTCCGAAGGAGCCGACTTCCACGTTCGGCAGACCGCCGGCCACCTCGCGCAACATTTCGATTCGTTCCTCCAGACCAAACAGCGGGCGCTTTTCATCGTTGCGAAGAATGGCGACGATGAGGCGATCGAACAAGGCCGACCCGCGCTGGATCAAATCCAGGTGGCCGTTGGTGATGGGATCGAAGGAGCCGGGGTAGAGTGCCACAACCGTGGCGGGTTTCGGTCTCAAGGGGGCAGTGTATCAGATTGGCGGAATGGGTCCGCCGGTTCCGGGAGGTCTATTTTGCTGCGGCCAATCGTTTGAGCTTGGCGCGGAGTTGATCCAGGCCTGGTTGCGAGATGTAACGCCCATCGGCGATAACGCCGCTGATCTTGCGGGAATTGCCGATGTCCTCGATCGGGTTGGCTTTGAGGAGCACGAGATCGGCGATCCTGCCCTTCTGAATCGGGCCGTAATCCGCGAGTTTGTTGTAGAACTTCGCTGGATTTAGCGTGGCGGTCTGCAAAGCTTCGAGCGGGGTGAAGCCGGCTGCCACAAAACGCTGAAGTTCCAGATGAAGGCTAATCCCGGGAATGACGTCCACTCCCGCCGGAGTGTCGGTGCCGGCCAGGAAAGGGACGTGCGCAGCGTTCAGCTTGCGGATCATGTCGAGCTCATGATTGACAAATTTTTCGCGAACGGGAAGCGGGTCTGTATCGAGCGATTTGAGAATCGACTTCTGCGATGCCGGCCATAGCTTGGTTACCCAGGTATGGGCCGCGAAAGCCAGGTCCGGATCCTTGGAATAGTCGATCGCATCCACTAGCCACTGGCCGCGCTCCCAGAACAGCGTGGGACATTGCCAAATGTGATTCTTGGATAAGAGCTGAATGATCGCGGATTCGCGCTTGGAATCAAATGTGGCGAGGAAGGCGCCCGGACTCTTTTGACCTGTGAGGTATTTGTCTTCATCCGGAGAGCTGGCTTCGAAGATTCCGATCAAGTGCTCGAAGGTACGCTGGCCAGCGGCCACGGCTTCGGCTGCGCGAATGGAGTCCGGAACATGGCCTTCGAACTCGATGCCTTTCTTTTTCGACTCATCGGCAATCGCGAAGTAAGCCTCGCGCGGAATGCCGGACTGGGTCTTGATAAAGTCCACTCCACGGCTCTTGAGCATGTCGACGGCCTTGCGCCCGTCCTCGGGAGTTGCGATAGGGATACTGGCCTTGTACTCGGAGTTGGGGCCATTCAGCATGGGGCCAGAGACAATCATGCGCGGGCCGAGGAGCCGGTGCGCTGCGATCTCGCCGCGGGCGTGCAGCACTGGATCGAGTACGCTGCCCATATCCCGGACGCCCGTGATGCCATTGGCAATTAAAAGCGGAAGGATGAGGTCGGTGCCATCGGCGGCCGTGTTGTCGAAATATACATGGGTGTGCATGTCCCAAAGGCCCGGAATGAGAAACTGGCCGCTGGCATCGACCATCTGTCCCGCTATTGGCTTGGCTTGGGTGGAAGGAGCGATGTTGGTTATGCGATTTCCGTCGATGGTCACTGTGGTGTCGGGCTGCGTCCTGCCGTTAGTGACGTCGATGAGCGTGGCGTGAGTGATGGTGAGAGTTTGCGCGCGAGCGAGCGGCGTCAGGACACAGATAGCGACCAGGAGACCTGGAGCGATTCGCACAGATCATGGTACCCGGTTCGATGCTCGAAGCGCTGCGCCATGAGATAACTCCACGAGATAACCCCGTGCGATAATCTCGACGAATGCGGGGCGTGCTCCTGACCATCGCGGCTGTGACGTGTGCGCACGCCCAATGGGTGATCCAGCAGTCCCATACCACTGCGAGTCTGCGCGGCATTCATAACGCGGGCGGCCGCGTGGTTTGGGCCAGCGGCGCCGAAGGCACGGTCCTTCGTACGGTCGACGACGGCCAAACCTGGCAAACCTGCGCAGTCCCTCAGGGTGCTGAAAAGCTGGATTTTCGGGGCATTCAGGCCTTCGACGCCAACACAGCCATTGTCATGTCGTCGGGCACCGGCGCTCTGTCGCGTCTCTATAAAACCGTGGATGCTTGCCGGACGTGGAGACTTATTCTTACGAACCCGGATGAGAGCGGCTTTTGGGATGCCCTCCAGTTCAACGGCCGCTTCGGCGTTTTGATTGGGGATCAGGTCAGCGGCCACTTGCCCGTCTTCTTCAGTACCGATGGCGGGGAGACGTGGGGCAAGTTGGATCCGATGGCAATCCCGGCGGAGGGCAAGAATCAATCCTTCTTCGCCGCGAGCAATACGTCGCTGCTGTTGGACCCCAGGAGCAAGAATTTCTACATGCTTACCGGCGGAGGAAACACTTCGTTCATTGCAGTAACGCTGCAGTTGACCGCCGGGGCAATCTGCAAGGAATGCCCGCATGTTTCCTTCGCGCATCCTGAATTGGCGGTTGGTGAAACGGCTGGAGGATTCTCTTTGGCCTCACGGCTCAATGGACAAAATCTGGTGGTGGTGGCCGTCGGCGGAGACTACAAGGCGCCGGAACGGACGGATGGAACCGCGGCTTATTGGATTGACGATCAGGGACACAAAGGGCGCTGGCAACCTCCTGCGACGCCGCCCTCTGGTTACCGTAGCGCGGTGGCTTATTATGCGCCAGGAAAAACGTGGATCGCAGTAGGCCCGAATGGTACCGACGTTTCCATGGATGACGGCCGCAATTGGCGCGCGCTGAAGCCGGCCGCGGGTCAGGCGCCAGACGCCAATCGGGACTGGAATGCGCTTTCGCTACCGTTCGTGGCAGGACCCGGCGGGCGCATCGGCAAGCTCGATCCGGCCGCGGCAAATGCTACAAAAGGTGAGTGACTCAGAGCATTGCCATACCCGATCTAGTTCATCTTTTCTCTCCGCTTCCCATTCGTGAAGTGAGCTTTCGCAATCGCGTTGGCGTTTCGCCGATGTGCGAGTATTCGAGCGTCGATGGCTTTGCGAATGACTGGCACTTCGTTCACCTGGGCAGCCGCGCGGTGGGAGGGGCGGCGATGGTGATGACCGAGGCCTCCGCCGTGCTCGCCGAAGGCCGCATCAGCCCTCAGGATCTCGGCATCTACCTGGACGATCATATCCCGATGCTCTCGCGCATTTTTCGCTTCATCGAAGAGCAAGGGGCCGTGCCCGCGATGCAACTGGCGCATGCGGGACGCAAAGCCAGCACCGCGCAACCCTGGAAGGGCGGCGGAGCGGTGGAGGAATCGGATGGAGGGTGGCGGCCGATCTGGGCGCCGAGTGCGCTGCCTTTTTCGCCTGCGTCGATAACACCCCAGGCGCTGGATGAATCGGAAATCGCCCGCGTGGTGCGGGCCTTTGGTGCAGCCGCTAAGCGGGCGCGCGAGGCAGGCGCGAAGCTGATTGAGATCCACGCGGCGCACGGGTATTTGCTGCATGAGTTCTTATCGCCCTTGACGAATCGGCGCGAGGATCGCTACGGAGGGTCGTTTGAAAACCGAACGCGTTTTCTTTGCGAAGTGGTCGACGCCATCCGGCAGACCTGGCCGGCGGGGCTCCCGTTGTTCGTTCGAATCTCGGCCAGCGATTGGGTGGAAGGCGGATGGAAGATTGAGGATTCGGTTGGCCTGGCGAAACAACTGGGGCCGCTCGGAGTGGACCTGATCGATTGTTCATCCGGCGGAGCGGTGCCAAACGTTTCCATTCCACTCGGACCCGGGTATCAGGCGCCGTTCGCCCAAAAAGTCCGAGCGGAGGCCGGCATCCGAACGGCGGCCGTGGGGATGATCACCCAGCCGGAGCAGGCGGATCAAATTGTACGATCTGGCCAGGCTGACATGGTGTTTCTCGCGAGAGAGCTTTTGCGCGATCCTTATTGGCCGCTGCGGGCGGCGGATGAGTTGCAGCAAAATGGACCGTGGCCCGTACAGTATTTACGGGCCAAGCGCGGATGAGCTATGAAAGGCCGAGCTAAGATTCGATGCCCATCTGCGATAAGCGATAGCGCAGGGCGTTGCGCGTAAGCCCGAGCATGCGAGCGGCCTGGCTCTTGTTGTTGTTCGCACGATGCAACGCCTCGCGGATAATAGACTGCTCGTAGGCGTCGAGGGTCATGCCTTCGGGAAGGAAACCGTCGGAGGTGCCGAGCCGGGGCTTGGGCGCCGAGTCGATCCGGATATCGGCCGCATCGAGAACATCGCCATTCGCCAGCACCAGGCTGCGCTCGATGGTGTTCTCCAGTTCGCGCACGTTGCCCGGCCAGTGATATTCCATCAGCCTTTCAACGGCCCCGTCGGAAATGGATTCCACGCGGCTGCCCAGATCGTTGGCCAGTTTGCGGACAAAAAACCGCGCCAGATAGGGGATGTCTTCCTTGCGATCGCGCAGCGGAGGGATATTCATCGGCAGAACATTGAGCCGGTAGTACAGATCCTCGCGAAACGCGCCTTGCTCCAGCGCCGCGCGCAAGTCGACATTGGTGGCGGCGATCACGCGCACATCCACGTGCCGGACTTTGTTGCTGCCCAGCCGCTCAAACTCGCGATCCTGCAGGATGCGCAGCAGCTTGACCTGAATGTCGGAAGGCACTTCGCCAATCTCGTCCATGAAAACCGTGCCCGTGTCAGCCTCTTCGAACTTGCCGGGCTTACTGATATTGGCGCCGGTAAATGCCCCCTTCTCATAGCCAAACAATTCGCTCTCAATCAGATTTTCCGGCAGGGCCGAGCAATTGATTTTGACGAAAGGTTTATTGGATCGGGGCGAATGGTGATGGATGGCGCGCGCGATCATGTCTTTGCCGACGCCGTTCTCGCCGCAGAGCAACACCGTAGCGCGCGTGGGTGCGACTCGCTCGATGGTGGCGAAGATCTCGCGCATGGGCGCGCTACGTCCGATAATGTTGTCGAACTGATAGCGCTGGCTCAACTCGGCGCGCAGCTCGCGATTTTCATCGCGCAGGGTGCGCACTTCGAGCGCCTTATCCACTACGGTCATCAAGTGATCCATGGAGAACGGCTTGGGCAGAAAATCTACCGCGCCGGATTTCATGGCTTCCACGGCGGTTTCGATGCTGCCGAAAGCAGTCATCACGATCACCGGGGTGCGCAAGTCCTGGCCGCGGAGTTGCTGCAACAGCTCCAACCCGCTGATGCCGGGCAAACGCAGATCGGTGATGATCACGTCGGCGCGATCGGCCAGCTTCAACGCGCCTTCAGCCGTACCGGACTGCTCCACTTCGTAGCCCGCGGTCTTCAACTGCAGCTCGATCACCCTGCGCAGCTTCTCTTCGTCTTCGACAACCAGGACCGTGGCTTTCATGAGTTATTGTTATTCTCCCGAATCGGCAGGAACACGCGAAACACGCTGCCCGCGCCCGGTTCGCTTTCCACTGTGATTTCTCCCCCATGCTCGTCGACGATCTTCGAGACGATCGCCAGTCCCAGCCCGACACCACTGGACTTGGTGGTGAAGAACGGATTGAAGATGCTTTCCCGATCCTTGGGAGCGATGCCGGTGCCGCGATCGATCACGTCGATTTCCACAGTATCGCCCGATTGCCGCGTCTTCACGGTAACGCTCGCTTGCGGAGGACTGGCTTGCGCGGCGTTCAGGAGCAAATTGTACAGAACGCGCTCCATGAGCTGGCGATCGATAGGAAACGGCGGAATGTCTGGCGAGTAGTTCTTGTAAATGCTCACCTCGAGCGGCGGAGTATGCTTTTCGACTTGGGCCACGGCTTCGTCAATCACCTCCGTGATCTCCGCTTTCTCGAGGCGCAAGGCCAGCGGGCGCGCAAAATCCAGGAAGCGGGTTACCAGCGCATTGGTGCGGTCCACTTCGGTGGAAATGAATCCGGCTAGTTCGTGCGCTACCTCGCCATGGGCGTCCACATTCTTGAGCAACATCTCGGCGGAGCCTTTAATGGTGCTCAGAGGGTTCCGAATTTCGTGGGCGAGTCCGGCTGAGAGCTGTCCCAGAGCGGCCAGGCGCTCGGTGCGTCTCACTTGGGCTTCCGCCTCACGCAACTGCTTATTGGCATTGGCCAATTCTTCGGCCGCGCGCTGCGCCCGGCGCGTGGCCGCCCGATTGGCTTCCAGTAGCTCGTAGGTGAGGAATCCGGCAATGGGAAACGTCGCCTCGGCGAGAATCAGATAGGGCCAGTCGGGAGACTGGTTCGGCTTCAGGAACCAGATCATGGTGAGGTACGAACCGCACGCGAGCACCACCGACACCACCAGCCCGGCCAGTCCCAACGAAGTAGCCGCCGACATCACCGGAAGCAGCATCAGCCAAAAATAGGGGCTGGCGATACCATCGGTCCATCCCATCAGCAGATACCAAAGCACCAGTTTGATCAGAAAGGAAATGATGCTGCCTTGCCGGGAACCGAAGAACGGGATCTTGGGCTCAGCCACTTGCATGAGGCCGAGACCCAGCAGAAACGAGGTGGATTCCGGCGTGCGATCGGGCGCATAGATCGCGAGCACCACAAACAGTGCGATCCAGACGATGTCCTGCGGCCGAACAATTTGCCAGAAACGCGCGCGCTGCTCCACGCTGCCATCTTATCGCTGTCATGTTTATGCCGGGACTGTGACACAATAGTTTTCGAGCAACGCTGTTGCACCTGGTTTCATGGAAAATACAACATCCCCCGCAATTCCCGAGTCGCTAGCTGCGTCTCTAGACGCACAACCTGTGGACAATTCATTCGGCGATATTCTTTCGGAATTCGAACAATCTCACCGCGGTGGACGGAACAATGAGGGCCTGGAAGGTACGGTGGTTTCCATCTCGCCCGAATCCGTATTTGTCGATATTGGGCGCAAAGTGGATGGCGTGGTCTCGGTGGAACAGTTTCGCGACTCCGCGGGAACCCTCACGGTCCGGGTAGGGGACAAGATGCGCGTGAGCATCACGGGGCGCGATGAAGAAGGCTGCTACACGCTTTCCACCATCAAGGTGGAGCGTCCCAAGGATTGGAGTGCGCTCGAAAAAGCGTTCGCCGAGAAGCGCACCATCGGCGGCGTAGTCACGGAGTTCGTCAAGGGCGGACTGCGCGTGGATGTCGGAATGCCGGCGTTTCTGCCCGCTTCGCGCAGCGGGACGAAGGATCAAGCGGAGCTGGAGAAGCTGGTGGGCCAGGAGATCCAGTGCCGGATCATCAAACTGGATACGGCGAGCGAAGACGTGGTTGTGGATCGGCGCGTGGTGCTGGAAGAGGAAGAAGCCCGCGCGCGCGAGGAAAAATTTCAACAACTCCAGGAGGGTGCGGTGCTGCGTGGCACGGTTCGCAGCATCACGGACTTCGGCGCGTTTGTGGATTTGGGCGGCGTAGACGGGCTGCTGCATGTGGGCGATATGGCCTGGCATCGCGTCAGCAAACCGTCCGATGTGGTGACAGCCGGCGAATCCATCGAAGTGAAGGTTCTCAAAATCAACCCGGAGGGAAAGCGCATTTCGCTCGGGTTGAAGCAACTGACGCCCGATCCGTGGACCACGGCGGCCGAACGATTTCACAGTGGCGATCGAGTGCAAGGCAAAGTCTCGCGCCTGGCCGATTTTGGGGCGTTCGTTGAGTTGCTGCCGGGCGTGGACGGGCTGATCCACGTTTCCGAGATGTCATGGGCTAAGAAGGTGAAGAAGCCGAGCGATCTGTTGAAGACCGGCGAGATGGTGGAGGTTGTGGTCTTGGGAGTGAACGCGGGCGAGCGGCGCATTGCATTGGGGCTGAAGCAGGCGCTGGGCGATCCCTGGGAAGACGCGGTCAAGAAATACGCAGTGGGTGCGATCGCTGAAGGTGCAGTAACCAGCCTGACCAACTTCGGCTGCTTCATGGACCTGGGCGGCGGCGTGGACGGGATGATCCACATCTCCGACATCACTCGCGAGAAGCGTTTGAATCACCCTCGGGAGGCGCTGTCGGCGGGACAAACGGTCCGCGCGGTGGTGCTCGAAGTGGACCACGAACGGCGTCGGATCAAGCTCGGCATCAAGCAATTGGAGCCGACTTCGGCGGACGAATATATCGCCGAGCACCAGGTGGGTGAGTCCGTTACCGGCAGGATCGTGGAGGCTGCCAAAGGACGCGCCAAAGTGGAACTGGGCGAGGGCGTTTTCGCTGAGTGCCGGATGCCTGAAGACGCGGGCAACGGATCCAAGGCGGGTCCGAGAGCGCCGGAACCGGCGGCTGCGAAAGCTGACCTCGGTTCTCTAACTGCAATGTTATCAGCCAAATGGAAGCAGGGACCCACGGCGGCCGCAGCCCAGGCGGAAGCTCCGCGTGCGGGACAAGTCCGGACGTTTCGGATCTTGAAGTTAGACCGCGAGAACAAGAAAATCGAAGTAGAACTGGCGGGGTAAACCCGCTCGCTCACGGTCACGGCTTCCATCTGGGTAGTGCGGCGGCACGCTTCGTGACGTTTTCCACTTCCCCTCGTCTATCAGAGTGTTGCAAGAGGCTACCTTGGTGCAGGCGGCCGTAAAAATGGACGAACCCGAGCTGATTCGGGCGGCTCAACAGGGCGATCAACGCGCCTTTGAGCAGTTGGTGCGCCTGTACGACCAGAGCGTGCTGCGGCTGGCGACGAATCTGCTGCGGTCGCCCGAAGATGCCAACGATATCTATCAGGAAGCGTTCCTGCGAGTTTACAAAAACCTGCACACGTTTCGTTTCGACTGCAGCTTCCACACCTGGCTGTACAGGATTGTAAGCAATCTATGTTTGGATGCGCTGCGCAAACGGAAAGTGCGGCGCGAGGAAAGTTCGCTGGTGGAGACCAGCGAAGGGTACCTGGACCGGATGGATACGGTGGAGGAACCGCGGGCCGATAGCGATCCTGAGCGCCGGCTCGAGAGCAAGCAGGTACGCGAGAAGATTCACGAAGTGTTGGGAGGCTTGACGCCGCGAGAGCGGGCCGTTTTTGAAATGCGTCATTACCAGGGCATGCGGCTGAGGACCATCGGAGAGGTGATGGGTACGTCGGAAGAAGCCGCCAAGAACTGCCTGTTTCGAGCGACGCAGAAAATGCGCGCGGCTTTGGGAGATTTTATTTGAAGGAAGACTTGTATGACTTGTGAGGAAGCGAGAAAGAATCTGCCGCTTTTCCTGTACGGCGAATTGTCGTTCGATGAAGAGGAACTGGTGGAGGTTCACGTCGACGAATGCGCCGCGTGCCGCGAGGAATTGGCTCGCGAGAAAGCGATGTTTGCCGCGCTGGATGGCGTTGAGCTGGTTCCAACTCCGGCGGCGCTAGAGGCATCCCGTACCGAATTGCGGCGCCGATTGGCTTTGGCCGGCCAGCCGATGAAGGCGTCCCCTGACCCTTCCAGCTTCTGGGACAAGATACGCGAGGGATTTACGATTCACTTTCACTTCGCGCCCGGGCTCGCGCAACTTGCCGGCGCGACCGCTATGCTGGCGCTGGGCTTCCTGACGGCGCGCATGGCGCCCAGCTCATTCGGAAAGTTCGGGTCGGCCGGAATGCTGGATCCACAAATGACTTCGCGAGTCCGCTATGTGGAACCGGTGTCGCCCGGGCGCGTGCAAATTGTTCTGGATGAAACGCGGCAACGCGTGCTGTCGGGCAGCGTGGACGACGAAGCGATTCAAAGGCTGCTGATGACGGCCGCGAAGGATCCGTCCGATGCCGGGCTGCGCGTGGAATCGGTCGATTTGCTGAAGGGGAACTCGCAATCGGCGGAAATCCGCAGGGCGCTGGTGTATGCGCTGGAGCACGATACCAACGCCGGCGTACGGTTGAAGGCGTTGGACGGGCTGAAGCAGTTTGCCGACGATCCCGATACGCGGCAGGCATTGACGCAGGTGCTGTTGAAGGATAACAACCCGGGAGTGCGCACGCAGGTGATCGATCTGTTGGTCCAAAAGAGTAGCGATCAGCGGCATAGCGACGCCATGGTGAGCGTTCTCCAGGAGCTGATGGAAAAGGAAGACAACAATTATATCCGGATGCGGTGCCAGAAGGTTTTGCAAGAGATGAACGCGTCGTCCGAGATGTATTGATGGCGGAGATGTACTGAGAAGTCGACATTGCGGATATGAAGCATTTTCTGTTTACAACCGTTTTGGGATTGGCTGGTTGGGGATTGGCAACCGCCCAGACCCAATCTGCCATCACGCGCGATGGATCGTATTGGGCGCGTACCATCCAGGGCTCGATTGATGCGTCCGCAAGCGCCCGGCTGCGGGTGGAGACCACGGGCAACGTAACGTTGCGCGGCGCTGCGGGCGACCAGGGCGCCTACACTCTAACAATTCGGGTGAGAGCCGGCGATGCGCGCGAAGCCGAAGCCCTGCTGGGACAAGTTAACGTGAAGACCGGAACCGAGGGCGGCTGGGCCTATCTAAAGGTCACACCGCCCCGGACTGGCTCCTCGGGTTTGGAATTAACCGTCACGGGTCCGCGAGCGTTGCGGCAAGTGTGGGCGGAAACGCAGGGCGGAAATGTACACGCGTCGGACTGGGACGGCGATTTGGATGCTCGATCGGCCGGCGGCCAGATCGCAGTAGATCGCATTCGGGGCCGCAGCGAACTGCGGACGGCCGGGGGCGATATCCAAGTGGGCAGCGTAGGTGGGCCGGTGCGATGCTCTTCGGGCGGAGGCGCGATTCGAGTGGACAACGCCGGGGATGCAGCGTGGCTTGAGACCGCCGGCGGCGAGATTTTCGTGCACCAGGCGGGTGGGCCGGTGCAAGCCGCTACCGGAGGCGGAAACATTCGCGTCGAGCAGGCCGCGAGCACTGTGGTGGCACGCACTGCCGGCGGCCTGATCCAGGTGCAACAGGCAGATGGGCCGGTGACAGCGGAAAGCTCCGGCGGAGCCATTCAAGTGAGTTCCGCCAAGGGCGTGCGGTGCGAATCGGCGGGCGGCGCTATCCGCTTGCGGAACGTCGCGGGCGCCGTGCATGCGTTTGCGAATTCGGGGAGCATTATGGCGGAGTTAGTTTCCGGGCGCGGCATGCAGGATTCCGTATTGAGCACCAACGCGGGTGACATAACGGTTCTGATTCCGTCCAACCTTGCGTTGACCGTGCGGGCCACCAACGAGTCCGGTGGCGAGGGACGAATCAATTCCGATTTCCCGGAGTTTCGTTCGCGGGCGGGCCGGTTTCCGAACGTCGGGCCGCTGGAGGCTGACGGCGCGCTGAATGGCGGCGGTCCGGTACTGCGGGTGAATGTGGTGGGCGGCACGATCTATTTGCGGCGCACGAAATAATTTTGAAGGATGATGTCATGAAGAAGCTTTTTGGTCTCTTGCTAGTTTTTTCGGTTGCGGCGCTCGCCCAGGGCCCCGATTTCTTTCAGCAACCCCCCAATCCCCCTGCACCGCCGCAGATGCCGGTGCACGAGTTCGCCATGGCGGGGGGCACGTATCTGGGAGTGAATCTGGCAGAGATCGATTCCAATCGTGCCAAGGAGTTGAAGCTCAAGGATGAATACGGCGTGGAGATCACGCGCGTGGAAGAGAACAGCCCGGCGGAAAAAGCTGGAGTGAAGGCGGGCGACGTGGTGCAGGAATACAACGGGCAACGCGTGGAAGGCATGGAGCAATTCGGCAGGATGGTGCGGGAGACGCCGCCCGGCCGCGAAGTGAAGCTCGCGATCAGCCGCAATGGCTCCACGCAGACGCTCATGGCGGTTCTCGGCAGCCGCAAGTTCCGCTACGCGGGGAATTTTCCCAGTATCGAGCTGCCCGAGTTTCCCGTCATGCCCGACATTCCGCAAATCTACACTGCCACGCGCAGCGCGCGGTTGGGCGTGGAAGCCGAAACGCTAGGATCGCAACTGGCGGTGTATTTCGGGGTGAAGGAAGGGGTGTTGATTCGTTCCGTGCTGGATAACACCGCGGCGCAGAAGGCGGGCATCAAAGCTGGCGACGTGATCACGAAAGTGGATGGAATGGCGGTCACCACCCCCAGCGAATTATCGGGGACGGTGAGGGAAGCGAGCGCCAAGAAGACTTACCCGGTTGAACTGGTGCGGGATCACAAGCCGGTGACGGTGAGCGTGAACGTGGAGGACCGCTCGGAACGGCGGGTTCCGCGCGGGCGGGTGGTAGATAACAGCGTTACGAATTGACGACTCTCGAATTCACTTCCTTCGAACTGTAGATCGAGCGGCTATAAACCTTCAGCAGTAACTCCACCTCTCGCTGCGGCAAATTCAATGAGGCCGCGATCTTTTCCGCCTGCTCTCCGCGCCTCGACATGCGGATCACCTGGCTGCGCTTGTTGAGGTTGAAGCCGGACTTGGGGGCAGTGGGCGGCACCAGAACCCCGGTGCGCTCCTCAGCATCCAGCACGCGAGCGCTCAGTTGCGCCATCTGGGCCTTCAGCTCTCCGGTAGCGGATTCCTGCGCGGTCTGGCGGCGCCTCCAGCGGAGATTCATGACGCGCATCTCATGGTCCAGACAAAGAAAGAAGAACAAGCACAGCACACTGTTCATCCCGATCAACAGAAAGGGAGCGAGCGGAATGAGATAGCGTTCCAGCATAACCGCTCTCAATACAACGTGCGCAGGCGCTCCTGCCGGCTGATCACCTGCTTGATGCGGATGCCGTAGTTGCCCTCCACTACAACCACTTCTCCGCGCGCGATGACGCAATTGTTTACGATCACTTCCACCGGTTCGCTCAATGCCCGGTTCAGTTCAACGATCGAGCCGGTTGTCAGCTTGATCACGTCCTTCAGCATCAGCTGGGCGCGGCCGAAAGAGACGCTGACCGGAAGTTCGACGTCCAGCAAGAGGTCCATGGAGCCGGAAGAACCCCTTGGAGTGGCCTTACCAGGAGCCGGTGCGCGCTCAGGGGAAGCGGGTTTGGCATCGGGCTGAGCGCGAGCATCGGAAATATTGGCGATGGAAGCGGCAAAGACTGCCAGCAACGGGAGTGGTCGCTCGCCGAGAGTGATCTCAAAGGCGTAAGCGCCGGCGCCGGGCGCCGTGGAAGGAGGGGCGGCGCGGCCTTCCACGCAGGAGACCTCTTTGTGGGCCCGGGAGGAGACGGCGCTCGCGACACCGGAGAGGCTCTGATTGACGATCTCGAGATAAGTACTCCGTACGTCCTCTGGGGTGGCTTCGTCCACTCCGGCGCTGCGCAGTGCTCGATTGCCGACTTCCTCCCAACTGCGGCTGGCAGCGCCCACCCATATTATGGAGTCAGACCCGAGGCTGAGAGGCTGTTCCCACCACAGCAAATCCTGCTGCGCCGGATCGATCTCGGCGGGCGCGAGTTGGTGCGGCGCAAAGGTGATCAGAACCGACTCACCCGTCATGGATTCCACGGCGCGAGAGATTTGCCGTCCCCACTCCTCGGCCAGCCAGAGGGCGCCCTGACTTTCCCCAGACGCGTCGGGAGGCGCGGTGTCTGGCGGCAGAGGCTCCTGCGACATGGACTATGCGCCCCGTTCCACCGGCCAGCGCTTTTCCAGGTAGGAGCGCAAGCGCAGAATGGCCTGCGACTTCAATTGCGAGATGCGCGACTCGTGCAGATTCACCACCTTGGCGATCTCGCGCAGCGTAAGCTCTTCGTGGTAGTAAAGGCTGATGACAATGCGCTCGGTGCGCGGCATTTTCTCGATCGCTTCGGCCAGCAGGCGTTGCAGCTCGGAGCGCTCGAGCAGGCGCGAAGGCCAGTTCTCCTCGTCGTCGGAAATGTATTTCAGTAGATTGCGGCTGTCGTCTTCGGGAGCCGAGGTTTCGAGACTCCCCAGGTTCACGCCCCGGATATCCACCAGCCACTCGTGATATTCCGCGAGTGAAAGCTTCAGCTCCTGCGCGATTTCGTCTTCGTTTGGCGAGCGATGCAAGCGTTGCTCCGCGGCGACGATTGCGGCTTCGATCTGTTTAGAGCGCCGGCGCTGCTGGCGAGGCGCCCAGTCCAGACCCCGCAAGCTGTCGAGGATCGCGCCCCGAATTTTGTACTCGGCGTAGGTCTTCAGCTTGACGTTGTGGCGCGGATCGAATCGGTCGATGGCGGCAATCAAGCCGATAGTTCCGGTGGAGATCAGGTCTTCCAGGTTGACGCTCTCGGGCAACCGCTCATGAATGCGCCGGGCGATGAGGCGGACTTGTGGCAGATGTTCGAGAATCAGGCGGTCCCGTTCTTCGGTGGCCTGCTCTTCGGCGGCGCCGGGCGCCTGATACTTCTTGATCGCGCGGAGGGGAGTCTTCACCGTACCCTGGGTTCTCATGCCGCGACCACCTCATACTTGAGCGCAGCGGACGGCGGACCCAGCACAAGATCGAGCAATCGATCCGTGGTGGCCGGCTCGAGGTCTTCGGGAATGCGCTGGCCGCGCGAAAAGAAGGAAACTGGTTTGGCCATCCGGACACTCAGGCTCAGAATGGGGCCGAAGGTTTCTGTTTCGTCCATATGAGTGAAGAACAACTTGCGAGGCCGAAAGATAGCGTATTGCTCCGAAACGCGGCGCAGGTCGGCCGCACGCATGGACGCTGGCAGCACCAGATGGGTATCGACATCGACGTGCCGCGTGGCCAGAAGTTTGGCCAGATCCTCGCAGGCTTCCATCTCGGAGCGGCACAAACCGGGCGTGTCGATGAGAATAAGATCTTTGGGGCGGCCTTCACCAGGCTGACGAAGGTCACCGTCTTGGCGAAATTCATCCCTTCGTAGAACATCATCTCTTCGTAGAACATCATCTCTTCGTAGAACATCATTGAGGGCGTGCGCCAGCGCTGCGGGGGTTTCAAGCACCTTACAACCGATACCCAGAATGGCTGCGTAAGAACGCAGTTCCTCGGCAGCCGCAATACGGTAGGTGTCGGTGGTGAAAATTTGTACGGTCTTGTCGGCGGCCAGACCGTATTGCACGGCGAGCTTTACTAATGCCGAGGTCTTGCCCGCACCGGGTGGCCCAACCAACGCCACCACGCGCGAAGGGGCGCCGCGGAAACCGAGTTCGGCGTCGACACTCACCAGTTTGGCAAGTTCGGACCGCAGGTTGGTTTGGGAAATCGGGGAACTCAGCTTGCCCACCAAGTCGTAAGCCAGTTCAGTGTCGAGTTCGGCGTCAGTCAGCCTGGTGAAGACACGAGAAAGCTCGGGATCAAAAGCAACGCCCGCCGCGCCACGTCCGGAGCGCGCCAGAGCCAGTGCGAGCTTTTCCATGCGCTGCTTGAGCTCGGAAAGGTCCTGCGATAGTTTGTCCACTTGTAAAGAGGCAACGGGTGATAAGGAGCCCACAGGGGACAGAGAGGACGAGGCGGCGGTCGACCCGGCGTCCCGGGTTTCGCCGCAGACCACGACTTCATAGAAGCCCAGGTGCCGGGCTTCCACTCCTGCTCGCTGGGAGTTTACGAGCATCGCGTCCGGCCCGAGCTCGCGGCGCGCCAGGCGAATGGCTTCCTCAATGGTGTCGGCGAAATAAGATTTCAGTTTCATGGCCCGTGACTAAGTCACTCTGCTTTTCCTAAGCTACCGTCCCAAGAGAAACGATCCTGTTCCCTGGAGGTATTTCGTTGTGGGATAGTACCGATAAATTTGGGGTGATACTTTCCATGATCTGGCGGACAAAAAAGCGTGCCGCGGAGCCAGTGATCAGCAGACCCGGGGCATCTTGTGGACTGCAGCACTTCTTCAGCCGTTCCTGGATGTCGCGTACGCGTTGCGGCGAAAGATTCACGTGACTGGAAGATTCGGTGTGCTCGACCGCGGACTCGATGGATTGCTCGAGAACCGGATCGAGGAAATATGCCGAGATATCGCCCGAGGGTTCGAGCAAAGGCTTTACTACTTGTCGGCGAATGGCCTGCCGCACGTACTCTGTGAGTAGTACGGGGTTCTTCGTAATTGGCGCAGCTTCACCCAGCGCCTCAAGAATACTCACCGCGTCGCGGATAGAAACACGTTCTCGCAACAGGTTCTGAAGAACTTTCTGCACAGCGGCTAGAGAAAGCAATTTTGGCACCAAATCTTCCACGGCTTTGGAATTATCTTCGTTCGCCCGGTCGAGTAACTTCTTGGTCTCCTGACGAGAGAACAATTCATGTGCATGACGGCGGACTATCTCGCCCAAGTGCGTCCCGATGATGCTGATGGTGTCTACCACGGTGTAGCCCGCCCGCCGTGCCTGCTCCACCCGATCCGGTGAAATCCACACGGCTGGGATTCCGAACGCCGGCTCGCGCGTCCGGATGCCATCGATCTTTTCGCCCTTTTCCTCCGATTCGGAAGCCGACTGTAGTGCCAACTCGCAACCATGGGCCAATTCGTAACGCGAGATCTCTACGCCCTTCAGCGAGAAGACGTACTCGCGCGCCTTGAGCGTCAGGTTGTCGGTGACGCGCACGGGGGGCAGAATGTACCCGAGCTCGGTGGCCAGCTGCCGCCGGATGCTGGCGATGCGCTTGAGGAGTGGTGAGTTCTGGCCGCCCTCCACCAGGTGCACCAGGCCTAATCCCACTTCCACCGCGAGCGGCTCGATGCGGAGCAGGGATTCCAGATTCTCGCGCGCCGGCGCGGCGAGCGGAGGCTTCACCTTTTCGGCAGTGGCAGCTTTTTGCCGCAGGCGCCACGCCATCGCTCCGACGCCGCTCCCCAGAACCAGAAATGGGACCTTGGGAAGCCCAGGAAATGCGGCCATGGCGACCAGAACTCCAGCGGCGAGAAACAAGGGCTGCGAATTTCCGAAAACCTGTTTCTGGAGATCCAATCCCAAATTGGTTTCCGAGCTGGCGCGCGTGACGATCAAACCTCCCGAAATGGAAATCATCAGCGCCGGAATGACGGTCACCAGACCATCTCCAATGGTCAGCACGGTGTAGGTTTCGAGCGCCCGTTGTAGATCCAGCCCGTGTTGCAGCACTCCGATCAGGAATCCCGCCAGGATGTTGATGACCGTGATGATGATGGACGCCACGGCGTCGCGCTGGGTGAAGCGGGAGGCGCCATCCATCGCCCCATAGAACTCGGCTTCACTCGCGAGCATCCGCCGGCGGGTACGTGCTTCCTGCTCATCGATGAGGCCGGAATTCAGGTCCGAATCGATGGACATCTGCTTGCCTGGCATGGCGTCCAGAGTGAAGCGCGCCGTAACCTCGGAAATGCGCACGGCGCCGTGATTGATCACCACGTACTGGATCGCGATCAGCACCAAGAAGATGACCACTCCAATGACATAGTTTCCGCCCACCACAAATGCTCCGAAGGCTTGTATGACTTCCCCGGCCGCCGCGGTTCCGGTATTACCGTTGAGCAGAATCAGGCGCGCCGACGAGATGTTCAGGGCCAGACGGAACAGTGTCATCAACAGAAGCGTGGTTGGAAACACGCTGAACTCGACCGGCTTGGTAATGTAAAGCGAAACGAGCAGGACGATGACCGAGAGCGTGATATTGGCGCTGATGAGAATGTCGAGCAGGAAGGGCGGCAGCGGCGCGATCATGGCGAGCACGATCCCCAAAACCGCGATCGGCACCGCGAACTCGCGCCAGTTCGCTCCCAAACGCGTGGACGCTGTCGAGGCGCCGGCAGCGGCTTTTGGAAAGGCTTTGGGAGCCGATTTCGCCGGGACGCGGAGCTTGGGCGTCATCTATTGAGAGCTCCCGTCATCCACTCTTCCCGGGATGCATCAGCTTGTAAATGTAAGCCAGTACTTCGGCGACGGCGCGGTAAAGATGAGGCGGAATCTCCTGACCGACATCGGCGGATTTGTACAGAGCCTGCGCCAGGGGCTGATTCTCGACTATCGGCACCTGATGATCGAGGGCCAGTTGGCGAATACGGAGGGCCATGTAGTTCTTGCCCTTGGCTAGCACGCGCGGAGCGGACATGGCTTCCATGTCGTATCGAATGGCCACGGCGAAATGGGTGGGGTTGACGATAACGGCCGTGGCGTTGGGGATCTCCTTCAGCATGTTGCGGCGCGCCAGATCGCGCTGAATTCGCCGCACCCGCTGCTTGATTTGGGGATTGCCTTCGGTTTCCTTTACTTCGTCGCGAATCTCCAGCTTGGTCATGCGCAGCGATTTGTAGTGATGCCGGTACACGCGCACGAAGTCCAGGATGCCGATGGCGCAGAATAAGACGGCCGCCTTCCAAAGAAAATCGCGAAACGAGTTGCCGACGGTGCGCAGGGCGGGCTGAAGGTCCTCGCGCGCCAAGCCGGCGTAGGCGGCCAGATTTACGCCGGCAATTTTGTATACAGCCAACGCCAGCAGCGGGAGAAAGAGCAAGGCTTGGAGAAAGGCAGCAGCGTTCTGCCGCGGAACATTGCGAAGTTTTGCGAGCGGATTGAGGCGGTTCGGATCTGGCGCCAGATTGTGAAGCGAAAGCCCCAACCGCGTGCTGCCTAGTTGCACCGTGAGCGCCACTGCCGTGAGCGAGGCGCCCATCCAGAGCAAGGGAGTGAATACCTGGCCGAGCAAGTCGCGATACATCCGCACCACCGCCCGGGGCGTCACCACAATATGAAAGGAGGCAACCAGAAGGTAGCGCAGCATGTCGCGGGTGCGCTCAAAGAAGGCACCGCCGCCGGTAATCAGCAAAATCACAAACGTGAAAAACTGCAGACCAGCCAACAGCTCTCGGCTGGCGGCAAACTGGCCCTCCCGTCGGCTCTTGTCGAGCCTTCGCTTGGTCGGTTTTTCGGTGCGCTGCCCCTGGTCCGCCATCTGGGTTCGTTACTTACGGATTCAGAACTCGATCCAACACCGCGAACGTAATCCTGCCCGAGCGTTCGAAGATGGCCGGATACACCGATAGCACGCCGGCGAGCAGGGTCAAGGCCGTCAGCATCTTGATGGCAAAAGAGAGCGATAGAAGTTGCAGCTGCGCGTGCAGCCGGCCAAGCACCGCGAACGCGATGTCCAGTAGCACCAGCAGCGCGAGCACGGGCATCGCGAGTTGTAGCCCCGTGCTAAAGATCGCCGTGCCTAAGCGCACAATCGCCTCCACGGCTTGCGCAGTTGCGACGCTCCCCGCGAGCGAGAAGGCGGACCCTGCCGAAGTTTCCAGGTTCTTCGCCAGGGCTTGGAGAACTTGGCGGTCAAACCCCATCGTGAAAAAAAGCATACCGGCTAGCAGCTGCGCCATGAGCTGAAGTGTGGTGGTGTCGGCCTGCGTGCTGGGATCGACGGTGGAGGCGTAGGAATATCCAGCCTGCAACCCCAGCACTTGGGCCGCCAGCTGTAGCCCTTCCAGCAGGAACGAGACGGCCAAACCCACCGTCACTCCGAATAAGCTTTCCTCGCAGAGCATTCCGAGCAGCCGTCCAGCGGGCAACGCGGGTCCATTTTGCGTGGCAAGCGTTGGCCACGCTGGAAACAGTGCGATGGTCAGAGCCAAAGCCAAGACCACCCGGCTAGCGTCTGGACCAGCGGAAAAACCCGGGATCGGCACGAAGACGACGACGCCGGACACCCGGGCCAGTGCCAGCAGGAAACCATAGAGCGTGGCGAGTTGGAAGGTAAGCTCAGCGTGCATAGCGGCCAAAATCGCTCAAGAGCAAGCTCGTAAAAGCGATGAGACGGGAGGTCATCCAAGGCAGCATCAACAGCACACCCACCAGAAACGCCATCAGCCGAGGCACGGCGCCGAAGCTGGTGTCCTGAATCGAAGTGAGCACCTGGAGCAGGCTGACCGCAATGCCTACCGCCAAGCCAATCGCCAGCAGCGGGAGGCTCATCCAAAATGTCTCCATGAGCGTCTGCCGGAATATGTGGACGGCCAATTCCGGAGTCATGCCGAATAAAAACTCCGCATTAGGGACCCGATTACCAGATTCCATCCGTCCACCAACACAAACAAGAGAATCTTGAATGGAGCGGACAGCATAACCGGCGGCAATTGCACCATGCCAATGGATAACGTCACCGACGCAACCACCAAATCGATGATCAAGAACGGCAGGAAGAGGATGGCGCCAATCTGAAAGCCGGTTTTCAGTTCGGAAAGCACGTAGGCCGGCATCAGCACTCCCAACCCGAGCCCAGACCGATCATGCGGCGCCGGAGTATGGGAGATATCCAGAAATAGGCGAATGTCTTTTTCGCGGACATAGCGCAGCAAGAAGGATTTCAACGGCTGCGAACCATCGTCCCAGGCCTGTTGCCAGGTGGCCTGTCCGGCCTCGAGCGGCTCCCATCCCTTGTGATACATGTCCGTTACCACTGGCTGCATGATCACCAACGTCAAGAAAAGGGCCAGACCAATCAGAACCTGATTGGAGGGCGTTCCCTGGGTGCTTAAGGCCTGCCGGAGGAAGTGCAGCACCACGGTGATGCGAAGGAAAGGAGTGAGCGACATAACCACCGCCGGCAAGACGGCCAGCACAGTGAGCAGTATGATGATCTGCATCGGCACGCTCACAGAAACCGATCCTTTGGATGGCGCAAAAGAGACTCCCAGGAAAGAACCGGGGTCCTGGGCCAGCAAAGGATTCATCAGCAGGGACGTGCCCAAGAATAAGCGAATCAAGTGCTTCAAGAGGTTGCCATTTCCTTCCGCTTACCGTCGGCTGCGGGCAGAGCGTCACCGAGGAAAGTGACGCCATCCGGATGGAGCGCTATTATCATGTTCCGCTCGCCGATCCGGATCAGATGAATGGAGTGCCGCGCGGTCAGCATCAGTTTGCCGCGCGATTCCAGCAGACCCGACGCTGTTTTGGTTCGCCGGATCCCGGCCCAGCTTGGCATCTTTGCCCAACCTTTCTTGCGTAGAAACGATAGGGCCGTCCACAACAGAGCGAATACGACCACAATGGCAAACGACTGTCGAACAATGTCCATAGTTGCCGACCAGCTATTCCTCCTGCCGAAAGTCGGTGATTCGAACCCCTACCGCGTCCTCGATGATTACAATTTCGCCATAGCCGATCAGCGTCGCGCCCACCAGGATGTCGATGTTGTCGCCCGCCGAGCGGGCAATGCGGATCACGCTTTCCGGGCCCAACTCCAAGATTTGCGCTATGGTCATGACCCGATGGCCTAATTCCACCTCCACGTCCACCGGGACATCGGCAAGATCCGCGATTTGTTCGAGAGGAGACACGATTTAAATCTCACTTGATCAAGTTGATGGTGTCCTGGCTCAATTCGTCGACCGCATCGATCACCTTGGAGTTGGCTTCGTAGCCACGCTGGTAGATGATCAAGTTGGTGAACTCGGTGGCGACATCGACGGTCGAAGACTCCACCGATCCGCCCTGCACCGTTCCACGCCCTCCCGTTCCGGGAAGTCCCACGGCTGGGAGCGCCGAGAGCGCGCTGAGCTGGTAGTTGTTGTTGCCAACCGCGAGCAGCGAGTCCGGATTACGCACTGTGGCCATGGCCAGTTGGCCGACCACGGTTTGCTGGCCATTGGAGAATTGCGCAAGAATTTGACCGCCCGTGGCGATCGCAACGGTTGTCAACTGAGCCGCTGCTGCTCCGTCCTGTGCTACGGCTGACACCGAGGAAGGCTGGGCAAACTGAGTGATGCGCGGCGTTGCGCCGTTATATAAGTTCCAGTTGAGAGTCATATCGGCGGCTCCGTCCGCAAGGCCGGTAATCGCCAATTGCGGTGACGGATCGGTTGGGGCGGGCGTCGTCAAAACACCGCTGGAGTTGAAGTTGATGCTACCCGTCAGGGGTGTCGCCGGCGGATTTGCAACGTCAGCATCCGGGATGCCGATGGAGTAATCCCACTGGCCAGCGACAGTTGGGTCCTGCGTGAAGGTCGCCGTCACCACGTGGGAATTGCCGAGCGAGTCGTAAACAGTGACGGACGTTGCAAAGGTGGCGTTGGCTGATCCGGGCGTGGCCGCAGCGTTCAGATTCATGTCGAACGAGAAGTTCTGTGTTACCACCGGCGGCTGTACTGTCCCGGTTGGGATCGTAATGTTGCCAGGAGGCGCGTTGGTGTTCAGAACGCCGCCGACTTCCGTCCACCCCTGCACTGACTGACCTGTCGCCGTCTCGAGATTCCCGTTCTCATCGGTCTGGAAGTTTCCAGCGCGGGTGTATTCGGTGGACCCATCTGATCCCTGAATCACAAAGAAGCCGTCGCCCTGAATGGCGGCATCCAGCGTGCCGCCGGTAGTCTGCAGAGCGCCTTGTGTAAAGAGCGCTTCAGTAGTCGGCGTACCGACTCCGAATCCAACCTGGGTGTTTCCGAGACCAGCACTGATGGACTGGGTCACCAGGTCGTGAAAGGAAACCTCACTGGCTTTGAACCCGATGGTATCTAGATTCGCGAGATTATTGCCTGTCACATCGATGGCGGTTGAAAAAGCGGAAAGCGCCGAAAGTGCGGTCGAGAATGATGACATGCATTGCTCCTTAGGATTGCGTGGTTGCTGATGTCGGCGGCTGCGCGGCCGCGGAATCGGCGGTCAAGGTATTATTGATGCTATCCAGGTCCGTGCGCATCTGAATCTCTTGTTCGAGCGAGCTAAATTGCGCCAGCTGGGATACGAATTGAGTGCCATCCTGTGGCGCCGTAGGATCTTGATTCTGCAATTGCGCGACCAGCAACTGCAGAAAGGTCTGTTCGTTGGTTAGCGAGCCGAGTGCAGCGTTGCTGGACTGTGATGAGGATTGGGAGCCGGACGACGGGGCCGCCGGGCTGGTTCCGCTGCTTGATGTGGGTGTCATTGAGCCTCCGCTCTTAGGTGCTGGCTGGGGTTGTCGAGTTGGGCGCCAAGAGCATCTCTTCGAACTGCGCTTCCCAAGGTTCCGGCTGCCGCTGGTTCGATTCCTGCTGCCCGTTTTGTGAACCTGGCTGTCCGCCGTGAGGGCCCGAATTGTCAGGCTGGCCCTGACGGTCGGCCGAAGTTGAAGGCTCCCGGACTACTAAGCCACCGTGTTGTGCTGCAACCGGAGCCCACACGTCGGCCGTGAAACCCTTCTGCTCCAAACGGCCCACCAGTTCGCCCAAGTTACCCTGCAAAGATCTCGCGAGATCCGGGTCCGCAGTGCGCACGGACACCTGGATCCTCCCGGCGCGCTCGGCTACCTGCACATCAACCTGCGGCGATGCCGCCAACGCCAGCCGAAGCGAGATCTCATGGACGGGTTGTGATGCTTTGGGACTGTCTGGTTCCGATTCCGGTGAAACGGTCGAGGTTGGCGCAGGCAGGGGCGCCGATGCTTTCGCTCGCGCCTGCAGCGCACCACCCGGCTCCTTAGCCGAGCTAAGCAACGTGGAATCGGTGAGCAGCCCCGCATGTTCATGATCACTTGGGATTTGGGCCGATTTTGGTTGGGGCGGAACCCTTGGCGTTTTCCCGTCGGATTCTGAGTTTTCAGCTGCCGGAGTCATCGCGCTCTGCGAATCATTCATTGCTGTTCCTGCCATCGATGTTCCGGGGTGGACGGCGGGGAGTCCGGTCGTCGCGCGAGACAACTGCAGGGAGGGGTTTGCTTCGGTCAATGGGCCCTCCACTTGGTCGGACGGAAGCACGGACGACCCTTCCGTATCCGCCCGAGCTTCGGGCACGGTGGAACTATGGCTTGCGCTCAAGCGGCCACTTTCAGGGTCCGTTTTCTGAATGACCGGGACCGGAGCGGCCATGGGATCTTGCGGATTGCCCTCGAATGGGATCTCAGAAGCTTCAACTGAAGCTGTTGATTTTGAAGAGGCCTCGGTCGAAAAACTCAGTCCAGTAGGCGCCCCACGTTTCGGCGATGGAGAACTCAGACTGATATGCGACGGTTTAGTCCCGTCTGATGCTTCGAGAGGGCGCGTTCCATCTGGAATCATGGAACTCGCGCCTGTGGGAATACTCTGGCCGGCGGGGATGCCGTCACCACGCAAGGATTCTGGACCAACCCGCGCTGCAGTCCGGACCTCTGGACTTTCTGCGGGGACCGCATCGCCAGTGGCCGCACCCAAGCTACGACCCGATGGCTGAAACGGCAAGCTAATGACATTGTCTAAATGAATCGGATCCGGAGGTCGAGGCGTTGTTGCAGCTGCCCCCGATTGCATCCCCATCGCTTGGGTAGCGCCTCGCGAAGGTTGCCAGGTTAGCTGAAGCGCGAAGGCGACATTGCCACCCGACCCGAGGGGTGTCTTGTTCGGGCCCGAACCTGGGGGCGCGATGTCGGTTGGCAGCAAACTTGGGAGTGCTCCCGCTTGCGGTTGCTCTGCGCCAACGGAGCCGGCGTGGCCGCGAGACAGCGTGGGAGTTCCGTCATCGCCTACGCGGCCTGCGACCATAGCTGCGCTCTGAATCAGCACAAGAGTCGAACGTTGCGCCGTAGGGGAAAGCGCGCCGGCCTGGGGAACGGGGACTGCCGCGTTCCCGAGTTTCGTCCCCTTGTTTTTTGTTGAGGCCCCCTGTGAATTCATAACCCCCTCTGGCGTCGAAGGCGCCTGTGGAAACAACGCTGTGCCATTTCGCTTGACCGACCAGGCTGCGGCCTCATCAAAGGCCGCTATTCCAGATTGATCGAGAAGACCGCTCAACAAAGATGAGAAGCCAGGGAGGTGTCCCGCAGAAACTGAGGAGACAGAAGCTTCAGCGGTGCGCGCTAATCCTGTCGGTCTTGCGGGAGATGTGATCTCGATGCCGGCAACGTTCACGTGTCAACGGAATGCACGAGGCTGGCCAACCTGCCCACTCATCGCTTCAAGGAGTTGGAGCAGCAGACACCGACGCCAATTTGGCGCGAATCCCGTTTTGACACATTTTTGTCTCATTGCGGCGCTACTACAACGTACTTATCGCCAATCTTTCATGGATAATGAGGCGGTTTAAGATCGGCCAGAGAATTGCCTTTGCTTTTCCAGCGACGAAGAACTAAATATGGACGCACTAACGGCAGCCGCAGCCAGCGGGATTCGAGCCAGGATCGAAAGCCTGGATATGCTTGCCAACAATCTCGCCAATGAATCGGCCGCTGGCTTCAAAGCCGATCAAGAGGCGTACGATCTTTATGTCTCACCGGAAGCAGCAGACTCGCCGGACGGCACTAATCCAGCTATCCTCCCGGTGGTGCAAAATCGTTGGACTGACTTCGCGCAGGGCGCCCTACTTCCTACCGGTAATTCGATGGACCTGGCGTTAAGCGGTAAAGGATTTTTTGTAGCGAGCACGCCGACGGGGCCGGTCTATACAAGAGGTGGGAGTCTTCGTTTTTCGCTGACGGGCCAGCTTGAGACTCTGGATGGCTACGCCGTTCAAGGAAGCGATGGGAAGCCTATTCTGCTGGACAGCTCGAAAACTATCGAGGTCTTGCCGGACGGAAACGTCCTGCAGGACGGTCAGCAAATCTCGCGAATCGCCGTGGTCGATTTCGACGATCCTAAGGTTCTCACAAAGCGCGGCGGCAACTACTTCCGAAGTGTCTCTAGCACGACTCCAGCCCCGGCCCCCCAAACGGAGGTCCGGCAGGGCCAACTGGAGAAAGCCAACTCAGACTCGGCCCATTCCGCGTCGAGGCTGGTGACCATCTTGCGTCAGTTCGAGGCGCTCCAGAAAGCACTCACGATTGGCGCCGACATGAACCGGCGCGCGGTGGAAGAGGTCGCTAAGGTCGGCTCCTGATGCAGCCGGAGGATCAGCAAGCTCCTTAATTCAGGATTGAAACAACTGGAGGAATGCACAAGTGATTCGAGCTCTTTACAGCGCGGCTAGTGGAATGAATGCGCAGCAAACCAACATCGATAATATTGCAAACAATTTAGCGAATTCCAGTACCAACGGATTTAAGATGCGGAGGGCGCAATTCCAGGATTTGATGTACCAAAGCCTGGTACAACCTGGCGCCGCCGCGGGAGCACAGACTATCGTCCCAAGCGGCTTGCAAATCGGGCTAGGGACTCGGACAGCTTCCAATGAGATCATTTTCTCCCAAGGCAACTTTCAGGAGACTGATAATCCGCTGGATCTGGTGATCCAAGGCAACGGCTTTTTTCAAGTGCTGCAGCCCACTGGCCAGATCGCCTACACGCGCGACGGTGGTTTCCAACTCGATGCCAATGGCAACCTGGTCACCTCCAGCGGCAATCTGATTCAGCCGCAGATCACGATACCCTCCCAAGCCCAAACCATTACGATTGCGGGAGACGGGACCGTTACTTACACGCAGCCTGGGCAAACTACCTCCACCGTGGCTGGACAGATTCAGCTGGCCTTATTCCCGAACCCCGCCGGCTTGAACAGCATCGGCCAAAACCTTTTCGAACCCACCGATGCGTCCGGGAATGCCACGGTAGCCAACCCGGGCGGACAGGAGGGTTTGGGCACCCTGATGCAGGGGTACGTGGAAGGTTCCAACGTGAGCGTGGTCGAGGAATTCGTGAACATGATCGTGAGCCAGCGGGCCTATGAGGCGAACTCCAAAGTAGTGAAGGCGGCCGATGAAATGTATCAGCAAATCAACAACGTCACCCAATGAAAATTGCTGCCATCCTTGTTATTGTTGCCGGCTTGGCGCGCGCCGCCTGTGTCGACGTGCCTGCCGGCAAAATCGTTGCGAGAGACCTTTCTACAGCTGTACCGTTGTTTCAAGCGCTCGATCCGGACGAGGTCATTGGGTTTGCGCCCTGGCCTGGTACCCTCCGGACTCTGACCTCGCGCGACATCCTTTTGGTGGCTCGCCGCAATGCGCTCAGCTTCCCCCTCGGGGATGCGGCCCCCAGCGTGTGTGTCGAGCGAATAACGCATCCGCTTTCCCTGCAGGACGTGAGAGCGGCGATGATCTCGGCTCTCAATGCTCCCGCAGCGCGCCTTGAAGTCCTGGAATTCAGCAACAAACTTGTCCCTCCGGGCCGGGTGGTCTTCCAACTTGCGGAGTTGAACAAGCCGGCCGCCAGCAGCCCGCAAGCCCCTGTGATTTGGCGGGGTAAGCTCCTTTTCGACGATCGGAATAGCCTCGACGTGTGGGCCAAAGTCCGAATTTCGGTGGACCGGGAGATCTTCCTGGCCAAAGAGGCGATTCCAAGAGGAGCAGTGATTGGCGCCGCGCAGATCGCCACCGTTCGTATGGCACAATTCCCGTTTCCCGAATCGCCACTTTTATCCCTCTCGGTGATCGTCGATAAAGTCGCGCGCCGGGCGATGGCGGCCGGACAGAGGATTGTGCCTGAGGCATTGGACGATCCTCGGGACGTACTCCGAGGGGAAACGGTGCACGTCACAGTGGTCAATGGCGCTGCAACCATCACTCTCGACGCTATAGCGCAGTCTTCGGGAACGAAGGGGGAAAGCATCCTAGTCCACAATCCTTCGAGCGGGAGAACCTTTCGTGCTCTTATCGAAGAACGGGGGCGCGTCAAAGTGGTTCCTTCGACGGAGTCCGCGTTATGAGACCGGCAATATTCACTGGAATGTGGCTGGTCCTGCTCGGTGCTCCACTATCCGCTAGGAAAGCTCCGACCACAACACCACCACCCTCTTTGGATCAACACGTTCAAGAGGTGAACGATAAGTCACGCCAGTTGGCTGGCGCCACGCCCGGTTCGCTGTATTTTCCGAATGGCCGCCTGTCTGACGCCGTCCGAGACGTGCGCGCCAGCCAGCTCTATGACCTGATCACAATTGTGGTCCTGGACAATTCGTCGGCTGTGTCCACCGGCGTGACCAATACGGCCCGAAAATCGAGCGTGAGCGCGGCGGTCACCGCTCTGGCAGGGCCAAAGAGCGCCACCGGCGCACTCTCTAATCTCGCCAACGCCTCCAACAACACACAACTGCAGGGTCAAGGAACTACCAGCCGCGGAACTACTCTCTCGACTACCATCACGGCTGAGGTGACGGCTGTTCTGCCCAACGGCAATTTAGTGGTGAAGGGGCAAAAGCAGATCTCGGTGAACGCCGACAAACAGGTCATCGCTATTCAGGGAATCGTTCGGCCTGAGGACCTCACCCAGAATTCGGTACCGTCAGATCGCGTCGCGCGCATGGAGATCTCGGTGAACGGTAAAGGCGTGGTGAATGACGCCGTCAAGCGGCCGTTTGTGCTGTATAGGCTGCTGTTAGGACTGCTTCCCTTCTAAAACCATGCATTCCATTATGATCCTGTGCTTTCTTATCATCTTGCCGGTTGAGGCAGCCAACCAGCGTACGCGGCTCAAAGATCTGGTATCGATTGAGGGGGTCCGGGACAATCAACTCGTCGGGTTCGGTATCGTGGTCGGTCTGAACCGCACCGGTGACTCGCAGCAAACCGTCTTCTCCATCCAGAGTCTCACGAATCTCCTGGCGCGCATGGGCGTGGAAGTCTCGCCTACGCTCATCCAGGTACGCAATACTGCGGCAGCTATTGTGACTGCCGAACTCCCGCCGTTTGCACAGCCCGGAACCCGGATCGATATTACGGTAGCGGCCGTGGGCGATAGCACGAACCTACAAGGGGGCATCCTGGTTCTAACTCCTTTAAAGAGCTCGGATGGACAGGTCTACGCCGTGGGCCAGGGATCGGTGATCACGGGTGGCTTTCTGGTGGCGCGGGGTGGAAATACTAAGGGGCTCAATCATCCCACTGCGGGCCGGATCCCGAATGGCGCGATTGTAGAGAAACTCGCGCCCTCGGTTTCTCCGGGCGGGCACATCAAGCTGCAACTACGCCAGGAGGACTTTACAACTGCACTTAGGATCATGGCAGCCATTAACGAGAAATTCGGAACTGACACCGTGCGGCCGGCCAAGGCGGAGAATTCCGGTTTGGTTTCGGTGGATACACCGGCGGCTTACGTTTCGAGGACCGTCGAGTTCCTCAGTGAACTCGAAAACGTTCTGGTAGAAGCAGACCGGCCGGCGCGGATTGTGCTGGATGAACGCACCGGCACCATTGTCATGGGCAAGGACGTCAGGATCGCTCCAGTCGCGATTCTGCATGGAGCCTTGACGGTGGAGATTCAAACCACCGAAAGGGTCTCGCAGCCGCCTCCGCTGTCCGCTGGACAAACCACCGTGACGGCGGACGTGGCCGTCTCCGCCAAGGAAGAGAAGGCCAAGAACATCGTGCTGGAGCAAGGCGCCAGCGTGGAGGAACTGGTACGGGCGCTGATGGCGATCGGATCGACCCCTCGGGACATCATCGCAATACTGCAGAGTTTGAAGGCTGCGGGAGCTCTGCAAGCCGAACTGGAGGTACTCTAATTCATGCCGATCCCCTCCGCGCAAGCTCTGTTCGCTGCTCGCGCTTCGCAAGCCCAAACATCCGGCTATGCCTTGCGGTCCGCCTCTCCATCTGCATCCTCCTCTCCCTCTTCGTCCAAGGACACACCGGAGAAGATTCGGAAGGCTGCGATGGACTTTGAAGCGCTGTTGATCGCTCAGATGCTGAAATCGGCGCGCGAGTCGGGTGGTGGGATGACAGGCGACAGCGACGAACAAGATGAGACAAACTCTACCATGGTAGAACTAGGAGAGCAGCAACTCGCACAGGCTTTGTCCGCGAGCGGCGGGCTGGGGCTCGCTAAGATGGTCGTTGCGGGACTTACCAATCATGCGAATCGATGATCTGAATCGGACTGCTTCAACGCAGAGCACAGAGAAAGCCGGCCCAACGGCTCCAGCACGCTCCTCAGAGAAAGAATCCTTGGTCGGCTCCGACCAAGCGCAAGTCTCTCAAACGGCGCAAGCACTGGCCGCGCCCGATCCCGGAAGAATCGAACAGCTCCGTCTGCAAGTGCAGTCCGGGAACTACGACGTTCCAGCCCAATCGGTAGCCAATGCTCTCATCGATGCTCATTTAAAGGAGACGCTCACTTAGAGGAGATGCCCACTAAAGGGGTAGGCACGTGAGAGGCCTCGGGTCGAAGAAGGTCTCCATTGAGAGAACCAGGTTCGGACATCGCAGGGACACAAGCCCTCCACGCCTCGGCGAGGGTAGACAACAGGGCTTCCGCTTCGGCCAGAGGAGCTTCGATCTGCTTGGCGTTTGCTTCAATCAGCAGCCGCCCGACATATCCATACAGGCCCGCTAAGTTCCGGCTAAGAACGCCGTCAGCTTCGTGATTCAACGATTGTGATAGCTCAGCAATAAGCCTAATCGCCCTGTTAATTGCTCGAGCCCGCGCACGAATATCCCGGTTCCGAATATGACGGCGCGCGGCCGCGATGGAATCGAGCGTAGCGCCATAAAGCATCTCGATCAGTTTCAAAGGACTGGCGGCTAAGACTTCGTCGTCGAAGTAATTTTGGTATCCATGGTTGCGCATTCTCTTTACGTATCGTCGTCCAAGGCAGTTACTTGCGCCGAACTGCCCAGGTCCTGGGCCAGCCGCAAGACGTATTCGGGCGGTATCTGCGAGACAACTTGGTGAGTGGTCCGGTCTTCCACGCGGATTACCGCCCGGTGGGTCTGGCGATCAAGCACGAAAACCAACTGGTTTTGCCCGAGAACTCCACTATCGTTGACGGACTGGGCCGCCTGCAGCAATTGTCTGCGCTGGGCAGCCTCCTCGACCGATACCTGCGACGAAACCGCAGGCGTGATAGCGGCCGGTTGGATAGAGCTGATCCCAATTGCCATGAACTTGCCTTTTAATCCTCATCGGCAAGGGGCTGAGAAATTTGAGAAGAGATCCTAACGGGACGTGTGGGAAGGCAGTTACGCCAGGTTCAGGACCTTGAGAGTAGTCCCTTTATCGGCCTCGATCTTCTTTTGCAGCAACATGATCGCATAAATGAGCTGCTCGGGGCGCGGAGGGCATCCAGGAACATATACATCTACCGGGATTACCTGGTTCACCGGAATCAAAGCGTAATTGCTGAAAACCCCTGTCGACGTCGCGCAAGCGCCCATGGAGATAACCCACTTGGGCTCGGGCATCTGTTCATACAGGCGGCGGATCACGGGGGCCATCTTGTTCGAGACTCGCCCCGCGATGATCATCAGATCGGACTGGCGCGGCGACCCACGCATCACCTCGGCACCAAAGCGCGAAATGTCGAAACGCGATCCGATCATCGACATCATCTCGATGGCGCAGCAAGCCAGACCAAATGACATGGGCCAAATGGAATTCTTGCGGCCCCAATTGATCGCTTTGCCAATCGTAGTAGTGACGATACCCTCTGGAACGCTGGCGGCATCCTCGTTATCGATGCGCGCGAAGAGTTCGCTCGGAAGACTAGGTTGAAACTTGGGCTCGCGATCCACGATCCTATTATCACATGCAGGATCGACCCAATCCACCCGATGCGAGCGAGATCGAACAGGCTGCGCGCGCCTGGGGCATCGAAACCGACTACTGGGATATCTGGGGCCATCAGCATCATGCTTCGGCGGAGTTAGAAACCGCGATCCTGACATCTCTGGGCGCCGACACGCGGTCTAGCGATTCACTCCGTGAGGCCATGGAGCGCCGCAGTCAGCGCCAAAAGCGCTACCCGCTGGCTCCGGTCATTTTTCTCACCGCTGGAAGGACGCCGCACGAAGTCCCCGTTTCGATGCCTGAGAGCCACATTGACGACAGCGCCACTCTGCGAATCAAGCTCGAAGGCGGAAGCGCGATTGAATTGGCGATAACACTGGCCACTGCGCCTGGCGAGACGACGGCGGCCCGGCACATTAGACTTCCCGACGATCTTCCTTTGGGCTATCACCAGATAACGCTGGAGATGGCTGGAGATGTCTCGCATCCCTCGCGCCTGATAGTCTGTCCGAGCCGGGCCTTTGAGCCGCCGTGGCTTGAGGCCAGCCGAGCCGCCGGAATTGCCATCAGCCTTTTTGGACTGCGATCCCAACGGAACTGGGGCTGTGGCGACACCACCGATCTGAAAGCTCTGACGGACTGGGTGGTGGAGCGCACCGGAACCAGCTTCATCGCTCTCAACCCGCTGCACGCGATTGCCAATCGCCAACCCTATAACACCAGCCCGTACCTTCCCAACTCCATCTACTATCGCAATCCGATCTACCTGGATATCGAAGCCATCCCCGACTTCGCTCGATCCTCTCGATCCGCGGCCCTATTCCAGTCGCCCGGCGTGCAGAAAGAAATTGCCGCGCTGCGCAATACGGAGCTCGTGGAATACGAGCGCGTGTACACCCTGAAGCTGCGCTTCCTGAAGCTGTTGTTCCAGGCGTTTCTGGATGAATGGCGCGACGGGACTCCGCGCGCGGCTGAGCTGAAGCACTATATCGAGCGTGAAGGCGACCTGCTGCATCGTTTCGCCGTGCACTCCGCGCTCGATCAGAATATCCACAAACAGTGCCCGGATGTCTGGAACTGGAGGGGCTGGCCGGAGCAATACCAGGACCCCGCATCGGCGGCCACGCAAGCCTTCGCTCGAAAACACTGGCGCAGCGTTCTGTTCTACAAATATGTTCAGTGGCAGCTCGATCTGCAGCTGGCGGCCGCGCAGCAACATGCCGTCGAGCGCGGCCTGAGCATTGGGCTTTACCACGACCTGGCGCTGGCCACGGATCGCTTCGGTTCCGATCTTTGGGCACATCGCGAGTTCTTCGTTTCCGGGTGCCGGGTGGGCGCGCCGCCCGACGGCTTCTCGCCCAAAGGCCAGGACTGGGGCTTTCCGCCGCCGAACTCGGACCGCCACGTCGAGGACGGTTACTGCCTGTTTGCCGAGTCCATCCGGAAGAACTGCCGGCATGGGGGAGCGTTGCGCATCGATCACGTCATGCGCTTTTTTCGGCTGTACTGGATTCCAGACGGTATGGAGGCTACCGTTGGGACCTACGTGCGCGACCGCTTCGAGAACCTGCTTTCGATTCTCGCCCTGGAGAGCGTGCGCAACCGGGTGATCGTGATCGGCGAGGACCTTGGCACGGTGCCGGACGAGGCGCGCGAAGTGCTGCATCGATTCGGAATTTTGAGCTATCGCCTGTTGTATTTCGAACAAGACAACGGCCGGTTCCGGGCGCCCCAGGACTATCCGCGCGATGCGCTGGTATCGGCCACCACGCACGATCTGCCGACGCTCGCGGGCTTTTGGCTGGCCCGCGACATCGATGCGCGGCGCGAAGCCGGTCTGCTGCCCGATGACGGCGCCTACCAGAGCATGCGCGCCGACCGGGCGCGGGAAAAGCAAAAGCTGCTGGATCTGCTCATCGATCTCAAGCTGCTGCCAGACTGGTTCCCGCGCGATCAGGCGCAGGTTCCCGAGTTAACGGGCGAGCTGCACAACGCCATCGTAGGCTTTCTGGCGTCGGCGCCTTCCAAGCTGATGGTGCTGAATCAGGAAGACCTTTTGAAGCAGGCCGAGCAACAAAACCTGCCGGGGAGCACCACGGAATATCCTAACTGGCGACGAAAAATGAAGTGCACGGTAGAGGAACTATGGACCTCCAGGGAGATCCAGGATTTCGCAAAAATGCTTCACTTGTGGCTGGAGCGGACCGGGCGTCTCAACGTACCCCAAGCGGGAGCAGCCTAGGCGAAATAATCTTTCACTTTATCGAGCAGGCCCTTCTCGTGCGGCTCGTTCTCTTCGGGCAGCGTTTCACGAAGCTGCTCGAAGAGCTTGCGCTGCTCGCGCGTCAGCTTGCCTGGGACCCTCACATCCACTTGCACGAACAAATCGCCCCGCCCGCTGCCTTGCAGGCGCGGCACTCCGAGATTCTTCAGACGGATGCGCGCTCCGGTCTGAACGCCCTCCGGGATTTTCACTTGCTCCAGACCGTCAAAGGTCAGCAGATTGATCTCCGTTCCGAGCACGGCTTGCGCCACGTTGATCGGAACGGTGCACAGCAGATCGTCTCCCGACCGCTCGAAAATGGGATGTTCCTTCACCTTGATCACGACATACAAATCGCCGGCCGGACCACCGTTAAAACCCGACTGCCCTTCGTGAGCCAGTTTCAGATGCGTGCCTGAATCCACGCCGGCCGGAATGGTGACTTTCAGTTTTCGCTCGGTCCGCATCTGGCGTTCGCCCTTGCATTGGGTGCAGGGACGCCGTACAATTTGGCCGCGCCCGGCGCACTGCGAACAGGTGCGTCGAATCTGGAGGAAGCTCTGCTGATAAACCACTTCGCCCCGTCCGTGGCACATCGGGCAGGTGGTCATGCCGTCCACTTTTTCGGCGCCGCTTCCCTGGCAACGCGAACAAAGATCCATGCGCGGCACCTGAATCTCAACGCTCAGCCCGCGAATGGAATCTTCGAGCGACATTTCCAGGTCATAACGAAGATCTTCGCCGCGTTGCGCGCGAGTGCGTCCGCCGCCGCGCCGCCCGGCGCCGCCGAACAAGTCGCCGAAGCCGAACAGGTCGCCCAAAATATCGCCGAAATCGGTGAACGTCGACGGATCGAAACCCTGCGCCCCCACGCCCTGCAGTCCTTGGTGACCATAACGGTCATAAGCCGCGCGCTTTTGAGGATCGCTCAGGACGCTGTAGGCCTCGGCCGCTTCCTTGAACTTCTCTTCGGCATCTTGATCGTTGGGGTTACGGTCCGGGTGATACTTGAGCGCCATTTTGCGGTAAGCGCTTTTCAGCACACCGTCGTCACAGTCACGAGCCACGCTCAATATTTCGTAGTAGTCGCGTTTGGTGGCGTTCATCTGATCATCACCGCGTTCATTTCTTGGTTACCGCAACCTTTACCATGGCCGGCCGCAGCAGGCGCCCCCGGAAATTGTACCCCGGCTGATATTCGTCCAGAATAGTTTGTTCTTCCACGTCACCGGTTTCCACCATATCGACGGCGTGGTGGACATGGGGATCGAACTTCTGCCCCTTCGTGGTAATCGTCTCTAATCCCAACTTCTTTAGCGCGTCGCCTAAGTGCTGATGGATCATTTCCATACCGCGCGCATAGACTTTATCGGTGGTGTGGGTTTTCAGGGCCCGCTCGAAATCGTCCAGAATCGGCAGAATAGCACGCACGCTGTCGGAATGGGCGAACTCCAAAACGTCCGACTTCTCCCGTTCGGCCCGTTTGCGAAAATTATCAAACTCAGCCTGGCGCCGCCTCAGCAGCTCCACTAATTCGTTCTTTTCCTCGAGCAACCGGTCGCGCTCGGCTGTCACCGCATCCATCGACGAGGCGGCGGCACCTCCACCAGGCGGATCGGTAGCCGCCACGCTCTCACTAGCGTCGACAGTGGGTTCCTTGATATCCATACTTCTATTTTATAGTTTTGCGCGCGGACGGCGGTGGAATGTTAAACCGGCAAGCTTCCGAACGCCTGCCCCACATGATACACGGCGGACATAGCCTTACCGTAGTTCATTCGCATGGGACCCAGCACGGCAATCTTGGCCGACAGGCCCCCGGCGAGCGAAATGGAAACACCAATCAGCGACAACTCCCGCATGCTGGGATGCACGTCGGCCAGCCCGACGTGAACGGCCACTTCTCCCGCGGGTTGTTCCAGGAACCGATCCAGCAACTGCAGGATTCGCTTCTTCTCCTCGAGGGTATGGAACAGCTCGCGCAGCTTTTCGCGCGTCAGATGCAGATCCAACCCCACCAGATTGCTCGCGCCTTCCAAGTGGATTTCGGGCGCCAATTCGATGTCGAGCAAGCCCTTGGCGTAGAGCTCGTTCAGCCGCTTCAGAATCGCGTCGTAAGCCGCGCTTTGTTGCTCCAGGCGCCGCTCCAACTCCGCATGGATTTCCGATAAGATCCAGCCGCTGAAATTGCGGTTGATGTAATTGCGAATGGACGCCAGTTCGTCTTGCGAAACATTTTCGTCCACCGCGACCACGCGATTGCGGACCATGCGGTCCCGAGTCACCACAATCATGAGCACTCGCTGCTCGGCGAGCGCGATCAACTCGATCTGGTGCAGGGTCTGGCTGGATGCGGGGATCGCGGCCGTGATGCCCACGCTGTGCGTCATCTCCGTAAGCATGTGAGACGAGCGTTCCACGCGCGCTTCCATGGTGGTGAGCTGGCTCAACTGGGCGCGCACGCGCTGTAACTCAGTGACAAGCACCCGGCCTAACGTGAGCGACTGTACGTAGCTGCGAAAAGCCTTTTCGGTGGGAACGCGCCCGGCCGAGGTGTGGGGCTGCGAAAGATAACCGCTTTCGTACAGGTCGGCCATCACGTTGCGAATGGTAGCCGGACTCAGGTTGTCGCCGCGTTGCTTGGCGATGGTACGCGAGGCCACAGGTTCGCCAGTCTGGATGTACGACTCGACAATGGAATGCAGCACGTCCTGTTCGCGATGGTTCATTGAATTCAAAAGCTACCGCCCAGCCTCTACTGATTTGATTGTAAAAGGCTTGAGCCTTGTGGTCAAGCACTTGCTGCGGACTTGCGCAGCGCGGCGATACGGGGCGCACGGCTTTTGGGGCTGTCCAGGCTGAAGGATCTGGCGTCCCCAAGTTGCTCTCGCACAAAATTCTCGGTGCGCGTGACTGCCTCCTGGAGCGCCTTGTCCTTCTTGACGGAGCAGGCCCAAGCGATTGATTCTGTTGTTGGGTCATATTCCCAGAAGCCTACCTGGCGACCCCGATCAACGATGGCGTGGCTAGGGAGATCCGATGCCAAATCGGGGTCCAGCAGGAACAGCGAATCGATACTGCCGAGCAGTGAGTAACGTGGTTCCTTAGGTGGTTTGAAGGCGTCGAATTTGTCCCGGTCGCCGGGAAGGAAGAAACGCTCGTCGCCAGCGGCCATTTCGATCGGCTCCAGCTTCAGTGGATCGAGTGCAGCCTTCGCCACTTTTACTCCGAGCCCCGAGAAGGCCTGAAACCCGGTCAACGACCCCGGCGAGATCCAAGCGAAGTACCTGCGCGCCAGTTCCGTGTGAACCTCCTGGGGCGACAGTTTGAAGCCGCGCAGGGGATTCGGGCGCCACAGCGCGTACTGATAGCGCTGCTGATCGAATCGGCCGTTGGTGGGAACGCGGCGGATATCGCCCGATGCCTGCAAGTCGCCGAGCGCGAGCGGGAGCGTGGTGGTAACGCCCTTCTTCTTGCCCTCCTCGCCCAGGTTGCGGACGGCCTTACCGGTGGCCTCGCGCAGTTCTTCGGTGCCGAGCGGTCCCTTTTCAAGCGCGGCCACCACCGCGTCACAGAGCTTGGCGATTTCCTTCGGAGTTACGCCGAGTTTGACGGCCGCCTTCATGTCCCCGTCGAAGCCTTGTCCGGCTGCCAGACCGAGGGCAAAGTCGGAGGCGGGGAGCACATAAGTGCAACCGCGAGCGCTGGGAAGTTCGTAGATCCGCAGTTTCGATGCATCCGCGTCGGCT
>Ga0302326_10000209_pt1 | contig 169754 bp, 160 predicted proteins | sample Palsa_T0_3_FD_202264 | JGI IMG/M metagenome (GOLD analysis project Ga0302326, IMG submission 202264) | Peat permafrost microbial communities from Stordalen Mire near Abisko, Sweden - Palsa_T0_3 | ecosystem: Environmental > Terrestrial > Soil > Palsa > Peat permafrost | place: Sweden: Abisko...
AAAACTCAACAGCGCGCGGCGCACAAAGCGGCCGATCTTGCGATTGGTCAGGCCCGGCATTGCATTCGGCTCCATCACCAGCAGAGGCGATTTTTTCCACAGCGCGGCCAGCACCACAGGGCCCGCCGCATAGCCGCCCAGGCTGAAGACCGCCGACGGCTGATACTTGTCGAGCAAACGCCTGGAACGCAGCACGCTAAACGGAAGCTGCGCGAGCGAACGAATGGTACGCATGGCGCCTACGCGGTTCAAACCGCCAATCTCGATAAACTCCAGCGGAAAACCGGCGGGAGGCACCAGCTTAGCCTCAAAACCCCGGCGCGTACCGATGAAGACAGATTGATGCCCGGCCGCCTGGAGCTCGCGCGCTACCGCCAGAAGCGGCATCACATGGCCGCCCGTCCCGCCGCCGGCCATCACGATTGTCGCCATCCCTTTCTCATCTCTCAGTACCCGGAGTGCTCGCTCACGCTCAGCAACATCCCCAGGCAGATGAGCGTGCTCATCAATGAGCTGCCGCCCGCGCTGATCATCGGAAGCGGAATGCCCTTGGTGGGTCCCATACCGAGCACCACGCTCATATTGATCAGCGCCTGAATCACAATGGACGAAGTTACGCCCAGAGCCAGATAGCGCCCGAAGTCGTCATTGGCTACCCAATACAACTGCATCCCGCGCCACAGAATAACCAGGAATCCCATGAGAATCGCGCCGCAACCCCACAGCCCCAGTTCTTCGCCCACTACCGCATAAATGAAGTCGGTATGCGCCTCGGGCAGGTACAGAATCTTCTGCTTGCCTTGCATCAGGCCGAGGCCCAGCACTCCACCGCTGCCGATCGCGATCTTGGACTGGCGCACCTGATATCCTGCGTCGCGCGTGGTGACAGATTGGCTGATGTACTTCTTGACATTGCCGTCGGGATCCACCAGGTCGATGTACTTGTAATCGGGGTCGAAGAATCCCACCATACGGGCCATGCGATAAGGTTTGGAGGCGACAAATCCGACCGCCACCAGCGCGCCCACGGCGAGCGCCGCGACCACGAATTTTCGCTCCAGCCCCGCGACATAGAACACCACCGCTGCGGGGACAATCAAAACAATCGCAGTGCCTAAATCACCCAATCCCACGGTTGCAGCCAGCACCGCCAGCGCCAGCGCCGCGGCCACGATGGTTCGGCGCGAATTGATGGCTTCCCGCTTCTCGGTGACGAAGTAAGCGAAGAAAATAATTAGTGCGGGCTTGGCGAATTCGGAAGGCTGCAGGGTCCCGACGCCCTGCAAGCGGAACCAGCGATGTGTTTTGCTATCGAGGAAGAAGACTAGGAGTTGCAGGAACAACACCATGCCAAGCGATCCGAAAGCCCAGCCGGGACTCTGCAGCATGCGGTAATCCCGGCGCTTGAAGAACATCAGGGCGACGAAAGACACCGCCGCCCAGACCAGCTGATGGCCTGCGTAATAGAAGCTCGAATTGATGTGCGGATTCAGTTCCGCCACCACCGACGACGCGCTGTAGACCATCACCAGGCCGGCGCAGGCCATGGCGACAACGGTTCCAAACAGCACCCAGTCCGGCTTCAATTGTTGCGCCACTACGGTTTTCCTTTCGCCAGGGCCTTCACCAGTTCCTTGAACACCCGGCCGCGATGCTCGTAACTGTCGAACTGATCGAAGCTCGCACAGGCGGGCGCCAGCAGCACCGTTTGGCCGGGAACGGCGGAGCGCGCTGCTTTTTCAACCGCCGCCGCGAGGGTCCCGCATTGAATAACCGGTACGGAAGCATCCCCGAGATGCCGTGCAATCTTGGGAGCCGCGGCGCCAATCAAGAGCGCGGCACGAGCTTTCGCCCGCAAGGGCTCGCTCAAGACGGCGTAGTCGCTGTCTTTATCTTTGCCGCCCAGGATAATCCAAAGTCCGCCGGGAAACGCGTCGATGGCTTTGAGCGTCGCATCCACGCTAGTGGCTTTGGAATCGTTGTAATAATCCACACCGTCGATGTTCCTCACAAATTCGAGACGGTGCTCCACTGGCGCGAAGGTGACGGCCGCGCTCGCGATTTGCGCCAGGCTCGCTCCCGCTTGACGCGCTATCAGCGCCGCTGCCATCACGTTCTCGTAATTGTGACGTCCGCGCAGGCGAAGTTCGCCGACACGCAGGAGTTCCCCGCTGTCCATTCGAATCACTTCGCCGTCCAACCACGCTCCCGATACCGGGTGCGTGCCACTGAACCAAACCGTGCTGGCCTTAGTGCGCTGGGCAAACGTCAACGTGACAGCGTCGTCTGCGTTCAGCACCGCCAGATCGCCCGCCTGTTGGGTTTCAAAAAGACGAGCCTTCGCGTTCACATAATTCTCAAAAGAATGATGCCGGTCCAGATGATTCTGCGTCAGGTTCAGACAGGCGGCTATGGGCGCGCGGAAAGTTTCGATGGTTTCCAATTGAAAGCTCGATAGCTCAAGCACGTTCCACTGATCGGTCCGCGAAGTTTCAACCATCTTGGCCGGCGCGGTTCCGATATTTCCACCCACCTGGCACCCGATCCCGCTCTCGCTCAGGATATGTCCGGTCAGCGCCGTGGTCGTGGTCTTTCCATTGGTTCCCGTGATTCCGATGTTCGGCCCCGCGAGATATGGCGCGGCCAGCTCCAGCTCTCCGATCACCGGAATTCCACGCGCACGCACGGGCGCGAACAGATCCAGATCCGCCGGCACGCCCGGGGAAAGCAGCACCAGCTCGGCATCGCGAAACGCGGCTTCGGTTTGAGATTCTACCGTCACGCCTTCAATCTCACCTTTCGGTTTTTCATCCACCGCTCGAACCAGGGCGCCCTTTTGCCGCAGTAACCTCACTGCCGCAGCCCCAGAGCGCCCCATTCCCACCACAACAACTCGCGTTCCCTCTAACTTCCGCATCGCCTTACCGCAACTTCAGCGTCGTCAATGCGAACAGCGCCATCACCAGCCCGGCAATCCAAAACCGTGTGATGATCTTCGATTCTTGCCACCCCAGCGCCTCGAAATGATGATGAATGGGCGCCATCTTGAAGATCCGCTTCTTGCGCAGCTTGTAGCTGCCCACTTGCAGAATTACCGACAGCGCTTCGATGACGTACACGCCGCCAATAAAGATCAATAGGATTTCCTGCTTGATCAATACCGCCACCACACCCAGCGCGCCGCCCAGCGCCAAAGACCCAACGTCGCCCATGAATATTTCCGCCGGATGCGCGTTGTACCAGAGAAATCCCAGCGACGCGCCCACCATGGAGCTGCAGAAGATGGTCAGCTCGGAAGCGCCGGGCAACCGCGCCAGATCGAGATATGCCGCGAACTGCGCATGGCCCGTCACATAGGTCAGAGCCGTCATGGCGAAGGATGCGATCAGCATCAGCCCGATTGCCAGGCCGTCCAAACCGTCGGTGAGATTCACCGCATCCGACGAGCCAACGATCACCAGCACCATAAAGGCGAAGAAGAAGACGAAGGCGAGCGGGTAAGTGTACCAGTAGCGCAGCGGCGCATCGATCAACAAATCCGGCTTGAACGTTTTGAAGAACGGCACGTTGATGCTGGTGGAGTAGATTTTCTGGGCGTGCAGCGCCAGCAGCATGAAGCCCACCAGAAGCGCGGCTATGATTTGCAGGCCGAATTTCTGCTTCACCGTCAGACCCTGATTTTGTTTGCGCCGGACCTTCGCATAGTCGTCCCAAAATCCGATCAGCCCGAAGCTGACCAGGCTGAACATCGCGATCCACACATACGGATTCACCAGATTGGCCCATAACAGCGTGGGAATCACGATCGAAATGATGATCAGAATTCCGCCCATGGTGGGAGTGCCGGCTTTTTTCATGTGGCTCTTCGGGCCTTCTTCGCGAATGTACTGGCCGATTTGAAACTCGCGCAGCTTCGCGATCAGCCAGGGCCCCAGCGCCAGGCACAAGAACAACGACGTCAGCGCGGCAAACGCAGTCCGGAAAGTGGTGTACTGGAACACGCGAAAGGGCGTGAAGTGGCGAAATAGCTTTTCGTAGAACAACCAGTAAAGCATTCAGTTAGGCCGCGCGAGAAACCTCTCCAGGGCGTGCTCGACGTGGGTGCCTCGCGAACCCTTCAACAAAATCACGTCCCCCGGTTGAGCCATCCGCCGCAGTGCTTCACCGGCGGAAGAAGCATCGGGGAAAAAAAACGCGGCGTCGACTGCCAGGCCTGACTGCCTTGCTGCGTCGACAAGTTGACAGGCCTCGCCGCGTATCCCTACAAGCACATCAATTCCACTCTTCGCGACGTAACTTCCCACGTCACGATGGAGGGACTCGGACCAGCGCCCGAGCTCGAGCATCTCCCCCAGCACGGCGATACGCCGTTTGGCTGGTGTCTCCCGCAGCACGTCTATCATTACCCGCGCCGCATCGGGGTTGGAGTTATAGCAATCGTTCAAAATCAAAACGCCGTCATGCATCAGACGCTGGCCGCGCATGGAGGGCGCTGCCAGATCTTTGACCACATCCGTGAGTTGCTTCGGACGCAGGCCATAGAGCGATGCCACCGCGAGGCCGGCCAGGATATTCAACACGCTGTGGCGGCCGAGCAATGCGCTTTCAAACTTCACGCCTTCCACTTGGAAAGCGACGCCCTGGTCGGTGATCTGGACATCGTCCGCTCGAAAATCAGCCGGCGAATCGATCCCAAAAGTGATGGTGTAACCAGGATGCGAGGCGCGGAACTTGCTGACCAGCGGATCGTCCGCGTTCAGCACCGCTACGCCATCCGGAGGCAATGCTTCGATCAGCTCGCGCTTAGCCGCGGCCACGCCTTCAATGGAGTCGAACGCTTCTATATGCGCATGTCCCACGTTGGTGACCACGCCGATGCGCGGTTTCGCAATCGCGCACAAAGCACGAATTTCACCAGCGTGGTTCATCCCCATTTCGAGCACTGCCACGCGCGCTTCATTCGGCAAGCGCAGAATCGATAGTGGAACGCCCACGTGATTGTTCAGATTTCCAATGGTCTTGCCCACCGGCATGCCAACCGCGAGCAGGGCCGCAATTACGTCCTTGGTGGATGTTTTGCCCGCGCTACCCGTCACGCCGATTACTTCTCCGCCCCATTTCCTGAGTGCCCAAACGGCAGTGCTCTGCAATGCTTGGAGCGTGTCAGGCACCACCAAGACCGTCCCCGGCTTCCATTCGTTCGCAACCGCCCCGACCGCGCCCTGGCGCAAAACTTCCTCTACATATAAGTTGCCATCGTGATTGGGGCCCCGCAGCGCAAAGAACAGATCTCCGGGCGCGATGGTCCGCGAATCGATGCTCCATCCGGTAACCCGCGCATCGCTTTCCACAGTCAGCCCTGACGCCTGCGCCACGTCCGTCAACTTAAACTCCATCGCTTACTTGTGATACCCCAACTCCTCAAGCACGTCACGAGCCACTTCACGATCGTCAAAATGTATGACGCGATCCTTCAACACCTGATACGTTTCGTGGCCTTTTCCGGCCAAAATCACGATGTCGCCGGCGCGAGCCTCCCGGAGCGCGGCGCGGATAGCCTTGGCGCGATCGGGTTCAATGGTGTGCGGCGTGTCAAAACGGCGAAGACCAACCAACGCGTCGTTCATGATGTTGAGGGGATCTTCCGAGCGCGGATTGTCGGACGTAAGCACCACATAATCGCTGGCCTCGGCCGCTGCCTGCGCCATCAGCGGACGCTTGGCGCGGTCGCGATCGCCCCCGCAGCCGAATAGCGTGATCACGCGTTTAGGATGCAGCTCTCTGGCCACGGAAATCACGTTGCGCAGCGCATCGTCAGTATGAGCATAATCCACAACAATCAGAAACGGCTGGCCTTGCTGAACGCTCTCAAACCGCCCAGGCACGCGCGGCGAATGGGCGATGGCGCGCGTAATCGTCGTCCAATCCAGGCCGTAGCTAAGCGCCGCTCCGCACGCCGCCAGGATGTTATACGCGTTAAACTTGCCCACTAACGGCGAGCTGAGCTGCACGCGCTCGCCGCCCTGCTCCACCGTGAATCGTAAACCATCGAAGTTCATTTCGAGTGAGGACCCGCGTAGATCGGCGCCCTCTTCGAACCCGTAGCGCAGAGTATGCGGCGCAGCAGGGATCTGCCGGCTATACGGATCGTCAGAGTTGATCACCGCCCACTCCGGCGCAGTTGTTCCAGCCGGCGCGAACAGCAAGCGCTTGGCCGCGAAATACTCCTCCATCGTGTGGTGGAAATCGAGGTGATCCCGCGTGAGGTTCGTAAATACAGCGGTGTGAAACGTAATGCCGTAGACCCGTCCCAACGCCAACGCGTGGGATGAAACCTCCATTGTGGCATGCGTACCACCGGCCTGATCCAGCTCTTCGAACAAACGGTAGAGATCGAGAGATTCGGGCGTGGTATTCACCGCCGGCCGCACCTGGCCCGCGAGCCGATACTCGATGGTTCCCACCAGCGCCGTAGTCATTCCCGCCGCGCGCAACACTGCGTCGATCAGAAAGGTGGTCGTAGTTTTGCCGTTGGTCCCCGTTACGCCTGTCAGCTTCAGCCTCTTCGTAGAGCTTCGATAAAAATTGCGCGCCGCGAGCGCCAGCGCTTGCCTGCCGTGTTCTACTTCGATCCAGCGCCCAAGAAATCCGTCCGGCGGCGGAAGCGCGCTCACGGTTGCCACCGCGCCCTTCTCCATGGCCTGCGCGGCGAACTCGCGTCCATCCGATCGCGCTCCGGGAAACGCAAAGAACAGGAACCCCGGCTCGACGCGCCGCGAGTCATACTCTAACCCCGTGATTGGCACTTTCCCTAAATCGCCCCGAAGTTCCTTCCTGAGCGCCACGCCCTGCCGGAGCCTTACGCCCTGGAGGATCTCTTCAATTGTCATGGGGCTTCGCTAGCGGCCAAATTGCACGCGAACCCAGCCTCCCGAAGGCAAGATGGCGCCTGGCACGGGAACCTGCGCGCGCGCCACTCCGCTGCCGGTGAACTCCACCGGAATGCCCAGCGCGGCAGCCTGCTGAATCACGTTTCTTACGGTCTTCCCTTGAAAATTCGGCACGCGCGGGCCTGCCAGATCACGCTCGGAGCTTCCACCCGGGTTCGAAAAAATCCGCTGGTCCATAACGCTTTTTGCGGAAGCCACCGGTCGGTCGTCGGCAGCAACGGCATCTCCCGCTTGGACCAGCGGGGGAGGGATGGAAGAACCTAGATCGGCGATCGCAACATCATTTTCGTCGGCCGGATCGTTACCCTCGGAAGGAACCATCTCGGGTAGATCTTTCGGCACATCCATGACACGCAGCCCGGCGGCCGCTACTTCGCGAAACACGGGGGCGGATGTCGGGCCGCCGTAACCCACCAAACCACCGGTCCCATTGATGGTGACAACCACCACGATCCTCGGATTGGTTACCGGGGCAAATCCCATGAATGACGCGTTGTATAAGTGCGTGTACTGATGCAGCTTGTTGTCGTAAATTTGCGCGGTTCCGGTTTTGCCGGCCGACGTATAGCCGATCAGTCGCGCGTACTTATGCCCGGTTCCATAGGGCTTGATGACCACGCCCTCCATCATGCCGCGCATGGTGATGGCGGTTTCGGGCCGCAACACGCGAACCGGATCAACCTTGGGCGCATCCAGGAGCAGGCGCGGCTTGAGCAGCAACCCGCCGCTCGCAATCACTGTACAGGCCTGTGCCAGTTGCAGCGCCGTGACGCCGATCTCGTGTCCCATGGCCACCGAACCAATGGAACTCTTCTGCCATACCCGCAGCGGACGGACCATCCCGGAAGATTCGCCCGGAAGCGGCAGGCCGGTTTTCTTTCCAAACCCGAAGCGGCGAATGTAGTCGTATAGATTCTTGTCGCCTACTTGCAAGCCAATATTGATGGCTCCGATATTGCTGGACCGTGCCAGAACGTCAGCCATGGACAGCGATGCATAACGGCTGTGATCGTGGATCACACGGCCGAACAGGTTGATGCTTCCGTTGCCGCAGTTGATCATGGACTCGGGACGCAGCCTGGTGGTCTCCAGCGCTGATGAAAGAGTGATCACTTTGTAGACGGACCCCGGTTCAAAGGGCGCGGAGACGGCCAGGTTCTCGCGAGCGGCTACGTTTCCAGCTTTCGGCGGCTCATTGGGATCGAAGGTCGGCACGTTCGCCATCGCAAGAATGTCGCCGGTGCGCGGATCCATCGCCACCAGGCTCCCGGACTTGGCATGATGCAGCGCCACCATCTTCGCCAGCTCCTGCTCGGCGACGAATTGAATCCGCGAATCGATGGTCAGGCGAACATCCTGGCCAGGCTCCGCTTCGCTCTGCATCTTGGACGCAAATCCGCGCCTCTGCACATCTTCAGTGACCAGCACTTCTCCAGCGTGTCCAGTCAGCCGGTCGTTGAGGCTCTGCTCCACGCCGCCGTTGCCGTCTTCTTGAAAATCGACGCTGCCGAGCACGTGCGCGGCTAGTGACCGGTTGGGATAAAACCGCTCGCTCTCGGTGCGGAACTCGATCCACTCCAAATCCAGGTCGCGCAGCCGCTTGGCCTCCTCACGGGTGATCTTGCGCTTCACCCAAAGAAAACCCCGGCGATCGTCGACGGCCTCTCTCATTTTCAGCAGCAAGTCCTGAGCGTTCACCTTCAGAACTTTGGAAAGAACGTCGGCGGCCACCGATAGATCGGGCACGCGCAAGGGATCCACCACCACCGATTCGGCGGGCAAGCTCATCGCCAGGCGCTGGCCATAGCGATCCAGAATCGCTCCGCGCGGGGCTTTGATCTCTTCCACTTTCTGCTGTTGGCCGCGGGCCATCTCGGCGAACTTCGAATGCTGGACCACTTGCAATTGGACCAGGCGGGCCAGGATCAGCGCGGCCCATACCAAGGCCACCCAGACCAGGACACGTATCCGTTTTGTCGCCAGTGGATGCATACGTTCGTTCGCCCCGGAATCAGTTATTTCTTGGCCAGAATTGCATCGGACTTGGCGCCGTCCAGATAGACCACCGCTTCCGGCGCCGGGTCCACGAAGCGCTGTATGCGAGCCAGCTCTTCCAGGCGAGCTGGACTCAACAGCTTGGTCTCCTGCAGCTCGAGCGCGGCGCGATCCAGTTCCAAACGCTGCCGCTCCTGGCGCAAGGCCTCCATCTTGTAGCCCGCCATCAGACGATTCAGCGACGGCAGAAGCAGCGCGATCACCACCACCGCGAAGGCGAACGACGAACCGATCAGCCGCCAGCAGATTTTGCGCGCCGCCGGGTCCGCTTCGCGCAGCACCCGCGAATTGTCGATGTGTTTGATGTACAGGTACACATCTTCGTTCGGAAACGCGGGGACCTCGAAGGGGTCCTCGTGGGCGAGAACGCGTGACCGCGCGCCGCCAGGGTCGTGGGGCGTAGTAAACCGGTCCAGCATAGTAGCGAGAGTTGCCATTATTTATTTGCTCTCAATCACTTCATCTCCAACGCCCGGAGCTTGGCGCTCCGCGAAGGAGGGTTGTTGTGTATTTCCTCTGATGACGGCCTGAGCACGTGCTTGGTGAGTATTTCCGCTCGCCCCGCGCGCGCCAGTGCCTGAAAGCTTTGTTTCACTTTTCGATCCTCCAGCGACATGAACGACAGCACCACGATGCGTCCGCCGCTCTTCACCAAATCCGGCGCCTCGGCGAGCAATCGATCCAACTCCCCCTGCTCGTCGTTCACCGCCATGCGCAACGCCTGGAATGTCTGCGTGGCCGGATGTATTTTGCTCGTCCGGGGCACGGCCACTTCGATCACACGCGACAGTCGCTGTGTCGAGTGGATCGGCCGCGCCCGAACGATTGCTCTGCTGATTCTCCGCGACCTCCTTTCCTCGCCCAACCGATAAATTAAGTCGGCGAGTTCCTTTTCTGCTGTAAAATTCACAATCTCGTCCGCGGTCAGCTCCTGGCTGCGATTCTGCCGCATGTCCAAAGGTCCGTCGGCCATCAATGAGAAGCCGCGCTCGGGCTCCGTCAATTGGTAGCGGCTGACACCCAGGTCGGCCAGCAATCCGTCGACACGCTCTATGCCCAACCCGGCCAGCGAGGAGCGCAATTCCGAAAACGCTCCGTGGTGAAAGCGGATTCGATCCGCCCACTCGGAAGTGTTCAGTTTCGCCAGCTCCAACGATTCGGCGTCTCGATCGTTCGCGATCACGAACCCAGTGTCCAATCTCTGCGCGATCGCTCCCGAATGTCCGCCCAATCCCGCTGTCACGTCCCAGTAAATGCCGTCCGGCCGAACGCCCAAATACTCCAGACATTCGTGGAGCATAACCGGCACGTGTTGCATACATGGCCGCTATTTGAAGCCTTTCAGTTTGGCCGCCTTCAGCTTCTCGGCCAGGCTGCCCTTGGCCTTCCGTTTGCGTTCTTCGTACTCCGTCTTCGAATAGATGTTCACTGCGCCCTGCGAACAATCCAGGCGGACTTCCTGATTTTCGAGCGCTAGCGCCCGCCGCAAATCGGTGGGCAGCGTCATGCGCCCTTGCGGGTCCACCTTGGCCTCCGCGCCATAGTCGTTCGCCACGAAAGCCAGCGCCTCCGCCGCATCGGGGTCTTCGGTCGCCAGCGCCTCCAAAATCTTTTCGTTTCCCTTCCAGACCGAAATCGGGTAGATTCGAGCTATGCGGTCGTCGACGCTGGTCACGAAGTATTTCTCATCCCCAATCGCCGAAAAGTATTGCTGCAATTCCACGGGAAGTTTGAGCCTGCCTTTATCGTCCACATGGGCCGAAAAGAAGCCACGAGGAGGCTCCACGGGCGTTGTCTGAGGCTGCTCTTCCACTTTTGTCCTATTTTGGCCACTTTCGGCCTTGAATGGATTTTGCCACGAGTCTTAAAAGGTTTGCAAGCACTATTTCTGTTTACTCTCTGCTCAGGAAGGGTTTGGCGATGCCACCACTAACGGTTGGGGACCTCATTCAGTGAGCCCCTCCCTGTACGATCTCGATCCAGGACAGGCGTTCCCGGAGGTAGTCCGTATGGTAGTCGAGATCCCCAAAGGGTCGAGCAACAAGTACGAATACGACGCCGGTCTAGGCGCCTTCCGCTTGGATCGGGTTCTGTATTCTCCCGTACATTATCCTGGCGATTACGGTTTCATCCCCGGCACTCTTGCCTCCGACGGCGATCCCATGGACGTTCTGGCGCTAGTGGAAGAGCCCTCGTTCTCGGGCTGCGTGGTGGAGGTTCGGCCGGTTGGGGTGCTCAACATGGTGGACCAGGAGCAGAAGGACCAGAAGATCATCGCGGTGCTGAATCGCGATCCGCGCTACGAGCAGGTGCACAGCCTGAACCAGATCTATCCGCACCTGCGGCGCGAGATCGAGCACTTTTTCAACATCTACAAGGAGCTAGAGGGACGCGAGACCAGCACACTGGGTTGGGGCGATCCGGCGGAAGCTCGTAAAGTGATCGGCGAGAGCCGGGCAGCGTATAAAGCTCGCAAATCTAGTGTGAAGCCGAAGCGTCCGCGCGCGGCTCGCTGAGCCTGATAATAGCCGCCGCGGACATAAACCTTACCGCCGCGTTGGAATTCGACAGGTTCTCTTCCAGCTTCGGAATCGCCTCCGGCCTGGCGCATCTTCCCAAGGCCTTGGCCGCCGCGGCTTTCTCCGCCCAGGTCTTGTCGTCGGTGGAGGCGGCTTCCAGCAACTTGAACGTCTGGGTATCGCACTCCTCGGCCAGCAGGTTCAGCGCCTGCATTCGAACGGCAACGGCCCCACTCTTGAAGACTTGCTCGGCAGCCAGCACACCAATGTTAAACGGCCCTAGCAGCGCACCCGATGCCGACCTGGCGCCTATGACCGCCATTTTCTTCGGATCGTAACGCAAGCGGTCTGCGCGGCGCAGCGCACCCTTGACGCCGCCGTCAGTGGCAGTCTGCTGGCCCGCGACGACGTCTTCAATGAAACCGCGGCCAGTTTTGTCGCCCATGTCCCACAGGGCTTTCGCCGCCGCAAAACCAACCTCGCCCCCTGGATCGTCGAGCGCCGCCTTTAGCGCGGGAAACGATTGGCGGGATTTCATTTCGCCCAGTTCCGCGGCGGCCGTCGCGCGAATCAGCGGGTCGGTATCCTTCTGGAGCGCCCACTCCACTTGCCGGATCGCCTCCGGATCAAGCCCGACGGATCCGGTGGCGGTGACAGCCTGGCGCCGGTTGAGAGGATTGGTATCCACCAACCCCGCCTTGAGCACCTCCCAAGCCGATTTTTCCGGTTGGGCCAGCAGGTCCGGTTGGGCCAGCAGGTAAGCTGCAGGCAGAAGGAAAGCAATTGTGACCTTGCGTAGCGGCACAACTTTACAACCCTTACTTTACGACAATGTTGACCAGTTTATCCGGCACCACAATCACTTTTACGATTTGGCGGCCGTCCAACAGCGGCTGGACCTTGGTGTCGGCGAGCGCCAGCTTTTCCAGCGAATCGCTGGGGGTTCCGAACGCGACGTTGATGCGTCCGCGCAGTTTACCGTTCACTTGGATCACCACTTCGGCCTCTTCCTCGCGCGCCAGCTCCGGATCGAATTCAGGCCAGGCGTGGTGGAATACCGGAGCCGGCCGGCCCTGCTCTTCCCAAAGCTCTTCGGCTAAATAAGGCGCGAAAGGTTCCAGCATCAGAGTCAACTTCTCGATCACCTCGGCGATCACCGGCGCGGATAAATCTTTCTCCAATTCGGTGAGCACATTCATCAGGCCCATGAGCGCGGCAATGGACGTATTGAAGTGCCAGCGGCCCTCGAAATCGTCCGTGATCAGTTTCAGCGTCTGATGCAGCTTGCGCAGCGCCTTGCGATCCGAAGTGGTTGGCTCGGCCCCGCCTTGCCCTATATTGCGTGTCACAAAACGATATGCGCGACTCAAGAAGCCGTAGGCGCCGTTGGCGCCCGCATCCGTCCAATCCATTTCCTTTTCGGGAGCTGTGGCGAACAGTTCGAACACACGGCCCGTATCGGCGCCGAATCGCGCCACCATGTCATCCACGCTGACCACGTTGCCACGCGACTTGGACATTTTCGCGCCGTCCTTGATCACCATGCCCTGGTTGAACATGTGCTGCACGGGCTCGTTGTTCGCGATGATGCCGAGGTCGCGCATCATTTTTGTCCAGAAGCGCGAGTAAATCAAATGCAGGATGGCGTGTTCGATGCCGCCGATGTACTGATCGATCGGAAACCAATACGCGATCTTCTTGGAATCGAACGGCGCCGTCGAATTATGCGGATCGCAGTAGCGATAAAAATACCAGGACGAATCGATAAACGTGTCCATGGTGTCCGTCTCGCGTCGCGCGGGTTCGCCGCACTTCGGACACTTCACGTTAACGAACTCGGGCACGTTCTCGAGCGGCGAGCGGCCCTTGCCGCCGATGGGAACTTTGAGCGGGAGAACTACCGGCAGATCGCTCTCTGGCACCGGAAGCATTCCGCACTTCGGGCAATAGATCACCGGGATCGGCGTGCCCCAATAACGCTGGCGCGAGATGCCCCAGTCCTTGATGCGAAACGTAACCGCGCCTTTTCCGAACCCCTCCGCTGCGGCTTTGGCCGTCATGACGCGGCGCGCTTCTTCGCTCAAGAGTCCCGAAAACTCCCCGGAATCCCTGAGCCGTCCGTCTTCGGTGAATGCCCCTGCCACGGCCAGGACAGGCTGAATCGGATCGATAACCGGACGCCACTCGATTGCATATTTGTTGCAAAACTCGAAGTCGCGCTGATCGTGCGCGGGGACGGCCATGATGGCTCCGGTGCCGTAGCCCATGAGCACGAAGTTCCCGATCCAAATGGGGATCCGTTCGCCGCTGAAGGGGTTGATGGCGTAGCTTCCAGTCGGCAATCCCTCTTTCTCGACGTCGCCCGGACCTTTGGAGGCCCGCGCATCGATCATCTGCTTTACTTGCGTTTTCAAATCGGCGCTTGCCAGCTCGGCAACCAACGGATGCTCGGGCGCAAGAATCACGCACGCCGCGCCGTAGATGGTGTCGACGCGAGTTGTGAACACGCGGATCTTTTCACTGGATCCGTCGAGCCCGAAATCAATCTCCGCGCCTTCCGATCGCCCGATCCAGTTGCTCTGCATCAGGAGCACGCGCTCCGGCCAGCCTTCTTCCAACTCGCTGATGGACGCGAGCAACTCGTCGGCGTAGTGGGTGATGCGCAAAAACCATTGTTCGATGGCGCGCTGTTCCACCGGCGTCGATTCATGCCGCCAGCAACAGCCATCCACCACCTGCTCGTTCGCGAGCACCGTTCCACACTCGTTACACCAATTCACCAGCGCGTTCTTGCGATAGGCCAAGCCGCGCTCCAGCATCTTCTGGAAAAACCACTGGTTCCAGCGGTAATATTCGGGATCGCAGGTGGTCACTTCGCGCGACCAGTCGTAGCTAAAGCCCATGCGCCGGTGCTGCCGCTTCATGTTCTCGATGTTGTGCATGGTCCATTCGTACGGATCGCGCTTATTAGCGATGGCCGCATTCTCGGCCGGCAGACCGAAAGCATCCCAACCCATGGGATGCAGCACGTTGAAGCCGCGCATGCGTTTGTAGCGCGCCAATGCGTCGCCGATGGTGTAGTTGCGGATGTGCCCAATGTGCAGCGTTCCGCTCGGATAAGGCAGCATCTCGAGCACGTAGAACTTGGGCTTGCTCGAATTCTCTTCGGCCTCAAAGAGCGATGCGTTGGCCCAGCGCTCGCTCCACTTCAATTCGATCTGATTATGGTCGTACTGCTTTTCCGGCATAGCTTTTCACTGAAGGCTTGTTGGCGGGTGGTTGAGGATGCGGCAAAACCCGTCTCTTTCAATATAACCGCGTCCGATGTTCTCGCGCTCAGAATAGGGGAACTTCGATCTCGAAACCTTCAATCATCGCGAAGTGCCTGCGGTTGCGAGTTACGAGAACGAGATGACGGGCCATTGCAGTAGACGCGATCAATGAATCGAAGGTGCGGAGACCATCCGATTTGGTAAGCGAGCCACCGTTGCGTTTAATCGCGCGGCTTATCTCTAAGCCGGTTTACGTACTCATCTTTTCGGCGGGAACACGTACTTCGACGATCGTCCCCTCCTTAATTTGGACATTTTCCAGAGGCCTGAAAACGCCATTTTCATACTTGGCTGGAATAGTCATTAAGGATGGCACCGCAAAACCCTCTCCAACCACAAGTGTAGGTGGTGAGTGAAACACGGGCAAGGGCGTCGTGTCTCCCGTTCACGGCAGGTCCTAACCCGGGCGAGCGCGAAGGGCGCCTCAGCGTTTCTTTCGGTTGGACTTCACCTGGCTACCTGACCATGCGGCGAAAGCCTCTTCATCCAAAACTCCCGCGGCGAGATCCAGCACCGCCCGCGTTGCGTCTTCCTCAGGTGCCGTGAAACGACAGCCGTTGGTTTCTAGAAAGAGCACACCCACAACGAAACCGGTGCGCTTGTTGCCATCGATAAAGGGATGATTGCGCACGATACCGGCGACGTAGGCGGCCGCCATCGTGATTACGCTCGGAGACTCGCCGTAAGCGATCAGTTGACGCGGGCGCGCCAAAGCCGATTGCAGCAAGCCCTTGTCCCGCAGCCCGGGCGCACCGCCATGGAGCGTCAGCATTCGGGCGTGAATAGCCAGCGAGATATGCTCGTCGATCCAGGAGGGCTCTTTCACTTCGATAGAGCGCGCAGCGTGTTGCGATACCGGCTGGCGATGTCCTCCACCTTCGACATCTTTTTCGCAAACCCTGGATCGTACGGCGTTAGCTCGTAAGCTCCCGCCGATGTTTCAACCAGAAACAACCGTTCGCCTTCGCCGGCGCGTAAGCGTTGCAATGCTTCTTTGGGCAGCACCACACCCAGCGAATTACCGAACTTGCGAACCTTAAGTTCCAGCATGCCGTCCACCTCGTTATTACTATTGTAATAACATCGCACGTCCGCTAACATTCGGATCAGTCGGGTCTGGTAGCCGAGTCCCAATGGCCTGCGATGCAGTCTGGCTCGACAGTATTGGTTAGCCCAGGAGCCTCTCGTAATCGGCGTGATTTCCGATCCAGAACCAAAGCACTCCATCCGAGATCCCCACCCCTACAGCATGATAGTCCAGGCCCACGCGCGCCGACCAGAACCGTTCGATTTCTTGAAATGGAGCGATGGATGTCGGGGATCCAGTTTCATCAGTGCGAAGGCCTTGTCGGCTGAAGTCCTTGTTTGTTTCGGGAGGGAGCCATAGCAGGCCCAGAAATCCGGGGTCGCCCTGTGAATCACAAGTCGGTGGCTTTGCCTGCTTCTTGCTCGTGAAGAGCCCGCTCCGCTAAGTGGTCCAGCTTTCCTTGGCGGACGTCCGATTCAAACTGGCGGTCCCACGCATTCGCGTCGAACTCGGCGAACCACTGGCGGAATGCGTGCAATTCTTCGGCCGTAAGCTGTTTCACCTCATTCTCGACGCTTTCCAGCCGGCTCATGATGGCAGTTCCAGGATACCTCAGACGGTATTCGCCTTCCGGCACAGCTTTTTCAACATCTCCATATTCCTCAATTCGTCGCCTTCTTCGTCCACCGGAGTCTCAAGAATAAAGGCCTTGGAGCGGAGCTTCGGATGGTTGAGAATGCGGCGAAACCCGTCCTCTCCAATGTGGCCGCGCCCGATATGTTCGTGCCGGTCCAGGTGCGATCCTAGCGAGCCTTTGGAATCGTTGGCGTGAATCACTCTCACGTTCTCCAAGCCCAGCGTGCCATCTATCTCGGCCACCGTCTGCTTCAGCCCCGCCGCCGAGCTGACATCGTAGCCCGACGCCAGGCAATGGCACGTATCGATGCAGAATCCGATTTTCAGATCGGTCACCTCCGCCGCGAATTGCCGCATCACGCCCAGCTCTTCGAAGCGGCTGCCCAGCGCAGCGCCCGCTCCGGCAGTATTTTCGAGTAGCACCGTAAGATTCCTCGTGTCCAGACCTTGCGCTGCTTCGGCCAGCGACCGAACCACCGCACACGTGCCTTGTTCCACCGAATGCCCCTTGCAATTGCCGGGATGCGCCACCAGATACTCGGCCCCGATGGCCAGCGCGCGCTCCATCTCGCCGCGAAACGCCGCGGTCGACTGCAAGCGCAAAGGCTCGCTGCAAGAAGCGAGGTTGATCAAATGGTTGTCGTGAATCGCCAGCGGCGTAAGATCGTAACGCTCCCGGGCGCGTTTCAGCAGTTTGACGGCGCTCGGCGCGGGTGGTGATGCCCGCCACATGCGCGGGCTAGCCGAGAAAATCTGGAACGTGTTGGCACCCAGCTCTCCGGCTGTGATTGCGGCGTTTTCAAGCGATTTCGCGATGGAGGTATGGATCCCGAGGCGCAAGGAAATCCGATAGTAGCAGGCCAGCCGGAACCGGTTAGAGTACAATTCCACCATGTTCGTTCCCCTGACACCCATACGGTGTCTCCACCGCGCCGTGGATCTGTTCGCCGCCAAAATCGGGATTGTTTGCGGCGAACAGCAATTCACTTATCGCGAATTCGGCGAGCGGTGCGAGAGGCTAGGGTCGGCGCTTCAAAAACACAGCATTGAGCGCGGCGATCGCGTGGCCTATCTCAGCTTCAACACGCACCAGCTGCTCGAAGGGTATTACGGAGTGGTGCTGGCGGGCGCCATCGTTATGCCGCTTAACGTGCGGCTATCGCCACTGGAGTTAAAAAACATCTTGAACCATTCCGGCGCGCGCATGCTGCTGTTTGAAAAGGATTTTGCGCCATTAGTGGAGCAGCTCAAGCCGGCGTGCCCGGGCATTCAGCGTTATATCGGGATCGATGGAAAGGACCCCAAGGCGGATCTCAGTTATGAAGAATTGCTCGATCAAGGACAGCCCAATCGCGCCGACATCTTCAGCTTCGATGAAAGCTCCATCGCCGAGTTGTTCTACACCAGCGGCAGCACCGGCACTCCCAAGGGCGTCGCGCTGTCGCATCGCACACTTTACCTGCACGCCTTGGCGGTGGCTAATTTATATCGCGAGCCCGAAACCGTGGTGGATTTTCACACCATTCCGCTCTTCCACGCCAACGGCTGGGGACGCCCGCAGGCTTCCACTATGCTCGGCACCAAGCAAATTATGATCCGGCGCTTTGACCCTGTCACGGTCTTCCGGCTCATCGAAGCGCATCGCGCCACCGACATGGCGCTGGTTCCCACCATGGCCAACGCGCTCCTCAACTCCACCGATCTCGCGAAGTTCGATTTTTCCAGTATGCGTCACATCACTCTGGGCGGCGCCGCGTCTTCGCCCGAGCTGATCGAGCGCATGGAGAACGCGTTCCACTGCGAGGTGTACGCAGGCTACGGCCTGACGGAGACGGCTCCGCTGCTGACCGTCGCATCTTCCAAGCCTGGGCTTAGCTATGCTTCCGATGCCGAGCGGCATCGCCGCCAATCCATGGCTGGTTGGCCGGTGATGGGGATGCAGGTGCGTGTGGTGGATCCGGAAATGAACGATGTCCCGCGCGACATGCAGACCATCGGCGAAATCGTCACCTGCGGCGATCACGTCATGGAAGGTTACTTCCGCGAACCGGAGGCCACGGCGGCCGTCATGAGCGGGCCCTGGTTTCATACCGGCGACATGGCCGTGTGGGACGAAGAGACCTTCATCCAGATTGTCGACCGCAAGAAAGAGATCATCATCAGTGGCGGCGAGAACATTTCGTCCATCGAGGTCGAAAGGGCCATTTTCGCTCACCCTGAAGTGTTCGAATGCGCCGTGGTAGCCGCGCCGGACGAAAGGTGGGGCGAAATACCCGCTGCCATCGTGGTGCGGAAGCCCGGCTCAACGCTCACGTCGGACCAGTTGATCGAATTCCTGCAGGCTCGCTTGGGCAAATTCAAGCTTCCGCGAATCATCGCGTTCAGCGAGGAACCGCTGCCCAAAACCGGCACCGGCAAGATCCGCAAGCTGGTTCTGAGAGAGCAATTCTGGCAGGGTAAGGATAAAAGAGTACAAGGCTAGCTGACGGTTCCCCACTGTACCCGTCCGCCGTGGTATTCCGTCTATAGGAGAATTCCGGGAACAGGAGGACGCATGAAGCCCGCTTTTCTGCTCGCCATCGCCACGTTCGCCGCCACATTTGCTTTAAATGCTCAATTCGGCCAGATACCCGGTACCTATCCGCCTGGTCAAGCGCCCGGTCAAGGCCCTGGCCAATATCCGGGCCGCAATCCAGCGGGGGGCTCTCCCGGCGGCGGGCGCTCCCGAAAGACCACTCGCGAGGATGGACCCGCCGGTCATACGGAAGTGGTGAGCGGCGTGGTGCGAAAAGTGGATGCCGATTCGTTCGAGCTGGAAGCCGAAGACACCCGGTTCCTGATCATTCAGTTCTCATCCAGTGTCCCGAAACCGGCCAGCTTCCGCGAGGGTGACGGGCTGGACGTAACGGCCAACGCGGATGCAGATGGCACCTTTCATTTGGTCAGTATGAGACCGAACAAAGAGATCGCGGCGACCATCAATGAAAATGACAACATCGGTCCCGAGCCCGGAGGCCAGGAGGCCAGGACCGGACCGCCTCCCACTATTCTTGTCCGGCCAGACGCCGCGCCGGATGCCGGCGATTCCGGGCCGCCTAAGCTGGTACGGGGTAAGCCCGCGGCGCGTACGTCCGCCCCAATTCCCGACGACTCCGATGCCCCCAGCCGTTCGTCTCGATCGAAGCCGGCGGTCCCGGCTGGCAATCCCCACATGGACTTGATCGAGCAGGCGCGCGAAGCCGCGGCGTCGTTCCTCGAAGGGCTGCCGAATTACGTTTGCCAGGAACAGACCACGCGTTATGTCAGCGAAACGCGCCAGCCGAGCTGGAACGTGGTGGACGTGGTCTCGGCCGAAGTTGTTTACGACGATCACCAGGAAAGCTATCGCAACCTGCAGATCAACGGAAAGCCCACCAAGAAATCCCCGGAGGACTCAGGAGCCTGGTCCACCGGTGAATTCGGCACCATCCTGGGGAATCTGTTCGCCCCGCAGTCCGCCACCGAGTTTAAGTACGTGCAAGACGAAACCCTCTCGCACCGCTCCACCTCCCTATTCGACTTCAAGGTGGCGCGGGTACGTGCCAGTTGGAAGATATGGGTGCCGGGACAGTACATCATGCCATCCTACAAGGGATCGGTCTGGATCGATAAGCAGACCGGTCAAGTGCTTCGCATCGAGATGCAGGCTAAGGAAGTTCCGGAGGCTTTCCCGGAGATCAGCGTGGAAACCGCCGTGGACTACGACACCATCAGTTTGGGAAGCGCCGATAAGTTCTTATTGCCGGTACATGCGGAAGCCTTGAGTTGCTGGCGCAATTCCAACGAATGCCAGCGCAATGTCATCGAATTCCGCAACTATCATAAGTTCGAGGGCGAGTCCGTCATCAAGTTTGAGCAGCAGGAGCAGAAGTAATCCCGAACGCGGGTAAGTACTTCTTGGGAAGTTTCACTGGCCGCATGTCCGGACCAAGGAACATGTGCTTGGTGGCGCCTGACGCCAGTGCGCGGCCGCTCCCCGCCTCACGAATCTCGTACTCAAACAGCACCATGCGCAGGTTGGCCTTCGCCACCCAAGTCTTCACCGCGATCTCTTCGTCATAGCGTGCCGGATGCAGATAGCGGCAATGCGCCTCCACCACGGCCAGCAAAACGCCGTCACCCGCTTCCATGTCGCGATAACGGATGCCGGCCGCGCGACAATATTCGGCGCGCCCCAGTTCCATCCAGATCAGGTAATTGGCGTAGTACACCACGCCCATCTGATCCGTTTCGGCGTAGCGCACCCGGAAACGCGTCTCATGCGAACGAAGGGTGTCAGGCATTCGCCTTGTTCTTACGAAGCTGCTTCATCTCTTTCGCCGTGAACAGCATGTCATCCGGCGATATTCTGCGTTCCCGGCAGTATGCCAGATACAGATAGCCGTAGCTGCGCGTGATGTAATCGCCCGCCGAAAAGCCCAGCAGCCGCGCGGTGCTGTCTATCCAGCGAGGGCTGCCTTCAATCTCCAGATAATTGCCGATCGGAGTTTCATCCACCAGCACCTTGCCGGTGGCCGGAGCCTTGGCATACTCGGTGCGGAACTTCTCGTAGCGAAAAATTGGATGATAACCGAGCTCATGGAAGATCTGCTCTACCTTGAAGGCATCCGGCAGCACCACTTCAATCTCATGGCGCTTCTTGTATCGGCCTTGCTCGGAGGGGCCTTTGTAAGTAAGCAGCGTGTGCGTGCCAACCCGGCGGAGACGGATGAGCTTGCCGTGGCTGCGCAGCACGCGGCTGGATGTGTCGAGCAGCACGTTGTATTCGTGCAGCCGGCTCCGGGACACGCGGAAGCCTTGATCGCGCAGGGCGCGCCGGATCTTACCTAAATTTCCAGGCAGACGCAGTTTGATTTCGATTTCGAAGTTCAATTAGGAGACCCAGCCTTCTATGAAAGCAGAAGCGGGGCCGCTCTCACAAGCCGCAACAATTGTTTTAGAGGGAAATGGGCGTCTGGAGGCTGGCTATACTGGAGGCATGGCGGGTCTGGTCAAACTGGCAGCCGCGCCAAAGCTCGACTTGGGAATCCTGAAAGCCAAGCAAGACAAGCTTTTCTCGATTCTCAAACCGATGCGGCGCGTGATTATCGCGTACTCGGGAGGCGCCGATTCGGCGTATCTGGCGTGGGCCGCGCATCGCATGCTCGGCGCGAATGCGGTGGCCGTCACGGCCGACTCCGCGTCCATCCCCGGATCCCACAAGAGCGACGCCGAGGCGTTCGCCCGCGAGTGCGGTTTCCGCCACGAATACATCGAAACGCGCGAATTCGATAATCCGGACTATACAAAAAACGATCCCAACCGCTGTTTCCACTGCAAGGACGAACTCTTCACGCGCCTGGAAATTGTGGCGCGCGAACGCGGCATCGAGCATATCGCTTACGGCGTGAATGTGGATGACCTGGGCGACTACCGTCCCGGCCAGCACGCCGCCAAGCTGCACCAGGCCAAAGCACCGCTGGTGGACGCCGGCTTGACCAAAGCGGAAATTCGCGAGCTGTCGCGTCTCACCGGCTTATCCACGTGGGATCGTCCCGCGTCGGCTTGCCTCAGCTCGCGCATCCCTTACGGAACACCTGTGACTATAGAAAACGTTAAAACCGTCGAACGCGGCGAAGAAGCCATCCGTCAGCTCGGCTTCCGCCAGTTCCGCGTGCGGTTCCACGGCAAACTGGTCCGCATAGAAATCGCGAAGGATGAACTCGCGATCGCACTCACGCCTGAAATGGCCCAAAGATTTGTTCAAATCTTCAAGCCGCTAGGCTTCCATTATGTGACCATCGATTTGGAAGGCTACCGGCAAGGCTCATTGAACGCAGTTTTAGCCGATCAGTAAGCGCAGCGCACGCACTCGTCTCCTGCGTGCGGTACAACTAATTTCGCGTCCCGATGCTTTCGGTGCGCCCGGCCAGCGGCTTCACGATGGGCCCGCCGCATACTCCAACACCGGTATTCAGCAGCGCGTTGAGCAGGTTGTAGAACACCGCATAGACCATCTGCTCGGTCACCGGCTGTTTGCCGGGCATGCGAAACGAAACCGGGAGCTCTTTTGAGATTTGCAGCCGCACCGAATCGGGCAGCGTGCGCCCCGCCCGGTCCTTTTGGTTCGCGAGCGACATGGGGGTTTGCAAGATCGCCCCGCTCTTTCCGTCCACATAAAACTGGCAGCGCGAAAACCAGCCCAGGTTACCGGGATCGGCGGCGTCGAACAACAGCAGCGGCGCCTGGCGATCTACGGCCGAAAGGTACACGTTCATGGATCGCTGGTTTTCCTCGATCCGATACTCGAAGCCCGCCTGCTTGGCGATATTCGCCACGAAATCGGGATCCAGTTCCAGCAGAAGGAACTTGTGCCCTCCGGCCAACAGCACCTGCATAAGGGTATTGTAGCCGGTATCCGCCCGGAAGCCCCGCTTTGCGGCTTCGCGATATAATGACGAAGGAGTCATCCACTTGTCCATCCGAAGCTTTTTGCGCCTGAGCGCCCATATTCAAATGCTGCCCGTGCTCGAAAGCGGCGAAGAGACGCTGGTGGGCGGGCAGGCCGTCATGGAAGGCGTCATGATGCGCGCGCCCCATAGCTACTGCGTCGCGGTGCGCAAGCCGAATGGCGAAATCGTCACCGAGCAAAGCCCACTGCCGCGCATCTCCGAAAAGTATCCGATCTTCAAGCTGCCCATTCTGCGAGGCCTGGGGACGCTGGGCCACGCGATGTCTCTGGGCGTCAAGGCCTTGCAATTTTCCGCCAACGTGGCGTTAAGTGAAGCAACCCAGGGCGAAGAAGCCGCGAAAGACGGGAAGAAACCGCCCGAGCTCACTGGCTGGATGATGGCCGCGCCGCTCGCGTTTTCGCTGCTGTTTTTCCTGTTCATGTACAAATTCGTGCCGCTCTTCCTGGCCACCGAGCTGGGCAAGGCCGTCCCGCCGCTACATGGCCGCTTCGCGGTGAACATGATGGACGGGCTGATCCGCCTGGTAATTTTCCTCGGGTTCCTGATCGTCATTTCGCGCATGAAAGATATTCGCCGGATGTTTCAATATCACGGCGCCGAGCATAAAGTGGTTTTTAATTTTGAATCGGGGCAGCCGGTGACGGTGGAGAACGCGCAGAAGTTCGTAACGTTCCATCCCCGCTGCGGCACCAGTTTTCTGCTATTGGTGATGGTGCTCACCATCCTGGTTTACCCGCTGCTGCCTTTCGACGGATTTGCCACTAAGCTGATCGCCCGAATCGCGTTGCTTCCGCTGATCGTTGGCGTCAGCTATGAACTCATTCGATATGCGGCCAGGCATCAGCAAGGTTTAATGGCTACACTCACCGCGCCCGGTCTCTGGCTGCAGCGCGTGACGACGCAGCAACCGTCCGACGAGCAAGCGAGTGTCGCCATTTGTGCGCTGGACGGCGCCATGCAGCTCGAAGAAGCACAAGGCGGCGAGTTGGTGATCGCTTAACGCGGCTGACCTTTTGGTCAATCGGCGCTGGAGCCTGTCATGCAATTTTCGCAAAGACTCGAAGATATGGAAGCGCGGTTTGACGCCGTGACCCGCCAAATGGCGGACCCGGCCGTCATTGCCGATGGAGAAACCTACCGCAAAATCGCTAAGACGCGCTCCGAGCTGGAAGAGACCGTCGCCAAATACGGCGAGTATAAGCAGGCCAAGCGCAATTACGACGAAGCGCGTTCCATGCTGGAAGATCCCGACCCGGAGCTGCGCCAGATGGCCGCGGACGAAATCGCGCGCATGGAGCCAGCGCTGGTGCGCATCGAAGAAGAATTAAAGGTGCTGCTGCTTCCCAAAGACCCGCTGGACGAAAAGAACATCGTGCTCGAAATCCGCGCGGGCACCGGCGGGGACGAAGCCACTCTCTTCGCAGCCGAAATGTTCCGCATGTACACGCGCTACGCCGAATCGCAGCGCTGGCGTGTGGAAGTGACCGATCTGAGCGAGTCGGCCGTGGGCGGCATCAAACTGGTGATCGCGCTCATCAGCGGCAACAAGGTCTACAGCCATCTGAAGTACGAAAGCGGCGTGCATCGCGTGCAGCGCGTGCCGGCCACCGAGCAACAGGGGCGCGTGCATACCTCCGCCATCACGATCGCCGTGCTGCCCGAAGCCGACGAAGTGGAAATTAAGCTCGAAGCCAAAGACGTGCGCATCGATACGTTTTGTTCCTCGGGACCCGGTGGCCAATCCGTCAACACCACCTATTCCGCCGTTCGTCTTACGCACCTGCCCACGGGATTGATCGTGTCCTGCCAGGATGAAAAATCGCAGATCAAGAATCGCGCCAAAGCCGAGCGTGTGCTGCGCTCGCGGCTGTATGAGATCGAACTCGAAAAGCAGCAGCAACAGATCGGCGCCGAGCGGCGCAGCATGGTGGGCTCGGGCGATCGCAGCGAAAAGATTCGTACCTACAACTTCCCGCAGAATCGCGTCACCGATCATCGCATCGGCTTGACGCTGCATCAGCTGGACCTGGTGATGGAGGGCCGCCTAGACCCGCTGATCTCCGCGCTCACCGAGTACTACCAGACCGAGAAGTTAAAAGAGCAAGGCGAAGCAGCCTAGCGCGGCAATGACCCTGCAAACGGCGATCCTCCAGGGAACCAAACTCCTGGAAGATGAGGCCATCGCCGCGCCGCGCCTTACCGCCGAAGTCCTCCTGATGCACGCCCTGCAAAAGGAGCGCAGCTATCTCTACGCGCACTCCGATGAAGAGCTGAGCGAGACCGCCTGGATTCATTACGGCCGCTATTTGCACGAGCGGATGAAGGGCAAGCCGACCCAATACATCACGGGACGCCAGGAATTCTACGGCCGCGATTTTCGCGTGACCCCGGACGTTCTGATCCCTCGCCCGGAGACTGAGCACCTGGTAGAGGCCGCCATCGCCCGTATTCATTCGCACGATCTTGTCGCCGATGTTGGAACAGGCTCCGGCGCTATCGCAATCACACTGGCGCTCGAAACCCACGCGCACGTTTTCGCGACGGATATCTCCACGACGGCACTGTGCGTCGCTCATTCCAACGCGCAGCAACTCTCTGCGCCAGTCGGCTTCCTCGCGTGTGATCTTCTTCGAGCCTTCCGCGATCGCAGCATAAACGTTGTGGTCTCAAACCCGCCATACGTCCCGCGGACCGATCATCCGAACCTCCAGCGCGAAGTCCGCGACCACGAGCCGCACGTGGCCTTGTTCGGCGGACCCACTGGCCTGGAGATTTACCGGCGTCTGATCGCGGACGCGGCCCGAGTCCTGCGTCCCCACGGCTGGTTGCTGCTCGAACTGGGCTACAATTCCCTAGACCCGGTGCGCGCGATGCTGGAATCGCAACTGAGCCGCGACCAAAGGGAGCGGTCGGCCTGGACCGATATCGACGTGATCGCCGACCTGGCGGGTTTCCCGCGCGTCCTCGCGGCGCGCCTACCCGAGCAGTAAAATTGGCTTATGACCATTTCCCGTTACGTCCGCTGGCAAGACGGTAACATGTGGCTCGGCTATTTCGAACAATTCCCCGACTACCTCACGCAGGGCGAATCATTGAGCGACCTGGAGGAGAATCTTCGTGACTTGCACCGGGACCTTGTAAGCGGCGAGATTCCAGGCATCCGCAGTGTTGCCGAGCTTTCAGTGGAATGAAGCGGATCGACCTGATCCGCAGACTCGAGGCCGCGGGATGTTTGTTGATCCGGCACGGTGGCAGGCACGACTGGTACCAGAATCCGAAGACAGGCTCCTCTCAACCCGTTCCGCGCCATCGTGAGATCAAAGAATTTCTTGCCAAGCATATACTCCGGAAGCTGGATGTCGGCGAAAAGTGAAGCAGCATGGGAGAACGGCAAGCTTCCGCCGCCCTCCTATTCACCACTCCGCAGTTACCGGATTCGGTCGCGTCGCCCTTTTGGGTGGGCCAACAGGCCTTGAGATTTACGGGCGCCTCATCGCCGACGCCGCCCGCGTCTTGCGCCGGCGCGGCTGGTTGCTGCTTGAACTCGGTTACAAATTCGTTAGACCCGGTGCGAGCAAAGCCGGCACACGAGTGGAGTGAAATGACCGTCATCCCCGATCTGGTCGGCTTCCCTCGCGTCCTCGCCGGCCGATTGGGCCCCAGAGCGTCCCCATGAATACCGACTTGCGCGCCTCTGTTACTTCACTCCGCTTCCTTGGAGATTTTCTAGCTCGTAGTCGCCCTCTAGTTTCCATCCGGCGTCAGAGAGCCTCTGGAGAACGCCATGCAGATCGGCATTGCCGAGGATGGACGCGTTGAGATCGGCAATGTTCTTCAGGAAGACGACCTTGCCGTTCTTGATAGTGATGGTTCCGTGTATTCTATCTCCCATATTCAAAAGTCTACTTCCACTATTTTGAACGTGATTGTGACGTTTTGCTTCTGATCGTCTACAAGTAGGCGAAGGAACAACTTAACTTCCTTTCCAACCAGAAGGTCAAGCGGCGGTTTGTTTGAAGAGCCGTTCTGGACTGCCTCGGGGAACAGCGCGTCTTGGTATAACGATCCGTCGCTCTTCTGTCTTATGCGGTCGACAGGAAACACAGTCTCTTGGAGCATAGTCCCTGGCGGAATGACCGTGCCGGGCTGGGGGCGATCCTTCTCAGATAAACGCACATTGCTTCTAATGAGACGACTTGCGTTCCCGCCCTCGTCGACGTACGACGATTGGTCCCACAAGACCTCCATTACATCGCCAAGACTATGAAATTCTAATACCATCCCTTCGGTACTGAAGGTCGGCTGAATAGTAAACTTCTCGTTGATAATTGGAGAAGCTTCGACGCTGTACTTGACGCGATAAAGGGCGTATAACCCGGTAACCCACCTTCGCTATGCGCTGGCCTTTCGGAACCGGTCGATCTGGATGGAACGCGTTCATCGGGTAGGATAACCGAATCGTTTCTCCAGGGCGGATTGTCCCAGATCCATAAAAGTCGCATCTTGATCCGGTATTAAATTGATCGCACAATTTGAGGTCCTGCCCTACGTCGTTGTACCCGATAAGCTCAAAGTGGAGGTTCTCGAATTCAAAGGTTGTGTCGTTGCGAATAGAACCTTCCAGGACGCTCCCGACCGTAATATTGCCAACCTTATTCAAACGCACGCCGTCTATTAACAACGTGATCTGCCCCTTATCCACTTGCATTGCAACCTGCGTTTGAGCGAACCCGTACTCCACTATGAAAAGCAGCGCAACGAAGACCCTCATAAGTTCCATTTCACTATGAAGCTGGCCCGAAAGCATCCGGGCGTTACGTCGCCTTCCTGCTTTTGGGCGCTGTCTCGATGTTATCATTCGGCTGGCTGCTGCTCGAGCTCGGCTACGGTTCGTTGGACCGAGTGCTCGCGATTCTTGAACACGCAGCGAAAGTCTTGTGAGAAGCAGTCCATGACGCCTTCAGAGCGGAAGTTCCTGTTCGTCCTGGTCCGAGAGGTGCTTCGTCGCGCCGACGGAAGCGACGAGATTGAGCCGAAGCGCCACGGTGACAGGCGCATCGCGATGTTCCAGTCGCGCGGATATTTAAGGGGCCGCGTCCTGACTCGCACAGCATTCCTTGAATTCCTTGACACCTTTGAGCGGGCTCCGTGCCCCGCACACATTCAGGACGTCGTGGACTCGTTCGGCCTGGACGGCCTTCATTGGAGAAGACCCAAAGGGGTAATCTTGGAGCGGATCGAGTGGGCGGGAGGTGGCGGAATTGCGTACCGGAACTTCAAAACACTTTTTATCAAAGAGGGCGCGAGCGAGCCGAGCTAGGACACGTCTTGTATGGCTGCATAAAACACAATACAAACCTGAGAGCCATGTTCGCACGGCTGGAGGATGAGGCAATTAGAAACCATCTTGAGATCAGCGACGGCAGCACGACACGCGTGCGCCAGCCCCTAACGAACAAAGCGACGATCCTTCCACGCGGACGATACCTATTCATCAATGACAAGTACCACGGGCTAGACCACTCGGGCGACGGAGCCGACGGCGAGTCTGACGAACTGTGGGCGTCTCTCTTTGAGGAATATCACGGGGACCGAGAATTACCAGCGGGATTGGGCACCGCAATGAGCAATATCGTCAACACGTTGAATTCCATGCCGAAACCGCTGAATCCGTGCGACCCGGATCAGGCCGTTTGATCCGTCGGCGAAGCAGGCGGCCATAGCTAGCTCATCGGCGGATGATGCCCTGGCAGAAATTTGCACAGCGGTACGGGCGATAGCGGCAGGGGGCACCATACAATTGAAGTTCAGGGCCGCTTACCATGAAGACCTACTTCCACGTCGACATGGACGCCTTCTTCGTCTCCGTCGAAGAGCTCTTCGACCCGTCGCTCAAAGGCAAGCCCGTGGTGGTCGGCGGACAGGCCAATCAGCGCGGCGTGGTCTCGGCCGCATCTTATGCCGCGCGCAAGTTCGGGGTTCACTCCGCCATGCCGCTTCGCACGGCTTATCGCCTCTGCCCGCAAGCCATCTTTGTCGACGGACATCCCACGCGCTATCGCGAGTATTCGCGCAAAGTTTACGAAGTGCTGAAGAGTTTCTCGCCGCAGGTGGACATGGCGTCAGTCGACGAAGCCTACATGGATCTCACCGGCACCGAGCGCCTGCACGGGCCGCCGCTTTCGGCAGCGCATCGCCTGCATGACGCCGTCAAGCGCGACACCGATCTCAATTGTTCTATCGGCATCTCGGCTTCGCGCATGGTGGCCAAAGTGGCGTCCGACCAAGCCAAGCCCAACGGCGTCCTCTGGGTGCTGCCGGGCGAAGAGGCGCGCTTTCTGGCGCCGCTCGATGTCCGAAAGATCCCCGGCGTCGGCAAGGTCACGGAAAAAAATCTGCAAGCCTGGGGCGTTCGCAAGGTGGGCGACCTGGCCGCTCTCGAAGAAGAATTCTTGCGCCAGCATCTCGGCCAGTGGGGGCTGGCGCTGGCCGGAAAATCACGCGGCATGGACGCGGGCGGCTGGTTCGATCACGAAGTGGGCGACGACACCACGCCCAAATCCATCAGCCACGAGCACACTTTCAACGAGGACACTGCAGATTCGGATGCTCTCGAATCGATGCTCGCACGTCTATCGGAAATGGTGGCGCGTCGCCTGCGCGAACACGATCTGCACGCGCGCACCATCCAACTCAAACTGCGCTATTCCGATTTCACCACCATCACCCGCGCGCATTCCTTCGATCACGCGACGCAGCTTGACACGGAAATCTTCCAGCAGGTGCGCGCTCTGTTTCGCGCCAATCGCAAGCCAAATGCGACCATTCGGCTTTTGGGCGTCCATGCCTCCGGCCTCAAGCCCGCCGGCGGACAAATCAACATGCTCGACGAAGCCAATACCAATCGCTGGCGCAACGCGATGACAGCCGTGGACAAGCTGCGCGACAAGTTCGGTGAGGACAGCGTTTCGCTCGCCATGGGAATGAAAGGCCGCTTCCGCGAGCGCGTGCACGAGAATCCCGCGGGTCTCCCGGGTAAGACGCCCGGCAAGCCTCCTCGCGATGACAAGTCCACGGAGCGCTAAACTACATACAGGCACACCTGGAATGAAACAACTCATTGAAGACATCGCGAGGGCCCTGGTTGATTTGCCCGATGAAGTGAACGTCAGCGAAGTGCAGGGCGAACAGGTCACCGTCCTGGAGCTCAAGGTCGCGGCCAGCGATCTGGGCAAGGTGATCGGCAAGCAAGGCCGCACCGCGCGATCCATCCGCACGCTCCTGGGCGCCGCGGGCATGAAGCTGAACCGGCGGTTCACGCTGGAAATTCTCGAATAGGCAAGAGACTAGTTCTGAAGCTCGTCACCATCGCTCGTCTCCTGCGCGCGCGCGGCAACAAGGGAGAGCTGGCTGCCTTCCCGCTGACCAGCCAGCCCGACCGCCTGAAGAGCGTTTTCGTCGGCGATAAGCCCATGGAAGTGGAGCGCACCTGGATGCATGGCGATCACCTGATCTTCAAGTTCCAGGGCGTCGACACCATTTCAGATGCCGAAAAGCTGGCTGGCGCCGAAGTCTCCATCCCCTTCGAAGAACGCGCTACGCTGGCCGGCGACGAGATCTATCAATCCGACCTGATCGGTTGCGAAGTTCTGGACACCACCGGCCGCTCGCTGGGCGTAGTCACCGAGTTCGAGGAAACCGGCGGCACACCGCTACTCCATCTGGGCGACCTCCTCATCCCCTTCGCAAAGTCCATCTGCACCGAGATCGATCCCGCAAACAAACGGATCATCGTCAATCTCCCGGACGGTCTCTTAAACCTCAACGTGCCTGGCCCCCAATCCCCAACCCCCAACCCCCCGTAGCCATGGTCTTCCGCATCCTCACCATCTTCCCCGACTTTTTCCAAGGTCCCCTGCAATACGGCGTCGTCGCGAAAGCTGCCGAATCCGGCTTGCTCAAAATCCACATCCACGATCTCCGCGCCTGGACGCAGGACCGCCATCGCACCGTTGATGATCGCCCTTTCGGCGGCGGCGAAGGCATGCTGCTCAAACCCGCACCCATTTTCGAAGCCGTGGAAAGCATCTGGCCCGAACGCCAGCCTAGCCAGCGGATCATTCTGCTTTCCGCGCAGGGCAAGCGCTTCATCCAGGAAGATGCCCGCCGCTTGAGTCACTATGATGAGCTGCTCCTGATCTGCGGCCGTTATGAAGGTGTGGACGAGCGCGTAGCGGAGCACTTGGCCGACGAGGAGCTGTCGATCGGCGATTTCGTCCTCAGCGGGGGTGAACTCGGCGCCGCCCTGGTGCTGGATTCGGTGGCCCGGCTGCTCCCGGGCGTCCTGGGAAACGAAGACTCGGCGCTGCAGGAGTCGTTCAGCGAGCCCGGTTTATTGGATTGCCCGCAGTATACTCGCCCCGCCGACTTCCGCGGTTGGAAGGTTCCAGAAGTACTATTGAGCGGCAACCATGAGGAGATCCGCAACTGGCGCCGGCAGGCTGCCCGGGACAAGACTGCGAAGATGCGGCCGGATCTACTACAATGAAGATTCAAGGATTTGTCACAATGCCGAACCCGTTATTGACCAAAGTCGTTGCCAAGCACATGCGCCAGGTGCCCGAATTTCGCCCTGGCGACACCATCCGCGTCCACGTAAAGATCAAAGAGGGCGACAAAGAACGCCTGCAAGCCTTTGAAGGAACCGTAATTGCCCGCAATAACGAGGGGCTCGGGGCTACCGTTACCGTGAGAAAGGTCAGCTTCGGCCAAGGGGTGGAGCGTATTTTCCCGCTGCATGCCCCGGTCATCGACCATATCGACGTAGTGCGCACCGGCCGCGTGCGCCGCGCCAAACTTTACTATCTGCGTGAGCTCAAGGGTAAAGCAGCGCGACTTCGCGAACGTGAATAGCTGGGTGAACGCGAATAGCCGGCCTCTCGCCGCGCGCTGCTGAAGCCGCAATCTCCTGTGTAATGAAATGCCAGGGAAAATACGAGCGCGAGGCCCGATCGCAGGGTTTCGAGCACATCGCCGGAGTGGACGAGGTGGGCCGGGGTGCACTGTTTGGACCAGTGTTCGCCGCCGCGGTGGTCCTCTCGCCAGACCGTCCCATCCGGGGACTGGCCGATAGCAAACTGCTCGACCCTGAGCGCCGCGAGGTATTAGCCAAGCGGATTCGCGAGCGCGCCGTAGCATGCTCCGTGGCTGCGGCTGACGCGTTCGAGATTGATCGCATCAATATCCTGCAAGCCTCCCGCCTGGCCATGCGGCGCGCGATCCAGCGGCTGAAACCGCAACCGGATTATCTGTTGATCGATGCTGTCACCGTCGACCTGCCGCTGGCCCAGCGGGCTCTCATCCATGGCGATGCTCTATCGCAGTGCATCGCAGCCGCGTCTATCCTGGCGAAAGTGGAGCGCGACGCCTGCATGCGCGAATGGGACCTCGTTTTCCCGCAGTTCGGCCTGAAAAATCACAAAGGCTATTCCACCGACGAACATTGGAAAGCGCTCGAAACTCACGGCCCGACGCCCATGCACCGCTTCAGTTTCTGGCCGGTGCGCGAACATTCGCCGCACGCGGTGTGGACCGGCTATCCACGCCAGGCCGGCCTGTTTGAAGAGGATGAAGCACCGCTTGCTGACGTGCGCGGTTCCTGCGAGGAAGCAGCATGCATCCCGTAGAGCCGCGCTTCCCGGGAGTGGAGGAGCCTGATGAGGCGCCTCTGCACGTCCGCCACACCTGGTATCACAAGCTCGGCATTTTTCTGTTCATCATCGTTTGCTTCGAAGTGGGCGCGTTCCTGGCCGTGTTCCCCTGGACGCCCCAGTGGGACAGCAATTCGCTGGCGAACCTCTTCCCGTTGCTCCGGGATCTTTGGACCAGCACCTATTTCCGTGGCGCTTTGAGCGGCCTGGGGCTGCTCAATATCTATATTTCGCTCGGCGAGGTGTCTCGACTCCGTCATCCGCCTGATAAAATGACGCCCGCCTGATAAACTAAGGACATCGACGTTATGAAACCCACCCCAGATCGTGGAAAAGCGGCGACGGCGGACGCCTCCGCGCCGCCAGCGACGTCACCGGCAAAACCGGCCGTGAAGCCGGATCCACCGCGCGGGACGATCGCCGAATGGACCATCACCATTCTCCTGTTGCTGTTCGGCACAACCACGTTGGTTCAGGCCTTCGTGATTCCCACCGGGTCCATGGAAGACACGCTGCTCATCGGCGATCACTTGCTGGTGGACAAGCTGGCCTACGCACCGGCGGGAAGCGTCAGCAAATATATTCTTCCGTATGAGAATCCCAAGGACGGCGATATCATCGTGTTCCGCTATCCGGTGGACATCACGCAGACGTTCGTCAAGCGCGTGGTCGGCGTTTCCGGCGATCACATCAAAATTATCGATCAGCAAGTGATTCGCAACGGCCAGAAACTCACCGAGCCTTACGTCGTTCACAAAGCTCCTTATCCCGATTCGTTCCGCGACAACTTCCCCAACAGCGAGGCAAACTTCAGCCTGATGGATCGCGGGCGAGAGATGCTGGCCAGTAACGTTGTGAACGGCGAAGTGGTGGTGCCGGCCGATTCTTTCTTCGCCATGGGAGACAATCGCGACAATTCGCTCGACAGCCGCTACTGGGGCTTCGTTCCCCGAGGAAATATCATCGGCAAGCCGCTCATCATCTACTGGTCCTACAACGCCAGCACCGAGAGCCTGGCCAGTTCTTCAGTGAACAGCCTCGCCAGCCACTTCCTGGACCTGGCCGAGCATTTCTTTACCAAGACGCGCTGGGAGCGAACGATCCGGCTGATCCATGGCTACTACAACTACAACTAAGCCCGGCCGGCGGCACACGCCCGCGAAGCGCCAAACCTTAGCCGAGTGGAGCATCACCATCCTGATCCTGTTGTTCGGGACCTCGACCATCGCGCAGCCCTACGTGATTCCCACCGGCAGCATGCACAACACGCTGCTCACCGGCGACCATCTGATCGTCGACAAGCTGGTTTACTCGCCAACGGACCCTGTCAGCAAACATCTGCTGCCCTATGCCGACGTGGAGCGTGGCGACATCATCGTGTTCGCGCACCCCGTGACCAAGGGAACTACGCTCGTCAAGCGTTGCATCGGGATGCCGGGCGATCGTCTGAAGCTGATCGGCAAGCGTGTCTTCATCAACGGAAAGCCCTTGGACGAACCCTACGTCATCCATCAACCGGACTCGTTGCCTTACCGCGATAACTTCCCGGTTGGCCAGCCTGAGTATGTCCAGGATCCCGAAATGGCGCAGCGGGCCAATGCAATGCTGCAGGATGACGTCGTCAACGGCGAACTGGTGATTCCCGCGGGCTTCTATTTCGCGATGGGCGACAACCGCGACAATTCTCTGGACAGCCGCTACTGGGGCCTGGTGCCGCGCGACAACATCGTCGGCAAACCATTGCTCGTCTATTGGTCCTACGATGCATCCACTGAAGATCTCACGGATTACAACCTGCATCACCTCTTCGACCTGGCCACTCACTTTTTCACCAAGACGCGCTGGAACCGCACCCTGAAGCTGATTCACGGCTATCACGACTACCCGCAAAGTTGATGGCGAAACCAACGAATTATTACGGCCTCATTCTGGCCGGCGGTAGAGGTACGCGCTTTTGGCCGCGCAGCAGGCGTGCCCACTCCAAGCAAGTGCTGCGTTTCTTGGGCGAGCGATCACTGATCCAACAGACCGTGGATCGCCTCAGCCCGGTCATCCCGCCCGAGCATTTGTGGATTCTCACCAACGATCATCTGCGCGGCGAGATCGTTAAGCAGTTGCCCGAGGTTCCCAAGAACCAGATCCTGGCGGAGCCCGCTCAGCGCAACACTGCGCCCGCCATCGGCCTGGCCGCTCATATTCTGCAGTCCATCGATCCTGAGGCCGTGATGGGGGTCTTCCCATCGGATCACGTCATCGCCAAACCCGCACGCTACCTTCGCTTCATTCGTCCCGCGCTCAAAGCCGCCGCCAGTGGCAAGATCGTGGTGCTTGGCATCCAGGCGCGTTGGCCAGAGACCGGCTATGGATATGTCGAGTTTCCCAAGAACGTCCAGGCCGGGTCGCGCGAACCGGTGCAGGTTCGCCGTTTTCGCGAAAAACCGGATTTGAAGACCGCGCGCCGCTACGTCAAAGCCGGCAACTTCTATTGGAACGCGGGCATGTTTTTTTGGAAGACCTCCGTGCTTCTCGACGCTCTTCGTCAATATTTGCCCAAGACAGCCACGCTGCTCGCCAGCCTGCCCGAATTCTCCCATCGCAGCTTTGGCGCGAAATTGAAGGAAGCCTTCCCGCATTCGGAGAACATATCGATCGATTATGCGGTGCTCGAAAAATCCCCGCATGTGGTCGGCTTCGCGACGGACGATTTTGGATGGAACGATGTGGGAAGCTGGAATGCCGTCTATGAGCTGCTGGCCCGCGATGAAAACGGCAATGTATTCCGGGGTGAAGCTCTGGCGCGATCGAGCAAAGGCAACTATGTCGACGCCGTCGGCAAACTGATCGCGCTGGTGGGCGTGAACGATCTGGTGGTTGTCGATACTCCGGACGCTCTCTTGATCGCCGACCGCTCCCGATCGCAGGAAGTGGGCGACATCGTGAAGGAACTGGAAAAACACCACCGGCACTTGCTCTAACCGGCCGGCATATTCTCGTTGAACCACTGGAGCACACGCTCAAACCGGTCGCGAATATGCTGCGGATCGTGAAACCCGTGCCCTTCGCCGGGATAGAGAACAAACTCCGTCTTCACTCCCAGCGTCTTCAACGCGTGCCAGAATTCGTAGGATTGCGGCGGCGGGCACTCCGCGTCGCGGTCGCCCACCATCACCAGGGTCGGGGTCTGGACGTTCTTGATGAAGTTGATGGGCGAGCTTTTCGCGTACACCGCCGGATCGTCATACACCGATGCACCGAAATACGGAATCATCCACTGGTCGATCCCGTTCTCGCCGTAGTAGCTTTGCCAATTCGCGATGCCCGCGCCCGCGAACGCCGCTCGGAAGCGATGGGTCTGCGTTACCGTCCACATGGTCATGAATCCGCCGTAGCTCCATCCCCCAATGCCGACGCGCTTGTCGTCCACCGGGTAGTTTTTCACCACCTCATCGACACCCGCCAGGATGTCCTCCAGATCGCCGTGTCCGAAATCATGCGCGTTGGCGCGCGTGAAATTTTCGCCCTGTCCATAACTGCCGCGCGGATTCGGCATGAAGACGAAGTAGCCTTCCTGTGAAAACAGCTCCAAGGGAAGGCCCGGGCGGGCCCAACTGGCGCGAACCACCGACGCCGGTCCGCCGTGCACGGAAACCAACATGGGATAGCGTTTGGCTGGATCATAGGGCTGCGGAAACAGCAGCCAGCCTTGTACGTCGAACCCGCCGTTCTTCCAGGTGACGCTTTTCACGTCGCCCCAGGCCCGATGCTGCGCGTCGTTGGAGTGCGTCACCTGCTGCCACTTTCCAGTCGCGCCGGCCCAAACTTCGGGAGGCTGCGTAAACGAATTCCGGACAACGGCGCTCAAGCCGGCGTCGCCCGAAAACTTTTCGCTCTCAGCGCCTTTCCACAAAGTCTCGATGCTGCCCGAAGCCAGGTCCAGCGTCGAGATGGCCGAATCCCCCGCGACATTTTCGCCCATTAAGATTTGCTTCGAGGACGGCGACCACTGGAACCAGTTCGGCGACGATTTTCGATTCTCCGTCAGATCGCGTGGCGTGCCGCCCTCGGCCGGCACCGCATAAATGTCGCCGCCGATCACTCCTTCGTCGCTCATCAGCCCGCCGATGAACGCGAGTGTCTTGCCGTCGGGCGACCATTTCACATTCGCCACCTGCATGGGTTGCCCTTGAATGGCCGGCTTGAGAACATGCCGCACCGCGCCCGATTCAGCGTCGATGGCGTACAGCTGTGCAATGTACCAGTTGTCGTCGCCGTCGCCGGGCGCGGCCAGGTACGCGAGATTCTTGTCATCGGGCGACCAGTCAAACTCGTAAACGTACATGTCGGCGGGTGAGATGGAGCGTGCCGCGCCGGTGGAGACGTTCACAATCGCCAGGCGCTGCTCCACCGTCTTCGATGCGATGACGCCGGTCTCCGGCGCAGTGGCTTCGGTAGGGCCGGGCACGCGCGTGATGCCTTCGATTCGCAGCAGGGCAATGCTTTTTCCGTCGTGCGACCAATGTGGATCTGCCAGATAGCCTTCGAAATTTCCGATCTTGCGCGGTTTGCCATGCCCCGGCTTCTCCACCACGTACAACTGCAGCTGGCCGTGCGAGTCAGCATCGGAGAGGAAAGCGAGCCGGCCATCCTGCGACCAGGCGAGCCCTTGCACCATGGACGCAGGCTCTCCAATACGCTTGGCCCCGCTGCCATCGCGCAAATCCTTCAGGTAAGTGGAATGCGTAGCACGATCGCCCTCGGCTTTTCCGGGCGAGGATTCGGTCCACGCGACATAGGCATGATCGGGTGAAAGCGCAACCTCTCGAAATTCATGCAGCGCGGAGAGCGAGTCGAGCGAAGCGTCCAGGGGTCGAGGCGCAGCCGCGAGTTGAAGGCAGGCCAGGAGCAGGGCGGAAGAACAAATTAAATAGTGCGACAAACCGTAGTATAGCCCGTAGTATGGCCCGTACCTATTGCGCGGCTTCCGGCCCCCGCCGCATCATCGGACGTCCTTCCGGGCGTCCTTCCTTGACCGTGTAATCGGAAGGAACGGTGAACAACGCCGGATCCGGCTCCGTGCGATTAATCGCGTTCAGCTGGTAGGTGGAGTCGCCAAAGCGCGGATCGCTGGTCTTGCTCATCACCACCACATGCAGGTCCGGCGAATACCAAGTCTCGGTAACGATATCGATTTCCTTCTCGTTGCCTTCCTTGCCCGCGGGAATCGCGCGTGTCACCCGCTTGCCCTGTGCGCTAACGCCCTGTATCACCTGCGTGCCCAAATCTTCGGTCTTCGCAAACGCTTGACCTCTCTCGGGACGAGCGTGCGCTTCCGCGTCCGCCGGCCGGGTGTGCGGGGCTGGAATTGCCATCGATCTGGCCGTGCGGCTGGACGCATCCAGCACATAGCTCTTGCTGGCCACCGGATCGAAGATCATTACGGTGGGAGTTCCGCCCCGTTCGGCGGAAAGAGCTCCGATAGCTCCAAAGGACCGTTCCGTACGCGTCCGTCCCTGGCTGTCCCGCGCCATCGAAGCGGTGGTGGTGCGTTGAATATGATCGCCATTCGGCAGCGCCTGGGTGAACTGCGTCACTGCCTGGGCCGAATAAGGCGCGCCCTGCACCACTTTATTCTGACCACCGAACTCCGCGTGAACCAGAGCGAAATCGCCATGCTCCATGCGCGGTCCCGGCCGCTGGCCAAACAAACCGCTGGTAATCAGACCCGCGGCGAAAACAATCGATACCCCCCGAATCATATCCGTTTCCCCCTTCTATTCCACCAGACGCACAGCGCGCGCCAAACCGTCCTGCCCCAGCAAAAGATCGGCTTGAACGCTCAAATCCGCGCTTTCTTCGTTCACTGGAACTCCCATCAACTGCAATGACGAAACAGGCAACTGAACCCGGACCACCATGGCGTTCTCCACCGCGGGCAACGCTTCGGCTTCCGGCAATGGATAAAAGCCGTCAGTCTCTTCTTCGGCGACAGGCGCAACGGCGTGTACCGCCACCTCGGGCGCCGGAGCCGGTTTCTGCGATTCGCTTCGAATCCAGACGAACAAAGCGATGCTGGCAGCAGCTGCAACGCCGAGCCAAGGCGTCCAGGTCACCAGATTACGGCGCCGCTTTTTCCTCCGAAATTCCATCCTGAGCCGTGCTTCAATGTGCCCAGGCGCTTCGACAGGCCCATCCGCCGCCAATATCCGCAAGTCATCCAAAAGCTCCGGCAGATTATCAACGTCCTTTTCGTTCATACCGCACACCTCTCGCCCGCCCGCATCTTTTCGGCTAGTAGCGCCCGCGCCCGATGCAATCGCGATCGCACCGTTCCAATGGCGCATCCGAGCGCACTCGCCGCCTCGGAGTAATCGCGTTCATGCAAGTCGCACAGCACCACTACTTCGCGATAGGCAGGGGGTAAAGCCAGAACCGCCTTGCGCAGCGTTTCCAGGCGCTCGTTCTGCGCAAAGTCGCCGAACAGGTCCTGTTCCGCCGCAACCTTTCCGGAATAGTCGCCGGCTGGATCGTCCAATACGGTTAGATAAGGTCTCTCCCGTTCCAAAGCGCGCAGGACGAAATTGCGGGCGATCCCATAGAGAAAAGCCGCCACCGAGCCGCGCTCGCTGTCGTAGCGTTTTCCTGAATTCATCACCACCACGAATACGTCCTGCGTTACCTCTTCGGCAATTTCCGTTTTCCCGCTCATCTGCAGCGCGAATCGATAAACCACGCCTTGATGCTTGCGATAAAACTCGACAAATGCCTGTTCGTCGCCACCTGAAAGCAGCCGAAGCAGATCGCCATCACTACGGGACGGGGATTCCAGCATTAGTTGATTGCGGCGATCCGCATCGGCCTTTGATAATGATTCGCCCTGGCGCAGCGAAAAGTTCCAAATGTTTGCGCCCATTTTAAGACTCTCGCAGGTTCACCGCAGGTTCACCACAGTCGCACCCCAGCCTCCGGCTTCTCCCGGTGCATCCGAAAAGCTTGCAACAAAAGGTGTTTTGCTCAGAATCGAGCGTACCATCTCGCGCTGCACTCCGATCCCCCGGCCATGAATAATTCGCAGGGCGCGGAAGCCCATCCGATGCGCCTCCTCCAGATAGTTTTCCACCACCGGCTTTATTTCGCGCGCGGGAACGGTGTGCAGATCGAAAACGTCGGTGACGGGAATGCGAATGGGCTCGTCACTGCCCACAAATTCATCGTCCATACCTTCACTGCTGTTAGCCTAGCATTGTGAGTCCTTTGGAAGAGTACCGGGCGCGTATCGAGGACCGCCGCCGGGCGTCCCAGACCCTGGAACGGCTGTCCCGCCGCATCGGCAACGCACGGCTGGCCGCGGGATTGGCTGCCGCTGCCCTGGCTTTCTTGGTATTTGGCGAAGTCTGGATCTCGGTATGGTGGCTGCTGCTTCCGGTTGCCGCCTTTGGAGCGTTGGTTGTCCGGCACGCACGCGTAGCGGAACGCTTGGAGCGCTCCCAACGCGCCATCCAATTCTACGAGCGTGGCGTGGCGCGCCTGGAGGACCGTTGGAGGAGTACAGAAGGATGGGGCGAAACGGGCGAACGCTTCCGCAATCCTGGCCACGTCTATTCAGAAGATCTCGACTTGTTCGGCAAAAGTTCGCTCTTTCAGCTGCTGTCGACGGCTAGGACCCGCGCAGGTGAAGACTTTCTTGCAAAATGGCTGCTCGCACCGGCATCCCCAGACGAAGTGGCCGCACGCCACGCGGCCGTTCAGGAACTCGGCGGGATGCTCGGTCTGCGCGAGGATCTGGCCGTGCTGGGCGCGACGGTCCGCTCAGGGCTCGATCCTGACGCTTCCGCTCGCTGGGGTGAAGGCCCGGAAGTCCGGTTTCCGGCCGGCGCGCGATTCATTGCGCTCGCGTTTGGCGCAGCCATCCTGATTTCCTTCGCACTTTACATGGCGGGCGTCACCACTCGCACCCCCTTCCTGGCCGTCCTTCTCCTCGAAATGGGCTACGCATTTTTTCTCAACGCTCAAACATCGCGGGTGACACAAGCGGTGGAATCGCCATCGCACGACCTGGTGTTGCTCGCCCAACTTCTCCAGCGCCTGGAGCAGCAAACGTTCCGCGCCCCTCTGCTTCAGCAACTCGCTGCGCGATTGAAGGCCGGGAACGAGCCGAACGCATCATCCCAGTACTCATCAATAAAGATCGCCCACTTGGGCCGGCTCGGCGAACGGCTCGACTGGGCCGAAAACAAGGTATTCGGACCCGTCGCCTTTGCGCTGCTGTGGACCGCGCAGGTGGCCATGGCGATCGAGCGCTGGCGTCGCGCCTCGGGCCGGCACATTCGCGAATGGATCGATCTGGTTGGAGAATTCGAAGCGCTTTGCTCGCTGGCTGGCTACGCCTATGAGCATCCCGCCGATGTCTTTCCCGAATTGGCAGACGCCGCTGGCGGTTGCTTCGAAGCCCAGGCCCTGGGCCATCCGCTGATGAAGGAAGCGCATTCCATTCGTAACGACGTGCGCTTGGGTGGAGAAACCCGGCTATGGATCGTCAGCGGCTCGAACATGTCCGGGAAAAGCACCTTGCTGCGCACCATCGGGATCAACACGGTGCTGGCGTGGGCCGGAGCTCCGGTGCGCGCTCGGCGACTCAGGATCTCGCCGCTGACCCTGGGCGCGTCCATTCGCGTGCAGGATTCGCTCGAAGACGGCCGTTCCCGCTTCTATGCCGAGATCACCCGCCTGCGCGAAATCGTGGCCCTGACGAAAGGGCCCCGCACCGTTCTCTTCCTGCTGGATGAATTGCTGAGCGGCACCAATTCACATGACCGGCAAATCGGCGCCGCCGCCATCGTCCATGCGCTCATCGATCGCGGCGCAATGGGGCTGATCACCACGCACGATCTGGCGCTGGCCCACATCGCGGATAATCTTTCGGGCCGCGCGGTCAACGTCCACTTCGCCGACACGCTCGAAAACGGCGAATTGCACTTCGATTATCGATTGCAGCCGGGCGTGGTGGAGCGCAGCAATGCTTTGGATCTGATGCGCTCGGTGGGTCTGGAAGTCTAGAATGAGGCCAAGGGGCGGGGTTAACTCTCCGCGGCCACTGCGCCGATTCCAGGAATCCATCGGTCCAGCGCGTTGCGCAGCTTCTCCAGGCCCACCGGCTTGCTGATATAGTCGTCCATTCCAGCGGCCAGGCAACGCTCCCGGTCCCCGTCCATCGCGTTGGCCGTCAGGGCGCAGATGGTCTGATGCCGGCCGCCGCCTTCGCGATTTCGAATCACCGCCGTGGCCTCGAAGCCGTCCATGTCCGGCATCTGGCAGTCCATCAGCACCAGATCGTACTTGCGCTTTTCGAGCGCCTCCACGGCTTCCCGCCCGTTCACCACCGCGTCGGCAGCCAGGCCTAGCTTCTGCAGCAGGCGCAGTGTGATGCGCTGATTGATTTCGTTATCCTCGGCCAGCAGAATCCGCATCGATTTCTGAGCGCTGGTTAGCGTGGCGGGCGCTTCGGCGGGTTGCGCCGTACCAGTCTGTGATTTTGCCACGGTCGCGCGTGGAGCAAGTGTTGGGCGAACTCGCACATCCACCTTTGTGGCGGGCTTTGTGGCGGGCTTTGTGGCGGGCGGAATGGTTGCCGCAGGCGGCGCAGCCAGTGGCCGCGTGGACTTGCCGAAAGTAGCCGTGAACCAGAATTTGCTTCCCTTCCCCGGTTCGCTCTCCAAACCGATCTCCCCGCGCAGCAGTTCCACCAGTTGCTTGGAAATCGCCAACCCCAGCCCGGTGCCGCCATACTTACGCGTGTTGGATTCATCCACCTGGGTGAAGGTATCGAACAGCCGCGTCTGTTCGGCCAATGGAATCCCGAGGCCGGTGTCGTACACCGTAAACATCAACTGAATTTCATCGCTGGTCTGGCTGACCATTTCACTCCTTAACCCCACCTGTCCCCGCTCGGTGAACTTAATCGCATTGCCCAGCAGGTTCGTCAACACCTGCCGCAGCCTGCCAGCATCGCCAACGGCAGCCTCGGGAAATCCAGCTCCCACGCTCGAAACGAATTCCACTCCCTTGGCGCGCGCCTGGGCAGCGAACAGCGAGGTTGTCTCCGCGATCACCGCGGGTAGCGAAAAGTCCACGTGATCCAAACGCAGCTTCCCAGCCTCGATGCGCGACAGATCCAGGATGTCGTCGATCAACGCCAGAAGTGAATCCGCCGAACGCTTGATGGCCTCCGCGTATTCCTGCTGCTCGGCATTGAGGCCGGCTCCCAACAGGAAGTCGGTCATTCCCAGGACGCCGTTCATCGGCGTGCGGATTTCATGGCTCATGTTCGCCAGAAACCGGCTCTTCATGCGCGTGGCTTCGCGTGCCGCGGTCAGCGCTTTCTCCAGCTCTTCGTTCTTTTGTTCGAGCTCCTGCGCGTTGTCCTTCAGGCGCTGTTCGCCGGCTTTGCGCGCCGTGATGTTGCGAACCACCGCGATCCATTCGTCCCAGCTCAGCGGCAGCAGCCGCATTTCATAGGCCTGCTCACCCAGCCGGTCCTCAATCGCGAACTCCACCATCTCCATGGCGTTGCTATTGCGGACTCTTTCCTGAGCGTCGCGAACCTCGGCCAATATGTCGGCCGGCAACAAGTCCTGGAGATTTCGCCCCAGGAACTTCTCGGCGCCCAGGAATGCGTCCTGGCGCTGTCCTCCCTTGGCATCCAGCACGTTTTCGCTTTTATCGATCCGCAGGAAAAGATCGGGAACGGCCTGAAACAGCGCCCGCAGCTCGGTGGCGTTTTGGTAGGCCGCATCCTCGACCTTCTTGCGCTCCGTGATGTCGATGGACGCCATCCGCAATCCGGAGGTCCGCCGAGCGCGGTTCCTCAGCAATTGCTCGTGTACCTGCACCGCAATGGTTCGCCCGTCTTCGAGCGGATATTCCCGCTCATAGGTGGCGAGCGCCCGGTGCCCTTCGAGTTTCCGCTGAATCTGCTCGCGGTACCGCTCGCGCTCGATCTCCGGGATCAGTTCGGCGCAATGCAAGCCCAGCATGTCGCTCTCCTCGCGTCCACGCAGCTTGCATTCCAGACGGTTCACTCGCCGGACAATCCCTTCGCGGTCGATTTCCATGTAGCCGATCGGCGCGCTGGCAAACAGGTCCCGAGCGGCTTCGCTCTCAAAGATGTCTTCGACGTGGCTGAGCTCTGGTTCGATGGCTGGTTTTCGCGCCGGGGCGGAAGGCTTGCGCGTGCGGATCAGGATCCACAGCAGCGCGGCTAGACACAACAGGCCCGCAGTGAAAACCATCACTGAAGCTATCGTCAGAACAACCTAAATCTCTTAGTCCTGGTACGTTAACCCAACTAGCGCCAAGGGTGGAACATTGGGCTCCGCCTGGGAGCGTTAATTCGCAATCAGGTTAATCGCGCCGATTCCGCCCCGGATATCCAGACGTACCGTGGTCTTGGCGTGGCCATACGCGCTGTTGACATACCGCCCTTCCCGCTTCTCCAGCCCCGGCGCGTGAATGCCTCCGATGCCGCCTTCCACGTCAGCCTCAATTCCGACGCCTTCGGGAAGATAGACTGTAGCCTCGCCTACACCTCCGCGAACATACACCGAATAGTCGTTTTTAGGCGCGTCCGCTTGCTCCGCGGACTGAGGACGATCCCGCCGAAGGTCCATTTTGAGCTCGCCGACACCCATCTCGACGTTCACTCGCCGCAGCGCCAGATCCCCCAGATCCAGGCGTGATTCTCCGGCGCCGCACTTCACGTCCAAGTCCAGCGGCTTCTGATCGTTGAATTGCAGATCCCAGACATATTTCGGCGTGGACGCACCCGCGTGGCTCGGCTCCTCAACCACCAGGTGCCCACGAAAGCCGCCAGCGTTATAGGAAACCTCCGGCCGCAGCCGCAACCGGTTGTAGGTAAACCGGCCCTCCATGAGCTTCTCCGATCCTCCGCGCACCCGCAGTTCTCCGGCACCCATCTTCAAATCCACCCGCACTTCTTCCGATTTGTCGAGTTCAATGCTGCGCGTCTCGGTTCGCTCCGGACCGGCGGGTCCCCAATCCCGGCCACAAGCGGTCAACAATAGGCAGCCCACGCCCAACGCGGGGGTGAAGAATCGGCAAGAGGACAGCATCCGTTGAATACCTTAAACCAGCATACGAGCGATCACAGGGCTCATGTTCACTATTTTTCGATGCGCGGGAGCATCGGCTAAGGTGCTTTCCTTAGTCCCAACAGCACGAACTCCCATCTCACTTCACTACTTTGCCTTAGTACATTTCATTGTGACCGTCCCGTTGTTAAACTTGGGACATCGTGAACGCCAGCGCTACGGGCTGCTTGTATTGCCGGAAGAATATTGGTCCTGTGCGCAGGCTCAAGGATCAACATTTCTGCTCCAGCGAACATCGCAAAAAATACGCCAGCCGATCGGCTCGTGCAGTGCGCGAAGCCGAGGATTTATATGGCTTTGACGAGACGCACGGCGTCAGTTGGCGGACCGTTACCGCAGTCAAACCCGAAGACAAGGCAGAACGCCGGGGCGGCATTGGCACCACCATTTTTGTGGGCGCCGTGGCGCTGGTTTTGGTGGTGGCGCTTTCGCGAATGCAGATGGGTTCCCCGAGCGCCAAGGCCGTTTCCGCACTTCCCGACACCAATCCGCATCCCAGCCAGAGCGGCTTCGGGCAATTGATCGGCAATTTGATTCAGAGCAAAGCTTCGGGAACTTTGCGCGAAGATTTTCACACCGGGCTGACCGGCTGGGAAGGTCTGCGATCCATCGGCTCGGATTGGAATCTCGGAGCGGGCGAAGTTCGTCCCACAACCCTGCGGCTGTGGAAGCCTTCCACTTCGCTTTCCAACTACGAACTCGAGTTCATGGGACAGATCGATCACAAGAGCATGGATTGGGCTTTTCGCGCGGCCGACCTGCACAATTACTACGCCACCAAACTGGTGATGACGCGGCCCGGCCCGCTGCCCAACGCCGGTCTGGTTCGCTTCGTGGTGCTGGATGGGCGGGAGCGCGAGCGCGTGGAGCTGCCCCTTCCGCTGACCATCGAACGCGGTGTGGACTATAAGGTTCGAGTCAGCGTGCGCGGAAACCGCTTCCTCACTTCCGTAAACGGCCAACTGATCAGCTCCTGGATGGATAGCCGCATCAGCCGGGGCGGCGTAGGTTTCTTCTCCGAAGACGGCGAATCGTCGGTGCTGAAGTGGGTCAGCGTATCGGAGCGCGATAGCTTCCTGGCCCGGATCGCTTCGCACTTCTCGCTCATTACATTTCCCACGGCATCCATTCCCACGGCATTCATCGCCGGGGGAAAATGATCGGCGCAAACTGGCCGTCATTCAGCTAGTGTATTTATAGAAGTAGTTCATCGGATAGCTTCAGAAGATGCACAGCTGCCGTTTGTGGTTCTTCGTCGTTCTGGCCCTGTCATTGGGCGCCCCCTCAGCAGGCTTGGCCGCCAATCCCAAGGCTGAAAAGTCATACCAGGACGGGCTGCGCCTGGAAGAAGCGAACCAGTGGAAGGAGGCCGAAGCGGCCTTCTCGGCTGCCATCGCCGCCGACCAGAACAACGCCGTTTATTACTACCATCGTGCGCACGTCCGCTATTTCGCGGGTGACTACGCTCACGCCCTTGAGGACGCTGGCTTGGCCACCGAACTGGATCCCAAGAATGCCGAGGCTTTCCTGTTGCTCGGCGACCTGGATGAACGCATGAACGACCCCGGCAAGGCCATCGCCGATTACACCCGGGCGATCGAACTGGGCGTCAAGAGCGCTGGCGTCTACAACGGCCGGGCAGCCGCGCACACCGAGCTTCGGGAATACGATGCAGCCGCCGCGGACTTCACGCTGGGCATCAAGCTGCGCCTGGACGATCCGGAACCCATCCGCAGGCGCGGCGACCTCTACACCGCGCTGGGCCGCTATCGCGACGCTATTGAGGACTATGACCAAAGCATCCGGCTCAAGCCGGACAATCCCGAGGCGCTTCTGGCGCGAGGCTTCGATTGGGGCCAGCTCGGCGAGTACCAGCGTGCCATCCAGGACTTCGATAGCGTGCTCTCACTGCGGCCCGATAACGCCAAGGCCCTCACCCTGCGTGGAGCCGCGCACTTCCGCTTGAATGATAACGAGGGTGCAGTGGCGGATTTCACGGCCGCGATGAAGCTGACGCCGCAGGAGGTGTATCTCTACCTGGCTCGTGCGGCGGCTTTCGTGAAACTGGAGCGGCACTCTGAGGCGCTCGAGGATCGTGAACAGGCCGTGAAGCTGGCGCCCAACTCGGCCGAGGTGTATCTGGCGCGCGGCGGCTCCTACCACCAGTTGGGTGAGCACGAAAAAGGCCTGGCGGACCGCAGCAAGGCAATCGAGCTGGATCCGAAGCTTCCCGAAGCCTGGTTCGCGCGGGGCAGCGCCTATTATCTGTTGGGAGAATACGCCAAGGCCGAGTCCGACCTGGCGCAGGCCGTGCACCTGCGGCCCGAATACAAGGAAGCGGCCGAGGTTTATGCCAAGGCGCAAAAGCAGGTGGAGCAAACCAAGGTGGTGCAAACCAAGGTGCAGGAAGCCAGGAATGTCGCGCCGCAGGCCCCGCCCCCTCCTGTTGCCCATGCCATTGCCAAGGTTGAGCCGCTGGTCTCGCAACCCGCACCGGCGCCAGTGCCTATTCCAAAGCCAGCCTCCAAGCCGTCCTCATCAGGCACCGCACAAGAGCACGAGGCGCGTGGGCGGGCACTCACGCAAGCCGAGAAATTTCCAGAGGCCCTGGCCGAGCTGAGCCAAGCCATCCAGCTTGATCCGAATGTGGCCCACACTTATAACGCCCGCGGCTACGTCTATATGCGCCAGCACGACTATCAGCACGCGCTGGCCGATCTCAACTATGCCATTCGCCTGCAACCTAACTATCCGAATGCGTATCAGAACCGTGCCGTGACGCGCAAAGCGCTGGGCGACGCAGCCGGCGCGGCGGCCGATCTCAAAGCCGCGCACTGACAGTTTGCGTCAACCGTTCAGCCAGTTGCCCAGATCCGTTGCCGGGCAGCGAATCCCCACATAAAACGTGCCGAAGAGCGCGTAATCCGCGCTAACCTCATCGAAGCGCATTTCGTAAATCAAGCGCTTAAAAACCAGCGGGTCGTCGGCAAACAGATCCACGCCCCACTCCCAATCGTCGAATCCGATTGATCCCGAAATGACCTGCTTCACTTCGCCCGCGTACCTGCGCCCCACCATGCCGTGTTCGTGCATCTGCCGCTGCCGCTCCGCCATCGGCAAGCGGTACCAGTTTTTCAACTCGCCGCGCTTCCGATCCATCGGATAGAAGCACAAGTATTTGTGCGGAGGCATGTCCGGAAACAGGCGTGGCGCCATGGCTTCGCGCTGCCGCGCCATTACCTCTTCGATCCCAGCCGTCCACTCTAGCGAAAAAGGAGCGATCCCGCGTTCGGCCAAGGCTGCGTATGTTTTCAAGCTGGATTCGTATAATCCCAGTTCCACCACCGACAAGTAGGATGACGTGGGTTCCAGATAATCCCATAGCCGCAATCCCGCCAGCGTCCGCTCCACTTTATTCAGTGCATCGAAGGAGCGCCGGAAATGCACCAGGATCAGATCGCCCTTGTGTCCCAGCAGCGAAAACACAGCGCTCTGTCCACCCGCTTCGCGTTCCATCCCGGCCAGCGCATCGGCAGCTTCCTGCGCGATGCCGGCTCGATCGGCCTGGGCCAGTTGTTTCCACGCGGTCCAGCGGACGCGCAGCATCTGATGCAACATGCTTGCGCCTTCAAGCGTCAGTGGTACAGCCGGCAAATGTTCGGCGGCGATTTCCGGTGGGGCATTCGTAATGACGGACATAGGGAACCCTGCTGCTATTCTATCGAACGCCTTGCTATGATGAGCATGCACTATGCCTGATCTTCACTCGGAGCACGCTCCGATGTCCGACGCCGTCACACACTCCATCCGCGTCGAAGTCTTATCCCGGCACTCTCCCGAAAACTCGCGGCAGGGTGAGTGGATTTTTGAGTACACGGTCCGCATTACCAACCAGGGAACCGACACGGTGCAACTCATCAGCCGCCACTGGATCATCACCGATGCCCTGGAGCACGTGGAAGAAGTAAAAGGCCCGGGCGTGATCGGCGAGCAACCCGTATTGGCTCCTGGCGAGTCCTTCAAGTACTCCTCCTGGTGCCCGCTGAAGACCCCCACCGGCGTAATGCGGGGGACGTATCAGATGGTACGCGCCGGCGGCGAAAGGTTCGACATCGAGATCGCTCCCTTTGGGCTGAAGGCGCGCTACACCGTTCATTAACGTCTGGTCATCGAAACATCTGCGATTTTACACGCGCATGCCGCACTGTAAGGCATGAAAACTTATCTCTCTCTGCTCCTCACCGGCGCCCTGATCCTGGGCGCATCGGTATCGGCCTTTGGTGAAACCAAGAAAAGCGAAAATAGCGGCCATAAGTCCCGCAATTCGCACCACAAGAGCACCGGCTCGCATAAGAGCGGCAACTCCGGTTCGAAGACCAAGAGTAACGTGCCTTCGAACTAAAGCCTGCAGGCGTGGTAAGTTGTCTGCTTGCGAGCCCCTCTATTCTCTTCCCGGCTCCACTGGGATCTGCCGCCGAACCGGCTAAGCCAGCTATTGGACGAAAAACGGGCAGCGGGCGCGCCGATCCTGGATCTCACGGAATCGAATCCTACGGCGGCCGGGTTTGACTATCCGTGGGAAGCGATTCGTTCCGCGATTGGGGATCCGCGCTCGCTGCGCTATGAACCTGCCGCTGCGGGTATGCCTGCCGCGCGCGCCGCGGTTTCCGAATACTACTCCGGACGCGTGAGTCCGGATCGGATCCTTCTGACGGCCAGCACCAGCGAGGCGTATAGCTTCGTCTTCAAACTGCTGGCCGATCCTGGCGACGAGGTGCTGGTTCCCACCCCGTCGTATCCGCTGTTCGATTATCTGGCCGCGCTCGATTCCGTGCGGACCGTACCGTACCCGCTGGCGTATCACGGGGCATGGAAGATCGATTTTGACGCGCTCGGCCGTTCCATAACTTCCCGTTCGCGCGCCATCGTGCTCGTGAACCCGAACAATCCTACCGGTTCGTTCCTCAAACAGTCTGAGCTTGGCCCGCTCCTCGATCTGTGCCGCAAACATAATCTGGCGCTTATTTCCGACGAAGTCTTCGCGGATTACGTGTTCGATCACCAGACGCCTGTGGTGCGCTCGCTGACCGATGTCGATGAAGTCCCGAGTTTTTGCCTGAGCGGCCTATCCAAGGTGGCGGGGCTACCCCAATTGAAGCTCGGCTGGATCGCTACCGGCGGGCCGTCTCACGGTCGCGAGAAAGCTTTCGAACGCCTGGAGCTGATCGCCGACACATATCTTTCGGTCAGCGCTCCCGTGCAATGGGCAGCATCCACATTGCTCGGCCTGCGCTTTCACCTGCAGCGGCAAATCCTGGGGAGGGTCTCGGCTAATCGTGATTTTCTTGCGAGCCAAATTGGCGCGGAGTCGCCTTGGAAGCTGCTCTCGGCCGAAGGGGGCTGGTATGCCATCCTCGAAGCGCCGCGCATCCAAAGCGAAGAGGAATGGGTGCTGAATCTGCTCGGCGAAGATGATGTGCTGGTGCAACCAGGCTTTTTTTTCGATTTCGAAAGGGAAGCATTCCTGGTGATCAGCCTGTTGACGGCGGAGGACGTTTTCCGGGAAGGTGTCGCCCGGGTTCTCGCCCGGGCCTGAATTCAGGCCGGCTTACGAATATCGGCTTCGGCCGCCGGCGCCAACGCAATCCGCGCGTTGGCCAGTTGCATCAGCTTCTCGCAACAGCCGCTCAACGAAACATCGATATCGCGCAGGGAGCTCCCCGAGAAGTGCAGGCGCGGCGGCTGGTGGTGGTCCGGACAGCGCAGCCCACGCAGCTTTTCTTTGGTCAGTTGCTTAAACCGCACCACGCGCAGGCTGTCGAAGTCCGTCACTCAGGAACATTCTAGCATCCCTCTGTTACAAACAAGCGAGAGACGTTTTGTATCAAAGATCGCTGCATTTTGTTTCAAAGATGGCTTCCGGGGCTCGGCCCGAGCCTGAGGTTGGCGGTCCGCCCGCCGCCTTGGGTGGAAAAAACGTCGCAAATAAGGGTGCCACCGGCACTTTTGGGGGCTTGACAACGGGTCCGGCATGCTTAGAATGGGGATAATCCTCTGTTTCCTATGCAGCCCTGCAATCACACGCGCACTGAAATGATGGCGAGACGCGATGGAGTGGACTACGTCCGATGCCTGGATTGCGACCAGGTGTTCGAAGCCGAAGACCTTGAGGCGATTGTCCCCGCCTACGACGAAGACGACCAGCCCGCCGCTTAAAACCTTCCCAGCTTTGAGGGTGAGATTTTCCACGTCCTACCGGTACCACCTTGCTATGTTAGTGCCGGCAGTCCGCGAAACCTCGCCCAGAACCTGCGATCCTATACTTTACAAGCCTGATGAAGCTGGCTCCAAACGAGTAATGACGCCTTTTCGTATCGTCGCCATTGGAGGGGGTACCGGGCTTTCCACGCTTCTGCATGGTCTGAAGCGCTACGCCCTGGAACCGCGCGAGGTTGAGATCACCGCCATCGTCACCGTTACCGACGATGGGGGCAGTTCCGGACGCCTGCGCCGCGAATTCGACGTTCTGCCACCTGGCGATATCCGTAACTGCATGGTGGCTCTCTCCGAAGATGAGGCTTTGCTCTCGAAACTGTTCCAGTACCGGTTCTTGGAAGGCCGGGGACTTAAAGGTCACAGCTTCGGCAACCTGTTCCTAACGGCCCTCACCAATCTGACGGGCGATTTCGTACAGGCCGTGAAGGTTTCCTCGGAGGTTCTGGCCAGCCTGGGCCGAATCTATCCGGCGACCAACGCCAACGTGGTGCTGGAGGCTGAGTTGGAAAACGGGTCTATTGTCAAAGGGGAGACCAAAATCGGAAAGAGCCGCTCGCGCGTTCGCCGCATTCGTTTGCAGCCGCGGCGCTGTAAGCCGCTGCCGGAAACTCTGGCTGCCATTGAAGACGCCGACCTGATCACGCTCGGGCCCGGTTCGCTCTTCACCAGCGTGATTCCCAACCTGCTGGTGGAGGGCATCGCACCGGCCATCCAGCGCAGCCCTGCCTTGAAAGCTTACTATGTGAACCTCATGTGGCAGCCTGGCGAAACCATTGGCTTCCGCGCCTCAGATCACGTGAGCGCCATTCATTTACATGCCGGCATGCAGCTCATCGACGTGGCCGTAGTGAATACGCGCTCCATTACCGCCCGGCAGAGACGCAGATACGCGGCCGAGAAGGTGCGCTCGGTGCTCAACGATGTCGACCGGCTGGCGGAAATGGGGCTGCAAGTGGTGGCCACCGATCTGCTTGCCTCCGGTGACAGCGTTCGACACGATCCGCGCGGCTCGGCCGACGTTGCACTACAATTGGCAAAGCGCGGGCATACGGCCCGCCGCAGAGTGCGCATTCTCGGAGAGCGCTAGCGAGCCTGAGCCGTCCAACTACAGCAATGACATCCCAGACCAATGTGGTGATCTTGGCCGCTGGCCTTGGCACCCGGATGAAATCCAAGCGCGCGAAAGTACTGCATCGCGCCGGAGGCCTCACGCTGATCGAACATGTGGTTCGGGCAGCCGGGACCATCGCACCAGCGGCTAACGCCACGGTGGTGGTGGGTCACCAGGCCGATCAGGTTCGAGCGCTGCTGGCCCCTTCGGGCGTCCATTATGTCGAGCAAACCGAGCAAAAAGGCACCGGACACGCCATGCTCGCCTGCCGGCCATCGCTCTCATCGAAGCCCGGATTGGTGGTCGTACTTTATGGCGACTGCCCGCTCCTTTCGCCCGCCACGCTGGCCGAGCTGGTTCGGCGCCAGGCTGCGAGCAACGCTGCTGCGACGTTGATCACCACCCGCCTCGACGACCCTACTGGCTATGGCCGCATCATCTTTGGCGAGACCGGCATGGTCAGTGCAATCGTGGAGCAAAAGGCTGCGACAGCCGCGCAGCTCGCCATCCAGTTCATTAACTCCGGCATCTACTGTTTTCGCGCCGATCTACTGTGGAAGCACCTGGTTGAAATTAAGCCAGACAATCCGGCTCACGAATACTATCTCACCGACATCGTCGAAATCTTTGGACGCGCCGGGCACAGCGTCGCCGCGATGGAGGTGGAGAACCCGGCGGAGTTGTTGGGCATCAACACGCGCGTGGAACTGGCTGCGGTGGACAGGATCTTCCGTGAGCGAAAAGTGCAGGAGCTGATGCTGGCTGGCGTCACTATTGAGAAACCTGAAACCGTGAGCATCGACTCGCCGGTCCGCATCGGCGAGGATTCCGTTGTGGGACCATTCGCACAGATTCTGGGGCGCACCGAAATCGGCGAAGATTGCCGCATTGGCGCTTGCTCCATCGTGCAGGATTCCACGCTCGCGTCGAATGTCGAAATAGCTCCATTCAGTTATGTGGTGGATTCGCACATTGAATCGGGCGCCATCGTCGGCCCCTTTGCGCGGCTACGGCCGGGCAATCGTGTAGGCCAAGGCGCGCGCATCGGCAATTTCGTGGAGCTGAAGAATACGCGCTTGGGCGCGGGTGCGAAAGCCAATCATCTGGCTTACTTGGGAGATTCCGACGTCGGCGAAAATTCCAACGTCGGCGCTGGAACCATCACTTGCAATTACGACGGCGTGAGCAAGCACAAAACCCAAATCGGAAAAGACGCTTTCGTCGGAAGCAATTCGACGCTGGTGGCACCGCTCGAAATCGGGGATGGCAGCTATATCGGCGCAGGTTCCGTGGTCACCCATGCGGTACCGCCCGAAGCTCTGGCGATAGGCCGCTCGCGGCAAGTCAACAAAGAGGGCTGGGCGGCGAAGAGGAAAAAGAAGAAGTAGCTATTTCCTTGAAGTTCTTACCACCACCAAGCGCGCCACGTCGCCATCGTCGGTGCTGACGTAACCTACGGTCACTTTCACCCGAACCTTCAGCTTTCCCTCGATGCGCGTGTCGGATTTGATGGAAAAAGTGTGCTTTTCGGCCGGCTTGCCCAGGATGCTGCGCGACACCGTGATCTGGGTGGCCGTCAGCTCGACAATCGGCCCGGAAAAGGTCTGGTCGTACTTGGGCTGGCTTTTAGAGCTGTCGCTCGGGCCCGATTTATCGCTGTTCGATTTGTCGATGCTCGCGTTTTCCTGCGCCCATCCGCCAGCCGCGAACAGCGCCCCCGCAACAATCAGCCGAGTCGCGAAGCGGAGCCGCACTCTTGCATGATAAACCAACCCGGTTGGGGCCAGACCGGGGCTGGTATTAAACTTCGTCAATGTATTGAGCCGGTTGGACTTCGGGACTTAGGGAATCGGCTGCTCGCAACACCAGAACAGGGTGATAAAGATTGGGCAGACGCACCTCCCCGATCGCGATCAAATCGCCCTCCGGATTGATGGCCTTTACGTATTTCGATCCGGCTCTCTCGACGAACGGCGACAATCGGAAATCCTTGCCGTGCCGGATTTGGCCCGCGGTGAGCGCATCGACGGTTGCGTTCGGAATCTCGGGTAAAACCATCGCAGAGGGAATCAGTGCCTGGTCTAACGCACCTGCGCGCGCCAACTCCTCGAGCGTCTCTAAGGTGCGCGCCTGGCTCTCGGTGAACTCACCGGAGGCAGTACGCCGCAACGACGCGAGGAAAGCCCCGCAGCCAAGCTCGCGCCCAACTTCGTGCGCGATGCCGCGAACATAGGTTCCCGCCGAACAGCGGACCGAAATGCGTGCGGTGGTTCCGTCGAATTCTTCCAGATCGAGCGCGAGCACCTGCACCTCCACCGGCTCCAATTCCACGGCAATGTTTTTTCGCGCCAAACGATAGGCCGGCGTGCCCGCAATTTTTTTCGCTGAGAACGGAGGCGGCGTTTGCAGAATGGTTCCGCGAAAGCGATCGAGCACCGCTTCCAAATCCGCGCGCGTGAAATGCGGAGCAACCGGTTCGGATATGGGCGCGCCCTCCCGATCATAGGTGTCGGTGGCCCATCCGAATTGCAGTCTCGCGTGGTAGGTCTTTTGGTTGGCGTTGAAGAATTGTGCCAGGCGCGTGGCGCGCCCGAGCACCAACGGAAGAACTCCGGTGGCCATCGGATCTAACGTGCCCAGGTGTCCCACCTTGCGCGTCTTCGCCAGACGCCGCATGCGATTCACAACATCATGCGACGTAAGACCTTCCGGCTTGTCGACTACGATTACGCCATCCACAGGTCCACTGTAACAATGTGCGGAAGGAAACCAAGCGGGACCGCGACACGTCGATTTGACTTAGGCAGCCTGATCCGCGAGAGCAGTTCAGTTGCCGGCCGGTAGGCATCTTCCTCCGAGTGCTTACCGGCTTTTATTTCCCGAGGGAACGCTCGACCGCGCGAGTGATGCTGCCTGGCAGTTGATAGCGGGCGAAATCTTCGGCGCCGCACCACGCTACCTGCGGCGCCTCATCGGTCAGAGTAAATTCCTCCGACTCAGCGCTAAAAACAAAAATCAAATCGTGATGCAGATGAAACGGTTCGCCTTTGCGCGCGGGAATTCCGTGCACGTCCATGCCGACCAGCCGCGGCGCTCCAGCGTCTGGGATCCGCACAGCGGTCTCTTCGATGGCTTCGCGGCGCGCGGTGTCACTCATTGTCACATCGCTCTCCTCGACATGGCCGCCAGGAAGCAGCCAGCGCTTATGCCGGTGATGATGCATCAGCAGATACTGCCTGCCGCCAGGATGCAGCACGACGGCCGTGCAGGTGATGTGGCCGGGATGAAACTGATCGCGAGAAAACGGCTTCGAGGTGAATTCGAGCAGCGCGAGAGTCAGTTCACGGCTCTTTTCTTCCTCGGGCGCTGCATCGAACGCACGCACCAGCGCGAGCGCTTCAGTGGTGTTACGCATCAGGAAGCCCTCATCAAAAGTCGATCGCCGAGAGCACTTCGGAAGGCCGCTTGTCGAAGGCGCGGCAGATGGCGAGCAGACTTTCGATGCTCGGCAGATTGGCGCCCCGTTCGATGGAACTGATCTGGGAGATGCTGAGCTTGGTGGCCGCGGCCAAATCTTTCAGCGACCAGTCCCGCTCCACGCGCAGCATCTTGATCTGATGACCCAGACGTTCGCGCAAACGATCCTGCGCGGTGCGTCCGAACCCGTATTTGTCGATCGCGTTGAGCAGCGTTTGCCGAAGATGCGCGAGGGAAAAAGGCTTCGAAATATAATCGAACACCTTCAGCTTGAAAGTGGCGCGCATATCTTCGAGCGAGGGATAACCGGTGACGATGATGACGCACAGCAAGGGGTAGGCGGCAAGCAGTTGTTCCAGCACTTTGTCGCCTTTGAACTCACCCATCTTCATGTCGAGCAGCACGATGTCGGGCAGCCGCTGCTCACAGGCGGCGAACAAGTCATCGGGATGACCGAAAGCGCGGATGGAATACAATCCATCGTCCTTGAGCGCGTCTTCGAGGTAATTGCAGAAATCGGGATCGTCGTCCAGGATCGCGAGATCCACCAGGCCATTGATGTTGCCCAACTTGAGTTGGGATGGATCGGGCGCGGGATCGGATGCGCGCTCGGATATGGGCTTGATTGCCAATTTAATTCGCTCCCACCGAACGCTTCACGCACGGAGCGGGCAGCGTCACTTCGAGACAAGCGCCGCCCTCCGCCCGATTCGACGCCGTGATGGTTCCCCCGTGCTGATGAATAATGCCTTCCGCCACCGTGAGCCCCAGCCCGGTGCCCTTGGCGTCCAGCCGCGAGGAGACGAACGCTTCAAAAATGTCGGGCAGGACGTCGGCCGCGATGCCCGGGCCGTTGTCTTCCACAGTGACCGAGATCCAAGGCTGCGCATTGCGATTCAGGCGTTTGGAATGAACCGCGATTTCACCCCCGATCTCACCTGCTGCCGGGACGGCATAGAGCGCATTGCGCAGCAGATTGACGAACACCTGCACCAGGCGATCCGAGTTGCCGGTGACCACATCTCCCGCGTCCACGTGATTGGCGAAGCGCGACGCGGCGGCCTTTTTGTCGATGGCCACCAGCGCCCAAGCTTCGTCGATCAAATGGCGCAGCGGCACCGGCTCCATATGTTGTTTGCGGACGCGCGAGAAATCCACCAGGCTTTCGCTGATGCGGCGGATGCGCTGGGTGACGCGCAGCATGCGTGCCAGGCGCTCGAGCGTGGCGGAATCGTCGGTAGTCTCGGTGAGCTTTTCAATGGAACCTTGCAGCACAGTGAGCGGCGTGTTGAGCTCATGCGCGACGCTGGCGCTCAGCAGACCCAGGCTGACCAGACGGTCCTGCGCTTCCAGTTTGCGGAGCGCTTCCTCCAGATCTTCTTCCCGCTTGCGCAATTCGATGACTGTGGCGTTGCGCGATCGCATGATGTGGCCGATTTCGTCGGCCGGGATGAAGGCTTCGTTGATCAGCTCGCGATCGCGGTCGCCATGTTGCGTGGCTTGATCGGCTTCGAGCATCAGTTGCAAGGGGCGATAGACGTACAGCGGCATGATGGTGGTTTCGAGCACCAGCACGGCCAGGATGTAGATGGCGCCGAGCACAATGAACAAGTTGGTCTTGGCGTGGTCTGGCAGGTAAGGATACAGCGCGAAATAGACGCCAAGGGCGAGGATCAGGAAGAAGACGTTGTGCAGCACCATCAGCTTGAGGCGCACTTTGAGATCGCCGAAAAGCCGGGTGACACGCTTGGGAGAACGCAATCGCCTGGGCGAGTGCGACTGCACGGGCGCCGGAACGCTGAGGGATTGTGAGTGGGTCACGAGTGTACCTGTTCTATACGATTCTACGCTGGCTGCTTGGGGACCGGGACTGGGGTTAGGTGAGCGTCCCATAAAATGGAGCTGATGAATACAATGAGCGCGATCTCGTCCGATGCACTGGTGTTCTTCGGAGCAACCGGGGACCTGGCCTATCAACAAATTTTCCCTGCGTTACAGCGGCTAGCCAAGCGCGGGGAATTGAACATGCCGGTGATCGGAGTAGCGAAATCTGGCTGGACGCTGGATGATCTCAAGAAGCGCGCGCGCGAGAGCGTGAAGCACGGCGGCGGGTTGGACTCGGACGCCTTCGCCAAACTGACCGGCGCGCTCAAGTACATTGACGGCGATTACACCGACCCGGCGACCTTTCGCCAGCTGCGCGAGTTGCTCGGCGCGGCCAAGCACCCGCTGCATTACCTGGCGATCCCTCCCGTGCTTTTTGGCGAGGTGGTGAAGCAATTGAAGTCCGCGGGCTGCTCGGACGGCGCGCGTGTGGTGGTGGAGAAGCCTTTCGGACGAGATCTGGATTCCGCCCGGATGCTGAACGCGACGCTCCACACCGCATTCCAAGACGAGGATATTTTCCGCATCGATCATTTTCTGGGAAAGAACGCGGTGCAGGATATTCTGTTCTTTCGCTTTGCGAATGCATTTGTGGAGCCGATCTGGAACCGGCAGTACGTGGAGAGCGTTCAGATTACGATGTCGGAGAACTTTGGCGTGGCCGGCAGAGGAGCCTTTTACGAGCAGGCGGGCGCCATGCGGGACGTAGTGGAGAACCACTTGTTCCAGCTGCTTTCGAATGTTGCGATGGAGCCGCCGGTGAGCATGGAGACTCGGAATCTGGGCGACGAGAAAGTGAAAGTGCTGCGCGCTATAAAAACCCTGGAGCCGGGCGACGTGGTTCGCGGCCAGTTCAAGGGCTACCGCGATGAAAAAGGCGTCAAGCCGGATTCCACGGTCGAAACCTTTGTGGCTTTGCGCCTCTACATCGATTCGTGGCGCTGGAAAGGCGTTCCGTTTTACATCCGGGCGGGGAAATCGCTGCCGGTGACTGCCACCGAGGTGACAGCCGTGCTGCGCCAGCCTCCGACTATGTTTCCACAAGTAACCGCAGGTCAAAACTATTTGCGATTCCGTGTCTCGCCCGACCTGGCGATCGGCATAGGAGCGCTGGTGAAGAAGCCGGGCGATGCGATGACAGGCGATGCGGTGGAGCTTCTTGCGACCGAAAATTCCGGTCCCACCGAACTGCTTCCCTACGAGGAATTGCTGGATAACGCCATGCACGGCGACCAGATCCGATTCGCCCGTGAGGATTACGTGGAAGAAGCCTGGCGGATTGTGCAGCCGGTCTTGGACAACGAGGTTTCGCTTCGTTTCTACGATCCAGGTACGTGGGGACCGGCGGAGGCGGACGCGCTCACTTCGGCCGCCGGCGGGTGGCGGAATCCTGCTTGACGCCCCACATCCGAAAACCACCCAGGAAGGCGTTATTGTTGCTTCCCAGGGTGGTTTTGTCCGGCAGTTCTTTCAGCTTCTTCACATTTCCGCCGCCCAGGACGACGTAATCCGCCGCGAGCGCCGCTCGCAGCTCAGTGACAACTTTGATCACCTTGCGTTCCCATTTCTTTCGGCCCAAGCGCTGCAGACCGCGGAGCCCAAGATAATCTTCGTAAGTTTTGCCGCTCTGGTAGGGCAAATGCGCCAGTTCCATAGGCTGGAGCACGCCATCCACGATCATCGCGGAGCCCAGGCCGGTACCCAAGCCGAGGAATAGCATTCTGCCGCCTTCGTAACTTCCCAGGGCCTGCATGGCCGCGTCGTTGACGATCTTGACGGGCCGGCCGAAGGCCTGGCGAAAGTTGAACCCCACCCAGCCTGCGCCGAGATTAAAGGGTTCACGCAGCGGCCGGCTGTGCACCACCGGGCCTGGATAACCGATGGAAACCGCCTCGTACGGACGATCTTTGAGCGCGGCCTTCACTTCCCTCAGCATGTCAGTCACGGTGAATGAAGCACCCGAGACGATCTTGATCGGCAGCTTCATGCCGGTGGCCAGCACCTTGACGTGCGTGCCGCCGACGTCGATAACCAGGATTTTGGATGGCGTGGTTTTGGATGGCGTAGACACAATTGAACGATAGCAACTGGGGTTGGGAATTAGGGATTGGGGGTTGGCAAAAGGGCCGAGGTTTGAAACGCCCCGGCCCACTCACTCCTGGCGAAATCCTAGTTGTAAGGAATCTCCTCCGCGCCGTTTTCAACTTCGGCGACGGCATACCCAAAATTGAGATTGGTAGCCGTGAATGATACCGGGTTGGAAACATTCACCACGAGCAGGGAGCCGGTACCTGCCGGAAGCGACTCAGTCACCCAGGATGGCACGGTGAATTGCAAGTCTTGCTGCTTAGCCAGGCATAAGAAATCCGCGCCGATCGAGCTGCCCTCGGAGTCCCCGCTGATTTCGACGTAGGTTCCCGACTGGCCACCTTCCCAGGTCACATGTATGCCGGCGGAGCGCGTGACGGAGGTGGTAGTAGCCATGTTGGTCCAGCTAAACAGAGGAGCGCCCAAGTCAACCGTAGCGCTGAAGGAGCCGACGCTCGGGCTGGTGGTGCCGCCGCTCCCATTGAAAACGAAGGACCCGCCCGACGAAGGGATAAAGCCGGCCTTGAGCTGGGCGTCGTACAATCCTATTTCGCCCAGCAGCGACAATGAGGTTAGGGTGGCGCTGCCGTCCGGTCCGCTCACCGTGATAGTGCCCGCGTCGAGCGCGGTCTCTTTGAACGGCGTAGTGGGCGTGGTGGTGGATAAAACTTCCTGATAAACGACGCAGCTCCCGATGGATGCCTGCTGATAGCTGGCATAATTTCCGAATTCAGAGCCCTGGATGCTATAGAAGATGCCGAGCGCATCGTCAGCGCTGCTGGTGGTAGCCCTGAGATGAACCGGCGCCGTGAAAGGCTTGCTCACGGTGCGGACGCTGGTTGAGTGACTGGTTGAGGGGCGGGCAAGTGCCGACCCGTACGACGTGGTGGTTTCCGCGAGGATCGCCACGAATCCAATATTCACCGTGGCGTCACCGCTCAGAGAGGTCACGTTATATGGGCTGTTGGGATCGGAGCAGGCACCGCCATTCGGGTTCACTGCGACTGTGCCGAAGTTGCTGGCGGTGGAGCTGCTCCCGCTCACCAGCACGATTGAGACATTACAGCCGGGCGTGACGCTTTCTGGAATGGTCACCACCACCTGGTCTACGCCGGGATATTGCGAACGCCCGCGATAATCAATATTCGCCGAGATTCCGCCGATATAAGCCGTCATCGGAATGCTGGTGAGATTGTCCAGATTGGCCGCTGGGTAAGTCTTGTCGTCGTTCTTGGTGTCCGCGCCCACGCCCGAGCCCCAGAGAATAACGGTTTGGCCGGGAGACGCCGAGAACGTGGGTCCGATCACCTTGTAATTGGCGTCGGTAACCACGGCCTCGCCGGTGCCGCCTCCGAAGATGGTATCCAGTCCGAACGCGCTCTGAACGATCTGGGTTTGGAACGAATTGCTGGCTTGAGTGCCGTTAGTCACCGTGAAGGTTGCCTGACCGGTGGGAGCAGTAGAAGGAAGAACCCCGGCAATCTGGGTGGCCGTGACGTAATAGAGGCCCGGCTGGTCCGGGATGGGGGTGCCGTTCACACTGACGGAGACGCTCACTCCATTCAGGCTGGTGGCCAGAGGAAACTTTTCAGAGAGATTGCTGGTGGTGGCCATGGCCGTGCCATAAATCACAAACAAGCTGCCTGGGGCGATGCCGTAGTTGGGCAGGCCGGCGACCAGGTTGCTGTAGTTATTCTGCACCGCCGTGATGTTGGGGCCGCCCGAGGTGCTGCTGGATCCGCCAAAGGTGTCAAATTCCAGAGTGATCGAAGTGCCGCTGATCGACTGCACATAGCTCTTCGCGTAGTTGCCGCCATTCGTCTTGGCAATGATGACGTCGCCCACTGCGGGTGTTATCGTGTTGCTGGAAAGCAACGCCGCGAAATCAGACGATATCAAGCTCTTGGTGAGGCTGTTATAGAGAGCAACGGTGCCAGGCAGGTCATATACGGTCGCCGATCCCACCACGCTGAAGCTGGTTCCACTCCATGTTATGTCCCCACTGCCGGATGTACTGACCGCACCGGTGTCGAGACTCAGCGTGGAACCCGCCGGTATGGTGGGGGTTCCGGTGACGTCGGCCAGAGCTACCACTGGAAATGCCAGAGCTAACACAGCTAAGGCGTGACATGAAAACAGCTTGGACATACTTCCTCCTCTTCGATTGGCACAGCAAAGGCTGCGGTACGGCAAAAGCATGATTTTTGAAATCCCCTATTCGATGTTAAGTGACGCCACGGGGCCAAACGTATCAGGCCACGCTTCAGAATTGGCCTCAGTATACACTGAGGCAGCATGCATTTGGAAGGGTTTCCAGTACCAGAAGCTCAGGTGAATACCTGATTTAGTCGCCGGTGACAGGCTCTTCGGCCAGACGCCCGCTCGGGATCTCTTGATCCTTATATTGCAGTTGGTACAGCTTCCAGTAAATGCCACGCACGGCGAGCAACTGCTGATGCGTGCCGATTTCGCGCAGCTTGCCTTTGTGCATGACAATGATGCGGTCGGCGCGCTGGATGGTGGAGAGACGATGGGCGATGACGATAGAGGTGCGGCCCTCCACCAGTTGCTCGAGCGCCTCACGAATGCGCAGCTCGGTTTCGGTGTCCACGCTCGAAGTGGCTTCGTCCAGGATCAGGAAGCGGGGATTGTGCGCCAGAGCTCGCGCAAAATTGATGAGCTGTTTTTGGCCGGTGGAATATCCCGCGCCACGTTCGCGGACGGGCTGCGCAAATCCTTCCGGGAGGGTCTGGACGAAGTCCAATAAGTTGACGCGCGCGGCTGCGCCGGAGAGCTGGTCATCGGAAATGCCGGCGGTGCCCAGGCGAATATTTTCGGCAATGGTTCCGGTGAACAAATGCGGGTCCTGTAAAACCACTCCGAAGTTGCGGCGCAAGTCTTCCAGATCGAAATCGCGAATATCAATTCCAGCGATGCGGATCACACCGCGCTGCACTTCGTAGAATCGCAGGAGCAGGCTGGCGATGGTGGTCTTCCCCGCGCCGGTGTGGCCCACCACTGCAATCGTCTCGCCGGGTTCAATGCGGAAGCTGACATCGTTCAGCACCCAATCTTCACCGTTGTAGGCGAACCAGACGTGGTCGAATTCCAGGGCGGCGGGTGAGCGAGGGAAGGGCGCCGGTTGAGCGGGCGATTGGATCTGGACCGGCGTGTCGAGCAGCTTGAACACGCGCTCGGCAGCGGCCATGGCCGATTGCATGAGATTGTATTTTTCGCTCAGATCCTGGATCGGACGGAAGAATCGCATTCCATATTGAAAGAAAGCCACCAGCACGCCGATTTGAATAGCGCCCCCGCGCACGCGGAATCCGCCGTAGGCGAGCAGCAACGCCAAAGCCAGCATGCCGAGAAATTCGGCGATGGGATAGAACCAGCCGTAGGCGATGATAGCGTCCTTATAAGCGTCCATATGATCCCGATTAATTTGTTCGAATTCGGCGCGGCTGCGAGCCTCGCGATTGAAGAGCTGGAGAACGGCCATGCCGCTGATGTGTTCCTGCAAATAAGAATTGATGCGGGCTATGGCGATGCGAATCCGGCGATAGCTCTTCTGCACCGAGCGCCGGAACTGCAGGGTGACCAGGATCACAAGCGGCATCACGGCCAGCAGGAACCCGGTCATGCCGGGGCTCAATTCCAGCATTGCGATGACCACGAAGCTCAACATGAGCAGATCCCCCAGGATCATCAGGAGACCGGAGGAGAATAGTTCGTTGAGCGCATCGACGTCGGTAGTAATGCGAGTGACCAGGCGGCCGACCGGGTTGTGGTCGTAGAACGACAAGTCCAGGCGCTGCAGCCGGGCCATCATTTCGCGCCGCAGGTCGAACATGGCCTTTTGTCCCACCCACTGCATGATGTATTGCTCGCCGAAATCGCAAAACATGCCGCCGATCACCACTAGCAGGTAAAGAAATGAGATCTGGGCCAGGCCGGTCCAGGGGCTGGCAGCGAGGTACGGGTCGAGGATGGTGTGAGTGACCTTCGCGGAGGGCGCGAGGTAGCGATCCACCGCCAGCGCGGTGAGCAGAGGGCTGATCACTTGCAGCACGGCATTGAAGAGCAGCAGGATCAGTGCGGCCACGACGGGCAGTTTGTAGGGCCGGATGTACGTGAGCAGGCGTCGCATCAAACGCCCGTCGTAGGCTTTTCCTAGAACCTCTTCTTCCACGTAATTCCAGTTTAGCTTGGGGCTCGGCTCCGCCTTACGGCGTCGCCTCCGGGATTGGGGACTGGCGGTTGAGGCTTAGTCGAAAACGGTCCGAAAAGCGAGGACGGCGTTGAGACCGCCGAAGGCGAAGGAGTTTGAAAGCGCGTACTCGATGTCGGCTGGGCGGGCGGTATTGGGGATGACATCCAGGTCGCAAGCCGGATCGGGCTCGCTGAAGTTGGCTGTGGGTGGCAGAATGCGATGCTTTAACGCGAGCAAGGTGGCAGCGGCTTCGATGGCGCCGGCTGCGCCCAGTGTATGGCCGTGCATGGATTTGGTGGAGCTTACCGCGATACGATCGGCGTGCGCGCCGAAGACCTGGCGGATGGCGGCGGTCTCAGATGCATCATTCGATAACGTCGCAGTGCCGTGCGCATTGATATAACCGATCTGGTGCGGTTCCAGACCGGCATCGGAGATGGCCGATCGCATGGCGCGAGCGGCGCCGTCGGGAGAAGGCTGGGTGATGTGGAAGGCGTCCGACGACATGCCGCAACCGGCGATTTCGCCAAGAATTCGCGCTCCCCGGGCGCGCGCGGCATTGAGCGGTTCCAGCACCAGCATGGCGGCGCCTTCGCCCAGGATTAAACCCCGGCGATCCTTCGAAAACGGACGGCAGGTATCGGGAGATACCACGCGCATAGCTTCCCATGCTTTGAGGAATCCGAGACTGAAAAAGGCCTCGCTCCCGCCGGTGATCGCCATTTCCGCGGCGCCACTCCGGACCATCCAATAGGCTTGTCCGATGGCGTGATTGGAAGAAGAGCAGGCGGTGGAAATGGTATAGGTTGGCCCCACCACGCCGGTCTCGAGCGAGATGCGGCTGGCGGCCGCGTTTTCCATGGTGCGGGGGATGGTGAACGGATTCACGCGCGGAATGTTGTTGCGATAAAGGTTGACGAAGCCCTCGTCTTCGGTGGTTTGGCCGCCCACGCAGGAGCCGGTGATGATAGCGGTGGACTCGCGCAGTTGCTGGGTCCATTCGATGCCGGCCCCGGCGATGGCCTGGCGCGCCGCGATTACACCGAACTGCGCGAAGCGATCGAGCAGGCTGATTTCTTTTTCGTCGAAGTGCTCCGAAGGCTGGAAATTGCGAACCTCGGCGGCGCTCGAAAAGCGCAGCAGCGCGGGATCCACTGCCTGGAGGGGCGCAATGCCCGAGCGTCCGTCTTTCAGCGACTGCCAGAATTCGGCGGTGTTGTGGCCGATTGCCGAGACGACTCCAATGCCCGTGACAACCACCCGGCGGGGCGACACGTTAAGCGCCAACGGCCGCCTGGTTTCCTTGTTGACCCTCCAATAGCTTCGCCAGACCGTCGATCACATCTCGAACCGAACGAAGATTTTTGGCGGCTTCGTCTGGAATATCTATATTGAATTCGCTTTCCACCGCAAACAGGATGTTGATGCCGTCCAACGAATCGAAACCGAGTTCCTGGAAGGTGCTATCGGCGGTAATCTTCTCCTGGGGAAGATGCTGGGTCGTGGCAATCACGGTTCTCACTCGCGCCGTTAGTTCTTCGTAGGACATAAAATGTCGGTTACCTTCTCGAAATGAAATCCTAGCTCTATTAATTTCGGCAAAATTTCGCGCACGGCTTGGAGCGTGACTCCAATGTCGGGACGGTGCTCAAGAACTCGGCCATCGTGCAAGCAGAGAATCGCGCCCGGCGTAGCGCCATGAAGCAGGCGGGAGACCACGGCGGCGCTCTGCATTTTCCAGTCTAGCGCGATGGTGCTCCACATTACGCCGCGCAGGCCGAGATGGTTCTGGGCGGCCCGAAGACCGAACCAGCGCGCACCATACGGCGCGCGGAAATAGCGGGGACGAATACCGGTAGCGTGCTCGATAGCTTCTTGAGTCTGGCTTAATTCTTGCTGGATGAAGCCGGCGGATTTGAGCGCGAGGAGCGGATGGGAGTGGGTGTGGTTGCCGATCTCGTGTCCAGCGCTGGCCACGTCGCGAGCCACGGCGGGCAGGCGGCGGACATTCGCGCCACATTGAAAGAAGGTGGCAGGAACACGGAAGCCAGCCAGGATTTCAAGCATCTGGGTCGTGGATTCGCTGGGTCCGTCGTCAAATGTAAGCGCAATGGCGGGTCGAGTATCCGTTCCGCAGCCTTTGTAAACCGAGGGAGCAAGCCAGGAGCAAGACGGGACGCGAACAGCGTAGGCCAGAGCACCAGCGGACACAACGGCAACGCCACTCAGGGCAGTTTCGACGATTTCGGTCATGCCTATGCGCTAGCAGGCCTATGCGCTAGCAGTAAGATTAGCAGGGTAAAGAAAAAGCCGGGCGCTCGGGGGGCGTCCGGCTGCGAATGGGGGGAAGCTCGGTTAGGCCAGCAAGCCGCCATGCCCCAGGCAGGCGACTTCCCAACCCGAGACACGGTAGCGCGCCAGCATCGGGGGGAGCATCAAATCCACAACGTTGGGTTTGGCCGAGCGGAAACAGCCGGGAGCGGAAACAATCGGAACATCGTCTTTATAGCCCAGCAAGAAGAGATTGCCGGGCTCCACGGGGGCCAGAAAACGCTCAATTTGACATCCGGCGCGAACCATCGCCCGGCCCACCACATCGTCGGGTCCAGCCGGAGCGGTAGTGGAAGCGATCAGCACAGCGGTTGGTTTCGCGCGGAGCAGATGCTGGAGAGAACGGGCCACCGCGGATTCCTCTTCCACCGACGAGAGAACAAAGCTGGCGCTGGTCCCGATACGGTCCAAACGCTGACGCATTATATTTTCAAACAACTGTCTGGCCCGTTCCCCGTTCACCGGGTCCGTGTAGAGAATTGCCACGGCCGGCATGCGGATGGGCCGGGCCTGCAAAATGGGACCTCTTTCCTTGACGATCGAAATCATCGCGTCTAGTTCCGGTTTAGCGACTGCGAACGGAGTGCTCTTGACAGTAGCCACCCGTTGCCCGGAGCGCGCGTAAGAAAAATTGAGAGACGTGGCGATGGCCATGCTGGCCGTGCAATTGATTTGCTTTAACAGCTCATCGTCCACCAAGAGGCAACACCCCTCGGTAGTGAACAAGTTCGCCCTCCCCCCAGCGGCAAGACGGATTTCGAGCGCTCCACAGCCGATTTCGCTCGCGACCTGCATGACAGCGTCATCCTCGCCAACTTCACCATCTTCCAGCTCAGTCACCCAGACCTCGTTCATTCCTTCGGTCTCTAGCATCCGAGCATCTTCTTCGCTGATCACGTGGCCCTTGGCTAACAATTTCTTGCCACCGGCCCGAAATATCGTGCAGCAAAGTATTCTTCCGGTTGACTGCTTGACATCAATGGTCTGCGCCTTCATCGACCGATGGCCCTCCCGGAGTCCTAGCTAAGTATGTTTACAAATTATACACAGGCGTAGTGAGAAAGCCAGAAAAAAATCTCAACTAGCCATGAATTTTGAAAGGAAAGCCGAAAATTGAATGCAGAAGTCAAAGGCGCTTGGGGCTGGGCAACTGGACTAGTTCTTTGTTGGAATTGAGGGATAAAGCAGGTACCGGATCTAACCTAAGGGCTTTCAGCACAGCGATTTCGTCGCAACACTGGAATTTAGGGCAGGACAAACAATCCTTCCAGACCTTAAGGGGAAGCTGGCCGCGATCGGTTTGTTCGAAACCCATCTTCTGAAAAAACTCGGCGACATAGGTGAACGCGAATATCGTGTACAGGTCGTTGTTAATGGCTTCGTTCTCGAGTGCCTCCATCAGGCAAATGCCGATCCCTTGCTTCCTGGCCTCTGGGGCCACCGCCAATGACCTTATTTCACCCGAGGTGGGAGTATAAAAGTGCAAGGCGCCGCACCCGAGAAGCTGCGAACCAGAGTATACAACCGTGAAATCGCGAACATTTTCTGACATTTCAAACTCAGTTCGGGGCAGCATAACGCCTTCGGCCGCGTAACAGTTGATCAGCTGAAGCAGCGCGGGAATGTCGCGCATTGTCGCCTTCCGAATAGTGAGGGACTCGCAGGCCACGGGGATTTTGGAGGCTGGAGCTAGTACCGGGACCTCCATTACCGGCAGCTCTGAAGTACTGTTAAACATTGGGGTACACCGCCGTAGGCGCAATCAATCGAGTGCCAAGCGGATCTCCCGCCAGCAGTTTCCCAATGACTCCCGGAAGGGCACCGGGAGCAATAATAACTTCGGCCGCTCCGGATTGAAGCGCCTCCACGGCCGATTCCAGCTTGGCGCGCATCCCACCGGTAGCGACTCCGGTTTCGATAAGCCGCCGGCATTGATCGGTATTTAATGCGGAATGGACAGCATTATCTTCGCCTCGGACGCCATCGACATCCGTCAAGAACAGGAGCTTGTCCACCGAGAGCGCTCCCGCCACCGAGACGGCCATTTGGTCGGCATTGACGTTGAAGAACCGACCCTGGGGATCGCCGGCCAGACAGGCAATAACAGGTAAATACCTTTCCGCGAGCAATACATTCAAAATGCGGACGTTGGATCGAATCGGCTTGCCAACCCATCCAAGTTCCTCGCTCATTTGTCGCGCTTCCGTCAGCAACGCGTCCATGCCCGTGAGTCCGACGGCCTGTACGCCGCAAGCGATGAAGGCCGCTACCAGTTCGCGATTCACCGATCCGGCCAACACTTTGACAACCGCGTCCAGCACTTCAGGCGTGGTCACTCGCAGGCCGTTCACGAAATGGCTCTCGATGCCGTGGCCGGTCAGATAACGCGTCATCTGCTTACCGCCGCCGTGAACGACGACCACCTGGTGGCCTTGTTCGATGGCCCAATGGATTTCCCGAGCCAGGCGCTGGCGCGATTCCGCGGCGTCGAGCAAAGTGCCGCCGAGCTTGATGAGTATCTTCAAAGCAGGTCTTCTCACAACAGTGCCATCACAACAGTCCTAGCGTTTCCTCGCAGCCGAGGATCAGATTCATATTCTGGATCGCCTGGCCCGCTGCTCCCTTCACCAGATTGTCGATGGCGCTGACGACGATGGCTCGGCCAGTGGCGGCGTCAAACTGGAATCCGATATCGCAGAAATTGGTGCGATTGACGGCCGCGAGGTCGGGAAGGCTGCCGGGCTGATAGAGACGGACGAACTTCTCGGTGCGATAGTGACTGAGGTAAATATCGAGCAGGTCCCGTGCTGAACTGATATTGCACGTGCGCACATAAATGGTTTCGAGAATGCCCCGCTCGATAGGCAGCAAGTGCGCGGTGAAGCTCAATTCCGGTTCGTCGAGACCGGAGACCATCAAGACTTCAGCGACGTGGCGATGATCGAGCACCGAATAGACGGAGAAATTGTCTGTGACTTCACAAAAGCTGGTTTTGAGGCTGGCCTTGCGGCCGGCGCCGCTCACGCCGGACTTGGCGTCGCAAACGATTCCGGCGGTTCGATCGGCCACGCCGCTTGCGACCAAAGGCTGGATGGCGAGATTCGCGGCCGTGGGATAGCAGCCGGGATTCGCGATCAGGCGTGCGGTGCGAATTCGCTGGCGACAAAACTCGGGGAGACCATAGACGGCCTCGCCGAGCAAGTGCGGTGCGGTGTGCTCCTGCTTGTACCAGCGGGAATATGTGGCCGCGTCTGGGAGCCGGAAGGCGCCGCTGAGATCGATGACCTTGGCCCCGGCATCGAGCATGGCAGGCGCGAGTTCCATGGAGACTTCGGGCGGCGTGGCGAGAAATACGACCGCCAGACCTTCGGCGGCAACGGCGTCCGGAGTACAAGGGGCGTGGCGGGGCTGCGGATGATTGATGGGCGCCGGACGTCCGCTCTGATCCTGACGGTGTTCGAGGAGGACCGGCTCAACTTGCGGATGGGAGGCGAGGAGGCGCACGAGTTCCTGTCCACTGTAGCCACTGAAGCCGACCACGCCTGCCTTATATTTATTCATTACTCTGAATAATTATACTAGCACGGATCGTGGGTGGTGGATACCGATGCAACGCAAGAGTGTCCACTACCGGATTAGCCGGGTGTGTCATCAGGACGCTATCCGGTTCGTGCGCGACCTATCCTTCCGGTTAGAGTAACAATCGGGCCGGTTAGATTAACAACCGGGCTGCGCCGCGGATGTGCTTGCAGAATCAGGATGATACGCACAGCATCCGGATGGAAAGACAACTGCTCTTTGTCATCTGCTGGGAGGCGACTCGGATCCAACCCCGGGGCCCCGTGCCATCGAGCGCCCCACCCCGACCGCGCTCCCAGCGCTAGTCTATTCAGCCGGCTGCCGCGCCACCAGTTCCGCAACAGCCTGGCGATCGCCGGGCTCCCCGAGCTCGCCCTCCCTATTATGCAAGATTCGCCAGCCGTCAAACAATGCGCGCAGCTCGCCGGGATAAGCGCGCGTGGGCGTACCCGGCGGTGGATCGAGAAGCACGATCATGATGAGCAGGCCACCGGATCGAAGGACGGATTTCATGACGGGAATCAGGCTGCGCTGAAAATAGTAAGACGAGAGTACAAGGTCAAAGGTCCCTGGCGCTATTTCCAACCCGGTGGCTTCCAGATCCACCAATCGGGCGTCGATGCGTGGGTGCGCCCTCGCTAGTAACAGGTCGATGGCGACGGGCGAGGCATCGAGCGCAGTGACGCGCCAGCCAAGTTCAGCCAGGTAGAGAGCGTTGCGGCCGGGTCCACAGGCCAGATCGAGCGCGCAGCCGGGAGCTAAGCTGCCCGTGAAATCGACCACCAACCGCGGTGGTGATTTTGCCACTTGTTCACCCGCCTGGTATCGCTGGTTCCAGCGCTCGATGTGGCCGCTCAAACCGCGGCGTCGCCACGCTTGGCGGCAAGCTTGAACACGCGCTTGAGGATCGAAACCGCGCGGTCGATCTCCTTCTCGGCGCATATATAGGGAGGCAGAAACCGCAGCACTGTGTCGTGCGTGCAATTGATCAGGAGGCCTTGCTCCATGGCGTCCAGCACCAGCTGCTTGCCGGGGAAGGTCAGTTCCACGCCAATCATGAGGCCCTGGCCGCGCACTTCCTTGATGAAGTGAAACTGCTTCTGCAACTCTTCGAGCTTGGCCCGAAAATAGCTGCCCATTTTGTCGATGTGCGGCAAAAGCTCATCGAGAATGTCCATGAATTCCAGAGCCACACGGCAGGCCAGCGGTCCACCGCCGAACGTGGAGCCATGCATGCCCGAGCCGATGGACTCAGCCGCGCGATCGTTGGCAACGATGACGCCCATGGGGATGCCGCAGGCCAGTGGCTTGGCTGCCACCATGACGTCGGGAAGCACGACGGGGTCGGAAAGCTGATAGGCGAAGTGCTTGCCGGTGCGGCCCACTCCGCACTGGATCTCATCGAAGATCAGGAGCGCGTTATAGCGATCGGCCAGCTCGCGCGCCTTGCGGACGTATTCGATCGACATGGGGAAGATGCCGCCTTCGCCCTGGATCCATTCGAGGATAATGCCGGCGGTGTGTTCGCTGACAATTTGTTCGAGTGCCACTTCGTCGTTGGGCGGAACGAAGTGCGCGCCGGGGAGCAGCGGCTCAAAATCGCGCCGGTACTTTTCCTGACCGGTGATGGAAAGAGCGCCGAAGGTGCGTCCATGAAAGGAATTGTGCAGCGCGACAAGCTCGAATTTCTCAGGGCTGATTTTGCGGCCGTGAGCACGCGCCATTTTGAGCGCGCCTTCCATGGACTCAGCGCCCGAGTTGCAGAAAAAGGTGCGGTGCAAGCCGCTGGCTTTGGCGAGACGCTCGGCAAGCGGGCCCTGGTAAGCATGGAAATAGAGATTTGAGGTGTGCCACAAGCGGCTGGCCTGCTCGCGGATCACTCTCACCAGCCGAGGGTGCGCGTGGCCCAGGGCGTTCACTCCGATACCGGTGATGAAGTCCAGATAACGCTTGCCCGATGGGTCAAACACGTAGCAGCCTTTGCCGCGATCGAGCACCAGGGGATAGCGGGCGTAGGTCTGAAGCAGGTACTCGCTCTCGAGCGCCCGCACGCGGTCGAGAGCGTTGGTTTCGTCATGTTGGGGTGAAGCTGTCACCGGTAAAACAGTCGACATACGCCTTTATGATAGCTTGGGCGAAAATGCATTCAGCAGCGCCTGCGCTTTGAGCAGCATCTCGTCCCACTCCTCTTCGGGCTGCGATGGATAGACGATGGCTCCGCCTACGCCGATGCTGGCGACGCCGCGCTGAAAGACGGCGGTTCGGATGACGATATTCAGATCCATTACGCCGTTGAAGCCGATGTAGCCGATGCTGCCCGAATAGATGCCTCGGGCTTCGGGCTCCAGCTGGTCGAGAATTTCGAGCGTGCGCAGCTTGGGAGCGCCGGTCATGGAGCCGCCGGGAAATGCCGCACGGATACAATCGATGGCGGAGACACCCGGTGCGAGCCGTCCTTCAATAGTGCTGACCATTTGGTGCACCGTGGCGTAAGTTTCCACCTGCATCATTTGCGGCACATGGACGCTGCCGGGGGAGCAGACCCGTGCCAGATGGTTGCGCGCCAGATCGACGATCATCAGGTTCTCGGCGCGATTCTTTTCGCTGGCGGCCAGCGCGGCGCGGAGACTGGCGTCTTCTTCCGGAGTGCTTCCACGCCGGATGGTTCCTTTGATGGGCCGAGATTGGACGTGGCCCGAGCCGTCGATGCGCAGGAAGCGCTCGGGCGAGGAGCATGCGATATCGATATCGTCGAGATGAAGAAACGCCGAATGCGGCGCGGGATTCAGCTTGCGCAGCGTTTCGTAATAAGCGAGAGGCGAAACTTCGGTCGACACGCGCAGTTGGTTGGTGAGGCAAATTTCGTAGCTTTCGCCGGCAGCGATGCGGGACTGGCATTCGGCGATCTGGCGAAGATACGGCTCACGCTCCGTCCGCAGCGTGAATGCGCCGGAGGTACCGGGCGCTGCCTCCGGCATGTCGTCAGATAACGAGGCCAGGCACTTTTCAGTGATGTGGTCCGGTTCTCCGGAGGAGACCATCCATAGCGTATTCGCCGCCTGATCGATGGCGAGAAAGCGATCGACGCGAAGGAGAAAAGCATCGGGGAACGGCGAGCGATGTTCGCCCGGCGCGCCACATTCACTTTTGAGCTCGTATCCGAGATAGCCGACGTAACCCCCGATGAAGGGAAATGGCACAGCAGGCGCGTCCACTTCGATGTTGCGCAGACTGCGATCGAGCGAATCGAGGAAGGGCGCAGCCAGCACTTCAGTACCGGTTCCCATGTACGAAAAGCGGCTCTGCGGGGAGACCAGCGAACTGTCGAGCCAGAATGCGTAGCGCTCACGCGAGAACAAGTTGCGAAAGATGGTTTCGGGCGCGGCAGGTAGTTGGATCTGGCGGGCGTAAATCTTAATTGTGCGGCGGGGAAGAAAATTGCGGAGAAGCGCCGCGCCGTATTCGGTAGCAATCGATTCCGGATGGAATTGCACGCCCCAGATGGGCCGCGTGACGTGACGCAAGGCCATCACAGCGCCGTCCTCGGTCCATGCGATTTTCCTTAACTCGGGCGGCAGCGGCTCAGCAACGATCAGCGAATGATAGCGAATAGCGTTGAATCGCTCCGCGATGCCGGCGAAGAGCGCGTCGCCATCGTGGATGATTTCAGCGGCGCGGCCATGCACGGGCTGGGCGGCGCGAATCACGTTTCCACCAAAATGATGCGCGATCCCCTGGTGTCCCAGGCAGACGCCGAGTAAAGGAACCTGCGCTTCGGCGATCACTTGCGCCGACACGCCGAAATCGCGTGGATTTTCGGGACGGCCGGGGCCCGGAGAGATAATCACGCTGTCGAAATCGAGGCGCTGGATTTGATCCCAGGTCAGCTCATCGTTGCGAACCACGCTGGGCGGGCACTGGGTGATCCCGGCGACCAGGTCCACCAGGTTGTAAGTGAACGAGTCGTAATTGTCGATGATCAACGTGGGCATCGGAACCTTCATGATAGTCACAGCCCGTTGAGAACTTTCTTGCGCGCTTTTTCTACTATTTGTCCCGGCTCTGCGATCGGCGCGTAGCGGGGCCTTGGTAGAGTGCGGCCAGAATGCTTCCCACACAGCAGAGCACGACACAACAGCAGTTCGACCTGGCGTACTGGGCGTCGCAGCCGCCGGAGGTGCAGGCGCTTCCAGCGATTACCGATCCGGATCAGCGCGCCGCACAAGCGGCTACGCTCGCCACCAACGGATTCACCATCGACGTGCCGATTATGGTGTGGGGATGGGACGCGTACCTGGTGATGACCATGCGGGAGCAATTCGGGTATACCTGGGTGCCCTCGGCGTTGCAGCCGCCAGTGGCCAGCGCACCAGGCGACACCGAACCCGGGTTGGCGGCGTACAATCCCCTGAATCCGCCGCCGGGCTCGATCCTAGTGTCCACGAACATCCAGAACTATCCACCGTATTCAGCCGCGCAGACGCCGCCGGCTCCGGCCGCGCAAGATCCGGTGGGAGTGCAATCGCTCGGCAACATTTATCTTTCGGTGGTGGGAGACACGTATCCCGATGGCGCCACATTCAGCGACACGCGAGGAACATTTGAGAAGCATATTGTGGTGACGCCGTTTGGACGGAGCGGCTATTGGGAGAAGATCGCGTAGCCGCCGGGTCAACAGCTGGGCGTCCAGAGCAGGTTGCGGAACAATTACTGCGCTAAAATGGCCGGTATGCGCAGCCCATGGATTACCCCCCGAATGAAAGATCCGATCCGCACGCAGATGTATTACGCGCGCCAGGGCGTTGTCACCCAGGAGATGGAATACATCGCCAAGCGGGAACACGTGACCGGCGAACTGATCCGATCGGAAGTGGCGCGGGGCCGCATGATCATTCCGGCCAACATCCATCACACCAATCTGGAGCCGATGTGCATCGGGGTGGCGTCCAGCTGCAAGATCAACGCCAACATCGGAAACTCGGCCACCACGTCGAACATCGACGAAGAGGTGGAGAAGCTGAACTACGCGGTGAAGTACGGCGCCGACACCATCATGGATCTCTCCACCGGTGGCGATATCCCACGTATCCGGAAAGCCATCATCGATGCATCGCCCATCCCGGTGGGTACGGTGCCGATCTATGAAGCACTGGGGCGCGTGCGCCGCGTGGAAGATCTGAACATCAACGTGATGCTGGAAGTGATCGAGGAGCAGGCCGAGCAGGGCGTGGATTACATGACCATTCACGCCGGCGTCCTGGTGCAGTACGTTCCTCTGACCACCAAGCGCATCACCGGCATTGTGAGCCGCGGCGGCGCCATCCTGGCCGAGTGGATGGTGAAGAATCACAAGCAGAATTTTCTGTACGAGCATTTTGACGAGATCTGCAAGATTTTTCAGAAGCACGATGTAAGCTTTTCGCTGGGCGATGGATTGCGGCCGGGCTGCGTGGCCGACGCCAGCGATGCCGCGCAATTCGCCGAATTGAAGACGCTGGGCGAGCTGACCAGGAAAGCCTGGGGGTACGACGTCCAGGTGATGATCGAGGGTCCAGGCCACATCCCGATGGACCAGATCCAGATGCAGGTGGAGAAAGAAGTGCAGATGTGCGACGAAGCGCCGTTCTATACGCTGGGCCCTCTGGTGACGGACTTTGCGCCAGGCTATGACCACATCACCTCGGCGATCGGCGCGGCGATGATCGGCTGGTACGGCGCTTCCATGTTGTGTTACGTCACGCCCAAGGAGCATTTGGGTCTGCCCAATCGCGAAGACGTGAAGCAGGGGATCATCGCGTATAAGATTGCGGCGCATGCGGCCGACATCGCGCGGCATAGGCCAGGCGCACGGGACCGTGACGACGAGCTATCGCGCGCGCGTTACAAATTCGACTGGCGCCGGCAGTTCGAATTATCGCTCGATCCTGAGACAGCCGAAGCGATGCACGATGAAACCCTGCCCGAGGAAGGCTTCAAGGACGCGGCATTCTGCTCCATGTGCGGTCCGAAGTTCTGCTCGATGAATCACTCGGCCAAAACCGAAAAGTTCACCGCGGAAGAGGCGGAAGCGGTGCTAGCTGCGGCACAGCCCATCGTAACGATCCAGCAGTAGTGATCGAGGTAGGATGTGGTCATGAGAGTGACCGCTTCCAAACTGCGAGCCGACATCTACAACATCCTGGACGAGACGCTGAAGACCGGAATCCCTGTGGAAGTGGTCCGCAAGGGGCGCGTTCTGAAGATCGTTCCGAAACTAAGCCCGACAAGTTGAGCAAACGTGCGATCAATGTGCCGGCTCCCTTTCACCTCCTTGGTGGAACAAGCTTTGGATCAGGCCTGGGTGCGCGATCCATTTGGTGACCGATTGGTCGGGCGGCTTACGATTTATCGCTTCGATTCCTCTAGCAGGGCGGTGGTGTCCTCAATTGCTTTGCGATGCAGCGCGAGCACGCTCCGGTTTTGAATGCTGCGCCACGTGGCTGCGGCCTTTTGCGCCATCTCCCGGCCGTGGACGGCGTCATGGAACTTGGCTTGGACGGAAGCCAGGATGAAATACGCTCGGCCCATGTGACCGATGTTATTGTCATCCATGAATGGAGCTAGCGATAATTTTTGCGCCAGCGCAAAAGCACGGCCTGCGAAGTCGAGCGCGGAAATGCGGTCGCCTTCGGAAGCAAAGAGCAGCGACAGAGCTTCCTGGTCCGCCATGGCTTGGGAAATCAACGTAACGTTGCCTGAGTTCGCGAATGGTTCGGATTCGGCGAGAGATCGCCGGTATTGCTCTTCGGCCTCGCGTGGACGCCCCAGGCTTTCCAAGCGGTAGCCGGCGTATTCCTGGGCCAGTGCCAACTTCTCGACGATGTTGGCTGATTTCTGATTGGTCTTCATCACGCCTTCCAGCAGATCGATGGCCTCCCGCAGTTGAGCCAGGGACTCAGCGATGGCTCCAGGCGGCGGGTCGATGCTTGCCAGGCGGGTGAGGCTGGCCGCGACGTCTACACGTGCATTGACGTCCTCGGGGTCGGCGTCGGCCAGTTGCCGAGCCATGGCTAAGGACTTGGTGCAGGCGGCGCGTGCCTCCTGCGGGCGCCCCAGATTGGGGAAAAAGGGTACACCGAGAACTCCGGCGTAGTTTCCATAGGTGACCAGCAGGCCGCGTTGGAACGACACGTTGTGCGGATCGGCAATCACGAGCTGCTCGCGCAGCTGGATGGACCGGCTGTAAAGTTCCGCCGCGCGCTCCAGCTCGCCCATACGCATGTGCGTTCCCGCAGCCATCCCCAGCGCGACGCCCAGTTCCTGCTTCAGGCTGCTCTCATCTGGAAAACGCACGATCAGGCCGCGCAGCAAAGCGATCTCGCTATTAGCATGCAGCAACGCCAGCGGCGGGTTTCCATAGTGCAGGACATCCGCCAGGCGCCAATGAAGAAGCGCTTCCTGCTTCGCCGACGCCAGGTCCGAGGGCCGCATGAGGCCCAGGCGGTGGGCGATCGGAAGCAGCGTGAGGAGCGCATTGGCCGCTGCCTCCCGCTGGCCGGCCCGATCCACCAAATCGGCCAGGCTGCTCTCCACGGAAACCCAGCGCAGCATCAAGTCTGGATCGTCCCTCTTGGCCTGATACAAGGGCCCAAGCAGCGCCTCCGCCTTACGAAAACTGAGCGATGCGCCGTCGAAGTCCCCCAGGCTGGGTCCATAGGCATCTCCCTGCAGGGCCCCGATCTTGAAGTACGCCTGGCTGAGCACCAAGCGGATACGCTGGTCCTGCCCGTCTTCCTTTTCGAGACGCGATAGGTAGTCCAGCGTGGTCTGGACAATCTTGCGCCGGGCCCCGACGGCTCCCGGAAGGGATTCAATGGCGCTGTGGACATCGAAGAGCGTGCGATTCGCCAGGTCCACCAGATCGGAGACGCGCTGCTCGGCTCGCCTGCGCTGGGCAGCTTCGGACTGGCGGGCCACTTCGGCGCGCCGGTACTGAGTTTCCGACGTGATGGTGGCGGTGACCAGGCTCGCAAATACGGCTGCGCCCGCGGCAAACCCCCAACGGTGACGCCGCAGCAATTTCCTCGCGCGGTAGGCGAATGATTCCTGCCGCGCCGCGACGGGCCGGCCATCCAGATAACGACGGATGTCTTCGGCAAAATGATCGACAGATGCATAGCGGCGGTCCGGTTCCTTCCGCATCGCCAGCAGCACGATGTTGTCCAGATCGGCGTCCACATTCTGCGCCCAGGCGCCGGGACGAATGACTGCGGTGTTGCAGACCGCGCGCTCCACTTCGGTGGCTGCGAAGCCCCCCATCTGATGCGGACGGCGCCCAGCCAGCAGCTCATACAGCACGGCCCCCAGCGAGTAAATGTCGGTGGCCGTGGTCATCGGATATCCCAGCACCTGCTCCGGGCTCGCGTAGTGCGGAGTGAATCGCCGTTCGGTGAGCACGGTGGTGCTGCGGCCGTCCACGGTTCCGCCCAGCAGCTTGGCCACGCCGAAGTCGAGCAGTTTGGGCGTTCCATCGGCCGCAACCAGGATGTTGCCCGGTTTCAAGTCCCGGTGAATCACCAGATTTCGGTGCGCGTAAGAGACCGCCTCGCAGATTCGCAGAAACAGACGGCAGCGAGCATTGATGTCGAGCGCAGCCTGACGTGAAAATTCCGTGACGGTCTGGCCCTGGACGTACTCCATGACGAAAAACGGACGTCCATCTTTGGTAGTTCCGCCGTCCAGAACGTGTGCGATATAAGGATGATCGAGGTCCGCGAGAATCTGCCGCTCATAGCGGAAACGCGTGAGCACCGCGTCGGTGTCCATGCCGCGTTTGACCACCTTGATGGCTACATGTTTCCGGTACTGGTCGTCGTCGCGGGCGGCCAGATAAACCGCGCCCATCCCGCCGCGGCCAATTTCGCGGAGCACGCGATAGGCTCCCAAGCGTTCTCCGGGCAACGGCGAATCGATCAGCAGAGCTGCTTCGCCTTCCACGGCCGCTGAAATGCCGGCGCCGTTCTTGCGGTCGGATTTCAGCAGGGACTCTACCTCTTGGCGCAGCTCGGTGTCGCCCGAACAGGCGTGCTCCAGGAATTGTTCCTGCTCACGGGGCGGAAGATCCGCCGCGGAAAGAAACAGTCCTTCCACGCGATCCCAAGCGTGGACTCTCATGGCATCTGGAACAAGCATTGATTATCCGAGATTCGAGAAGGTTCCCAAAAGACGGGCTACACCTCTCAGTTAGTAATGCGAAATACTGCGCACTTTTTTGAAAATTTTATTGACCGGAGTTTCGTTGTCCAGTTCGCGCTGTAACCAGGCCTGCGCCAGCCGAAGCTCGGCCCGGACTTTTTCGACGGGCAAATCGAGCACCTCGGCCGATTCCTCAGCGGTGAGACCTCCGAAAAACCGCATCTCGACGAGCCTGGCTTTGCGCGCGTCTTTTCGCTCCAGAGCTTCGAGCGCATCGTCCACCGCGATCACACTTGCCGGACGCTCCGTTCTGGCATCAATGGCCTCATCGAGCGGATAATCCGCCTCGCCACCCCCGCGCTTCTCGGCATTCCTGGCTCGCGCATGATCGATCAGCACCTGCCGCATCAACCGGGCGGTCACTCCCAGGAAATGCGCGCGGCTCCGAAAGTCGGGCTGCTCCTGGCCGATCAATCTGACGTAGGCCTCGTGAACCAGCGCGGTGGGCTGCAGCGTGTGGCCGGTCCGCTCCCGGCTCAAATGCCGGTCTGCAAGATTTCGCAGCTCTGCATAGACCAGCGGCATCAGACGGTCGAGCGCGGTTTTGTCGCCCGCCGAAAAATCCCGCAGTATCAGTGTGACCGACTGTACCGCCACGACACCTTTGAACTTATTCTATGCTGTTGTGGCAGCGTGCGCGCAACAGTGAACCAACATTACTCGGCGACGTCGGGAACCAACTCCACGCGATCCATGGCGAGAAACGTTTGAATGTGCGGGTGCGTGGATTTCTCCAGGTCCTTCACGGGACCAAAATAGATGGCTTCTCCTTTATAGAGCACGACAACCTGGTCCGCCACTTTGCGCATCAAGTCCAGATCGTGGGTAACCACGACGGCGGTGAGTTTCAGCTCGCGCTTCAACTTCAGCATCAAGTCAGAAAGCGTGTTCGACATGATGGGATCCACCATGGTGGTGGGCTCGTCATAGAGGATGCATTCCGGCTGGGCTGCCAGGGCGCGCGCGATGGCGACGGCCCGCTTGTAGCCGGTGGAGAGGTCTGCCGGGTAGGCGTCCTTAAACTGCAGCATGTCCACCATGGTGAGCAGGCCGTCGACGACGTCCTCTTTGTTGTGCTCGTCATAGTCGTCGCGCAGTTCGAGCGAGAAAAGGATGTTCTCGGCAACCGTGAGCGAGTCAAACAAAGCGCCGCTCTGGAACACCATGGTTACTTTCTTGCGAATCTCACGGAGCTGCGCCTCGGTATAGTCGGTAATGTCCTGGTAGGCGACGAAGACCCGCCCCTGATCCGGCTTCAGGAAGCCCATGATGTGGCCGAGACTGACGGACTTTCCCACTCCGCTGCGGCCGATGATGGCTACCGTCTCGCCTGCGTTCACGAAGAAATTGGAATCGACTAAAACAGGCCGGTCGAACGTCTTATAAACATGGCGAAACTCGATGTAGTGGAGCTTGTCTGTCACGGAAGCTCCGCTGGGCTCGGCAGCTTCGCTTCGAATTCCGCCCATTCCGCGGGAGTGTTGAAGTTGGCGAGGGTGGCAATGTCCACAGGCACCCAGACTGCTCCGATTTCCTTCACGAAGTCTCTCATTCTAAGTTGTTTATCGCGAATGGACCGGGCCAGCGCCGGCAGGCAGCGGCGATGGTAAACCGCGCACAAGGGTTCGGGCTGCCCATAAGGTCCGAGGGCTGCCACGCAGTTGCGCTCCGCGGTCTCAGCCCGGCGCAGCAGTTCGCGCAGCATGGGCGCCGTGATAGAAGGCATGTCGCAAGCGACCAGAACATTCCAGTCCGTTTTCGTCATTTTCAGGGCGGTGTAGACGCCGCCAGCCGGGCCGCAACCGGGCAGTTCGTCGGGAATCACCTGGAGGCCGAGGTGCCCCAGCCGCTCCGGATCGCCGATCAGGATCACCGAATCGGGCGCCACCGGGCTAACCGCCTCACTCACTGTTTTCGCGATGTGCTCCACGAGGGTTGTTCCGCGATAGGGCAACAACGCCTTGGGCTGGCCCATGCGTCTGCTCGCGCCACCGGCCAGCACAAATCCGGAGGATTGCATGAGAGAATAATAGCATTGGCGTTCCCCATGGCCCGGCGGAAAGAAAAACTTGCGGATGGAAGGAATCCGGTTATAATCGGGTAGAACAAAAGGATGCGTTTTTGTTTGGAACTTGTTCTGGGAGCTGTGGTTTTAGGAAATCTGAATGCCGCCAGCCTGCCGACTTCGGAGGCGCCTCGTGCCACGGCAACTCGCGCCGTGTGGGTGGTAAAAGTGGATACGCGCAGCGGCAAGCTGGTGCGAACGCTCATGGCGCCGAAGCCGGCCGCCGGTGCTGATACCGACAGCGAGGTCCGCGGTCTGGTTGCCGAGGCAGCGAGAAATTTCGACGTGAATCCGCTGTTGGTGGATTCAGTGATTCAAGTGGAGAGCAACTACAATCCGTTCGCCGTTTCACCCAAGGGAGCGCAGGGCCTGATGCAGTTGATGCCCGGGACCGCTCAGCGGTTCGGCGCGACCGATAGCTTCGATCCGAAGCAGAATATTGAAGCCGGCGTCCGTTATCTGAAGTTTCTGCAGGACACGTTTCAAGATGATCGGCTCGCGATCGCAGCCTACAATGCCGGTGAAAAGGCCGTGGCGAAGTACAAGGACGTGCCGCCATATCCGGAAACTGTAAGCTATGTTGCCAAAGTGGGCAAGAAATACGGGCAGGCGAAGCGCGCGGCCGTGAACAGCGGCCAGGCGAGCGACGAGAGCAAGCACGAAGTGAAGAATGCAGAGGAGCCAACAGCATCCCCCGAGAGAGTCGAGGAGGCGCCGAGGCACATTCTTGCGTATGTGGATCCAGAGGGCAAGCTACACATCGCAACTCAATAGAAAACCCATGCACCACCTCCCCCGGAATTTGCATGGCGACAACCGCGCGCGGCGTGTTGCAGCGTTGCTGCTTGTGGCTCTCGGCTTTGCAGTCACCAAGACCAGCGCCGCAGAACCTGAGGAAGCCGCGCACCACGTGACGGCCGTGCGGTTTTGGTCGCTGGGTGGCGTCACGCGCATCGCAATCGAGACCGATGGCGATTTTCAGGTGAAATCGGACCGGTTGGACAATCCCGACCGCTTGTTTTTCGACTTAACCGGCACCAGGCCTACGCTAGGGCGCAAGGGCATGACCACTATTCCCGTTTCGGATCATTTTGTCCGGCAGATTCGGGTGGCGGAGCCGCAGCGCAATATCACGCGCGTGGTGCTGGATCTGGAAACGTCCGTGGAACCTGCTATTTCGCGCCTGGACAATCCCACGCGGTTGATCATCGAGCTGCGGGCCGCCGGCGGCACGCCTGAGACCACGAAAGCGCCAGTGAAATCGCCACCCACGCTGGTGGAACCGGTGACTGCTCCGACGCCCACGCCGAGCCCAGCCGCGAAGCCAGTGGAGCGCCGGCCATTTACCCCTCCACCCGCCCAACCGGCGGCCGTTCCGGTGGTGCAAGCGCAAGAAACCAGGATCGAGGCACCACCCGAGTTACAGGTGAGGAGCACCCCGCCATCAGTTCCGGCATTGCTGGCCGTCAACCTTCGGCCCAGCCCAGTTTCGGCACGCGCGGCGCCTCCTAATATTCTCGCCAAGCCCGCGCCTGCCTCCATTGCTCCGGCGATCGGCAACGTGGCTTCCGTAACATCGACCGCAATTTCCAGCACGCCGCCGGTTCCCGTGGAAACTGCTCTCCCCGCCAAACGCAATTCTTCTGGAGACCGGTCTATGATTCGCGTGCTGGGGCTTAAGGTGGGACGCATCGTGCTCGATCCAGGGCACGGAGGACATGACACAGGGAGCGTCGGGCCGGAGGGACTGCGCGAAAAGGATCTGGTTCTGGATGTCGCTCAGCGGCTGGGCCAGTTGATTCAAGATCGAATGGGCAGCGAAGTGATCTTCACCCGCTCCGACGACACGTTTATTCCCCTGGAGCGGCGCACCGAGATTGCCAATGAGGCGAAGGCGGACCTGTTTCTGTCGATTCACGCTAACTCGTCGCCGCTACGCAGCGCCGCCGGCGTGGAGACTTACTATCTGAACCTGACCACTTCACGGAGCGCGATGGACCTTGCTTCGCGAGAAAACTCGGGTTCTCAGATGACGGTGTACGAGCTGCAAGGCCTGCTCCAAAAGATTGCTCTCAAGGACAAGGTGGAAGAGTCGCGCGAATTTGCGAGCCGGGTGCAGACGGCGTTGTATAACCTGTCCGCAAAAACAACCGATGCGCGGTCAAAAGATCGCGGGGTGAAGAAGGCGCCTTTTGTGGTGCTGATTGGCGCGTCTATGCCATCGGTGCTGGCGGAAATCGGATTCGTGAGTAACGCGCACGACGAAAGCATCATGCGTCGCGAAGAGTATCGCCAGAAGACGGCGGAGGCGTTGTACAAGGGGATCTCGAACTACGCGAACACGCTCAGCCATTTTCAGGTTGCGCAGCGGCATTAGAAAGACCGCTCAGCGATTTAGGGAACGACGACCGTTTCGGTGGATGAGTTCACAGAGGCCGGTTCAGACTGGTAAGTGAGAATCTCTACCCGGTTGCGGCCGGATTTTTTCGCAACGTACAGCGCCTCGTCCGCTTTGCGAATGAGGGCCTCCTCAGTCCAGGTTTCACCCGGCATGGCGGTGGTAACGCCAAAGCTGGCCGTTATGCGCAGAGATTGATCGTTCACCGACATCTCCGCCTGGCCGAGCTGCTTGCGCAAGCGGTCAGCCTGCGCGTAACTTTCGGTGGCGCAGCAACCTGGGAACAGGATCAGAAACTCCTCGCCGCCATAACGGCCGATGGAATCATATTGGCGAATGCTATTTTGCATGCGGCGGGCAGCCTCCCGAAGAACCGCGTCCCCTGCTAAGTGTCCGTAGGTATCGTTCACCTGCTTGAAGTGATCCAGATCGACGATCACAACTCCCAAGGGGCGGCATTCGCGCTGCGCACGGGCCAATTCGCGGCCCAGTTCGGTCAGGATGGAGCTGCGGTTCCACAGACGAGTGAGCGAATCGCGGGTGGCCTGGTCGCGAAGATCTTCCCGGGCTTTAAGCAACTGGCTTTGCAGATCCACCAACCGGGTACCGGCGCGCAGGCGAACCTGGAGCTCGTTTTGATCGAACGGCTTGGTGATGTAATCGTCGGCGCCGGCATCCATGCCCTCAATCAAGTCTTCCTTTTGACTCTTGGAAGTGAGCAGCAGGATATAGGTGTAAGGCTCGCTGTCGCGCTCCCGAATGCGGCGGCAAACTTCCACGCCGGTCATTCCCGGCATCATCCAGTCCAAGATGATGAGAGACGGAGCATCTTCGCGCTGCAAGAGTTCCAGGGCTTCGGCACCGTCACAAGCTACCATCACCTCGTATCCCCACTTGCGCAACGTGGCTTCGAGCAAATGCCGGGAGACTATGCTGTCGTCTGCTATTAGAATCTTCACCGAATTCTCGTGAACCTGCCTGCCGTTACTTCAGGTAGTTTGAACCTAATGTCCTCATCGGCCAGGAATGGGCCTAACGTTAGCCATTAGACGCAGTTAGGAGAATCTCGTCGCTGGCTACGGGAAGACCGCAGCCGGTGCGGGGTGAAAGACCTTAGTACCATCGTCGGGCCCGCGCGACTTCCTTAGCAGGTTGCTGAAAAAGCCCTCCACATCCGGGAACCGCAGGCGTGGGCGCCTACGCTACACGGGTCGTCAGGTGTGCCGGGCTTTTGCAGCAACCTGTTAGTCTCGGCCACCCGAAGCCTGGCGAATAGCCTGCTCCAATTGGTCCTTGGAAAAGTTCGTACTAATGAAAAGCTCCTGCCGGGCGCCGGCACTCAGCGCGATGGCTTTCCATCCGTTGGTAGTGGGCACCGTGACACGGATCCTGACCTGGCCTTTGGCATCCCGTACGGGACGGATCACCCCGGGAATGATGGAGCGAATGGCGGATGGATTATCCCCGAGCAGGCGCTCCAGAACAGTCCGCAAGCCATCCAGAATGCTGTGTTCCACCTTGAGCTTTCCCTGGACTTTTCGGAGCCGCATGGGAGGCTACTTAAACCGCTTGCGATATTGAATGTCGATGCTGAAAGCACCGTTCTCATCGCGCAACGCCACGGCCGACCATTTACGGCTGAAATCCCACTCCACGCGAACGATCTGCTGGTTGGCTACCGCAAGATTGGTGATGTAGGTGAGCGTGACGTCGGAGGAAACCTGCTGCTCCATGGTGAGACGAGCCTGCGGAACGATGGTGACGTCGGTGAGCTGCGGATCGATCTTGATGTGGCTGACGCCAAAAAATTTCTGCAAGCGCCCGGAGTTAGGGGCAATGGCCTCAGAGAGCAGCGAATTGCTTCCGTCGCCCAGACCCAAATAGCTGTTGTTTACATTGGTGGACGCCTGAGCGCTGGCGAGCGGCCCGGAGGTGGAGGGAGCGCGCCCCACTGCCAGCAACGCGACGATGTCGGAGGCCTCCAGCGGCGGATCGGACCGATAAGAGAAATTCAACTTGTTCAAGGATCCTGAGAAGCTGATGTTCACGGTGATGCCGCGCACTTGCGTGGACAGGTCCATGTTGATTACAGGCTCGATCCTGGCGGTGTTGTTGAAGCTCACTTCGCCGCGATTGATGCTGTACTTGTTGCCGAAGAACTCGATCTGACCCGAGTTAACGGTGATATGTCCCAGGAGGATGGGACGATCGGGAGTACCGCGGACGCGCAGGTCCGCATCGGCCTGGATATTCCGTGTGAGCGAAGTTTCCACTTCGAGCGTGCGTTGAGTCAACACGCGCACATCCAGTTGGAGCCCTTGCAGGTACTGGTTGGGGTTGGAGGCTACCGGGGTAGTGGTGGTTGCGAGCAAAGCACCCACGTCGGTGCGGGGATTGAAAGCCGCGCGCGTTACAAAGACCGAGCCCGACAAAACGCTGCTATCGGAAGTGCCCACCAGAGCGAGCGAGCCGTCCGCAGTGACGCTGACGCCTTCCGGGGAACGGTAGCGCACATTGCGCGCCGTGGCCTGCAGGCGATAAACCAGAGCGGCTCCCCGGAAACCCAGGAAGCTGCCGCTTTCGAACGAAATGTCGCCGCCTCCGCTCTTGCCGCTCAAGTTCTGGATGGTCGCGCGGTTGCGATCGAAGAGGATCAGGCCGTTCGCGTCGTCTACGCCGTTCGGAACGTCGCGCAGAAATAAGGACGCGTTCCGCAATTCAAGCCGTCCCTGGACTTGCGGTTCCATGAGTGGTCCGCGGATGGAGACGTTCAGGGTGGAAGCGCCCGTGCCGAGCAGGTCTGGATTGAAGAGTTGAAGAATCGAGAAATTAATCTTTCCCTGAACGGTCAGATCCCACGGATTCTTCGAGTTCAGGGTCAGGCGGCCGGTGGCGTCGAGCGTGGTGTCCTTGGCGATGAAGCTGGCATGTCCGAAATCGATGGAGCCAGTGGTTGCAACCAGATGAACGGGCTGAGCATTCCGCAGAACCAGGTCTTGCAGCGGAACGCCGCCCGCCGGGTGCGCGCTGGGGCTGGCGTTGAGCTGTACGGTGGAGAGCGTCACATCGGCCTTCATCGACGAGGGTTGATTGAGCGGACCGGAGATAACGGCCTGGCCTTCGATGAAACCATCGAAAGGAAGCTCTTTGCGCAGATGCCTTCCGGGAGTAAGATCGTGCAGCGCGGCAATCGAGATGCGGGGGATGGGAACGCGCGCCTGGCCTTGATAATCGCCTTCCATGCGCCATTCGCCGCTCCCACGGATCTGAACGTCGTCGAAGTTAGCCGTCGCGGAAAGATTGAGGAGCGGCAGCCTGGTGGCGGCGGTAACGGTGAGGTTGCCGTAGGAACGCCCATCGTAGGCCGCGTTGCGAACTGTGAGTTCGCCATTGAGCGACGTCAAATCCACGACGCCATTTACGATTTTGGCGCCTCCATTGGCCTTCAAATCCAACCGTCCGGCGAGGCCGGTTTCGAAATCCTGCAGGTGCTTGATGGTCGCGAGATCGACGCCCGTGGTGGCCACGTCGAAGCGCAGCGAACCATCCTTCCAATCATTGGCTGGATGATTGTAATCGCCGGACAAGCTGATGCGTCCCGCCCCAGCGCGGCCTTGGTCAGGGAAGATTGCTTCGCCGTGCGAGAGTTCGAGCGCGGTGGAGGTAAAGGTGACGTCGGCCCGAGCTTGCGGAAAGTGTTCGTCGAAGGCGGTGAGATTTTCTAGCGTCACCGAGCCCGCAACCAGCGGTGATTCGAGCGAACCAGATACGCGAATCGCCGCGGATACCGACCCAGTGGCCGGCGGGGCCTTCCAGCCAGCTTCGGCAGCCAACGCCTGAATGTCCGCGTTGTGCAGGGCCAGTGTGGCTGAAACGGGACTTCCGCCTTCCAGTTTCCACTCTCGCAATCCTGCCCGTGCGCTTCCTTCCACTCGCATTTTGCCCTGCTCCACCGTGATAGCTTGGAGCACCGCGCTGTTTCGATCGGCTGTGAAGGTGGAGCTGACACGATCCAGTTGCTGGCCGTCCAGCTTGAGTTTCCCGGCATCCGCTTTGCCGGAGATTTTCGGATTCGAGAGATCTCCTTGAATGGTTGCATCCACGCGAGCTTCGCTCCCCTGCAGTTCCACCGGCCACCGGGTGGGCGGCGAAGCGCCGAGCGCGCGCAGGACGGGAAGGGCATCGTTCAGGTTCCTGGAGACTACATGCACTGCCAGATTTTCTCCCGGCGTACCCATTACCGAAGCGTGCGTGGAACCGACATCCAGCTGCGAGTTGCCGAGTTGCAGCCGGCCTGAGCGCTGGTCGTAATTGATAGCGACCGAACCGGCCACCGGCACGCCGCCCGAGCCCGGCGTCAAACTCAGCAGGGCGCTGGCGCTGATTCCCGCGAGCCCGGAACCGGTATATTGCCCGGCTAATTGCACGCCCCCGCTCAGCGTTCCATTGAGGGACCCGGTCTGGCGCGCGGCCAGGCGGCCGACCTCCGCGATAGTCACTCCTCCGATTTCGCCCTGGACGCTCACCCGCTTGAGATCGGACATTTGCGCCGTGCCACGGAAGGTTCCGTCGGGAGAGGAAACATTGAGACCGGTGAGGTTGATCTGGTCGGGAGTGAAATCGGCGAAGGAACTGATTGCCACATTCTGGATGGCGACGCCTTGATAGACGTAGCCGAGGGAGCGCCCGGTGAGCTTCCCGATAAAACGATCGGTAGACGATCCACCCGACGTGACATGGCCCTGGAGCCACAGGTCGCCCACCGGCGAGAGCGGAGTCTGTATCAATTTACTTACGTCGCGAATGGGGAGCGCGGCGGTTACCTCAAAGTCCTCACGCGGAGAATAAAGATTGATGATGTTTCCCTTGCTCTCGATTTTCATTCCGCCGGACTTCAGGTTCATGCGCAACACTTGAATGGTGTTCCTGCCGAGCGCCACCTGGGAGTCTAAGGCGAACTCCGCCGGAGCGCGCAACTTGGGTGAGGAGATTCGCATGAGCGCGGAAGAAACGTCGCAGAGATAGCGCGGCCCGGCGGTTTCGTAGACCAGCGACATCTCCAGATTCTCGCCGCTCGAATCCATGGGAACGCGCCAGGAATTGTAGTTCAGCGTGCCGTCATGGATTTCGATATGCTTCACATGCAGGTCGATCAGATCTTCGACCACGTTCTGGTCAAAGCGGGGAATCTTGGGCCTGGGGATATTCGTGGATCCGTCCGGATCGATGGTGAGGTTGACGCGCGGGCTGTCGAGGATGAGGGAAGCGATGTCGACCTTCTTCTCGAGAACCGAAATGATTCGCAGCCCAATCTTGACTTTCTCCGCGCGGAACAGGGGCGGCGCGGAGACTGGTTCGGTGCCGCGCAGGACGAAAGGTTGAACTTCGGCGGTAAGATCTCGCCAGTTGTAATTGAAGCTGCCGATCTCAACGCGGCCGCCGGTGGCGCGCTCGGTCACCGATTCGATACGCAGCCGGACCTGGTTCTTGAACCACGCGGTCTGGACCAGCAGCACTCCGGCAACCAGCAGAACGATCGCCAGGCCCGCCAATCCAAGAAAACTGAACGCGGCAATTTTTGCGGCTTTCCTCATTCGAGCCCCGGGTCGAGGTAATGAATTGTGACCTGTTTCCGCGTATCGTTCATCCACTGTTCCAAGGCCTGGTCGATGCGTTGCTGGGTGAGGATTTCCTCAATCTGGTCGCGAGATTCATCCAGGGTGGGGATCGGCTTGGTTCCTTTTTGTTCCCATTCCGATACTTGCCGCCGATAATATGCTTGCACATCCGCGGTCGGGATCTGGATGCCGGGCCGGAAGCGGTAATCGATAAAACGCAAGAGCGTCAACTGCCACCACAAACGGAGGGTCAGCTCGTCGGCCGTAATTCCGGAGGCCTGCAGCGCATTCTGAAATTCGCTTTCGGTCGAATATGTGGCCTTCAGGGCTTCGAGCGATTCGCCGGCATCGCTAAGTTCGGGCAACGGATAATGACTAATATCCATTTCACGTTTGATCAAGGCCTGTTCCACCAACCTGGCGTCCGCCTGTTTCCTGGCATCGGCGCTCAAATCGACCTTTTCGCGATTCAGGAAAGCGGTGACGCGAATCTCGTCATCGATTTGGGATTGGGTGATGACCTGGTTGGCGACAGTGATGACGATCTTGTCGATGATCTCTGAGAAAACGGCGGAGGGGGACAGGAATTGGAGGAATAAGAGGAATACGGGGAATACACGGAATACGAGGAATACACGGAATACACGGAATACTGCTACCGAGCCACGACCGTGAGGGAGCGGCTTGAGCGCCATCAGAAGGCCTGTCCCAGCGAGAAGTGGAATTGGAAGATATTGATGCGCTGGTTGGTACGAGGGACTGACGAGCCTGGGATTCCGCATTGGTAGAGCTGGTTGATGGAACCTTCGCACCCGAAGAAGCGCGGTGAGTTCGGGCTAAGCGAAAAGTCCACTCTAACCGGGCCCAGGGGCGTGCGATAGCGGAGCCCGAATCCGAAGCCTTGAACGGCGTAGTCAAAATCCTGCAGATTCGGCTGGCGGAATCCCAGGCTGATTTTGTTCACAGCGGAATACACATTACCAAGGTCGTTGAACAAGACGCCGCCCAAATTATCGCCGATGAGCGGGAAGCGCAACTCCACCGTGTTATTGAACAGCGCGTTGCCGCCGATGGGGAAGCCGGTATTGGGATCGCGCGGGCCGGCCTGAAAATCCGGAAAGGCGCGGTTGGAGAAAGCACCGCCGCCAAAGAATCGTTCAGCCAGTGGGATGTCCGACGATCCAGCGTAACGTTCGATGAGGCCGAAATCCGTGGTTCGCGCCAGCACCAGGTCCTTGGTGAGCTGGTAATAAGAAGAATTGCGCGCCACCACGCGCCCGAAGCCGACTTGAGATCCAAGGCCGTGCAAAGCCAGCGCGAAATCAATGCTGGTATAGGTGCCCTTATGCGAATCGATGGGATCGTCGCGTTTGTCCTGGATGAAACTGACGGAGGGAACCAGAACATGTACCGGCTGGGAGAGTAAAGGGATCAGATCCGCAGTGATGAGAGGAGTCCCTAAAATGTCAACGTCACGATATGTGATGCGATATTGCAAGGTATTGGCTCGCGATAATTTTTGCGCCAATTGAACGGAGCCTTCCTCGCGCCGCGAGGAGAATGTGCGGATATCGTGAGAAATGTCCAGCAATGCCGAGAACTGCAAGCTTAGTTTGGGATTGCCCAGGAACTGCGGTGCGACGTAGGTAAGCAAAGCGCGCTGCTCGAGGGTGGAAACCAGGGTCTGCAAGCTCATGGTATGCCCCAGTCCGAAGAAATTCAGACGGCTGATGCCGAACGAAAAGCGCGGGCTGAATCCATTGACGCCGGCCGGGGAATCGAGCGACGTGGTGCCGCCTCCGATGCGTCCGATTTCCGCGCCGACGCCTACGTTCATCGAGTAGCGGCCGGCTTCCTCGAGCGAATAAAGCACGTATTTGGTGGGCTCGTCGCCATCCGGGTTTTGGATGGCTGCATCCACGCGCGAAAAAATGCCAAGGTCGTACAACCGCCGCTGGCTTCCGTTGATCTCGCTCTGAGAGAGCGGGTCGCCCGCGTGCAGGCTAATGCGGTCCGTCACCAGGTCGGGACGGGTTCGCTGTAATCCATCAACCACGACGTTGCGCACGTAGATTCGCTCGCCGGGCGTCACGACAAAAGTCAGGTCGACATGGCCGGCCTGGGGCGACGGGACTGACGTGAAGTCGAATTTCGCGGCGGGATAACCATTGTTGAAGTAATAGTCGAGCACGTTGTCGCGATCGGTGGCGATGTTGGTATCGCTATAGGGCTGTCCTTCGGTGGAATGCAGGAGCAGCATCAACGCAGGCCGAAAATCTTCCGAAATGCCTTGTAACGCGAGTTTGGAAACGAACCATTGAGGGCCTTCGGCGATATCGATAAAGATACCGACGTGGGACTTGACGCCGTTGTAATCGTCGAGCACCCTGGATGTGACCTGAACATCGCGAAACCCATTGCCGCGATAGAGGCTGCGGATGGCGTCCAGATCGCGGTCCAGCGCATTGCGGCTGTAGCGGCCATGGCGATAGCGCAGGAACGTGGCCGGGATCACCGCCATGCGCTCGCGGATGGTGGGGTAATCGAAATAGCGATTGCCGTGGATTTCGACTTTCACGATCTTGTGCCGCGTGCCGAGGGCCACATGGTAATCGATCAGTTGCTCACCGTTGGCGGGGGTTGCCGTCACGTAGTCCGACGTGGCGTCGAAATACCCTTGCGCTTGAAAGTACGACGCCAGATCGCGCGTTCCTTCCTCCAGCAAATCCCGGTCCACGGCCCGCTCCTCATAAATGGGCAGCAGGGAGCGCAATTTTCCGGAAGAAACCTTGGCGCCGCGCAAACGGACCAGCACCGGAGGGCCGGGATCAATCGACAGAACGGGTGTGACAGTGTTCAAGTCGGCATGATAATCCAAACTGACCAGATTTACCTTGGCGAGCAGGTGATCGTGCTTGGGATACCAGGATCGAATGTTGTCCAGACCATTCTGAAGGCGCGTTTCGGTGAGCTCATGCCAGCCCAGAAATCCGAGGAATTTCTTCCAGCCGCTGGAATGGATCAGGCTATCGAGGGGGCGCAGCGTATCGCCATCCGCGACCAGACCATCGAACTTCGCGCGCCGGCCGGGGTCGGCATGAAAATCGATGTGAACCTCCTGGGTAGGCTCCCGTGTGGATGTGGCGGGCTCCACGCCGGCGTTATAGAAACCGTTCCGCTTGAGCAAGTCAGTGATCCGCGTAACCGCCGCCGTAGTGTCGCTGGGCGAGTAACTTCCGCCCAGGGTGAGTTTGGTAGCCACCAGCAACTGGCCTTCGTTGGGGGGCTCGCCAACGCCGTTCACGTCGAAGTATCCAATGAAATACGCGGGCTTGGTGATGAACGTAAGATTCACTCCAGCCGGCGCGAGAGTGGCGTCCACGGCGATATCGGCATACTCGCCGGTCTGATACAGGCGCTGGATGGAATCGCGCAGATCGGAGGACCGCAGCGGCTGGCCGACCCGTAGCGGGAGCATCGCCAGCAATTGATCGATGGTGAGCGGCTGCACCGCCGGATCGAATCGCACGCTGGCGATGGGCTTTCCTTCGTAATCGTGCGGCGCCCCGCTTAGCAGGATCGAGCACAGGGCGGCAAGCATGGGCGTCCTGATCCACAAGCCCAAGCGGGTTGGCACAAGGGACCATGTTAACGCATCATCTATCATCGAAAGGCCCCGGTTGGCGAAAGGCCCCGGTTGGCAGCACAAGGCCCCGGTGCCGGCATTAAACCACGCTTCGGACTGCGGCTGATACCATCTGGTTGTATGAGGCCCCCTGTATGACTGCCAGGGATCGCGAACGTTACTCGCGGCAAGTTTTGTTTTCGGGCATCGGCGAACGGGGGCAGCAACATTTGTTGGACGCTCGCGTAGCGGTGGCCGGTTGCGGCGCGTTGGGGAGCTTCCAGGCCGGAGCGCTGGCGCGGGCGGGGATCGGTTTTCTGAGGATCATCGACCGGGACTACGTGGAACTGAGCAATCTGCAACGCCAGTGGCTGTTCGATGAATGCGACGTAGAGCAGGGGATGCCCAAGGCCGCGGCAGCCGCGCGCAAGATCGCCGGGATCAATGGAGGGGTTGAGGTAGAGCCGGTGGTTGCGGATCTAACGCCTTCTAACGTGGAAGACCTGCTGGGCGGCGTGGATTTAATCCTGGACGGCACCGATAACTTTGAAACACGCTACCTGATCAATGATTTTGCCGTGGACCGCGGCGTTCCTTGGGTTTACGGAGCGGCGGTAGGCAGCTATGGGATCGCGATGCCGGTGGTTCCCGGCACCACGGCGTGCCTGCAGTGTATCTATCCCGATCCGCCATCGGGGGCGCAACCGACCTGCGAGACCGCGGGAGTGCTGGGGAGCGTGACGGCGCTGATCGCGAGCTGGCAGGTGAGCGAGGCCATCAAAATCCTGTGTGGCGCTGAGCCGTCGAACAAGATCACGACCGTGGATGTCTGGAGCGGCGACATACGTCAAGTTTCGCAGCCGGGCCCGGTGGCGGATTGTCCCGCGTGCGGGCGGCGTGAGTTTCCGCATCTCAACGGGGAACGCCGTGCGCCGGTGAGCCTGTGCGGCCACAAAGCGGTGCAGATCCATGAGCGGGCACGGCCGTTAGAATTGCGCGATCTGGCGGCTCGGCTGGCGCCGCTGGGGCCGGTTCGGGCTAACGACTTCGCGCTCCAATTTGAAGTGCCGCCTTATTTGCTGACCATCTTTCGAGATGGCCGGGCCATCATTAAAGGCACCACGGACGTGGGCCTGGCGCGGAGCTTGTACGCCAGATACATCGGCGCGTAGAATATAAGATGGAAATAGAGGTACCATGCGGCGAACTTTGCCGGTTGTAATTGGTTGCGTCCTGTTGGCGATTCCCTTGTTCGCTCAAAGAGGCGGACATGGCGGAGGCGGCGGAGCGCGCGGTGGCGGTGGCGGGTTCCACGGCGCTGCTTCGGGCGGATTTCGAGGAAGCAGCGGCGGCTATCGCGGCGGAGGCATTCGCGGAGGGGGCGTTTACGGAGGGTTTCGGGGCATAGGCGGCTATCGCGGATTCCGGGGCTATTACGGCGGATCCTATTATCCCGGCTACTACGGTTATTACAATCCGTTCCTGTGGGACACGGGATGGGGTTACGGCGACTCCGGCAATGGGTATGCGGCGGATCAATACAACGATGACGGCGGATATGGTTCCTATGGCGCGCCGAATCCAAGCCCCCAAGTAATGATCATTTCCAATCAAGCGCCTCCTCCGGTATATGTGCAATCTCCGCCGGCGCCGGCGTTGTGGGAAGCCGGTCCAACCACGCAGGCCAAGAAGTATGAAGATACGCTTTTCCTGCTCGCGATGAACGACGGCACTATTCGCGCGGTGCTGGCGTATTGGGTGGACGGCACAACCGTGCATTACGTCACGATGGATCACGAGCAGAAGCAAACGCCGTTGTCATCGCTCGACCATGGTTTGAGCGAGCGGCTGAATCGCGAGCGCAATGTGACGTTCCGCTTGCCGGGCTAGACGCAAGCCCGCAAGGCGCGCTCCAAAATTTCCAAATCCAGCTCATTGTTGTAGAGGTGCGTGGAAACGCGCAGATGGCCGCGCCGCGCAGAAACTAAGATGCGCTGTTCCGCTAGCGCTCGCGCCAAGGCCGAGACATCGCGGCTATCGAAGCGTGCGGCGATAATGGGCGATCCCGAGTGGGCGATGGTGGCTCCGAGTTCAGCGAGCATCCCGCGCGCCTTGGCGGCTAAATCCAGAACGCGCTGCTCGATGACATCCGGACCAGTTTCGAGAATCAAATCCAAAGAAGCTTCCATGGCGTACAGCAATGCGAAGGAGACCGAACCGCCCTCATATTTTTCCGCGCTGTGCAGCAATTCGGGAACGCCATGGTGCAAGTTATCCACGTTGCGCCAATCCCGATGGCTGCGCCAGCCGACCACATTGGGCTGCAGCCGCTCGCGCAGTTGCGGGGCGATGTAGAAGAATCCCGCACCGTTGGGCGAGAGCAGCCATTTGTATCCATGCACGGCCAGCATGTCAGGCTGAATGCTCGCGGTATCGAAGCGCAGCGCGCCCACGCTCTGGGTTCCGTCCACATACAACAGGATGCCGCGGGCGCGGAGAAAATCCGACACCTCCGCGAGCGGGGGAGCGAATCCAGTGGTGTAATTTACTGAGCTCACGATGACCAGCCGCGTCTTCGCGCTCACCGACTCATGGAACCGGTCCCAGGGACAAGCGGTTGTTTCCACTCCGAATCGTTCCAGCAATCCGGGAGCGTACAGATTGTTCGGGAATTCATGCTCCAGCGTGAGCACGCGGTCGCCCGCGCGCCAATTCAGCCCGGCCAGCAGCAGCCCCAGCGCCGAAGATGCATTTGGAACGAAGGCGATGTCATCCGGTTGGCAATTGACGAGACGGCCGATCTTGGCGCGGATGCGATCGGCGTCGTCATACCAGGCCAGAAAATCCCGGCACGCCAGTTCGTCGCGATGAGCGAAGTGGCGGGCCACGGCGTCGGTAGCACGGCGCGGCAATTGGCCGAACGTGGCGGTGTTGAGATAGGTCCAATGCGCGAGAGCTGGGAACTCGCCGCGAATGGCGGCCCAATCCGGCATCAGCCCTTTTGGATCATCACTTCAGTCGATTTGACGACCACCTTCACCGAGTCACCCTTTTTCAGTCCAAGCTCTTCGGCGCTGGTGCGAGTGATCACGCTTTCGATCAGATTGTCACCCACCTTGACGACGACGTGGGCCATGATGGAGTCAGTTTCTACGCTTTCCACGATGCCGGGGAGCTGATTTCGAGCTGAGAGTGCCATGTCCTCTTGTACCAAACAATCAGAGCAGACGCTGGCCGGCGGCGCGGGCGTCGTAACCGCCCAGGCTCTCCAGCTCCCGGCGGTAGTTGGAGCGGTTCAGCGTGTCCAATAGCGTCTGAATACTGGGCATATCAAGATGCTGTCTTCGAATGGCCAGATCGTAGCGTTCACTCACCAGCGGAATGAAGCCGAGACCGAAGACTCGCGATGCGGCTCGAGTGGCGATGCAGCAATCGGCTTGCCCGGATTGTACTTGCCAGGCGGCCTGCAAATGTCCGGGCGCCACGCGGCCATACCCGCGCACGTTTTTCGAGTCCAGCTTCAGGCGCTTGAGCGCCGCATCCAGTAATGCGCGGCTGCCGGCGCCTTTTTCGCGATTGACGATAAGAACATCGCGCCGGGCCAGGTCTTCTATGCCTTTAATGCCGTTTGGATTGCCAGTCGCAGTGACGATCCCTTCCTCCCATACCGCGAAAGTGATCACGGCCACGGCATTCCTCGGAAACATGCGGCCGATCTCGGGAAGGTTCGATTCGCCGCTGGATTCATCCCGCAAGTGCGTGCCGGCGATATGGACACAGCCTTCCTTCAGGAGTTGGAGCGATTGAGAGCTATTGCGATGCGCAAGAACCAGCTCCACGCCGGCGGACTGCAAGTGATGCGCCAGGACCGAAATACCGGGGTCGCAACCGGCGATCAGAACTCGATTGCGAAAGTCGTCGGCGGCGTCGAAGACCTGGACGTCGGTTCGGCCATTTTTCGGGAGCTTGACCGGCGCTGGAGACGAGACCACCACGGCGTCGCTGACGGGAAAGTACCACGGGACGGGCGAAGGCGGTGAGGCTACCAGGCGCTTGTTTACACGACAGAGTTGCACCGGCTGGCCCGGATGCAGCGTCTCGGAGCCTGGCAGCAGCGTTACTTCCTCCGACCGGACTCCGGCGGGCTCGGCCCGCGGAAGAGTGAAAAGATCCTCCACCTTCACTTCCAAGGCCTGCGCCAGACGCAATGCGACAGCGGTGTTGGGGACATAGCTGCCCGCTTCCATGGCGTAAATGGTCTGGCGCGTGACCCCCACCGTACGCGCGAGCTGGGCCGCTGAGATGGCCCTTTTTTGCCGGAGGGTTCCTAAATGGTTCTCGATTTCAGGCATTTTTAACGCTACTCTGTCGTGTTACAGTAACATCGTATATTCCGATGATACGCCGACGCATAGCTCCGCTGATCATCGTAGCGTTTTGCGGCGCGCTGTGTCAGGGTGCGGAGATCACAGTGGCGGCGGCGGCGAATCTCACCGAAGTCGCCCAGACCATCGGCGCGGAATTCGAAGCGCAAACCAAAATCCATCCGGTCTTCAGTTTTGGATCCACGGCGGTGCTGACCACCCAGATTGAGAACTCGGCGCCCTTCGATGTTTTCCTGTCGGCGGATGCGGAGCACGCGGACAAACTCGCGGGAGAGAACCTGCTGGCCCCCGGCAGCAACGCGGTCTACGCGGTGGGCGTGCTGGCTTTGTGGATTCCGCCCGGGAGCAAGGCGCACGTCGACAAGGTAGAGGATTTGAATGCGAAAGATGTGCAGGTGATCGCTGTCGCGAATCCGAAACTCGCGCCGTATGGCGCGGCGGCTGTGGAAACGCTGCAGAAGGCCGGCATCTGGGATCAGGTGATGGCGAAGATCGTCTATGCGGAAAACATCAGCATGGCGAAACAATACGGCACATCCCAGAACGCCGACGCCGTGTTCACCGCATACTCGCTGGTGCTGAAAGAGGCCGGCAAAGTGATTCCAGTGGATGAGGCGCTGCATCAGCCCATCGTTCAGAAGCTGGGAATTATAGCGCGGTCACAACATATTGACGACGCTCGAAAATTTACTCAGTTCATACTCATCGGTCCGGGTCGCGACATTTTGGCGCGCTACGGATATAAAGTACGCTGAGGCGTTCAGAAGGTAAAACGGCCACCGATTACCGGAGCATAGTTGCTGTTGTGGAGATAGGGGACGCCGGGGCCGTGCGGAATAGCGATGGCCAGGCCACCGGTCACGAAGGAATACGCAAGTCCCGCAAAACCGTCGAAACGCGGCGTGAAGTGGTGATCCAGATAGAGCGACCCAAAACCTAGGCTACCCGAGCAGGAACTGCGGAAACCGGCTGCGGTGGAGCAGGTGGAGGGAATCCGGAACGTGTTCTGCAGCTGCTCATACCAGGCGAAAGTGATCTCGGTCTTGGGGGCGACAGCGTATTTCACGCCGGTCCACCAGATCTGCACGATCTTGGGCGAGTCCAGATTGTTGTCTTCCACGCCGCTCAGGTAAACACTGCCCTGGTCCAAGGCGCCGACGCCCAAGGGGTTCGACGGGTTGGTCTGCCGGATCCATTCGTAGCCGCCAAATAACCTGACCGGCCCCGCGATATATCTGGCAGCGAACATAATGGCGTTGTTGTCGGTGACGATGCCATATACAGTATCGTTCGTTGAAATCAGATTTGCCCCGGTGATCTGGTTGGTATTGATGCTGTCGGTGGTGGACTGATAGGACGCCGTCGGACTCTGAGGTCCCAGCAAGGGGTTCAACACGCTGATCGCCTGGTTGTAGTGTTGGAAGACGGCGTCGGCGTAGAACCTCTTGCCGAGCTCTCCGCCGATGTCGAATCCATAGGCGTTGTTATGAGCCGATTCCGGCGTGCAGGTGGCGGCGGTCCAGGTTGAGGAGGCCGAGTAACAGCCGCCGTTGCCATCGGCGAATTTGTACATCGCGCCGAAATGGACCGGGCCAGTGGTGAGGCGATACTTCACGGCGTCGTCCCAACGGGAGTCCTCGGTGTCGCCGCCGCCGGCCATCGTGCCGTTATACCCGATGTAGGAAAAGGCGTAGCTGCCCCCAGCCGGATCGTATTGGAGCATCGCATCGGTCCCGAGAGAGCGCTGACGCCCGAAAGTCACCGTGCCGAAAGTCTTGGATGCTATGCCGCCATAATATTCGTCATTGAACGGCTGGCCGGCACGCGCGCCATCGATCGCGTAAGAATAGCTGCCCCTGGAAAGGCCGTTGTTGATGGTCTGGGTGGCGGACGCGTTGGCAAGCTGGCCGGAATTCGGATTGACCCCGGTGGAAGCGTTGAACACAACGGCCCAGCCCGGCGCAAACTCTTCCCTGCCCCGGATGCCGAAACCCGTCTGCTGCAGATTGTTCGGTGCGACCAGGAATCGATGTTGATAGCCGTTGCGGTTCACCAGAGAAGCGCCTTCATAATTCGCGGCGTTTTCCGGTAAGCCGTGGCTGACCCAGCCGACGCCGATATCATAAGCACCGTACACTGTAATGCCGTGCCAGGACAGTGCGCAATCGGTGGTGAGGAACTCGTGGCCGCTCGCACAAGCGTCTGAGGTGCTGGGCTCCATATGAATGTCGGCCGTAGCGGCCTGGCCAGCCGCCAGGCTGATTCCGGTGCGCCTTTCATCGGCGAACCCTTCCTTTGCGGCGCGAAGCTCGAAGCGCCCCGCAGGCAGGCCGGACGCCTGATAGCGCCCCGCGCCGTCGGTCGGGATGGTCCGCGTTTCGCCAGAGTCGAGGTTCCTGACCGTCACCGCGACCTCGGGAAGGGTTGCGCCGGCTTGGTTCGTCACCACGCCGGAAAGGCTCGCTCCGGTTTGGGCCCACGCCGGGAACGCGGCAATCGTAACCCACAAAAGCGCATGCCACAGGCCGCTCGACACACGCAGCCGTACTGTCTGAGAGATCATAATTGTCCTTTATCGCGGATGACTGACTGGTATACAAGACATTGTATTTCAAGAGAGTCATTCCAACACTCCATTCGGGGCGAATGGGGCTAGCGCGGCGCTGAACAGCGCTTTAGGAAGCGCAAAGGGCGCGGCGCTGCGTTTTGTGCTTGTCTCTATTTACGCTCGTCTTTAGCAGGCTGCTGAAAAGCCTTTCCATCGTCGAGGATCGCAGGCGAGAGCGCCTACGCCACACGTGCAGTCAACGGTTTACGATTCCTGTGTAGCGCGGACTTTAGTCTGCCAAGGCTTTTTCAGCAGCCTGTTAGAAGCGCGCGGGTGGGGAGAAGCGCTTGGCCAGCGCTTCGATATCGCGGGAAGAGGGAACCTTGTGTTCGCGCACGTACAATTCGTGGTTGCGCTCAACGTCGGGAAGCTTATAGACGTAATTGGCCGTCAAACCGGCTGAGCGCTGCAGCCCGGACAGAGACGTGTCGCCGAGCCAGTTGAGGCGTTCCAGCCGAGCTCCATTCTTCAAGTGGAAGCGAGCCACCAGGTCCAGCGGCTCATTGTTTTGCTTGGCGCTTTGTTTGGCGTGCAGAAGATAATAGGCCGCTAGCGGCGCCAGGTACCGCTGCAATTCGGCGCGGAGGGCTTCGTCCTCCATCCATTGCGGGCTATCGAGTTTCGCCACGGCGTTGGCGAAGGGAGCGAGCTTGGGATTCATTTGGAGGGCCGGGGCTTTCTCCGAAAGCCATTTTCGAAAACCGGGAACCGGCGAGAGCGTTGCAAACTTCTTGATGCGCGGGAACTCCTGGCTGACGTCCTCCACCACCTGCTTGATCAAAAAGCTGCCGAACGGAACGCCGCGCAGACCCTCCTGACAATTGGTGATCGAGTAGAAGATGGCCCACTCGGCCTCCGCTGCATCCAGGACAGGCGAGTCCGGATCGAGCAGCGCCTGCACCTTGTCGCTCAGGCCGCGTGTCAGCGCCACTTCAATGAAGATAATCGGCTCGTCGGGGAGAGCGGGATGGAAGAACGCATAACAGCGCCGGTCCGTTTCGAGACGCCGTCGCAGGTCGTGCCAGCCGTGGATCTGGTGCACCGCCTCATACTGGATCAGCTTTTCCAGGATTTCGGCCGAGGTGCGCCAATCGATGCGGCGCAGCACCAGGAAGCCGCGGTTAAACCAGGAGGTGAAGAGATGCGCGAGATCGGCGGCGATGGGCTTCAGCCGGGCAGCCCGGTCAGACTCCTGCAACACCTGGCTCCGCATCACCACCAGGATCCGCGTGCCATCCGGCGCCAGGTTCAGCCGGCGGAACAACTCCTGGCGTGGCGGCTCTACCACTCTTTGCAGGCGAGCCAGATTCTCGGAGGAGGGGTCAAGCCGGTACGCGTCACCGGCGCGCCCTACCTCCTCCGGGTCCGGAGAGAATTCCTGGACGAGCGATTCGAAAAACGAGCGGCGAGCGCGGTCATCCAGCGCCTGGTAGGAATCCAGCGCTTCGGCGGCAAGCCGGCTACCGGAAACCTCTCCGCGTTCAGAGAGCAGGCTGTGACACAGCGCAATGGTCTTCTTGGAGGTGCGTGTCGCACCCCGCGGCATGGACGGAGGTTGCCGTGGCCCGAAGCCTAAGAGTTCTGCCAGTCTCAAATGCGGTCGCTCCACTTTATCCATCGGCACAAATCCGTCGGCAGTTAAGGTCCGACTATAATTCTATCTTCGCAGGGCCGGCGCAAGGGTGGCTATCAGTCAAAGTGATACTAAGGATTGGTGGCTGGCAGGGCAGCCATAATCAGCGGTGTTGTGGTGGGCTGATCGGCGCCCGCTTGGTTCTCCAGGGTGACGGCAACGGCCGCTGTCGAAGCCACGTCTACCAGTCCGGGCCGGACGTGCAGCGCGCTGCCATCGTCTTGTGACTGGAACAGGCCTGCGGGAACGGGCTTCGCGCCCCTGGGGATCAGCCACATTTCGTAGATCTTGTCGGCTGCCGTTCGCGGCAGATTAGACGCGATGAGCAGCACGCCGCGCGATGGGTTCACGAAGACTTTGCCCGCGGGCGGCCTGGGCTGCGCGCCGCCAAAAGATACTTCGGTGGTGCGGGGGCCGGAGAGAATGGCGAAGGCTTGCGTCAGGCGTGCGATCTGACCAGCCTGGGCGCCCATCTCGCCGCGCAGCCGAGCGGCCTGTTCCCGGTACCGGTTGCTGCTCGCCGCGAAGTACACGGCGATTACCAGCAAGGCCGCCATGGCCAGCGCCGCGGCCCACCAAGGCAGCCCGCTCGAACGGCGTTCTTCCGAACCTACCGAAGCCAGTATGCGGCGTCGAAGCTTGGCCGAGGGTTGCGCCTGAGGCGCCGTAGCGCCCACCAGCGCAGCGGTTTCGAGCGCGCGCTTCACGCCCGCCATACAAACCTCGCACTCTCTCTGCAGGTGAGCGCGAACCTCGCTCCGCTCAGGTTCTTCGGCGATGTCCAAGGCGTAAAGCTCATAATGCTCGCGGAGTTCTTCGCAGTTCATGACGCCACCACTCCGAGTTCGTCACGCAGGCTCTGCAATGCCGTGCGCACCCAGGTCTTGATAGTGCCGAGCGGCTGTCCCATTTGGACCGCCATCTCGGACTGCGACAATCCCTCGAAATAAGCCAGTTCCATCACAGTTCGATAATTCGGCGCCAGCTTCTCCATGGCCACCTTCACGCGGCGGGCTTGATCTGAGATCAGGATGTCGGCTTCCATCCCGCTATACAGCGGCGCGTGATCCGTCTCGTCTAGTTCTACCGCTTTCCGTTCGCGCCCGGCCGACGAACGCAAGTAATCGATGGCGCGATTCCGGGCGATAGCCAGCAGCCACGGTCCTAAGGATCCTTTCTCGGAATCAATGGAGTGCACGCGGTTCCACACGCGCAGAAATGTCTCCTGAACCAGATCCTCCGCAATCGCGCCGTCTCGGACCACACGCAGAACCAGAGAATAAGCCATCCTCCCGTAACGATCGTACAGTTCGGCAAGAGCCTGCGGATCGCGGCGCTGCAAACGAAGCACCAGCGCCCGTTCCTCAGGACCGGCGATCACCGCCATGAGCAGTGGAAGCATCAAGACCGCTTCCCGATCGTGTCTCGGTATAAATGAATCGACATGCTACTCAAACCCGCGCACTTGATAATAGCCGATCAAGCAGGCCCAATCCGGCAAGAATTGGGCGCGCTGGCCGGAGAACGGTAGTCCAAGCCAACCGGCGCGCCCGAGGGAACAGCACCAAAGAGTCGGTCACTTTTTGTTTTTCTACGATGTTTTATTTTTCTACGATGTCTTTCTTCATGGGCCCGAGGACGCCGAGCAGAGCTTGCTTGTCGCCATCCTTGACCTTGAACTTGTCGAGCGATGCCACCAGGTCTTCCACCAACGCGTCAAAATCGGCGCTGCCGATACCCATGCCCGCGTGCGCCGTCTTCATATCTTTCCCTTTGTATTTGCAGGGACCGCCGGCCGCCTGACAAATCTGGTCCACGAGGTTTTTCTTAAAGGTTGACAGCCGTTTGGGATCGGCGGCCGTGGCCTTGAAGAAGCTGTTGATTCGATTGTCCGCCGCGACGCGCCCTACAAAGTCGTCGACCACGGCGGTAATGGCTTTCTTGCCACCGAGGCTCTTATAAAGAGCTTCGTCGCTCGCAGTTTTCGCTCCCGACATCGGCGCCAGGGCAAGCCAGCCGGTCAGCAATGCTAGTAAAGTGTATTTCCGCATAATCATCCTCTTGGTCTGCGCTGTTCGTTTTGCGCGTCCAATGATTACTACGGAATCGGGGGGGGATCGGATTTCTTAGGTGAAATGGCCCCGCCCCGGATTTCGAGGCAGGGCCTTAGTAGGGAACGCTTTAGGCTCGGTGAATCAAGGCTTCGGGACGCTATTGATGGTCTTCAGAATGCGGGAAACGATCTGGTAAGGATCGCCTTCCGAGTTCGGGCGGCGGTCTTCCAGGTAGCCCTTGTAGCCGTTCTTGATGAAGTTCACGGGCATGCGGACCGAGGCGCCACGATCCGAGAGACCATAGCTGAACTTGTCGATGGCTTGCGTTTCGTGATGGCCGGTCAATCGCAGATGATTGTCGGGGCCATACACGGCGATGTGCTCAGATACGTTAGCGGAGAACGCCTTCATGAGCGCCTCAAAGTAATCCTTGCCGCCTACTTCGCGAATGTACTTCGTCGAGAAATTGCAGTGCATGCCAGATCCGTTCCAGTCGCCCTTGATGGGCTTGCAGTGCAATTCCATGTCTACTTCGTATTTCTCGCAAAGACGCAGCATCAAGTAGCGAGCGGTCCAGGTGTCATCGGCGGCTTTCGCGGAACCTTTGGCGAAGATCTGGAATTCCCACTGGCCTTTCGCGACTTCGGCGTTGATGCCTTCATGATTGATCCCGGCATGATGACAGAGGTCCAGGTGTTCTTCGACGATCTGCCGGGCGATGTTGCCCATGTACTTGTAGCCAACGCCGCAGTAGTAGGGGCCCTGGGGGACATTCGGGTGACCGTCCTTCGGAAACCCAAGCGGACGCCCATCTTTATACAAAAAATATTCCTGCTCAAAGCCAACCCAGAAGTCAGGATCGTTCTCGATGGTAGCCCGAGCATTGGTGGAATGCGGAGTGCCATCGGGGTGCAGCACTTCGCTCAAAACGATATAACCGTTCTTGCGACCCCCGTCCGGGTACAGCGCCACGGGCTTCAGAATGCAATCGGAACTCTTGCCTTCGGCCTGCATGGTGGAGCTGCCATCAAACCCCCAGTTGGGCATATCCGCCAGGGTGGGCGGCTGCTCAAATTGCTTGATGAGGGTCTTCCCGCGCAGGTTGGGAACCGGATGTTTTCCGTCAAGCCAGATGTATTCGAGTTTGTATTTTGTCATAGTATTTGGACCGGTGGTTGGGATTATTGAAGCGCCCGGCTCGAGAGGAACCCACCCTGTCTTCGAATGTTAAGCCGATCCTCCATTTTCGATGAGCGGCCCCCGCTTCGCAATAGCTCTGCCCATCAATTGTCTTTATGGAGGGCCTTCAAGAAATCAATTGGTAGCTTAGTATAATTCCTCCGTGACCTTTATGCGACCATGACGCGACCTTTGGTACTGGCGGTTCTCCTCTCAGCTGGGCTGGCGACGGCTCAAAGCAGCACCACTGTGTTGTTCAACGGCAAGATCCTCACGGAAAATCCAAAGGCCACAACCGCGGAAGCGGTAGCGATCCGGGATGGAAGAATCATTGCCGCTGGCACCTCGGCCGATCTGCGCAAAATGGCCGGGCGAGAGGCGCGCTGGATCGATCTGCAGGGCCGCACCGTAATTCCGGGCTTGATCGATTCGCATATGCACGCCATCCGCGCAGCGCTTAGCTTCAGCACCGAAGTGAACTGGATCGGCACGCGATCGCTCGCTGAAGCGCTGGACCGAATCCGCGAAGCGGCTCATAGCATGGCGCCGGGCGCATGGCTGATCGTCGCGGGGGGGTAGAACGCACAGCAGTTTTCGGAAAATCGCCGGCCAACGCAGGTGGAACTGGTGGCCGCCGCGCCAGAGCATCCCGTTTATATCCAGTTGGGCTACGGCTGGGTGATGATGACGCCGAAAGCACTAGACAAGCTGCATATCGCGACAGACGCGGATCTGCCACCTGGCGGCAAGCTGGAGCGCGACCCGGACGGCAAGCTAACGGGCGGAATCAGCGGAGCCCAGAACGCGATCATCACTTTATTTGACCGGCTCCCGACGCCCACACCCGATCAGGAAGTGGACGGGACCAAAAAGTTCTTTCGCGAGTTGAATCGCTTGGGCCTGACGGGTGTGGTAGATCCGGGCGGAAACAATATGACGCCGGAATCGTATCAGGCGCTATTCAAAGTTTGGCGGCAAGGCCAGCTCACGGTGCGCGTGGCTTACAGTTTGAACGGCATCACGCCAGGCAAGGAATTCGAAGAGTTGAAAGACCTGACGCAAATGCTGCCCATGGGTTTTGGCGATGGGATGCTGCGCTTTAACGGCATCGGCGAACGGATCACCTGGGCGATGAATAACAACAATAACCCCAGCGAAGCCGAGCGCGAGAAATATTACGAGATCGTACGATGGGCGGCCGAGCGCGGCATGGCTGTCACCATGCACTGGCCGCTCAACGATTCAGTGGGAGTGCTGCTGGATATTTTCGAGCGCGTGAACAAGGACGTGCCTGTCGGCAACCTGCGATGGTCCATCGCGCATTTGAACGATGCGTCGGCGGAGAGTCTACGGCGCATGAAGGCGCTGGGCTTAGGCTGGACCGCACAACCCGGGCAGCGCGTACCACCTGTAGAAACGGCTAAGGAACTCGGCGTGGTGGTGGGCGCGGGTACCGATGCTCATCGCGTGGCATCCTACAATCCGTTCACCGCGCTGGAGCGATTTATGAGCGGTCCGGGAGAAACACCCAGCCGCATGGAGGCGCTCCGGCTTTACACGCTGGGCAGCGCGTGGTTCTCGCACGATGAGAACGACCGCGGCTCGCTCGAGCCCGGCAAGCTGGCCGATCTGGCGGTGCTGTCGAAAGATTACCTGACCGTGCCCCTGGATCAGATCGGCGGCATCGAATCCGTATTGACGATGGTGGGCGGAAAGATTGTCTACGCCGCCGGGCCCTACGCCCAGCTTGTACACTAAACAATTGCGCCGGCTTTCGATTTTCGTCGTCTTACTCGCGGCGGCTTGTTTTGGGCAGCCGGCCCATCCGCCCAACGCGGGGGCCCAGCAGGACAAACCGTACGTCTTATTGATCTCGATCGACGGCTTCCGGTACGACTATGCGGAACGCGATCATGCCACGAATTTACTGGCCTTTGGCAAAAGCGGCGTTACGGCCAAAGCTCTGATTCCGTCGTTCCCTACCACCACCTTTCCGAATCATTACACCATCGTCACCGGCCTTTATCCCGCGCATCACGGCATTGTCGATAACTTGTTCTGGGATCCGCAGCGGAACGCCGAATTCAAATCCAGCGATCCGGCTTCCTCTACCGGAAGCGGTTGGTGGGGTGGGACGCCTTTATGGGTGCTGGCGGAACAGCAGGGGATGCGCGCGGCATCGTTCTTCTGGGTGGGAAGCGACGCGGAGATACAAGGCACGCGTCCCACCTATTTCTACAAGTACGATGGGAAAATTCCCAATGAGCAGCGGGTGAGCCAGGTGGTGGAATGGCTGAAGCTGCCCAAGCCAGAGCGGCCGCACTTCATCACACTGTATTTTTCCGACGTCGATCATGCAGGCCATCAGTTCGGTCCGGATGCGCCGCAAACGCACGCCGCTATCCAGCAAATGGACGCTTTGCTCGCCAAGCTTTTTAGCGCGGTGCGAGCTCTGCCGATTCCGCTCGATATCTTTGTCGTTTCCGACCACGGCATGGCCACTGTAATAGGCGATGTCGATGTCTCGAAGCTAGCCAATCTGAATGGGTTGGAGGTGGCGCCCAACAGCACTGATTTCAAGTTCTATTCGACCGATCCCAAACGAATCGACCAATTGTATTCGGAGCTGAAGGGGAAAGATCCGCGCATGGAAGTCTATCGTCGCAGTGAGATTCCGGAGCGTTTACACTACTCAGGCAATCCGCGAATCGGCGACCTGGTGGCTTTCGCGATCGCGCCCGTGGTTCTACACCTGGCTGCAAAACCCGGACAGAGCGAACCCCGTGGTATGCATGGCTACGACGTTTCCAGGATGCCCGAAATGCACGGAATTTTTTACGCCGCCGGCCCTGATCTGAAGGCCGGGCTCACGATCGAGGAGTTTCAGAACATCCACATCTATCCACTCATCGCGCACATTCTGGGGCTCGACGCGCCTGCCGGGATCGACGGAAAATTGTCCGTTCTCGCTCCTATTTTGAGCGAGCCCAGAAGCGCAGCGGCTTCCGCGAAGTAAGCTCAGGCCAGCTCCAGCGCGCGGAACATCGCCAGGCGCTGCTCACGAATCGGGTCGCGCGCCACCTTGCTCTGATTGTTGATCACCATGGTCGGCCGCTCGGTGGCAGTGAACGCCGGCCAGTGCGGCAGCTTGGGCTGGTTGGGGTCGCCCGTGCGGGCGAACGCGATCCACGCGTCGCTCACCTTGTCCGCCAGAGCCATGGCATCGGCGCCGCCGCCGGTGAGTGCGCGCGAGATCTGGACGTTGTCAAACGCAAACGGGATTTCCATGGTGTGCGGCGAGTGCAGCCGGCCACCCTGCACCGGCGTCTCCCAGGTGAAGTAATACAGATAGACCGGGCCTTTGTTCAACGCCGCGCGCCGCTCCGCGATCTTCATGATGGGAGCGCCGTAGCGATAATCGCTCGCGATGAGAAAGAAAAGATCCGACGGCGTGGCGCGGGGATTCTGCTTGCGATACACCTCGATCAGCGCGTCGCTTTCGGCGCCGGCCAGCGCTTTCACCCGGCTGCGCATTCCCGCCTCATCCAGCGAGAAGGCGGCTTCGTCGCTCTGTAGTGTCATCTCGGTGCGGGTTGAGCCCAGCATCAAGGGCACATCGGCTGAAACAGGCGACGCAGCCGGATGGAACGGATGGTGCGGGATGGCCTTCCCGTCCACGGTGGGCGAGAAGCCCTTGGTCATCTGATCCTGGCCGTTCATGTCTTTGACCACCGCGAAGTACGCGGACATGATGCGATCCACCGGCAGCTTTTGCAGTTCGCGGACCTGATCCCCGCGAAGATTCAGCTTCGCGAGCAGCATTCCGGCTACGCCCGCGGCCTGTCCAATCTCAACCAACTGGATGGTGGGACCGCTCTCGATCACGGCCCGGTGAAAGAGTCCCTTGGCCGATGGCATGGCGAGCAGCGTGCCCACTTTGCGGCCGCCGCCGGACTGGCCGAAGATCATCACCGTATTCGGATCGCCGCCAAACTGCTCGATGTTGTTGCGAACCCATCGCAGTGCGTGCACGATGTCGAGCATGCCGGCGTCACCCGACGCGGCGAAATCCGATCCACCGAATTCGGCCAGGTAGGTAAAGCCGAGAACATTTAGGCGATGGTTGATGGTGACCACCACCACGTCGCCGCGCCTCGCGAGATTGGCGCCGTCAGTTCCGGGCGAAGACCCCGAGCCGCTCACGAAGCCCCCGCCATGGCACCAGAACAAGACGGGCCGTTTGCGTCCATCCTTCAGCGCCGGCGTCCAGACGTTGAGCACCAGGCAGTCTTCGCTTTCGGGCGGCAGGTTGGCGCTGGCCGTGGATAGCGCGGACACTGAGCGTGGAGCGCCGGGGTTGCTCTGCGGCGTGCTGGGTCCATAATGCTGCGCATCGCGCACGCCGGACCACGGCGCTGGATCCTTCGGCGGCATGAAGCGATTCTGTCCCGCCGTGCTGGCTCCGTATGGAACGCCTTTGAAGCTTTTGATGCCCTGGATCTCTTCCCCGCGGATCTTACCGAACGTAGTTTCGGCGATCACGGAGCTGGGAGAATTCTGGGCCCGAGCCGTATCGCGGAAAAAGACGGCGGCTGCCGGTGCAACGGCCAGCAGCGGCGTTTGTTTTAGGAAAGTGCGACGATTCGTCATGGAACGGCCTCCTGAGTATTGATTTAGGGTTGTGGCTTCGATGGCGTCTTCTTGACCGGCCGCTTGCGCGTTTTTGGCGGCGCGGATTTCGGCGTATTCTTGACAGTCTCCAGCCGCAGATATCCAGCGGCGGCGCGCAACCGGACAGCTTCCGTCTTGTCGTCCAGCAACGGGGTGATATCGGTCTGGAAGGCAGGTTCGTCCCGCAGCACCAGAGCGTGAACGGCGGCCGCTCTTACAGACCAGTCTTTATCCTGCAGCGCCTCCTTCAAGGCGATCAGCGTTTGCGGATCTTTGTCTTTTTCGAGCAGCAGCGCGGCGGTCGCGCGGCCGGAAACGGAAGGATCGGAAAGCAGGGCTTGCATCGAAGAAATGCCCTCGCCCAATCCTGGCACGGGAGCGAAACCGGCGCCCGTCTTCAACGCGAACAGAAACATTGGCTTGGGCGTATGCATCAGGCGCAGCGCATCGCGCTTCTGTTTCGCGAAATATCCGGACGAAGCCTTACTCTCGCCGCTCAATATAGAGAGCAGAGCCTTCTTGCCGTCGGGATCGTTCAGCGCCCACAGGGATCGCGCGGCGGCAAAGCTGACCTCCGGCACCTCATCGTTCAAAGCCTTGTGAAGGGCGGCGTTGGTCCGGTCATTCTTGAGATCCGACATGCTGGCCACGGCAGCCAGCCGGACTTCCACGTCCTTATCGTCCAGCAACGATTCCAATTGCGAAGGGAACGGTTCCGCTGAACCAACCAGGCTGAGAGCAATGGCCGCCTGCTTGCGCGTGTCGGGATTCTTATCCTTAAGTGCCTTGTCGAGGATGTCCTGGCATTGCTGAACGCGACCCGTGACAACCGGGGCCGCCGCGGGCGGCGAAGTCTGGCTCATCGTGATCACGGGCCAGAGAAGCGAAAATAAAACCGTACGCTCGATGCTTTTCATCGCTGGATTTGCTCTCCAGTATACGACCCTTCAAACACCAGTACGTCACTCCAGTAACGCCATGCCCGTAACGCGTGCGCGGCGCGCAGGATAGTTTATGTGATATAAAACCGGTGTTGCCCAGGAGATGGTATGAATTGGAAGCGAGTTTTCGTTGCCGTCCTGCTGGCGTCCATTTGCTTTCTGATCGAGTCTGCAATCGCCGACATTTATCCGGTCATCCTGCACGGAAAAGTGGTGATGGAGGATGGCTCGCCTCCTCCGATTGCGGTCTCCATCGAACGGGTCTGCAGCGACGTTAGCGGGTCAATGCCGGGCGTCCTCACCGACAAAAAAGGCGAGTACATCTGGCGCATGAACATCGATCCGTTGGAGACGCGTAATTGCGTGATCCGCGCCAGCCACGCCGGCTATAGCTCCACTGAGGTGGAAGTCTCGGGCGTGGACACTACTCACACCACTCTCGATCTCCCGCCGATCGTGATTCACAATTCGGTGGCTGACCCTTATACGCTTAGTTTTTCCGATAAGGGGATTTCCGGGCGCGCGTTGGGGGATTGGAAGGCCGCGATCAAGGCGCTGGACAGTCAGAACCTTGCCGAGGCTGCGCCGCACCTGGAGGCCGTCACGGCAGCTTCCGGAAAGTCAGCGCAAGCCTGGCACGCCTTGGGCGTGATCGACGACCGGCTCAACAAACCGGCAGAAGCGCACGCGGCTTACGAGCACGCCATCACCGCCGACCCCAAGTTTTTTCGCGCGTATGTAACTCTTGCGCGGCTCTGCATCAAGACCAAGGATTGGAACTGCGCGGGGGAGACCGCCGACGCATTGATCAAGGCAGATCCCAAGCATTCTTATCCCGAGATCTATCTTCACCGTGCTGTCGCGCGCTATGAATTGAAGGATCTGAGTGGCGCTCAGGACAGCGTTGAAGAGAGCCTGCGTCTGGACTCGAAGCTTGCGCGAGCGGAATATGTGTTGGGACGGATTCTGGAGGCTAAGGGCGATCTGGCCGGAGCGAAGGCGCACATGACCAAGTATCTGCAGTTAGAGCCGGCACCTCCCGACATCGATCTGGTTCGCGGGCATATCGACAATCTTGGAAAGCCGGAGGCTAACGATGTCGATCCGCCGCTGGAGCCGCTGTAAGCTCGGCCCTCAGCTCCATCCAGATCTGGTAGTAGCGCCACTCGGCCGGGGGATTTTCCTCCTGATAGTGATCGGGCAGCAAGGTGAGAGTGCCGGTGGAAAGCAGAATCTGCTTCACTTTGGGATTCTGTTCCAGCTTCGCGCGCATGGCGGCTACGATGATGCGATAATGCTCGCCCTTTTCCAGGGACCAGTATTTCATCCGCTTCTGATCGAACGTTACCCAATCGATACCCATGGTCCGCATGTTCTTCTCGCCGAGTTCGCCCGCGTTCTTGGCGTCAAAGGCGGTCATCTGCGCGACTTCCGCGCGAGTGTGGGTCCACGCGATGCCCGGAAATTTAGCGCGCGGATCCGACAGACCTTCCGGGTACAGCATCATCTGCCAGAATCCCTCGACGCTCGCATAGCGCTTGCCATAGAGCGTGAATGGAGTGGCTGCAAAGTTCGACAGAATGCCGAGCTCGTTGCGCTTGGAGAGAATCACTTCGCCGGGCTTCGCCGCCTGAGGAAGTATCTCCCAATCGGGCTTGTTGGCTTCCGGGACAGGCGTCCACCAGTGCGCCGGATACTGCTGAGCGGAGAGGCATTGCGCCGCGAGCATCGCGATCAGCGCGACAACAGGGAAGCTTCTAGTTGGCATGCCGAGGGGCTGTCCCTAATATAGGGTATGGCTCCGCTGGAGCGCTATTTCGAATTCAAAAAACTGAACACCACCTGGAAGACCGAGATCCTGGCCGGGGTGACGACGTTCATCACGATGGCCTATATCGTGTTCGTGAACCCCGCCATTCTCAAAGACGCGGGCATGCCCGTGCCGGCCGTGTTCGCGGCCACCTGCCTGGCCGCCGCGTTCGGCAGCATCCTGATGGGAGCATTTGCGCGCTATCCCATCGCCCTTGCGCCGGGCATGGGATTGAACGCGTACTTCACCTATACCGTCGTCAAGGGCATGGGCGTACCGTGGCAAACGGCGCTGGGTGCGGTGTTTCTGTCGGGCGTGGCGTTCCTGATTCTTACCGTGACCGGAATTCGGCAATGGATCATCGCGGCAATCCCGTCGGAATTATACGCCGCGGTGAGCGCTGGGATTGGCCTGTTCATTGCCTTCGTCGGTCTGCGCAACGCCGGAATCGTGAAGGCGGATCCAGCGACCATCGTCTCCATGGGAAACCTGCGCGATCCCAACGTCGCGCTCGCGGTGTTCGGAATCCTGATCATTGCGACGCTCCAAGCCTGGAAGGTGCGAGCGGCGATTCTGCTCGGCATACTTTCCACTACCGCGGTCGGCGCCGCGGCTGGATTGGTCCATTGGCAGCCGCAATCCTATCAATGGAGCGACATTTCGGGGACCATGCTGCATTTGGACGTTCGCGGCGCGCTCGGGCTGGGCCTTCTCGAAATCGTCTTCGTCTTCCTGTTCGTGGATCTATTCGACAACCTGGGCACCCTGATGGGCGTCAGCAAGAAAGCCGGGTTGTTAGAGGCCGGCAATAGCAAGCCGGGCAGCCGAATCCCACGCCTGAATCGCATCTTGCTGACGGATGCCACTGCCACCATCGGCGGATCTTTGCTCGGAACCACAACCGTGGTCAGCTACATTGAGAGCGCAGCCGGCGTGGCGGCGGGTGGCCGCACAGGCATTACGTCCATCGTCACCGGGCTGCTCTTCCTCGCGGCCCTGTTCGTAGCGCCACTGATTGGAGCGGTGCCATCGGCGGCCACGGCGCCCGCGCTGGTAGTGGTGGGCGGCTTGATGATTTCCGCGGTTGCAGAGATTCCCTGGGACGACGCCTGCACGGCCTTCCCCGCCTTCTTGACTTTGATTACCATCCCGCTGACATTTAGCATCGCCAATGGCCTGGCTTGCGGAATTATTTCTTACGTCATCATCCACCTCGCCTGCGGACGAGGCCGGCAAGTGCCTTGGGCGGCTTATTTGCTCGCAGTACTCCTGATGATCCGGTTCGTTTACATTGGCGCCAAAACTTAGGAGGCGAGTTGCGCGAGCGTTTCGGCCAGCACCAGCGTACCTTGCGCAATCGCTTCGGGCGAAGCATACTCATCCGGCCGATGGCTGACACCGCCGCGGCACGGAATAAAGAGCATCGCCGTCGGCGCGATCCGCGAAATGAATAGCGAATCATGGTAAGCGCGGCTGATCATAAGTTCGCAGGGCAGGCCGTGCGTTTTTGAGGCTTGCATCAAGGCGTCCACAACCAGCGGAGCACATTGCGCGGGAGGGTCCGCATTGACGAGTTCCAGTTTCGCTTGGACGCCGCGGCGAGCGGAGATTTCCTTGCAAGCCTGTTCGATTCTTCGCAACGCTTGATCGCGCCGCGCCTGGTCGATATCGCGCACATCGATTTCGATTCGCGCGTGGCTGGGGACGCTATTGACGGCGCCTGGAAACACTTCGCATACGCCGACCGTTGCCACCGTATCGATGGATCCGCTGGAGAGCGCGCTCTGCTCCACTGCCAAGGCGATCTCAGCCGCTGCAAGAAACGCATCGTGCCGGTCAGGCATCAGCACAGCTCCCGCGTGGCCGCCTTCGCCGTCGATCGTAATTTTGAGGCTGGCCGGCGCGGCGATCGCTGTAACTACGCCCAGCGGGATGTTGTGCCGTTCCAGAAGCGGTCCCTGTTCGATGTGCATTTCAACGAAGGCCGAATAATATCCCTGCGGCAAGCGGACCGTCGACAGTGGACCTTCGAATCCCGCCGCCCAGCGGGCATCGTCGAGCGAGACTCCATCGCGATCCACCAGGGCGCCGGCAATTTCAGGATCGAGGAGACCACCCAGCAACCGGCTCCCGAGGCATCCAATGCCAAACCGCGTAGGCTCTTCGGATGTAAGTATGACAAGCTCGATGGATCGGCGCGGTTGGTAACCAGCGTGCATCAGTGCGCGAATCGCTTCCAGTCCTCCGAGCACCCCGACCGTTCCGTCAAAGCGGCCCGCATTGGGAATGGCGTCGATGTGCGAGCCTGTGCCCACGGGCGCGAGCGTGCGATCCGCGCCAACGCATCGCGCGAAGGTGTTCCCAACGGCATCCTCGCGAACGATGAGGCCGGTTTCGCGGCAGAGGCTCTTGACGAATTCCCGCGCGCGCAAATCCCCTTCCGTGAAAACGACGCGAGTCACCACGGGAGGGGCTTCCTGCGAAATCGCGCCCAGTGCGTCCAGCTCGTTCGCCAGGCGCTCCTGGTCGATATCGAGTTTCATCGATTCCAATCTTTGTAGATCAAATATTTTGCAGGCGTTTTTCCCAGCGCTCCGAACCACTGGGGACAATAAGGCGCCATCCAAATGAAATCGCCTTCCGCTACCGGATACCAGGAATCGCCGAGGCGATAGATCCCACCGCCCTGGAGCATCAGCAGGCCATGCTCCATGACGTGGATCTCGACCATCGGGAGCGTTGCTCCGGGAAGATAGGTCATGGTGTTTACCGCAAAGTCGAAGGACGGGTGGTCTGGCAAAAGGGCGCGAACCTGGAGCGCATCGTCCCCCATCAATGGCGCAGCGGCAACCTGGTTCTCGCGGCGAGTGAAAAAATCTGGCGCGGCCACGCCGGGCAATGGCTGATAGGCCTTCTCGATGATCGCAGCGCGCGCCACGTTCTTCGCGGAAGCCACGGCAGGGTGGTCCGCTGGAAAATATCCATAGCCGCCCGGAGCCAGCACCGTTCCGTTCACTTCCACTTCACCTTCGATCACATAAAGGAACCGCTGTGCCGACGTGGGCGGCAGCGATCCTCCAGCTTCGAACTCCACTGTGTATTGCGTGAACATTGCGCCAATGGCCGGTGCGGCATGCATGATGGCGGTCGCCTTGTGCATTCCCGGCAGCGGCGCGCGAACGAATGTATCAGGCGTCTGCAGAAGGTGATCGGCTCGGTGAGCGCTACGGGTTTGTCCTAAACGGTGCATAAGTCGGGCCGGACAAATCTGCCGGGGGTGCGTGCGACGATTTCGCCGGATACAAATATGGTCTCACCGCGACGGATGGTACGCACGACGCAACCGCGAAGAGTAGAGCCGATATAGGGACTCAATGCGTGCCGCTGTTTCAGATGTTCGGGCCGCAATTCAACCGATCGGGAAACGTCTACCAGCGTGAGGTCCGCATCCATGCCGACAGCGATGGCGCCTTTCGATGGGATTCGAAAACGCCGCGCAGGCTCGGACGCGATCAGCGACGTGATTCGTTCCAGCGATAGCTTATGACCCAGCGATAGCTTATGACCCAGCGATAGCTTATGACCCAGCGATAGCTTATGACAATGATAGCCGCGGTCGATGAGCACCGCTAGCGTGGATTGCACGCCGGCGATCCCGCCCCAAGCTCGTCCGAATTCGCCGGTCTTCATTTCCGGTGGCGCGGGCGAATGATCCGATGCAACCATGTCGACTGTCCCCGCGAGCAATTGCGTCCAAAGAGCATCTTGATCCACGGTGCTGCGCAGCGGTGGCGCACACTTCGCGACAGCGCCCAGCCGCTCCACATCATCTTCGGTGAAGAAGAGATAGTGCGGGCAGGTTTCGATGGAAACGTCAGTACCTTGCGCACGAGCTTCGGCGGCCAGCACCACTCCCCGTCCCGAGCTGACGTGAACGATATGCAACTTCGCACCCGCCTCACGGGCCAGCAAGGTGGCGCGCTGGATGGCTTCCAGTTCAGCGATCACCGGGCGAGAGTTAAGAAAATCCCGGACGCTTCCGTTCCCGATTCGTCGCGTGAGGCCTTCGGTGATCTCCTGGCTTTCGGCGTGTACGGCGACGGGCAAGCCGAGTCGCGCTGCTTCGCGCAGACCCTCGAACAGAGTAAGATCGTCAGCGCGTGGAAACTCGGGCAATCCGGAATCGCACAGGAATGCTTTGAAGCCGGCCACGCCGCGATCGGCGAGTTCAGCCATTTGAGGGATGTTGCCGGGAATCAATCCTCCCCAAAGGCCGAAGTCCGTAATCGAAGAAGCTTCGAGCGCCGCGCGCTTTTGGTCGAACGCCGCGGCATCGACCGTACAAGGCGTCGAGTTGAGAGGCATGTCGAAGAAAAGGGTCCCTCCTCCCGCCGCCAGAGCGCTGCTCCCGGTTGCGGCGCCCTCCCAATCGGTGCGCCCCGGCTCGTTGAAGTGAAGATGCACGTCGATCAGGCCGGGAAAGATGTGCAAGCCGTGTGCGTCGATCTCTTCAGCGGCGCCGGGAAGTTCCGGCCCGATCCCGGCGATTTTGCCATCCTCAATCGCGATGTCGAGCGTGTCGCCTCTCAGCACCGTGTCAGCCATGTCGTCGCTCCAGTGCCTCGAGAAAGCGCATCCCCACTTCCAGCGCAGCTTCGACATCTTCGATCAAAACTGTTTCATCGGGATGATGGCTAATCCCGCCCGGGCTGCGCACAAACAGCATCGCCGCCGGCATTCGGCGAGCGACAATCATGGCGTCGTGACCGGCCCCGCTCGCCAGGCGATGAACCGGAAATCCCGCGCTCTCGACGGCGCGCCCGAGCGTCTGCACGAGATGGGAATCCATCGCGACGGCCGTTTGATCCAGACGCTGCTCCGAAGAAACTGTCAAGCAGCGGCCGGCTGCAATCTGCCCGGCGCATCGCAAGAGCCTTGCTACCAGGTGGTGACGAACAGCATCCTCTGTATGCCGGACATCCAAACTCATCGAGACCGAGCCCGGGATCACGTTGCCTGCGCCCGGAAGCGCAGCGATGCGGCCGACTGTCGCTACGGCGCCTGGCGTCGCGCGCGCTTCGCGCTCCACCGTGGATATCCATTCCGCCGCGCCAGCCAACGCGTCTTGTCGGAAGTTCATCGGCGTGGTCCCGGCGTGGTTCGCTCGGCCTTCAAAGACCACGTCCAGACGGCTCTGGCCGGAGATGGCGTCGACCACACCGAGGGGCACGCCCAGGCTTTCGAGCACCGGTCCCTGCTCGATGTGAAACTCAAGATATCCGAGGGCGTTGCCAGCGACGCGCGCTTCGCCGATGCGATTCGCATCTAATCCGAACGCGGTGATCGCTGGGCCGATACACGTTAACAGATCGCTATCGATATCCCCGATCAGCGCGCGGCTTCCGATGAAGGGAACACCATAGCGCACGCCTTCTTCCTCTGAGAAACCGATCACTTCGATCGCAAACGGCAGCCGGCGCCCCGCGAGTCTTTCGATCAATGTAACTGGGAGCACCACGCCCAGGATTCCATCGAACGCGCCAGCGCGGGGAACTGTGTCAAGGTGCGAACCGATGAACAAGCGCGGAGCATCGTTCCGATCAGATGCGTAGAGTCCTCGCAGATTGCCCGCATGATCCACGCTGACACTTAGGCCGGCCTTTTGCATCCAACCGCGCAGCTGCTCGTGAACCTGGTGCATCGGCTGGGATAAAAACGTCCTGGTGGTGAAGCCAGGCTCTTCGCTAAATTCCGCCAGCACCCGGCAGCGGCCGATTACGTCATTCATCACGATCCCCGGTACGTGCTGTAACCATACGGGCTCAGCAAGAGCGGCACATGATAATTGCCAGCCGGGTCGGCCACGCCGAAGCGGATGACGATGTCATCCAAGAATGGCGGATCGGTCAACTCGGCTCCGGCGCGGCGAAAATAGTCCGCCACGTGAAACGTCAATTCGTAGACGCCCGGTTGCAGACGATCGCCCGAGATGAGAGGCTCCGCAGTGCGGCCGTCTAAATTAGTGATCGCGGACGTTACGAGCTTCCCACCAAAGCGCAGATCGATCGCGAGCCCCTGGGCGGGCTTCCCGCGCGACGTATCGAGCACATGCGTGGACAGTCGCGCCATCTTATCTCTTCAAGCGTAAGCCAAGAATGCCGAAGGGAGGGCGGGCCTCGGTGTAAACGCCGAGTTCGTCGCCTCGTTCTGCGATGGTGTCCCAGGTGCGGTTGTTGGCTTCCAGGTGCACCTCGGCGATGCTCGGAATATCCGCAAGCATTTTCGTTCCGATCTGATAAATCACCTGCTGGATGCTGCCCGATTCGAAGCCGTTAAAAATGTCGCGCACGATACGTCGCACCGATGCTATAACAGCGCCAGAGTTGAACGCTGCCTCGGACTCGGTGTACTGCCACTCCAGATCCAGCCACATGTGCAAGGGCCGGTTGGCGATGTCGGGCAACGTCGTGTATTGATCGCGCACGAAACCATGGAACGCGCTTCCACCGAGCCGCAGCAATTTGAAGCCGCGTATCCCGGACGCGATTTCGGCAATTCCTTCGCGATTCAGCTCCAGGCGCGCCGTGGCGCATTCGGGGCCGGCAGGCGTGAAAGCAATGTTGCTGTCTGGCAGCGGCGCATACGGGATCTCGACGGCGGACATTTGCACGCCCTCCACTTGCGGATAGAGATCCAGAAACTTCGCCCCCAGGAAGCGGCAACAATCTTCCAGGTCCGCGCCCTCGTAGTTGAGCATCTCGCGCTGCACGAAATTCTTCATCGAATCCGTCGCGATCAGGCCAGCATTGTCTCCGGTGGTGTAGGTCGACCAGAATGCATCACCGTAAATCAGAATCGTGATACTCGCGCCGAAGACAGAGCCGCCGTCCCTGTTCAGACGGTGCACGATCACGTCGCCTTTGCCGTAGTAACTGCGCTTCCATCCAGTCGCGAACTGTCCAATCACGATGTGATCAGTCCCTCCAATCGAAATCTTGCAATACGATACACCTGTCGCAGCGCCTCCCGAAACTCGTCTTCCGGCGTTGCTTCCATTCTCGCCTGAAGCGCCTGCAACACGTCGTGTTTTGTGCTTCCTTTCACCGCCAGCAGAAAAGGGAATCCGAATCGGCCGCGATAGGCAGCGTTCCAGCGCCGGAGTTGGTCGAACTCCCCAGGGCTCAAGCTGTCCAAACCCGCGCCGCTCTGCTCAGCGGTAGAGGCCTCACTCAAACGCGCGCGTGCTCCGAGATCCGGATGCGCCTCTAAGAGAGCCCGTCTCTCGGCCAACGTCGCTCGTTCCACTTGTTGCGTCAGCGCGGCGTGCAAGGCGTCGATATCCGCGAACGGCCGTGCCTCGAAGACGCGTTCGGCCACCCACGGAGAATGTTCGAAGATCCAGCCGATGGCTGCGACGAAATGCTCTTGATCCAGCGAATTCAAGTCGTGGATCGTCATTTCTCTTGCGCGGCAGCGGCACGATAAACGATCGACCCCGCGACCCGCACCTCACGCACGCTCTCCGCACCAGCCAGCGTGAAGATCGCGGACAACACTTGCTCCGGACTTTGTTCCCGTTCGAGAACCGCTCGGAGCGGGCTATCGGCTGGCGGCCGCAGATAGACGAAATCAGCGGATTTTCCGCTGCGAAAGTCGCCGGTTTCCTCGCTGAGACCAAGCGCTTCGGCCCCGGCCAGGGTCGCCAGGTAAAGCAGATGGCCGGGATGAAGCAGTATCCCATCCGGCGCGATGCGCTGCAGCAAGTAAGCTTGCAAACCTTCTTTGAGCATCCCGAACCCGATCCCGCCTCCCACATCGGTGCCCAGGGCGCATCGCACGCCGGCGTTGATGTGCCGCTTGAAGGGAAACAGTCCGCTGCCGAGAGCCGCGTTGCTCGACGGGCAATGCGCCACGGCCGCGCCGCTGGCTGCCAGACGGCCCAGTTCGGAATCGGTGGGATGCACATTGTGCGCCATCACCGCGCCTGTCCGATTGAGACCGAACCGATCGTACACCGCCAGGTAGTCGGCTGCCCATGGGAACAGTCGCGCCACCTCCGCGATCTCGTCGACGTTTTCATTGAGATGCGTTTGAACCAGCAGACCGTCGTGCTCGCGCAACAAGGTCTGACAAACCTCCAGCATGGCTTCTGAAGTGGACAGCGCAAAGCGCGGCGTGATGGAGTACAAGCATCGCCCGTGCCGATGAAAGCGTTCGATCAATAACTTGCTCTCGCGATACGCGCGTTCCGGAGTCTGATGCAGCTCGGGAAGCAGCCGCCGGTCCGAGAGCACCTGCCCGGCAGCAATCCGCAACCCCGCCGCCTCCCCCGCTTCAAACAGCGCAGCGGTTGCCGGAGCGAAATGCGCACCGAATACCGACGCTGTAGTGGTTCCATGCGAAACCAGTGCATGCACGAACTTGCGGGCCACGGCGCAGGCATGAGAATGATCCGCCATCCGCGCCTCTTCGGGCAGCGCGCAATCTTCCAGCCAATCGAGGAGTGAGCGCCCCAAACCGCCCAGCACGCGCAGTTGCGGGAAGTGAATGTGTGTGTCGACGAAACCAGGCAGAAGAAAGCCGCCGCGCAGATCCACGGCCGGGATATCCGGATGCGCGTCGCGCAGGCTTACATAGTCGCCACAACCGGCCACGCGCCCGTCGCGGATCAGCAAGCCGCCATCTTCGTAGCATTGGAGCGCGCTCGAATCTTGAAACGGATTGCCCGGCGTGTGAAACAGGGGCGCCCGCAGCAGTTCGCCCCCTGGCGAAAGAGTCACTGCCCCGAGGCTTCCTTTATCAGCGTTCCGACCGGACTTCGAAGCGACTCACGCTCCGCGCGCGCTCGCTGGATGGCGAAAAATACACGCTCCGGCGTAGCGGGACTCTCAAGCAATACGGGCCCTCCCACTCCGAACGCGGCGATAGCCTCGCGCAGAGCTTCGCGGACCGAGATGGCCAGCATCAGCGGAGGTTCGCCCACGGCTTTGCTTCCGAAAATAGTGCCGGGCTCCGACGCTCGTCCCAGGAAATCGACATTGAAAACATCCGGGATCTCGGTCCACGAGGGCAATTTGTATGTGGACGCACCCGCGGTGGCCAGGCGTCCGTTCGCATCCCAGACCAGTTCTTCCAGCGTCAACCATCCCACGCCTTGGATGAATCCGCCCTCAATTTGTCCCCGATCCACGAGGGGTGAAAGAGAATCGCCCACGTCTTCGAGGATGTCGGTTCGCAGCAGACGATAGTCGCCGGTAAAGCTGTCCACTTCCACTTCGGAAACCGCGGCGGCATACGCGAAGTAGTGAAAGGGCGTGCCCCGTCCAGTCTTGGGATCGTAATGAATATCCGGCGTTTTGTAATATCCTTGCGCGAAGAGAGGCACCCGCTGGCGATAAGCCGCTTCGCAAACCTTCGCGAACGGGATCGCACAGTGCTCCTGGTTCTTCGGGAAGGCCCATCCATGGGAAAATTCAACCGCGCCCGGATCGCACCCAAGCAGCGCGGCTGCCACGTCCGCCAGGCCGGTACGGAGCTCGGAGCACGCATCGGCCACCGCTGCGCCATTCAAATCCGCTCCGGCCGAGGCCGCAGTCGCGGATGTATTTGGAATTTTGTCCGTGCGGGTGGGCATGACGCGCACGCTCTCGAGGTCCAGACCCAGACTCTCAGCGGCGATTTGCTGGATCTTAGTGTGCAGCCCTTGCCCCATTTCGGCCCCGCCATGATTCACCTGCACGCTGCCGTCGCGATAAATCAGCACCAGCGCCCCAGCCTGATTGAAAAACGTCGCGGTGAAGGAAATACCAAACTTCACGGGCGTGATGGCCAGGCCGCGCTTCGAGTGTGGATGCCGCGCGTTCCAATGTTCGATCTGGGCGCGCCGCTGCGCGAAGCCGCTCGACTCTTTGAGCGTTTGCCAGATGATTTCGATGCGGCCTGCGTGCTTCACGGGCTGTCCATAATGCGTAGTGTCGCCCTCGCGATAGAAGTTGCGTTCGCGGATGATCTCCGGCGGCAGGCCAAGCCGCCGCGCGGCCTGATCCAGAATTTCTTCGATCACCAGCATGCCTTGCGGTCCACCGAAGCCGCGAAAGGCGGTCTGCGAAGTCTTATGCGTGAGGCAGATCAGCCCGGTCACTTCCACAGCGGGCAACAGATAGGCGTTGTCGCAATGAAACATCGCACGGGAGAGCACTGGCTCCGATAGGTCCAAGCTCCAGCCGCCATCTGAGTAGAGCGCGATCCGCACGCCATCCAAACGCCCATCCCGGGAAAACCCAGCGTCATAGCGCGCCAGGAACGGGTGGCGCTTTCCGGTGAGCGCAAAATCGAGGGCACGCGTGAGCCTGACACGCACTGGCCGCCGGGTTTTCCAGGCGCCCAATGCCGCGATCGCCGCCCAAGGATTGGCTTGCACTTCCTTGCCTCCGAAGGCCCCGCCCATGCGCAAACATTCCACCGTCACTTGGTTGCGTGAGATTCCTAAGACACGCGCGATCACCTCTTGGGTTTCCGTGGGATGTTGCGTGGAAGAATGCGCCGCCACGCCGCCGGTTTCATCTATCCAGGCGATGGCGCACTGTGTTTCGAGATAAAAGTGCTCCTGCCCGCCGATCTTGAGTTCGCCCTCGAAGCGCAACGAACTGGACTCAATCACCGACGCATCACCGCGCGCCAGCCTGAGCGGAGGAGAATGAAAGCTTCCCGCGAGGATCGCATCTTCGATGGTCAGGATGGCGGGCAGCGGTTCATAGTCCACCAATACGCGTCGAGCCCCGCGCCGCGCGGCATCCAGAGATTCGCCCAGAACCCAGGCCACGGGCTGGCTATGATAAGTCACCTCGGTGGGGAAGAGCGGCTCATCGTGCCGGTTCGATCCGGAATCGCCCTCGCCGGGAACATCCTGAGCGGTAAGAACCGTCGCGACGTCTGGCTCCAGCAACGCCGCGGATGCATCCAACGCCTTAACGAAAGCATGCGCGTGTGCCGAGAGCACAGGCCAGGCGTGCAGCGGGTGAGGAAACCGCACGAGGAGATCGTCGGTGTACAGAGCTTCACCCGTGACGTGCTCACGCGCGCTTTCATGCGGAACGGGTTGCCCTGCAACTCTGGAAGCAATCTTCAAGCGGCCGCCTCTCGACGCTCCCACAGGAACTTGGCGACCAGGCTCTTCGAAACCGCGAGCCGGTATTCCGCCGATCCACGGTGATCGCTCATCGGCCGGAGCGTCCGGTCCAGCGCCGCTTGCGCATGCTCCACCGCGGCATCATTCCATCGCTGGCCAAGTACCGCATCTTCAGCGGCTGATGCTCGCAGCGGAATCGCCGCCACGCCTCCAAATGCAAACCGGACACGCGCAATCTTGCCCTTCCCGTCCCAATCCATCGCCATGCCGGCGGCCACGGTGCTGATGTCGTCCATGCGCCGCTTCGCCACCTTGTAAAAGCGCACGAACTCAGGCAGCGGCTTGGGAATTTCTACCGCGGCAATCAATTCGTCCGGCGCCAGCACCGTGCGGCGATAGCCGATGAAGAAAGAACTGAGCGGAACAGTCCGCCGGCCGCGCTGGCTGGCCAGGTGTACCCGTGCATCGAGCGCCAGTAAGAGAGGCGCTCCATCGCCAATAGGCGACGCGGTAGCGAGGCTCCCGCCCAGCGTGGCCCGATTGCGCAACGGAGGAGAAGCGAACAGACGCAGCCATGGGAGCAATACCTCTGGGGCTTTCTTCCAGCGCATGGCGATTTCATTCAGCGGTAGCGCCGCGCCGATGATCACCGAATTCGCACTCTCAGAGAATTCCCCCAACTCCGCGATCGCCTCCAGGCTGATGAGATGAGGCCAGCGGCGCGCACGCAGATTCGATTCAACCACCAGGTCCGTACCGCCGGAAATCAGCCGAGCGTCCGGGTCGCCCGCGAGCATCGCGAGACATTGCTCGACGCTCGAGGGACGTGAGAATTTCGCTTCCGAGGTTTGGTACTCGATGGCACCCAGCCGCGGCGCCGGCCGTGACAGACGATCGAGAAGCTCCCCGGGAGGCGGCGGACCGAGCGACACGGCCGCGTCCCGAATGGGCCGATATCCCGTGCAGCGGCACAAATTGCCGCCCAATTCATGCGGATCGCAGGGGCCTACGCGCCCTGGCCGGTAGTGCTCGGCGAACAGACTCATCACGAAGCCCGGCGTGCAGTAACCGCATTGAGAACCCCCGCCACCGACCATCGCCTGTTGAGCCCCGGATAGGTGTCCATCGGCCGCCAATGCTTCCACCGTTAGTATTTCGTGTCCGGCGGCCATCGGCGCCAGCATCAGGCAACTATTTACGGCGCGGTATTCGCTTCCACCCGCGCTTTCGGCAACCAACACCACCGTACACGCGCCACACTCACCTTCCGCGCAGCCTTCTTTCGCGCCCGTCAACCCCTGCGAGCGAATGTAATCGAGAAGCGTGGTCTGAACGCCCGCGTCATGAATGGAAACACGCCGGTTGTTGAGCAAGAACGCAGGGGGCTCCATGCCGCGGGCTTCCATCTCGCACCTCTATTACGATGATATGGCAGCAGGCGCGTGGGCCGCGCGGTGTGTATAGCGTTAGCAGCTATAGCCAATTTTTGCAATTCGTGTTTTTGTCTCGCCATTCAGCCTTTCGATAAAGTCCCGGAATTGAGGAACTCGCTCCATTACAGCCACATGGCCATAAGGCTTGGTTCTCGGAGGAACTAACGATAAATGGGCTGGTTCAATGGGGAGCGACATCATCTCAAGGATCTTAGAAAATTCGTTCCTTGAATCGATCATGAAGTCTTCCAGCCGCAAGGCAAGCCTGGCGGACTGGAGATGCAGCTCGGTTTCCTCGACAAACTCCGGGAAAGACAAAAATCGCGGGCCTGGCGAGGTCGAAAAAAACTTCGAGTCGCCGGCGGCGAAGCTCTCGAATTCGGAAAACTTGTCTTCCAACTCGGCACATAGATCGTCGGTGTTCTTATAAACTTCCGAGATGCCCGAAATCGTTCGGTTGTCGCGAATGTACGTCCGCCACCAAACCCAATTTGTCAACAATGAATCCAGCGGATGACGATAGACGAACATCAAATCCGCGGAGCCCGATTTGACCGACTCCTGTATGTATCTCATGACCGCCGGCACTTCTTGAGCGCGCGAAGGATACTTGGTCGTAACATGGCCGCTGTAAATCATCGGCGTTGGGCCGGAATGCAAGCGAATCCCGTCTCTAAAATACTTCGCCCTCTCTCCGATGTTTTGAAGCATCAGCTCGTTGATATAGCGACGTCCGGTGCCAAACAGCCCAACAATATATAGTGTCCTGTCCGTGCATTCGATATCTCGCCCTTGCATGTCATACCTTCCGTTGCCTAAATTTTTCTCGTCCCTCAGACTGCCCTTACTCGCAGAAGCCGCGGGATAACGGTGAAGATTTTTTTGATCAGCCGCCCAAGTGATATCCGATCCTCTCGATTCGCCTTCTTGTCTCCGCATCCAGCCCGTCGATCAGCTTCCTGAATCGAGGCACCCGCTCTTGAACCTCCAAATAACGATAAGGCTTGGTTTTCGGTGGGGTAACACTTACACGGCTCAAATCGAGATCAACCGACATGACTTCGATGATCTTGGAAAACTCCTTGCGCGGATCGATGATGAAATTCTCAAGCCCTAAAGTAAGCGTCGCGGATTGAACATGAAGCTCGGTTTCCTCGACAAATTCGGGGAACGAAAGAAACCTCGGTCCCGGCATACCCGCAAAGAAATCAGGGTCGCCGTCGGCAAAGGCCTGGAACTCAAAAAAGTGCTGATCCACTTCCGCACACAGGTCATCTGTTGTCAAATAAGCCTGCGAGATACCAGAAATCGCCCTGTTTTCGCGAATGTACGTCCGCCACCAAATCCAGTTTGTTAGCAGCGAGTCCAAGGGGTGGCGATACACAAAAATCAAATCGGCAAATCCCGATCTGACCGCCTTCAAGATGCTTCTCATTACCTCTGGCGATGCTTGCCCGCGCGAAATATGCCGGATTGTGGCATGGCCGCTATAGATCATTGGTGTCGGACCTGGATGCAAACCAATTGTGTCCCTAAAATATTTCGCCCTTTCTCCAATGTTCGCCAGCATCAGTTCATTAATATATCGCCGTCCCGTGCCGAAAAGTCCAATCAGATAGGCCGTTCTGTCGTGCTCTCGCCGCATATTGACGAAAACTCGAGGAGGCTCGCCGGATGGCTTGCCCCCGTCTGTCGCCATTTTTCCGGCGGGCGCTTCCAGATGTGCGCCATGGCCTGCGCTCGCGAGCGTCTGTACTTGCTGTTGCAAGAGCTCAAGCTGCGTTTGGATCGACTCCCACAGTGCGATGCTACTCATCTCCCACTGCGCCATGCGCCCTTCCAGCGCTGTTACGTCCATCGAAAGGCGATCCAGGACAACCTTGTTCGTGGAAAGCTGGTCCACCGCCGCCATATTCGTGGCAAGGTGATCCAGCGCGTAAACAACTTCTTCGAGCGATCGACTGACGGCGGCATTGAACTCACCCAAGGGGCGCGTTTGCCACTCCAATGAGCGAGCCAGCAACTTCTTGCCAAGTTGGATCAGATCGTTCTGCCACCCGGAAGGCCTGGGATTAACCACCCCCACGGCTCTCCTGAGCCCGGCCAGGGTGGCCGTAGCGCCGCGCAATTCATCGAAGTCATAGAGCTTCCAGCCCTTTTCGGTATCCCGGACAAACTGCGCCTCTTTCAAACGATAGAGGATCGCTTCCACCGCACGCGTGGGCGCGGCTTCGGTCACACGTTGGATGAGCAGCGCAGCGATGTTCTTGCTGGTGCGAGGCAGGTCTGCTGGAACAAACTCCAGGAGGCAGATTGCCTTCGCCACCCGCGCCGCCATTCCAGGGTAGTCTTCGTCGTCGTCAAAGCGTTGGCGAATGTCGGATATGTCCTTCTGCTTCTCCGGCGGAATATTCGCTTCCACCAGTTCGTAGATCTTGTCAATGCTCACCAAAGCGCCGAGGGGTAGATCGGCGAGCCGCGTCCTTTCCGACACCAGCATTTCAAAGGACTGCTTGATGATGGTGCGATTGCTGCCCTCGCGTTTGAGCACATTCGGCTGTACCCGGATACCGGCCATGATGTCTATGGACACGTCCACCAGATGTGGAAGGTAAGGATAAAACTGGACAAACTGATCTTCGTCGAACTCGGTGCGGCGGGAGCATCGCTCCAATTTGACATTCTGAATCAGCGACCCACCGTATTCTCGGAACATTTTCCTGAGGATCGGCTCCTGACTCGCCTTTTTGCGGAGCACACGGCGGCTCGCGAACTCACGGATGTCGTCCGGACCCAGCTCGATTTGATGCTGGAACAGGTTTCTAAAGTTAGGCAGGTCTACACTGCTGGCCCCAGGATAATTTCCAATCTCTCCCAGCGTCTCGTGGGCCGTAACGACGATCCACGCGGGTCCTGGGATCCTACCGGCTTTCACGCGCTCCAGGCTCTGATTGCCAAACTGCTGGACGACGGCGCGAAGGTTCTCCAGCCGGTCACCACCCTGCTCGAGCTGTTGGCCTGCTTCGTCCACTATGAAAGCCACGGCCTTCCCAGGGCGGCGGATTTCGCACAGGTCGAACGATTTTTCAACCAAATCTTCGATACTCAGCCGGCCTGAAGGCTGCGTCTTAACCTTGTTGATCCAGGCATCGGCCGTGGTGTAAGTCCGGGCATCCAGACGGTTCAGCAAAGCGCTGGAACGCAGCAACTTTTGATTGCTTTTTCGAACCTCGCGCCATTCTTGGTTGTATTCGCTGCGACAGAGTTCCTGAAACGCCAGAAGCTTACCCTCTTTTTCAAGCTCCATCTCGAGCCCTGAGACATCGTCGTCCTCGGCATAGTCCAGAACGCTCCGCAGCACCCGGTACATGGCCTCGGCGATCTGCTCCGCGTCGGTTTGCGCCGACAGGCCCACTTGGACGTTGAGCATGAAGACTTCATATGGGACGGCTCGATTGAGGAACTCAACGCACTCGGCAACTCGCGGGGATTGCAATTGCTTCAAGAAGAGCGAACTGGCGGGCGTTCCGTGTATTCCAGGGTTCGCCAGAACGTACCCCAAATTCTTCGCGAAAGAAGATTTGCCTGCGCCTAAGCGGCCCGAAACCCAGACTCCATTGCTTTCCTTTGGCGATTTTGGAGCCGCCGCCATCGCGAGGAACAGGCTTTCGAACTCCGCCTTGATACGGTCCGTCGCGATGTATTCGGTCAGCTCCACCAAGACCGTGTCCGGATCATGGTTGTTGACACTGACCATCTCTGCAATGGGTCTGGAAAAATCGCGGTCCAGCAGATCGGCAATGGTCATGACTGTCTAGGGCGGGGGTTTACGCGATCGCTTTCCAATGCCTGGTCATCCGGGCGGAAGCGATCATTATAGACGAAGAACACGGCTGATTTATGGCTCCCCAAGAATGCGATTTTGTAACCAACTCTCCGTGCGTAACACGCTGACTGCAATGTCTCAACTGATTGCTAGCTTCACCGGCTTGCCGACACGGCTGAGCATTTCCACCAGAGTATCGATGGTGAACTTAGCCGTTTTCTTATTCACAACGTCGGACACACGCGGGCGCGAGACCATGAGAATCTCGGCGGCCTGGGCTTGCTTCAGGTGATGTTCCGCAATCCAGATCGACAACTCTTCCATTAATTGCTGCTTCAACAGCCGCGTGTCATTGATCTGTTTGCGAGACGCAGCCTGCAAGCGTTTGGCCTCGCTCGGCGTAAAGCCCAGTTCCAGGAAGAGGTTGGCTCCTGGCTTTGTCACATGGCGAATTTGGGTGTCGATTTTCATTTCTTTTCCTTCCTCGCACTCACCACTGCGCGATAGCGCACTGCGGCAAGCGCCTTCCATGAAACCGGCATGTATAAACTTTTATACGCGATGGCGGGGCAAGTCAAGTGTCCGTGAACGACGCTCGACGAATAATGGTCAGCAGGGCTTGTGCGGCGCTGTCAACCTATTTTCAAATTGCCGCTTTCGCAGTAGATGCGCGCAGTTGTTCTCGGCACTCAATTTTATCCACGGACGTCCGTAGCTTCAGGGATTATTCGCCACGGCGGGTGGGCCCTGAGCGCACGAACCGTTGACGGAGTGCCTACTTCATCAACGCGCGAGCAAAGCCTGGACAGCCCGGAAACCTGGATCGTTACCTTAATGCCGTAAAAATCTGGAACAGAAGTTCCAGGTCTCCTGTCTCCCATGCAATTACCTGGATGAGTTCTTGCAGCTTCCGCTCTGCGTCTTCACGCTTCATAATGCTAGCGTTCAGGCTGTTGGAGAACCCATGAAGATACAAAACGGTCATCCAATTGCCGGCCTAACGGGGCAAGTCATACTCTTCGTCCTGTGCCAGATCAATTTGGGAATGCGCGCGCTGACCTTCTTGCCGCTGGGTGTTGAGCTCCGAACGTGGAGTCAGGCCCGCATGGGGGAATGCTCTTAGATCAGAGGCGCATTTCTCGGCCAGCGTGATCAGGCTTTCGGCGACCAGGCTATCGGGCTCAAACGCGATCAGCGGCGTGTGGGCCAGCTCGGCCCCGAGACAAATGTCCGGTTCCGGTGGCACTACCCCGAGCGCGGGAAATCCAAGCAAAGTTTCGATTTCCGGCAGGGGCATCGGGCAATTCGGCGCTGCGCGGTTCACCAGAATCATCCCGATGGGCTGTGGCGTGCCATTCCACTCTTCGATAGCCTGGGTCATCAGCTTGGCCGATTGCACGCACACCGGATCCCGCTCTACCACCAAAACCAGGCGGCTGGAAACTTCGGCCGCCGCGCGGTTGGCGTCCGATAACCAGGCCGGAAGATCCAGAACGACGTAATCCGCCAGCCCAGCCAGCAATTGAACCAAGGATTTCACGCGCCCGGGCGCAAGGTCTCCGCACTCGGCCGGCCTTTGCGGAGCGAACAAGACGCTCAATCCGGGAACATTCTTACAGGGCCACAGACAAGCGCCTGCTTCCGTTGGTTCGATTTCCGCCGCTTCCGCTCGCAGCAGATGCGAGATATTTCGAACTTGTCCGTAGGGTTTCAGGTACGGCAACAAAGTTCCAAAAGCGGGCCTCAGTTCCGCCAGAATCACCTTACTGTCCCGGGCCAGAGCCGCAGCCACATTGAGTGCCACCGTGGTGGCGCCCACCCCTCCCTTGGCGCCAATGAATGAGATGGTCCCGCGCTCAGGCCGCGACGCAAACCGGATCGAGTTTCGGGAGACGGGCCGCCGGCGCACGAATTCCACGGCGGAACAAATGGCGCGGTTCATAGCCTGGCTGGACTCTCTCTTGAGCAGGCAATCGGCGGCTCCGGCGCGCATCGCCTGGAGCGCGAGCCCCTCATCGTGAACGTCGTACAAGACGATAATCGGGACCCGCGGGGCTGCCCGCTGCACCGGCAGAAAGCCATCCAGAGCATCCCTGGACAGGCTGTCCCGCAACGAAAGATCCAGCAAGATTACGTCCACACCGCCGCCTCCGATTCGGGCCAGCGCGATGGACGTGCCTGGGACACATTGGAGCTGGAAGGCGCCCCCGCACAGGGCCAGAGACTGACGAATCAGGGCCGCCTCCGCGGGGTCTTTCTCAATCAGCAGAACGAATGGATGCTGGCCGTCCACTAGAGGTTCTCCGCCGCAGGGTTGGGGGGCGCGTTAGCCGAACTTGCAATCTTCTTGGCGGAACGTTTTTCGGAAAACGAGAAAATCCGCGAAACTCTGCTCCTCGGCTGCTCGGTCTGAAGCTTGGCCATTTTCCGCGACAAATCCGCCATCCGCAAGCGGAAAGCGCTGTTTTTTCCAGGCAGTCCTCTTTGCACGCAGGCCTCGTGCAGTTCCTGTCCGGCCGGCGCAAACCTGGCGTAAACCGGTAGTCCGAAGAGACGCTGCAGCTCGCTTTCGGGCATTTCCTCATAATTGGAAAACTGATTTACAATCATCCTGATTCGGTCCACTTGGAAGCCCGCTGCCCGCAATCCGTCGATGGCCCGCTTGGCTTCGTAAAGCGAGGGAACGCCGGTGTTGGTTACCAGGAACACCTCGTTGAGTTTGTCAAGCAGATCGAGGGAAAACTTGGAAGGCCTCCCGAGATCGGCCACCACCCAGCGATACAGCTTTTGGGCTACCGCGAGCACCTGGTGAAGATTCCCCATGTCCGGCGTGGCAGTGCCCGGCACACTGGGAGAACGCAAAACTTCCAGGCCGCCGGGATAGTGGCCCACCAGCCCTCCCCAAAACGAAGCGTCCAACCGCTCGAGATTCGCAGCGGCGTCCAGAACGGTGTGTTCCGTTTCCGCGTTCATGAGGAATCCAACCATGCCGCAGTCCAGATCCAGATCCACGAGCAGCGTTTCCCGCTCCGTTTGCCGGCGCAACTCGACGGCCAGGTTGCAGGCGATGGTGGTAGCGCCCACACCACCCTTTACACCCATCACACCGATCATGGCGGCTTGTTCGAACGCGGAGCCAGCCTGGGCTGCCGGGCGACTGGCGTTTCTTACCACCGCGTATTGAATCGCTTTGGCCAGGGATTCGCCGTTGCACGAGCTCTTGACCAGGTAATCCTGCGCGCCCTCCTGCACCAGTTGCAGCGCGAGCTGTTCGCTATCATCGCCGCTCAGCAGAATCACCGGCACTCCGGCTGCGTGCAGTTTGGTTCTTCCGAAGGTGTCGGCTCCGCTGCTGTCCGGCAGCCCGAGATCCAGCAGAATTACGTCCACGCCGCCCTGCTTCAAACGGTACAGGCCGGCTTGCAAAGAATCGGTCCAGTGCAGAATAAAGGCGATGTCAGTCCTCAGCGAAAGCCATTGCTGCACCAGCGCTGCATAGTCGGGACTGTCTTCGATCAGTAGAACCGTCAGAGTCTTGTGCATTTGCGGGGACATTCGCGGTGACCACTTCTCATCGGCTATTTCTTCAACTCGAAGATGGACCCAATGGAATAGCCGGTTATATAATCCTGTACCGAATCGTTTGAGATTCTTAGTTTCCTCCGCGTCTTTGAAAAACGTGCCGATCTGTATGACATGGGCGATTCGCAAGAGCGCGCGCAAAATCTTTTGGTTTTTCACACGAGCGGATTGAACTGTGCTTTCCCGCTCCAGGCGGTGCGCGAAATCGTGCCCATGGCGCGGCTCTCGTCTCCGCCGGGTCTGCCTTCGGGGCTGTTGGGCTTTCTGGATTTAAGAGGAACCGCCATTCCGATTGTTCGTCTGGATCGGCTCTTCAATCTTCCAGAGCAGAAGCCGGGATTGCATACGCCGATGATTGTCTTGCGCGGAGTCCTGGGCCCGATCGGCATCCTGGTGCAATCCGTCCGTGGCATCGTGCCCGAGCACTGCGCGCGGCGTGTGGATCTGCCAGAAGGCGGCACTTTTCAAGCTTGCGCGTCGGCTGCGCTCGAACTGAACGGCGAGCTGATTCATGTGCTTTCACCGGCCGCGCTCCTGGACGCCAACGAAGATCGTTTGCTGGCCGATTATGGCGCAATGTCTCAGGCCCGTCTGCTTCACTGGCCCGAGAAAGAAACGGAGGCAGCGCATTGAACCGTGTATTGCAGGATCCGGGCTACAACCGGCTCAAGGACCATTTGATCGAGTCGACCGGCCTGTCCTTCTACACGGACCGGGATGAACCACTGACCAAATTGGTCGCCGAAAGACTTGCCGTTCTGGGACTGCGCAATTGCTCTTCCTATGCCGAGTTCCTGGCCTATGGCGAGACGGGCTGCGCCGAAATGGAAATTCTGATCGCGCAACTCACCATCGGGGAAACTTACTTTTTCCGTGACGAAGAGCAATTCGCGGCGATTCGCGACGTTATTCTTCCGGACATCCTGGCGCGCAAGCGCCGCTCCAGGCAGTTGCTCATCTGGAGCGCCGGTTGCGCTACCGGAGCCGAGCCTTACTCTCTTGCGATCTTGTTGGCGCGCGCGCTGGGCGATCGGATTGGCGGCTGGCAGATAGACATTCATGCCACCGACCTGAACCGCGGTTTTCTGATGCAGGCGGAGGAAGGCAAATTCCGTCCAGGGGCCTTGCGCTCCACTTCCGATGCGGTGAAGCGCGAATGCTTCGTGAAGGATGGACTCGCTTGGGCCATTCACCCGCGATACAAACAGTGGATTTCATTTCATCAGATGAACCTGATGGATAGCGATTTTTCCACTTCGTTTCCCGCCGGCACTCGTTTCGATCTTATTCTGTGCCGCAACGTGATGATTTACTTCTCGCGGGAAATCAATAACCGCTTGATCGGACAATTTCACCAAGCTCTCGGGGATGGGGGTTGGCTGGTGGCAGGCGCAGCCGAGTCCAACATGGACAACCTCAAGATCTTCCGCGGGGTGAATGCCGCCGGGACCAGGTTGTTTCAAAAAATGCCACTTCTCAGCGGACCTTTGGATGCAGCGCGGGAAGCGGCGCCGGAACCACGATCGAAGGTCACAGTGGCCGCACCAGCGCCTTCCGGCGAGTCGCCGGCCGACCCGCTACTGGTAGTTCCGGCTGATCTGGATGGCCTGCGCCAGCTGGCCGATCACGGCGATTGGCAGGGCGCGGCCGAGTATGGAAAACAATTGCTGTCTCAAAACGGTCTGAATGCCGAGGTCCATTTCTATCACGCGCTGATTTTCGAAAAGCTGGGGATCGTGGACGAGCCGGAGATATCTTTGCGGCACGCCATCTACCTCGACCGGAAATTTGCGCTGGCGCACTATCATCTCGGCCTCGCTTTGAAGCGAGGCGGTCAAGCGGCTGCGGCCGCGCGGTGCTTCGGGAATGTCCTGAAAGTCCTGGCTGGATTGCCGGATGTCGCGATGGTTACGGCTGGGCCGGGGGTAACGGTGACCGGGCTGAAGGAGCTCGCGAAAATGCATCTGGGAATTCCGAGCGGAGTATGAGAGAGGCCAAGACAGTGGAGGCGGTATGGCAAGAGCGGGCCCTGCGGCTCTCCCAACGGCCCGTTTCCGCCGGGCTCGCGCAAAACGCCTTCCCGGTGCTGGTACTCGGGGTCGCCAAGGAGCGCTACGGCATCCATCTTCCGGACGTGGCCGAAGTTTTGCCGGTCATGCGCCCCACGCCCGTTCCAGGAGCGGCGGCGGTGTTTGCGGGAGTCATCAATGTTCACGGCGAGATTCGGCCGGTGATCGATCTACGGCGCTTTCTGGGTATGCAGGCAGCCGAGGAGGGCCATGCGCGAGTGATTTTACTGCGCAAAGACGGCCGCGAGTTGGGGCTGCAGATCGACAGCGTGGAGCACATCCGCTGGATTGGTTCCGGGGAGCTTGGTTCCGGGGAGCTTGGTTCCGGGGAGCTTGGTCCCGGGGAGCTTGGCCCCGGGGAGCTTGGCCCGGAAGATCTCGATGCGACCGGAAGCTTGGATCCGGGATGCTCCCAGCATGTGAGGGGATCGACCAAGGATTTGCTGATGTTGCTTGGCACCGAAGCGCTATTCGCGGAGTTGCATACACATACAGGAGTTACCACTTGAAATTGACCATTGGACAAAAGATCGTTCTAGGCTTCGGTTCGGCGATTCTGTTCCTCGCCATGGCCGGAATCGCCGCCAACCGGAGCATGGAACACCTGCTCGATGCCAACTATTGGGTAGGGCATACTTTTCAGGCGATCGGCGAGACCAAGGACATCCGTGCGCTTCTGCTCCAGTTCCAAAACTCACGCCGCGGATACATCATCACCGGCGATGCCAGTTTCCTGGAATCGAGCGTGGACCTGACGACACGCCTGACCGACAGCCAGAAGTTAATTCGATGGCTGACCGCCGATAATCCCCGTCAACAGCGCAGGCTTGCGGTTCTCGGACCACTGATTGACCGCAGGCTGGCCGATATGACGCGCATCGCGAACATCCGCAAAGAGCAGGGCTTTGCGGTCGCCGTTGTGGCGGGGCGCAACGCCAATAGCGAAAGCGAAGCACACACCGCACAGATCGTGAATTTGCTCGGGGAGGTGGAGAACGAGGAACTCGATCTCTTAAAAGGGCGTCAGCAGGCCGCCAGCGCCGGCGCTCAGAGCGCCTCCCGGCTCATTCTGTACGGAACTGCGGCTGGGGTTTTATTGCTGGCCTCGATTGCGTTTGCGACCTACCGTTCCATCACGCGGCCCTTGAGCGAACTCCAGCTATTCGTGGCCTCCATCGGAGCGGGGGATCTAACGCAGAAATCGGCGCGGGAAGGCAGTGACGAGCTGGGACAACTCGCTCGGGGCCTGAATGAGGTTGTGTTCCGGCTGAGAAGCACCACTACACAGACGCGGGCCACCACCGAGGATCTCAACTCCGCCGCGGTTGAAATACTGGCTTCCGCCAGAGAACAGTCCGCTGTCACCGGACAACAAGTGGCGGCTTACCAGGAAACCAATGCGACCATGCAGCAGGTGAGCCAGTCCTGCGTGCAGATGGCTGAAAGAGCCAAGGAAGTTACCGCCACCGCGGAAGCCGTTTCCATCGCGAGCATTTCCGGCTTGGATGCAGTCCAGAAGGCCAATCAGAGCGTGGAAGCCATTCACGAGCAAGCCGAGGCGGTGGCCCAGAACATCGTGTCATTGAGCGAGAAGACACAAATGGTGGGTGACATTCTGGCCACCGTCAACGATATCGCAGAACAGTCGCACCTACTGGCCCTGAACGCCGCGATTGAGGCCGCCGCCGCTGGAGAACATGGCCGCAGTTTTTCGGTGGTGGCTAGCGAAATCAAGAATCTGGCCGACCAGTCGAAATCCGCCACCGTCCAGGTGAAGACCATCCTCGGAGACATCCAGAAGGAGATCAACACGTCCGTGATGCTCACCGAGGAAGCTGTCAAGCGAGTGGATCTGGGCAAGCAACAGGCGGATATGGCGGCTTCGGCGATTCGTAATATGGCCGCCAACATCGGCCAGAGCGTGCAGGCCTTTCAGCAGATCGTGGCCGGCAGCAACCAGCAACTGATCGGTTTTGAAAACGTGATGCAGGCCATGAAAGATCTGAGCCGCGGCAGCGAGCAGGCCACCAGCACCACTCGGCAGACCGAAAAGGCGGCGGCCAATCTCACGGAGCTAGGGGCACAACTTCGCGCCGTCACGGAGGAGTATCGGCTTTGACCGACATTCGCCAAAAGCTGGCCGCCATTTTTCAGGGCGAGCACGCCGAGCACTTGGAACATATCCGCTCCATCCTGGCGTTGGCCGAGAGCGCGGCGGGAAGCTCCGCCTTGACCGAACTGGACGAAGCGTTCCGCCGCGCGCACAGCTTGAAAGGGGCGGCTCGGGCGGTGGATCTGGACGCGGTGGAGGGGCTGGCCTCCGGGCTCGAGACGCTGTTTTCGCGAGTGCGCGAAGGGACCTTGACGCTAGACCCGCAGGCCACTCGCGTGATCCATCAGGTGCTGGACGCGAGCGAGGAATGCGTCGGCGCTTTTCGGGAAAACCGGATTCCCGAGGAACCGGTGGCGGCGCTGCGGGCGATGGAGGAACTGCTAGGCGCCCCAAAGGAGGAGATGCTGGATCCGCCGATCAAGACGGCTGGCGCAGCACCCACCTCGTCGGCCCAGCAGCCGGTTGAGATGGTGCGGCTGCCGGCCGAGAATCTGGACCGGCTGGTGCGGTCGACCGGCCAGATCCTCAGCGAAAGTCTGCGGCAGTCGAGTGTCAGCGGAGAACTGGATGTTCTGGATCATCAGATCGCCGAAGTGGCAGCGGAATGCGTCCGGTTTCGCAAGGCCGCGACCGCGCCCTTGTGGCGCTTGGCGAGCCAGCCGGAGTATTCCGCGGTGATCCGGCATATCGGACTGATGGAACAAAAGGTACGCTCCCTAGCCGTCCAGTCGAGGACCTCTCGTCTGCTGCAACAACGCAGCGCCTGGAACACGCGGCGTTCGGCGGACCAACTCCAGCGGGACGTTTGGAGCGCTCGCATGGCCCCCGCGGACGATTTATTCGAGGGCTTTCGAAAGATGGTGCGGGACTTGGCGCGCGAGGAAAACAAGGAAATCGACTTCCGCTTGAGCGGGTCCGGCGTCCGGGCGGACCGCGTCGTGCTCCAGGCCTTGAAGGATCCAGTGATGCACCTGCTGCGCAACGCCATCAGCCATGGAATTGAAGCGCCCGCCGAGCGCGCCAGCGCGGGAAAACGGACGGTAGCTTCGCTGATCCTGCGTCTCGATTCCCAAAGAGGACGTCTCATCGTCGAAGTAGAAGATGATGGCCGGGGAGTGGATCTCAAGAAAGTGGACCAGGTGCTTTCCCAAGCTGAGCCTGGGGCTCACTCGGCCGAAGAGCTGGAGCGAGCCATATTCCGCCCAGGCTTTTCGACCTCACCCACCGTCAACCACCTGTCCGGACGGGGCATGGGGCTCTCGGTGGTTTACGAAACCGTGCATCGACTGCAAGGCGACGTGAACCTGCAGCCCAAGCAGACCCCAGGCGCGTCCTTTCTTTTGTCGGTTCCCTTGTCGGTATCCACCAGCCACTTGCTGCTGCTCTCAGCGGCGGGACAAACCTTTGGAATCCCCACGCATGGAATCGAGCGGCTGTTCCGCATCCCGCTGGAATTGGTGGAAACGCAGGAAGGAAAACCGGTGGTGAATCTGGAGGGGCACGCGGTCCCCTTATACGGATTGGCGCATTTGCTGAAAATCGGAGACGCGTCCCAGGCCTTGCGCGGAGAGATGCTGCCGGTGATGGTGTTGAAATCGGGGGCCAGGCGTTTCGCGTTATGGGTGGACGAGTTCCTGATGGAGCGAGACGCTTTGATTCAGGACCTGGGAATGCCCAGCCCTGCCAGCGGCAACATTTCAGGCGGCGCGCTGCTGCGGGAAGGGACGGTCTTCGTAGTCTTGAACCCGGCCGGTCTGGCCGCCAGTTGCACTCCGTCGGCGGCCGCTGCCATACCGAGTATCAGAGTCCAAGCGCCGGTCCAGGCAGTGGCTCACGGCATTCTCGTGGTGGACGACTCAATTACATCCCGGTCGCTCGAGAAAAGCATCCTGGAGGCGCATGGCTACCGCGTTCGGGTAGCGGTGGACGGGCTCGAAGCTCTCGAGTTGCTGCGCGCCGAAATGGCCGACCTGATCATTACCGATATTCAGATGCCGCGCCTGGACGGCTTCGGACTGGTGGAGGCGCTGAAGGCGGACCCCGGGCTGAAAGGGATTCCAGTGATCATTGTCAGCTCGCTCGAGAAGACCGAGGACCAGGAACGGGGTCTCTTGCTCGGAGCGGATGCCTACGTAGTGAAGCGTAAGTTCGATCAGACGGAGTTGCTGGACGCGATCCGGCAAATGATTTGAAGAACGGGATATGAAAAAGATCCGGGTAATGATCGTCGAGGATTCGGCCGTGGTAAGTGCGCTGCTGGAATACAGCATCGGGCGCGACCCCAGGCTGGAGGTTTGCGCGACGGCCCCCAGCGCCGAGGATGCGCTCGGAATGCTGGACCGTGTCTTGCCGGATGTGATCGCGATGGACATTCGGCTGCCCGGCATGGACGGCCTCGAAGCTACCCGGCGGATCATGTCGGGAAAGCCGGTCCCCATTGTAGTGGTCGCGGCCTCCATTGAATCTGGAAAATGGAACACCATCCCGATGGAAGCTCTACGGGCCGGCGCCCTGACGGTGCTCGAAAAGCCCTCCGGAACCAGTAACGCCGAGTATCAGGCGCTGGCCGAACGTCTATGCACGCAACTGGTGATCATGAGCCAGGTGAAGCTGGTTCGCCGCAACGGGTTCGACGCGCCGCATGCCACAAAGGGCCGCGTTCCGCGCGGACGCCCCGGCGCGTTCCAAATGCTGGGAATCGTCTGCTCCACGGGTGGTCCGGGCGCCCTGGTACAGCTGCTGGGTGCGCTCGGGCCGGCCTTCCCCTTGCCGATCCTGCTGGTCCAGCACATGACCGGCACCTTTCTTGAGGGGTTCGCTGCCTGGCTGGAGGACGTTAGTCCGTTTCCGGTGGCGATCGTGAAAGATGGCGCGGCAGCTATTCCCGGCGTGCTGCACATGGCTCCGTCCGACCGGCATCTGCGGCTAGATGCTGGGCGGCTACGGTTGGATGCTGGAAATCCGATATCGTTTCAGCGTCCGTCGGGGACGGTGTTGTTTCAATCCATGGCGCAGTGTCTGGGCGCGGATGCGCTGGGTGTCCTGCTCACAGGCATGGGCGACGACGGCGCTTCGGGGCTGCTGGACATCCGGCGCGCCGGAGGATACACCATCGCCGAGGATGAATCCACCGCGGCGGTCTATGGAATGCCGGCGGCGGCGGTGCTGCTGGGCGCGGTTTGCGAGTCCCTGCCGCTGCCGGCCATTGCTCCGAGAGTCTTGGAATTGGTGCCGGTCAAACAAGAACTTCAGCGGCGCGAGGTTCACTGATGGAACGCGCTTTCCACATTGTGGTGGTGGAGGACTCGGAGACGCAAGCCTTCAGGCTGCGTATGCTGCTGGAGGAGCAAGGCTGGGAGATCTCCATTGCCGGAGCAGCGGAGTCGGCGCTGGCGGCATTGGGAGATCCTCTCCCGGACCTGATTTTGTGCGACTACAACTTGCCCGGAATGCGCGGGGACGAGTTCTGCCGGCGCATTCGAATGAATTTGAACACGCGGGGCATTCCGATTCTGATGATCACCGCTTCGGCTCCGGAGGCGGCGGAGATCCAGAGCCTGGAAAGCGGCGCGGACGGCTACGTCTCCAAGTCCGAAAGCATTGAAATCCTGATTGTGCGGATCCGAGCGCTGTTGCGGAAAGCGCCGGCGCAGGGGACTGCTCTCAATCCCCAGGATTCGGCCTTCGGCCCGGCCCGCCTGTTAGCCATCGACGACAGCTCCACTTACCTCGCTTTCCTCGGCGAAGAACTGCAGAATCAAGGCTACGAGGTAGAGACCGCGTCCAGCGGGATGGAGGGGCTCAACCGTCTGGTCGATGAGAAATTCGATTGCGTTCTGGTGGACCTGCAGATGGCCGACATGGACGGAGTGGAAGTGTGCCGGCGGATCGCAGCTATCCAGACCCTGAACAGCGGCGTGCCGGTCATCATAGTCACCGGCGCCGCGCAACCCGGGGACCTGAATCGAGCGCTCGAAGCCGGAGCCGACGACTTCGTCAGCAAGTCCAGCGACCTGGCCGTCTTGCGGGCGCGGATCCAGGCTCTGATGCGCCGGAGGCTCATTCAGGAAGACAACGGCCGGGTGGTGGAGGAGCTCAAGGCCAGGGAATTGGAGGTATCGCACGACCGCGCCGAGCGGGAGATTTCCGACAGCCGGTTAGCGATGGCCGAAAAGCTGGTGCAGGCCAATCATGATCTCGAAGAGGCCAATCGCAAACTCAAGCAGACCCAGGCCCAATTGATCCAGAACGAAAAGATGGCTTCGCTCGGGCAACTGGTGGCGGGAATCGCTCACGAGATCAACAATCCGCTGGCCTTCGTGGTGAACAACCTGTTTATCGTCGAGAGCGGGCTGAATGGCCTGAACGCGGAGATGGAGCGTTGCCTCTCGGAGCCCTCGCTCCAGAAAATGCGAAAGGCGCTGACCCGCCTGGGGGAGATGAAGGAGGGCCTGGACCGGGTGAAGGAGCTGGTGCTCGACCTGCGGACCTTTTCCCGCATGGACGGCGGCGAGTTCCAGAGCGTGGATGTGGTGGATACCATCGACGCCGTTCTGCTTTTGCTGAAGCACAAGATGAACGGCCGCATCCAGGTGGAAAAACATTATGTCCCGGAGCGCACGCTGTATTGTTACGCCGGGCGGCTGCACCAGGTGTTGATGAACTTGATTGCCAACGCCTTGGACGCCATCGAGGGCGATGGAAAGATCGTGATCACCACCAGCCAGAGCGCGCAGGATTTCCTGATCTCGATTCGCGACACCGGAACGGGTATCCCGGAAGAAATCCGCAACAAGATTTTCGATCCGTTCTTTACCACCAAGCCAATCGGTCAGGGCACCGGCCTGGGCCTGGCCATCTCATACGGAATCGTGCAGGATCACGGCGGCTCCATCGAGGTTCAAAGCAAAGAAGGCGTGGGTACCGAATTTATCGTCAAGATCCCGCTCGATCTGGAATTGCGAAGGGAAAAATGAAGGAAAAACTGTTGGTCCTGGACGATGAAACGCTCATACTCACGTCGCTCGAACATCTGTTCGAAGACGATTATGAGGTGTTTACCACCACCGACGCCGAAATGGCTCTCTCGCTGGCGTGCGCCAACGACCTGGCGGTAATCCTGTGCGATGAACGCATGCCCGGTGTCAGCGGGCACGAGTTTCTGCGGCGCGTCCGGGAAGTTTCCAGATCTACCCGCGTTATGATCTCCGGATACGCCGACATGAGCGCCCTCACCGAGGCGGTGAATAGCGGACAGATCTTTGCGTATATCAGCAAGCCTTGGGAGCCGTTGGCGCTTCAGGCCACGGTCGGCGCCGCGGTGATCCAGTTCAAACTGGTCAAGGAGATCGCCCAGGAGCGCGAATTTCTGCGCGCCCTCATGGAAAACATTCCCGATCTTATTTATTTCAAGGACCGCCAGTCCCGCTTCACCCGAGTCAACCAGGCGCACGCGCGAAATCTGGGAGTTGAGGACTCCAGTGAGTGCGTTGGGAAGACCAACGCGGATTATTTCAGAGCGGAGGACGCCCTGCGTTGGCGCCACGACGAGGAAGAGATTGTAAGTTCGGGCCAGCCACAAATTGATCGCATCGACCAGCTCAAGACGCCCGGCGGGGTCCTCCGTTGGTGGTCGACGACTCAGGTCCCGATGTTCGACCGGAGCGGGCAGGTTTCCGGCATCGCCGGCATCTCGCGCGATATAACCGCCATAAAGAACGGAGAAGAACAGCTGCGGGAACAAAGCGAGCGCTACCGCATGATCCTCGAGACCGCCAACGACGCATTCATCGGCATGGATCCCGACGGTTCGATTACGGCCTGGAATCCTCAAGCCGAACTGACCTTCGGATGGGCCGCTCGAGAAGTGCTGGGACGCCAGTGGTACGAGATGGTAATCGCACCCGCCTACCGTGCCGCGCACACCGGGGGGCTGGAGCATTTCCTGAACACGGCCCAGGGGCTGCGCGTAAACCGGGCGATAGAGCTGACGGCATTGCATCGCGATGGCCACGAATTTCCAGTAGAAGCGACGGTTTGGCCGGTTCGAACCACGGGAGCTTGCAGCTTCAATGCTTTTGTGCGGAATATCAGCGAGCGGCGGCGCGCTGAAGAAGCCCGTAAGAAAGAGGCGACACTGATTCAGCTGCTGCAGTCCTTGACGGTGGCCGCCAACCGGAGCTCCACCATCGAACAGACGGCGCAAATCTGCCTGGACCGGATCTGCTTTTATACCGGCTGGCCGGTGGGCCATGCTTTTCTAATATCCGATAACTCGCCGGAGGGACCTCTTTCGGCGGGGCTGTGGCATCTGGAGAAACAGGGCCGATTCGCGGCTTTCCGCGAGGTGAGCGAGCGCCGTCGAAGGGAACCCGGAACGTCCCTGCCGGGCTGTGTTCTCAATTCCGGCACGCCCCAGTGGATTGTCAATCTCGCGGACCAAGAGCCCGGATCGGAGCGAACCCGAGCGGCGGCGGAGGCCGGACTCCGGTCCGGATTTGGATTCCCGGTGCTGGTGGAAGAGGAGATCCTGGGAGTTCTCGAGTTTTTTTCGATCGAGACCGCACGGCCCGACGAGCAGTTGCTGGCCATCTTGGGGCATCTCGGCTCGCAGTTGGGGCAGGTGATCGTACGGCAGCGCACCGGCCAGGATCTCGAGCGCGCCAAAGGTGCCGCGGAATCCGCGAATCTTGCCAAGAGCGAATTCCTGACCACCATGAGTCATGAAATGCGAACCCCCATGAATGCCATTCTCGGAATGGCCGATCTGCTGTCGGAGAGTTCGCTCGGCGAGGAGCAGCGAGGCTATGTGGGTGTGTTTCAAAAGGCGGGGGCCAACCTCCTGGACCTGATCAACAACATCCTGGATCTTTCCAAGGTGGAGTCCGGGTACGTCGAATTGGAATCGATTGGCTTCGATCTTGAAGCTGTGCTGCAAAAAATCGTCGAAATATTGGATCCGCGGGCCCGGGACCGTGGTTTGCAGCTCGTCTTGGAAATCCTTCCGGACGTTCCATTGAGACTGGTGGGGGATCCGAATCGGCTGCGGCAAATTCTCCTCAATTTGGTCGGAAACGCGCTGAAATTCACCGAACGGGGCTCCGTCACGCTGCGCGTGGAGCCGGAACCCGATTTGACCAGCGGAGGGTTGACCAACGAAGGTTCGATACCCGGGCAAGACACCCCGAGGTGGCTGCGATTTAGCGTGGTGGATACCGGGATTGGGATCGCGGCGGATAAAGTGGACGTGATCTTTGATCGTTTCACGCAAGCCGACTCTTCCATCACGCGCAAGTACGGCGGAACGGGTCTCGGATTGGCTATCAGCAAGGGCTTGGTGCAGTTGATGGGTGGATGCATCGGTTGCACCAGCGGGGAAGGCCAGGGAAGCACATTCTTCCTTAGAGCGCCATTCCGCATCCGTCAGGAGCTGGAGGCTCCCCAGGCTGACAAGCCGGCCGCGATCGCGCTTCCGCTGGCGGCACATGCCGAACAACAGCCAGTCTTCCGCATCCTGATTGTGGAAGATTCCGAAGACAATCTCCACTTGGTTAAGGCCTATCTCAAAGGCGGCGGCTTCGAGCTTGATTTCGCCGAGAATGGCAAAATCGCCGTGGAGAAAGTGATCGCCGGTCCTCCCCATCTGGTGCTCATGGATCTGCAAATGCCCGTGATGGGGGGCCTCGAAGCCACTCGAGTGATCCGCCAATGGGAAGCGGAAACACGAGCGCGTCCGATACCCATCCTGGCGCTAACGGCTCATGCCGCAGCAGAGGGGGCCGGCCGCAGCCTGGAGGCTGGATGTAATGAGCACCTTACCAAACCGATCAAGAAGTCGACTCTTCTGGAGGCCATCGCCCGCCACCTCGCCCCCAAAATCCGCATCACGCCCCCCGACGGTATTGAAGGCCTGGTTCCAAAATATCTGGAAAACATCCGGCGTGGCATCCACGAAATTCTGGCGGGCGGCGATTCTCAGGATTACAACATCGCTCGCCGGCTGGGGCATCAGTTCAAGGGATCGGGTGCAGGGTACGGCTTTCCCGAAATCACCCGAGCCGGTGCGGCGGTAGAGTTGGCCGCCAAGGCTTCCGATCCGGATGAAATTCGAAGCCAGATCCTGGCGCTGGCAAGTTACTTGGACCGCGTGGAGATTGTGGTGTAGCGCGGCGCCCGCGTTTTTCAGCATGCCGGACTTTTTCCGCAGGCACCAAAGCCATCAGCACCTCAACCATCGCCGCCGGGTGCCGATAAGCACTCCAGGTTCGTAGAGCATGGTGGCGAAGTCCGCGATCCCGTTCGGAGCATTGGCAATATGATTTCTCTGAGAACCTACCTGATGGGCGACGCAGCTAAAGAGGACTTGGAAAGCTCCTATCGCCGTATGATCGACCTGTTTCTTCAGGGCATTTCCTTGCACGCGGTGGAAGGCGACCAAGCCGACTATCAGCGCTTTCGCTCCGACATGGACCGCTTCGCCGGGCGGCTGGCGCCCCAAGCCAGCGTAACCGAGCGGTTCGTCGTAGTTGGCGAAGTGCTGCGAGCGCTGGAGGATTACAATCGGCACACCAGCAAATTCCTGCGTATTCAAAACACCGAACTCCAGAACATGGTTGCCATGCTCACCCAGACCGTCATCGCCGTGGGCACCAGCAGCGAGACGTCCGTCGCCGGACTGCAACAGATCGAGAAGGCGTTGGAACGGACGCGCATGGTAGAAGACATTCACTCGGTAAAGGCGCAGCTCGGAGAGTGCCTCAAGAGCGTCCGGGGAGAATCTCTGCGCCAGAAGGCCGATGGGAAAGCTGCTCTCGATAAGATCCAGCAGGAGTTGGCGCACTCGATGCAGCGCATCGGCGGTCTGTCGTTGGGTCCCAAAACGGATCCTGCAACGGGCCTTCCCGGCAAGCCGGAAGCCTGCAAGGCGATCGAGGAGGCCATGGCATCGCCCAATCCTGCGTTTGTCTTAGTCGCTGTCATCAACCGGCTGGAGGTCGTCATCGCGCGCTTTGGAAGCGCCATCGGCGATCAAGGACTGGCCGTGGCGGCCCAACATTTCCGAACCGCATTGCCCGCAGGGGATAGACTCTATCGCTGGGACGGGCCCGTACTCATCGCGGTTCTGAGCCGCGAGACAGCCATCGATTCGGTCCGCGAAGAAATCGGCCGCTTTGCCGGCAAAAAGCTCGAGAAGTCATTCGCCATCGGCTCCCGCTCCGTCTCACTGCCCATTTCCGCCAGTTGGGCAATATTTCCGACCGTTCCTCCCTTGGATGCGCTTCTCCGGAAGGTGGAGATCTTCATCGCCGCGCAGACATCGCCCGATTAGGCTCTTGCCGTATACGGCGCGGACTGGCGCGTTGCCGGTCATACTGGCGGCTTTTTAACCGAGAAGAGGTTATGGAGGATTTACGAGCACCCGAACCCGCGGCGGACCTCAATGGAAGCCGTATTGGCATGCTGGGTCTTCCATCCGGGTTGGCCGACCAGCTTGGCGCCGCGCTGAAAAGCGCGATGTGCCTTTCGAGCAATCTATCGCTCGCCTCCAAAGATCCAAGCGATCCTTGGGAACTCTATGACATGCTGATCGTCTGGGTGGGAGAAGACGGCCCCGCGCCGCCCGTTGCCGAGCTGGTGGCAACCTCGCAGCGCTGGCTGCTGGTTGGACCGGAAGAGCGCATCCGCCAAAACTCTTCACTTTCCCTGCGAGCTGACGATGTAGTATTCACACCCTATTCCTTGAATGAGCTGCTTTTCCGCATTTATAGAACGATTCACCGCGCAAGTACCGGAGGTCAACGCTCGTCAAATCGGAGTAAACCTGTGGTGCTGGTGGCGGATGACGATCCAGCCATGCTCACGCTTCTGGAAACCGTCTTGAAAAACAGCGATTGGGAGTGCCACTTCACCACCGATGGGCGCCGCGCACTGGTGATGGCGCACAGATTGTTGCCCGATCTCATGGTGCTGGATATCGAGATGCCGTTCGTGACTGGATTGGAAGTGCTCAGGCGAATCCGTAACACCCAGGCGGATAACGTGAAGGTCCTGCTGCTGACCGCGTCCAGCGAGCTGAAACATGTCGAAGAAGGCTTGTCTCTTGGCGCCGATGACTACCTGGCCAAGCCATTCAGTCATGTCGCTCTGGTGCACCGCGTCAGGAAGCTGTTGTTTTCTCCCGGCAAGGTTGGCCCATCAGCCAACTGAGCGCACGCGCGCGCCTAGCCTTCCATCAATCTTAATTGTCCACCACTTCTAATGGGCCACCTGTCGGGCTTTCCTCAAGTCCGCCGCCGCTCCAACCACATCACCACTGGATTTCCTGGCGGCCGCCCGAACCCGGTAGGCGTTCGAGTAATTCGGGTTGAGCCGGATGGCCCGGTCCAGATCGTCAATCGCCGGAGCCCACTCGTGAAGCAGAACCAGGACAAAGCCGCGGGCGTTCAGTGCCAGCGTGAAATCGGGCGCGATGCGAAGCGCTTCGGTCAGTTCCACGAGTGCTTCCCGGTATCGGCCCGCTTTCGTGAGTTGACGCCCGAGCGTATTGTGTTGCTGCGCGGTTAGCGCGAGCGGGTCGGGTTTCACTAGTGGTACCGCGGGTGCTGGCAGCACGGCGGGCGCGGGTAGCGCCACCGCTGGAGGCTTCACTGGAGTAGCCACAGGCGCGGCGGGCGCCGGTGCGTCCGGCGCGGCGGGCCGGCTGATCCGAAAATCCACATTCGTCAAATCGACCGGCTGGCTGCCCAGCCGAACCGTGCGTGCAGGGGTTTGCGTTTCGTTCCGCACCGATAGCGTATAGGATCCCGCCGCCAAGTCGCGGAATAAATACCGTCCTTGCGGATCCACCTTGGCGGTTTGGCCCGGCTCCATTAGGATTACCTCGGCCCCGATCACGGGAACAAACCGCAGTTCCTTTGTGTCGTAGATGAGCACTTGCCCCGAAATGCTCCGAAGCGCTCGCGCGGTAAAGGCGGCCTTGCCCGGCGCTGCCTTCTCGACCTTGGCTTTTTGCGGGCCGCCAAATCCGTCCGTAGAATAACCGGCCGGCAGCGAATCCGGGTCCGCCTGGACATCGTAGTCGCCGGCCACGAGCGACGATACGAAGAAGCTGCCATCCGCCGCCGTTGTTGCTTTCCACGTTTTACCTCTACTCTCGATCGTCACACTGATCCCCGCTACGCCTAGCCCGGCGTCGTTTAGCACTTGGCCCGTCAAACCGGACAACGAATAGCCGATGCCGAAATTTGTGGTGGCATCTTCGTCCACCTCCAGGCTGGACGGGGTGGTAAAGAAAAACGGATCCTTGGAGGTGAACAAGGCCTCAATCTTGTGTTTTCCCCGGTGGACATTCTGGAATCTGTATGAACCATCGGTGCCGGTCAAGGTGCGCCTGAGATCGTCCAGCATCACCTCCACTTCGGGCATCGGCGGCATGCCCGGTTCGAATTCTCCCTTGGACTGGTCGTCGCGAAAAACATTTCCCGTGAGAGTCCCGCGGCGTTCGGGAATGACGAAATAAGGCACGTGTTCGAATTGGTGGCGATAAGCAATGAAGCAAGTGGGGCTAAATTCCTGCGGGCTTCCGGGAGTCTTCAACGCCAGGACCGAACAAGACATCGAAACGTTGTCCAAACGGCTCAGGCGTTGAATAAAGGCCAGGGTGTGGACGATATCTGTCGTGCTGCCCTGGAGGGCCTGGTTGTCGTTGTAGAGAAAAGTGTAGGTCAGGTCTCTCTTATGCGCGCCCTTGGTTGACCAGTCCGCGGTCCCGCCCAGCTGGGTGCGCACCGGAACCACATTGATAGTGGCTCCTTTGATGAATCCGGCCGCCATCAGGTAGGCGTCGCTCGATAAAAGCTCGTCCACTTGCTGAATGCTGGTGGCCTGGATGCCCTGTTGCTCCAGAACCTGCTGCAATCCCGTCACCTGGCCGAAGATGAAACTGAGCGTCGGGGCGTTGGCGTCGCGTTCCGCATTGGCGCTGAAGTTGAAAGCGCCCCAGCCGGTGTGCGCGGATGCGCGAAACTGCTTAGCTCCGTTGTCATTCCCGGGAGTCAAAGAAAACTGGTACTGGCCATCGACGCCGAAATGGTTGGAGTGAAACTCCAGGCCGGCGGGCAGAGTGAAACTTCGAATCGTCGGCCCCGGCGGCAATTCGTTCTCGTACTTCGAGGCCTGCGCCCCGCCGGTAACGGACCAGTGCTTGGTGAGCTGATAGCGGAGATTGGCCGAACCGGAAATCGTCTTTTCCTGGACACCGGGCAGTACCAGCTTGCTGTCATAAAAGGTCATTCCGGCTTCGAACCGTTTCGTGACGTGGCGCGTCCACGAGAAGTCCGTGTGCAGGCCCCGCAGATTGTTAGCGCCCAAAGAGGCAAACGGCAGCGGCATGTAGCGCGTCAATCCCAGGATCGAATCGCGGTCGGTAATGTAATGCAGCCGTGCCGCGCCCGCGATGCCGTGGCTGATCCCGAGGTCGGCGTTAAACCAGACGTTTTCACTAGGCTTGTATTTGTATCGTAGGTCGCCAATACTTCCGGAATGGCCTGACCGATCGGTAGACGGAATCATCAGTTGATAAAATGAGCCGGTTAAAGAGGAATTTTCAGTAAGCGGATAGCGGTATCCGCCGCCCGCCACGAATTCCGGCTCGACCGGAAGAAATAGCCCGTCAAACGTTGCCACGCTGGTGTACCCGACATGCCCGAACCAGTTGCCTTCCGTTAAATGGAGTCCGCGGACAATCGACCCATTAATGGTTAGCTGGGATTCGTCTACATATTTATCCAAGAGCGTGATGTCCCGATCCGCCGTGGCGATTTCATAGGTGGCGGAGGACAGCGCCACCCTGGATTGGCCTTCCTCAACGGCCCCCAGCAGGTTGGTTTCCACTACGTGGATGTGGGTCCAGTTATCGCCGTTGATTTTCATGAAGTCGATCTGGTTCTGCATCTCGGCGGGATTGGAATAGTACCGTCCTTCGTAGTAACCGTTCTGGGCCGCCTCCGGGCCGCTGGTGGGAGCCACGAAACCCGGCGGGAAAATTGGAGGCATCAAGTTCACCAGAATTTCGAAAGTCTGCGTGCCCGAGGGCGTTACCACCACCACGTGCGTATCGCCTGCTACTTTGCCTTCGACGGATACCACCCCATTTTCGGCCGTGGCCTCCGCGAAGAATTCGTCCAGGCTATAAGCCGCAGTGGCTCCGTCCACTTGAAATGTTATGGTTTTGTCGGGATCGACCTTATAAACCTGTCCTGGCAGCAGGAGACAACCGAGAAGCAGCGCCAGAGGAGCCCACCACAGCGCACGCCCGTGATTACGGAATGGCGAATTCCCCGGCACTAGTGAAGACCCTGCGTTCGAATTCAAATGACGAGAGCGTGCGATAGTTCCCGGGAGCGAGTTGCGCGGGGTTGGTGGCCGCAAAAACCAGCCGCTCGCCCGGCAGCAGGCGCTGTATTTTGAAAGGCGCTTTGGCCACGCGCTTCCCTGAAGCATTCAGAACGACGATGATGCCCTTGGGTACCACCGGCTCAGTGCCGGTGTTATGCAATTCCTGGGAAAGGATCACATTCGCCTCCGGTGTCTGGAGCGAGGCTGCCACCGGTCCGGATTCCAGCTTGAAATCGGTGGACAGGCTAAATGTAATCAGCGTTCCCAAAGACGCGCCCAGGCCGACCACTCCGTCACCGGGGGCGGTCAAGATGCCTCGAAAGAACGTTACTACGGCGCGTTGCGTGGTCTGGGGCGGAAGGGTAAAAGTAACCTGGACGGATGCGCTTTCCCCGGCCTTCACCACTACCGACGCAGGCGTGGCCACTGAAGTGGCGGCAATGCCGTTGCCGATTTGCCCGGCGGGCGAAAGCGCTCGTATCCCATCGCTCACCACCACGTCCTGCGTCTCCAGATTGAAGCGGACTTCGCCCGAGGTATTGTTTGAAATGGTCAGGGTTTGGGTGGTGCCTTGCCCGGGCTTACAGCGCACCATGATGACGGCAGGGGAAAGGGAGATAGAAGCTCGCGCGGTGTCGGTCTGGCCAGCGGTGGGGCTTTTGTCGGGGATGGGCGTGTCCGGTGTTTGGGCCACGGCGCCGGTCGCCAACCATAGCACGACTGCCCGTTTGAATGCGAATTTCATGGGGTTATTTGCGAAGCGTCGCCGCGAACGCGACGGTGCTTCCAATGGGTCCGGTGGGTGTGGAAACCGGAACCTCCACGTCCAGGCGGTGCTCGCTGCTGGACCCGCAGGGTATGGATTCAGCCAGAGGCCGCGGCGCGGTTCCCAATTTGATCCCATCAATCGCCATGTCGTGCGTTGCAGCCGCATCCGTCCTTGACATGCTGACGTTCACCCGGGAGGACGGAGTACTTCCAGGACAATCCACTCTTAATTGAAACCGCGTAGAAATCACCAACGATCCGGAAGTCCTCTTGCTGCTCTCGCCCGGCGCCGTGGCTCCCTTGAAATAGGAGACCTTGCCCAGGTCGAGGGCGGCGTTGCCCGGTCCCTCACTTCGCAGCATCGCGCCGGTGGGGGCCGAGAGAATGGTGATAGTGGGCGCGGCGGAAGCCGGCACCACTGGTAAGGAGCTTCGTGAGCCGCCGGCCGGCTGCCCGAATGCCGTAATCGCCAGAAGCGGCGCCAGCATCCATCCCGAGATTAAAGTCCTACATTGAGCGTTCATTCTAGAATCCAGACTGACTGGGAATCGCTTCGGCCCAGCCAGGAGCATGCGTTGCGGTTGCGCGGCCGGTTTTAGTTGGCGGACGCGGTGAAGTTGATGGTGTTCGAAAGCGTACCGCTAGTATTGGAGGCCGGTATCGTGACCGCTAAAGTGTAAGGCGTGGCCGTCCCATACGTGCCGGCAGTGACTTGAGGCGTAATGCCGGCGGCGCTGACGGCGATGGCATTGAACGTCCAGGTGTTCACGAGATCCGCAGCGTTGAGATTCCCAAGCAGCGAGTAATTGGGGCTGCTGCTGTTTGCCAGATCTACTTCAACGTCGATCGGCGTGCTGAGAGTGAACGATACGTTGGTATTAGGCGTCCGGGTCACATTGGTCGGTACGGTGCCGCCGTACATCTGCACGGTTCCCAACGGTAAGGATGCCGTGGCCGTGCCGGTGCCAGTCACCGCGAAGCCGCTGGCGTCGGTCGTAAAGATCAGGTTGATCGAACCGGCGATATCGGCGGTGACACCTAGGGTTCCACCACTCGTGATGGGGGGAGTAGCATACGCGATTCCCGCGAATCCAAAAGCGGATATTACTGTCATAAGAACGAGTTTGTTTTTCATGTTGGTTATTGCCTTCTGAATCCCTTATCGGCGCGTCTTGTAAAACATGAGGCTTATTTTGAGCCAGCCATTAACCGAATTTCGGGAAGCCGGCAAATAGCTGATTCGCTCCCGGCATAGGCAGCTCAAACGTGCGAGATCCGCATAGTCCTTGGCTTCACCTCGCCGGATCATGGTTTCCAGATGAATCACGAGGGCGAGCACTAGCGTGACTCGCGGCAAGCGGCCGACTCTGCGCAAGTGTGCCTTTTCGGTTGCGTCGCTGGCTGGGCGCAATCTCGTCCGCAGACTAAATCGAATTTCCAGTGGCGAGTCGGCAGTCATTCACTTGACTCCGATTTTCGGGCTGCAAAGCTGTTTGATGCCGTCGTTGTGGAAGCCAATCGTGACTTCACCGGTGGCCCAGTCGTATTTCACCTGCTGGACCAGGGTTCGAATGAAGGATTCCTGCTCCGCAGTGGTGAGCTGTTCCCACAGGGGATCGAACCTCAACAAGGCCGTCTGAATCTCGGCTGCCGATACCGATCGCGTTTCGCATTTGTTCCAGCCACGCTGCTGGGCAATCGCGCAGACGTAATAGCGGTAGCGTGCCTTCTTCTTTTGGACGTAGGTGTGAATCATCGCGCCGCCGCAGCTTCCACATTGCACTAACCCCTTGAGAAGCGCGCCGTGTTTGTTGCGAACCTTGCGTTCGCCCTTGCTGCCATTGCGGTGGAGGCGCTCTTGTACTTGATCGAAAAGGTCGTCGTCAGGGATTCGCTGGTGTTCACCGTCGAAGAGCTTTCCTTCAAACCGCACTCGACCGCAGTAAGCCACATTGGTCAGTAGCGCGTGAAGCGTTGTCTTGCCGAACCGTGAGCCGCGCCGTTGGACTCCATCACGGGTGGCCCAGGCCTTCATACGCCACTCCCGTCGTTCCAGTTCTTCCAAAACAGACTTCCTTTCATCGCAGTTGTATCAGGTGAAAGCTACCGACGCCCTCACGTTCGCCGTAGTTCCGTTGTTGCTGATTCTCATCGCCGGATGCGCCGCCTTCCCCGCTCGGAGCGCAGTTCGGACCAACCCGATGCTGGCGTTGCGCCAGGATTGACATTGCCACACTCGAAGCTGGACAGCCTGACGCGGTGGCGACTCTGCTCGTGCAGGCACTTCATCCGCTTCCTGTCCCAGGAAAATCGAGATGGCATTTTGTCGGGTACATAAAAAAGGAACCCAGCCCGCTAGTTCCAGTTCTTCCCCAACGAGCGCGTGACAGACCCTAGCGCTGCATTGAACAAAAATGTAGAATGTCTCGGGTACATCACGTAGGAAAGGCGAACCTTGGTCATCCAAGATGCGAGCAGGTCGTTCCTCGATCACCAGGACGGCCAAGTGATGGATTCCGAAGGGATCATGTGGTCAAGGGGCGACGCGTTTCGTGCGGTCTAAAGCCGCTGGTTACCGCGGGCGACAACATCAAGGTCACCGAACACAGGTATAAGAAGGCGTCATTTGGATCCGCACCTGGGATTTCGATGACGCCCTGGCCATGCTTGCGATTCAACCGACCGACGCGGCAAGGCTTATTGGTCGAGCCGGGTGCTGGCGAAGAACGCGGCGGGCGTGTGGCAGATGATGGAGAGCTATCACAATTATGTTCTGGCTTCGCCAGTGATGACCGCCACCCAAGCTACCCGACCTGAAGTGACCGGTTAAATCTGCGGATTAAAGATGTAAAACGCTACAAATATTCAACAAGGAGCGAAACCATGCAGTCACTTTCGAAGCTGAACCGAAGAGGATGGATGAAATTGGGCGTAATCTCGGCGGGTGTTGCTCCGCTTTCGAACGCCTTCGTTGCGCGCGTTCGCGCACAGGACGCAGGATCCGAGGCGGGACGCCTGGGAGTTGTCGGCGGACGGGCGGAGGAAGAGCTGTATCCCGGAAAACGTCTGCCCGGCGGAGGCCAGTTGGAGATTCGTCTGTCCGCTTCCATCTATACCAGCGACGCCGACCAACTCGAGGTGGCGCAGCGGCTGAAGCCGTTCAACCTCGCGTCATGGGTCGAGGAGTGGACACGAGTGGCCGAGCGAAACGAGAAGATCGCGGAGAAGTTTGCAGGCGAGGGCCTCAAGGTGACGGCCAATGAATATTATTCCCGGGCTTCTAACTTCTACCGGGAAGCTTGTTGGCCCATGCCGGTGACCGAGCCCCGCATGCTTCCGCTCTATAAGAAGATGCGGGAGACGTTCGACAAAGCTTGGCAGCAAACGCGACCGCCGTTCGAGCGCGTGCAAGTGAACTACGAAGGGCAGATGCTGGATGGATATTTTAGAAAGCCGAACGGTCCGGCAGGCAAAAGGTTCCCGACACTGATTGCGTTTCAAGGCGCGGATACGATGGCTGAGGCCACCATCCTGAATGCGGGGGCTTACGTAACACGAGGAATGGCTTACCTGGCTCTGGATTTTCCCGGTCAGGGTGGCGCTCTGCGACAAAAGGATCTGCATCTGCCACCGGATACGGAACGAGTAGCGAAGGCGATGATTGATTATCTGGTAAAGCGTCCGGACGTGGATGCGAATCGCATCGGGATGCAGGGCATCAGCATGGGCGGCTATGGCGTGCCGCGCGCGGCGAGCGGAGAATCGAGAATCGCGGCGGCGCTGATGAGCAGCGGGTCTTCCGATTTAGGACGCGATTTGTTTGATTACTATCCGCCCATTCAGGAGCGGGTGCGGTGGATCATCGGAGCGCGCGATCTGGCGGACGCCCGGAAGAAGCTCGCGGAATACAACGTGGGGGGTCGAGCCAATCGCATCGAATGCCCAATGTTAATCGGCTATAGCCAGGATGACCGCATTATGGACCCGCAGGGAGCTCTCCGGCTGTATCAAGCGGCGGTGAATTCGAAACGCGAAATGGTGGAAGGCACGGGCCATGCTCAGGCCTCCAACGCGGGCGGTCCAAGAGCGATGCGGCCACCGGCGCTTGCGGACTGGGCGGCGAAGCATCTAGTGGGCGAAGGGTAACGCTTAAGAAAGCACCTGCGGCTGCGCCCTCCGTACTGAAGTCGCACCGAAAGACTCTGGCGCTGGCGGGAGCCTAGCCTACTCGGCTTGCGGGTCTGCCGAGGTAGAAACTGCGCGAAGTCTGATCGTCCCATCCCGCATTGCAGTGTGGCACCGTCCATCGTTCCACCTTGCGCGGCTCCAGCACCGGCTTGCCCAACGCGGGACACGACAGACAGTAAGTGGCGGCGTGAGTGCCAACCCAAATAAGGTTGCGGTCCCACTCCACGAAAACGTTTTCCGTCGACCCACGCCACCAGCTTTCGTAATTGTCGATTTCACCCTCGTGCGGCGGGACAAAATAGCCGACTTCCTTGGGAGCCGTCGGATTGGACAGATCGAACACTCGTATGCCGGCGTTAAACCACGCGATCGCCACGATCTCCGGGCGCGAAGCTCCGGGCGCGAGCCAGCATTGCGTATTGTGCGATCCGAAGCGGCCGCGCGCAAAGCAGAAATCGGAATACGGAGCATCCGGCGGCGCGGCCGGGCGCGGAAAGAAGCCGATAATCTTCGGATTTCGCGGGTCTTTCACATCGACGACGTAGGGCGTGTGATAAACCTCGCGGCAATCAGCCTCCAGCGCTTCATGCGTCGCGACAATCAGGTTCTGCAACCGGGGATGGGCGACATCGGAGATCACGGGATAACAGGTATGGAAGGGAATGGTGCCGAGCGCGTTGAATTCGTACTGCAAGTTGCCGATCGGCTTGGGTTTGGCGATGTCGCTCAAATCCATCACGTACATTCCGAATGCGCCGAATCCACCGTAGCCGATCTTGCCGCCGTCCTCCACCCGCTTGGGAACACTGAGCGCCCCATGATTGCCGGTCCAGGAAGTGCGGTCTCCAGCAAAGATGTATTTCTTGTACTCCGCTTCTTCGCCGAGGCGCTGCCCGGGAACCCACCAGCGCGAGACTTCCTTCACCTTGCCTGGGTCGGACATGTCGACGATCATGATCGCGTTGCTGTAAGGCCGCTGGTGATTCTCCAGCCGCAACTGATCGTCCCAGCCGCAATCGAGATACGCGTATTTTCCACCGTCGTAAAAGTTATGGTGAGTGCCGTTGCCCTTCTCGCCGGTGTTGAACTCTTCGAGCAGCTCGGGCTTGGTGGGATCGGTGATGTCGTAATTGCGTATTCCGCGCAGTCCTTTGAAATTGACAGACCGGTCGCGCAGCTCCTTGTCATAGGCCCCGTGCGGAAACTCGGGCGTGGCCGACGTCAGCGGAGCTGCGGCAGTGCACATCATGATCCATTTCTTCAAATCCGTATTGAACACCACGGCGCCATTGCCCTTGACCACGCCTTTGTTGAGCACAACAGGTTTCGTGGGCTCACTGACGTCTACGAATCCTCCACCGGCGGGGAGCAGACGCTGCTTGCCTTTGGCCCACATCGCCATCAATGGTTCGCCGCCGCTGATGGTGGATCCAGCGAGCGTAGCGTGAATCTCCATATTGTGGATATACGATTTCCGGTCGAGAAAATCGAGCGCCCCTAGAGCCAGCCGAAAGGGCGGCGTACCGCCATCCGGCGTGAGTCCGGAAACCTGGGCTCGCGCGGCAATGGACCCGGCCATACCAGCGGCTGCCGCGCCCAATAGAGATCTGCGACTGAATTCTTTCGCCATAAGTCACCTCCTACGGGCGGGGCGGAGCCGGCGATGGCGATGGCGATGGCGGCAGTTTCGACGCCAGCGGGGGTTGGGGACCGACCACGCTAGTCAGCGCGGCGTATGCGCACTCTTCGTCCTGGTTCGATCCACCGACGCCAATAGCGCCAATGATCTGATCGTCGACAATTATGGGAAGTCCCCCGGAAGTAGGGAACACACCAATGTCCGCCCAGCGTAGTTGCAGTGCCAGGTTGTTCGCCACCATATTGGCGCGGGCGTGTGTGGAATCGCGGGTATAAAGTACGCTCTTGGCCTTCAGCAGACCGGTTTCAACGTTGATAGGGACCTGGCCGTCCATACGGTGCGCATGCACAATCTGTCCGGTCGGGCTGAGTACGAACACGCTTACCGCGATATTGTGCTCCTTAGCGAAGGCTACGCAGGCCTGCGTGATCTTTTCAGCCGTGTCCGCGGAGATCTCTCTCGTCATGACTTTTTTAGCCGCGTCGCCGGAAACGACGAATTTGTCGATGTTTTGTGCGGAGACAACGCCAGCAGTAAGAGCGAGCGCCATCCTAAAGATTTTCATTTGCCTCATGATATTCTCCCTTCGTTCTGAACTACTGCGCGGCGATTTCCTCATTCAAATTGCGCGACCACCTTCTTCATCATCAGCGCCGACGATGTTGCCCTCTTTCAGCCGCTCTGCGCGAATACGGAGGCCAAAAAACAAACAGCAACAAGGCAGTTCTGTGCAATTTGACATGCTATTCCCGATGTCTGAAGATTCACTGAAAGGGCATTCAGCCAAGGGCTCACGTCACGCCCTCGGGAACCGCACTTGGAACGCCGACCCATGCCCCACCATGCTCTCGGCCTCCAGCCACGCATGGTGCCCTTCGAGAAGCCCGCGTAAGGCTACCATCGTTGCCTCAACATTGGCTGTCATCTCGTCCGCTCCAGTCGCACGGCTCTGAAGATACGCCTGCAGCTTTTGTTTGCTGAGTTGCGCCTGAAGGCGGAGTTGTTCGCGTGCGTGCCGCTGCCGGGCAAGTTCGGCGTGCCGTTGGTAGCGAGAGTCTCAGAAGGGCCGGCGGTCATTCAGGCGAAATAGAAGCGAAAGAAGCATGCCCGGCGCGCCCGGCAGCACTCGGGCGTCAGGTGGCGCGTTATCCCCCGCCTAGATTGACAATCCGCACAATTCTGATTGGTTGATGCCGGAGTAGTTTTGAACGGTTTCGCCCGCTTGACCGAAACTCCGAAATCACGAGACCGAGAGGAACTCCCGAAGTTACAATATCCCAGGAGGTGGTTTTATGCAGCGCCGAGGCTTCTTACTGGCCGCAGGAGGGGTTGCTCTAAACGCGATCTCGGATCTAAGTCGCCCCATGCGCCTTTCGGCCGCCTCGAGAGCTGATTTCACAATTCGCATCGCTCCTCTTTCCGTGGAATTAGCCGCTGGCAAGACCATCCAGACGATTGCCTATAACGGTACAGCGCCAGGCCCTGTTCTGCGGATGAGAGAAGGCAAGCCGATCAGGGTTGACGTGTTCAATGATACCGACGTACCGGAATTGGTCCATTGGCATGGACAGGAGATATCTGCCGAGGCTGACGGAGCCGAAGAAGAGGGCAGCCCTTTTGTGCCTCCCAGGGGGCATTCGCACATTAGCTTCACACCCCGTCCAGCTGGCACTCGTTGGTATCACACTCACGTCATGGCCATGGCCGATCTTACTCGCGGTGCGTACAGTGGCCAGTTCGGATTTCTTCTCGTGGAGCCCACCAATCATCCGGGCGACTACGACCAGGAAGTCTTTCTCGCGGGGCGGCACTGGGATCCCTTAATTGTTCATCGTGGGGCGCCTAGTAATGACTGGACGGTGAACTACAACCTTTGTTCTTTGGCCGACCGAGCGCTAGGTCATGGCGAGCCCATCCGAGTGCGGCAGGGCCAGAGGGTTCTGTTCCGCATCCTCAACGCCGATGCCACCCGGCAACTAAACTTAGCGCTTCCCGGCCATAAGTTTCAGGTCATCGCGTTGGATGGCAACCCGGTTCCGAAACCAACAGCAGTGGAGCTTCTCACGCTTGCGGTGGGGGAACGAGTGGATGCAATTGTGGAAATGAATCAGCCGGGCGTTTGGGTTTTGGGTTCGACACGCGATGAGGACCGGGACATCGGGATGGGAGTTGTGATTGAATACGCCGACCGCAAAGGCGAGCCCCAGTGGAAGGCGCCGGACAAGAGCGTGGTCTGGGATTACACAGTTTTCGGGACAGATGCGAAGACCCCTGAACCCGACGGCAGGTTCGACATGAAGTTCATGATGATGCCCGATGAGGGCAAACCGTTCAACCGCTGGATGGTGAACGATCAATTGTGGCCTAACGTCGACCCGCTCATGGTGAAGAAGGGGAAGCGCTATCGCATCGCATTTCACAACGGGATGGAAGACAGCCATCCGCTCCACCTGCATCGTCACAGCTTCGAGGTAACCAGCGTGGGGGGCAAGCCCACGGCAGGTATCATCAAAGACACCATCAACGTCCCGAAGAACAGCACAGTCGAAGTGGATTTTGTGGCCAACAATGCCGGCCCATCTTTAGTGCACTGCCACATGCAGCAGCACATGGACTTCGGATTCAAGGCATTAGTCAAATACGAGTGACCGCCCCACGATAGAATTACTTCGATCCCGTGGCCGTGGCTTCAGGCTTCTTGAGAACTGTAACCGGTGAGGGTCGAAATGATCCCACGGGCCCGGTGAACTCTTCCTTCGTTCCGTCCTCGTAATACTGCACGAACTTCCAGACCAGGTTTGTTTCCTCTTTAGGGTTGATGCCCAGCATGCCGAACTCGACAAATTCGTAGGGCTGCACCTTCCCGGTCCAAGTGGCACCCACGATCTTGCCGCTGTCGTCTTTCTTGAAATCGATTTTCCAACCCGGTTTGAATTCGAAGTCGTAAATCTGAAGTCCTGCGGGGAATTCGCCTTCCACCCGAATCGTGTTGACCTGCTTCTCGTTCGGGACGCGCATCGTGTATTTCTCGCGGAGCGCCTGGCGCAGATTCGGTGGGAGCGATCCTGATATGCGCGAAGGCCATGGTGGTACAAGCAAGTGCGAAAGCGCTTCGGATGAGCACATGACGTGGGGAAATGTTCACTTTGTTCTCCCTTGAAGAGATTTGCGTGTAGCATAGCCTAAACCCAATGCCGAAACAAGTCAGTCACGAAAACATCCGATAAAAAGTGCGCCGAGAGCGATCCAATGCTTCGCTTGCCAGCCAGCGACAAAAACCGATGTCTTTCAGGAATTCTTCAGACTAGCGGGCCACAATGCGAAAGGGTGTGTGGATGGCAAACCTCCGGCTCCGCGACTAACCCCCACCGTCGCTACCATTCCCGGGGCGTAATTGTGTGCGTTGCCGTGGCCTTCTCTACGGCTTGCATTGCCCGTCTCGAAGGTCAAGCCAACCCGCCGCCTTCGGCTCCCGAACCAGCGACGAAGCACATCTTCGGAGTCTTTCCAAATTACAACACTTCACCAAGTCTTTCTCCCTATGTGCCGATCACTTCAAAAGAGAAATTCAAGATCGCGAGCGAGGACGCTTTGGACCCTGGTGGAATTGTGGTTGCCGCGGCCGCTGGAGGATTCGCGCAGTTGCTGAACTCAAATCGCGTTTTCGGGCAAGAGCTATCTGGATACGGCCGTTATTTCGCGGCGGCGTACGGAAACCATGTCATCGGCGACTTCATGACGGAGGGCGTCTACCCAAGCTTGCTTCATCAGGATCCAAGATACTTTCGAAAAAGTACCGGGTCCGCAGGCTCCCGTTTAGGGTACGCCATCAGCCGGGTATTCTGGACGCAGACGGATGCAGGGGGGACGGCGTTCAACTATTCCCGAGTACTGGGGACTACCAGCACCGTCGCGATTTCTAGCTTGTATTACGCCCATCATCGGGATGCATCCATCTCCGCTGATGCGCTCGGCGTCCAGCTGGGCGCGGCCATGGCGGCCAACATCCTCAAAGAGTTTTGGCCGGATCTATTGCGAAGGATATCGCGAAAGCATTAGGCACGAACCTTAAGTCTTTCGCAAAACCAGCGCCGAATTCTTACTTCCGAACGCAATGCAATTCGCCAGCGCGTACTCGCAGTCGATTTGCCTGGCTTCGTCCGGGATGTAGTCCAGATCGCATTCGGGGTCCGGATCGTCGAGGTTAATGGTCGGAGGAGCGACACCGTCTCTCATCGCGAGTAACGTTGCCGCCACCCCTGCCGCTCCACAGGCGCCTTGCGGATGCCCGATCAGACTTTTCAGCGCCGAGCCTGGTACCCGGAATGCATGCCTCTTAAATGCGAGACGCGTGGCGCGTGTCTCGATCCGGTCGTTCAAATCCGTGGCTGTCCCGTGGTAGTTGATATACCCAATCTGCTCCGGTCCGATTCCTGCTTCTTCCATCGCCAGAGTCATAGTATGCGCGGGCTCTTCGCCGCACTCCTCCAGGCGTACCCGATGATATGCCTCGCAAGTTGAAGCGTATCCGACGATTTCGCCATAAATCTTCGCACCGCGTGCCCGTGCGTGTTCCATCTCTTCCAGAACAAAGAACCACGCGCCCTCGCCCAGCACGAATCCGCTGCGGTCTCTCGAGAAGGGCCGCGATCCTCGCGTCGGCTCCTGATTCCAATGAGACGTCAAGATACGCATCAGCGTGAAGCCGCGAACAATCAAGGGCGCGATGGGCGCGTCTACTCCGCCGGCCAACATCCACGGCGAGATGCCCCACTGGATGTTATGAAAAGCATTGCCCAGCGCGTCGGTCGAGGAAGTGCATCCTGTCGATATGATGTGGCTCGGCCCGCGAAACCCAAACCGCATGGAAACCTCACTCGCCAGCGTGCCGATCGTCCCAGTCGGGACAGCGTACACGCTGCACTGCTTCTCGAGCCCGCGGTAATAAAGCCGATACTGTTCCTCAGTAAATTCCTGCGAGCCACCGCCCGACCCGATGAGCACTCCGATTGTCCTAAGCTGCTCCCGGGACATTCGCTTTGGCTCGATCCCTGCGTCCGCTACCGCCTCGCGAGATGCCGCAACGGCGAGGGGGACGGCGCGCGACACATGCTGCCGTTCCTTTGGCGCCACAAAAAGGGATTCATCGAAATCCGTCACTTCGCCGGCGATCTGAACCTTGTGACTCGAAGGGTCGAACCTCGAGATGCGGCGTATCCCGCTCTGTCCCCGCCTTGTGGCGTTCCAGAAGGCTTCTCGTCCAATCCCATTCGGGCTCACTGCGCCCATCCCGGTGACGACCACCCTGAGTTTGACTGCCGACCTCGTATCCATGTTCTTCGCTCTCTCTTGCATTATTGCTGTAAAACGGCAAATCGACTGACCGAAAAGCAAAACAGTCTTCATTATTGGCGCGCGAAGATTTGGAAGTCGATTTCCACTTCGTTCTTGACCTTGATCGTTCCGCCACCGATGCTGAGGGGCTTGATTCCAAAATCAGTTTGTTTGAGAACTGTGTGTGTCGTGTACGGCTCGCCGGCCTGTTTCACAATCAGGCTGACCGCTTTGGTGACACCGTGTAAAGACAGATCACCATCAACCTTCCATTGGCCGTCGGCCAGTTTTTGGACGTGTGAAGAGCGGAAGGTTATCTCGCGAAACGTCTTCGTCTCCAGTGTCATCTCCTCCATATGTGTCTGGATAGTTGCCTGATCTTTCGTATCGATTTTGGGGTCAGGCTGGACGGTCATCTTCGCGGTTTCAACTCGGAATTCGATGTGCGGAGTGCCAGACTCCAGGATGGTGCCGGAGGATATTGGCGCGGTGATGGTATGGTCATGGGCGGCAGCTGAAAACAGCCCGGATTTGCCAACGTGAATCGTAATGCTGCTGCGCTGTGTGTCGATGGCCTTTTCTTGCGCCACAAGCGGCGCTGCCGCCACAATCGCCGTGCAGAGAGCCAGAGTGCTAAGCCGCATAAGAATAAATCTTTCCTAAATTTCGTTCAAAGATTGCGGCCGGAAGCATACCTGTCACCACCTGACGCCCCGCCGCGATGAACAGGTTCTCCCACTGCCCGATATGCCCCATGAGAAGGGAGCGCTGCTGTACATGGCGAGTTCGGCGGCGGCGCAGCGATTCATAGCGGCGGAGAGCTAACTCCGGAGTGGCCTCTTTGCAAAACGATTTTGCGAGAACCAGCGCGTCTTCCAGCGCCATGCAGCCGCCCAGTCCGAGGTTCGGCGTGCAGGGATGAGCAGCGTCCCCGAGTAACATCACTCTCCCGTGTCCCCAACGTTTCAAGGGCGGAAGATCGTACGCCCCATTTTTCAGGATGGCGCCTTCTTCGGTCCCGGCGATCAGGCTTTCAACCGGCTCGTGCCATCCTGCGAACATCCGCAGAAGCTCGCGTTGACGCCCTTCGGTCGAGTCGACGTGATCAGGATCGGTATTCGCTGCAGCATACCAGGTGAACCGGTCGGCGCCTGTATGGAGAATACCGAAGCGTTTACCCCGGCCCCAGGTTTCGCTATTCGAACCGTCCGGAACAGAGCCTCTCAGACGTGCCAACCCCCGCCAAACGGTGTAACCGCGATAGATGGTTTCGTGAACTCCCAGTGATTGAGAACGGACCCGGGAGCGAATACCATCGGCGCCGATTAAGAAGTCATGCTCCACGGAAACACCATTAGAGAAGTGAATTCCTACGCTTGATTGTTGCCGTTCCAAATGTGCGAAATCGTGGCCGAGACGAACACGGTCCGCCGGAAGCGTGGAGATCAGTGCGTCCAGCAGATCTGACCGGCGGGTGCACAGGGCAGGTACTTCGAAATGGCCCAGTCCGATGTTCATCAGGATGGAGCCTGTACTGGACCGAACGAGGAAACGGTGGTTCGGGCCGCTCAACGCCACCACTCGTTCGAGCAACCCCAGTTCCTTCAGCACTCGCGTGGCGTTGGGCCAAAGCATCATGCCCGCGCCCACCTCGCGAAGTTCGTTCGCTCTTTCGTAGACCGTCGCATCAATGCCTGCGCGGTGAAGCGCGACGGCCGCGGCTACGCCGCCGATTCCACCACCGACGATGCCGATATTGAATTTAAAATTACCCATTGCCTGTTTCTATTTGTGTTTGATTGAAACTTTCCGTTTGAGATCTGGCCAGAATTCCTTGAGGATGCGATCTCCGAGAAAATTGAATTATCAGCGACCGGCCTTTCCGGTCAGAAATGGCGGTCTTCGATTTCACGTTGGTCGGGATGCAAGGATTCAGATGTATAAGGAGACGGCACGCGACGTTCCTTCGTTAATGACGATTCGTTCATTTGGGCCACACTCGAACCCCGATGAGGGCTCATCGTTACGTTTATATCGAGAGGTTTATATCAAGGGAAGATGACCCCTGAAGAACCGCTGGATGACGATCTGTTCATCAACGCAAACTTTCTCGCAAGACGGGCCGATACACAAAGCAGGAGTCAAGAACACATATGATCAATCCAGTTTCTTCCACATCCGAAGCATCACAGGCCGTTGCCCAGCAGAATACGGCGCAATCGAAGCCACAACCGGCTACGTCTTCCAACCCGAAGGACTCGGTTCGGCTGAGTCCGGGGGCGCAGGCGCAAGCGGCTGGCGACGTCGATCACGACGGCGACAGTCATTAACCGGAACGCCGCCTCACCGAGTGGGGCGGCGAATCCGCGAGTCAAACGCCACAGGTGTCGATTCCGGAGAGGAACCTGCACGAATGCATTAACATCAAGACATGCGGGTTCTGCTGGTGGAGGATGAAGTCGAAATTCAAAGCTTCCTGCAGCGTTCGTTGACTGAAGCCGGATACCAGGTAGAAGCAGCGGGGGACGCCAGGACCGCCGAGCGCATGACCATCGAGAGCACGCATGACGTACTGGTTGTCGATCTCGGCCTGCCTGACGAAGACGGCCTCAGCCTGATCCTTCGGCTGCGACAGCTTGGGTTACGCGCACCGGTGCTCATCCTTTCGGCCAGGCGTTCGGTGGATGACCGTGTGCGAGGGCTCGAACAGGGTGGCGACGATTACCTGACCAAGCCATTCGCGCTTGCCGAATTGCTTGCACGGTTGCGCAATCTGGTGAAGCGAAACAGCTCTTCGGTCGCCGAGGCCGCTCGCCTGCGAGTGGTCGATCTCGAACTGGATCTGCTTAGGCGTGAGGCTTCCCGGAGCGGCGAGATCCTGAATTTGACGCCGCAGGAATTCGTACTCCTGGAATATTTGTGCCGAAATGCAGGGCGCGTTGTCACCCGGTCCATGATCCTTGATGAAGTCTGGGGTATGCGGATACAGCCGGATACCAATGTCGTTGATGTTCATATCTATCGCCTACGCGGGAAGGTAGACACGGATGGGCGTCGACCCCTCATTCGAACGCTGCGAGGTGTGGGCTATGTTCTCAATGACCGCTAAGCCGATCATGCGGAGCGCTGCCTGGCGTATTTCCATGTGGGCTACGCTGGCGTTCGCCTGCGGCACCATGGTCGTCTTCATATTTCTTCATCAGTTTGTTGCCGGGGATATCCAGCGGAGGACCGATGCCTGGCTGGCCGGCGAAGCTGGAGTTCTCAGCGATGTGGCGGAGCGAACTCCGAAAGGGATCCTCTACAGACGAGTTGTCGGAGAGGTTGCCGAACTCGCGAGCCGGGAGGTACCGCACAAGCGAGGAGTCAGATCCGGGCTGAATGATTCAGTGTTCTTCCTTCAAACCGCCCCCGATACCTCCGTGGGTTTGTGGGTGGGAGCAGGCGATGTAAATACCCATCTCGCTGCGGTCAAGAACAGCAGGATTGTCCCGGATACGCCGACCAGCGTGCGCATAACCGGTTTTGATGCGCCGTTTCGCGTGGTCTGCGTCAGGATGAACAACGGAGGACAGATTTACCTTGGCCTGTCCGAACGAGATCAACTGCGAGTGCTGGGGAATTTACGTCTTCGCTTCGTTCTTCTATGGTTGCTGATCGTCTTAATAGGCTCGGCTATCGTGTTTTACAGCACGCGGCGAGTGTTGCGCCATATTCAGGAGATCACCGAAGCTGCTTCGAGGATCGGTGAGGCTGACTTGAGCAGCCGGGTTCCTACAACGCGCAGAAACGATGAAGTCTCACAGTTGGCAATCACATTGAACCGTATGCTGGATCGCATCGAAAGATCGGTTCACCAACTACACACTATCACCGGATCGCTTGCCCACGATCTTCGGAGCCCGCTGACAGCGGTACGCGCCAAGCTGGAGATGTCACTGACCGCAGGCGCACGGGATGAGGAGTCGGAATCGATCGTATCGGCCATTGAGGACATGGATCGTCTTACCGAGTTTCTGAATAAGTCCCTGGACGTTGCCGAAGCCAAAGCAAATGCGCTCAGGCTGAACCGCGTTGCGGTCGACCTGAACGATCTTCTGAGAGTAATGGTCGAGCTGTACGAACCGTCCATGTCGGAAAAAGGACTGCGTGTGAACCTATGCAGCGCGGGGGCGTTGGAGCTCTCCGCGGATGCCGCTCTTCTCCATCGCACGATCGCCAACCTTTTCGATAACGAATTGAAGCATCTGCCGACCGCATGCACCGTCACAATTTGTCTCAGCAGCTCGGAAGACTCCGCTTTGCTCGTCGTGGAAGACGACGGGCCGGGCTTCGAATCGGACGTCCTCTCGCAAATCTTTGAGCGTCGTGTGAAGGGGCGAAACTCGACCGGACACGGCTTGGGTCTGGCGTTCGTCGAAGCTGTCGTGCGCGTTCATGGCGGGACTATTGAGGCGTCGAACGGTAGCGAGGGCGGCGCCCGGCTAACCATCACCCTCCCGCTCGCCGTTCCTTCAACGAGCCCTCTTTCCCCGACTTTGGTCCACGCCTGAATCACAACACCATCTGTTCACGCGATGTAGGCTCTACTTCTTTGTGACCCGTCGCCCAATAATCATTTTCACCAGCAAGTGGTCGGTCCCACCGGTTAACCCCACGCCCACTCCAAAGTTGAATTCCCATTTGGGGCTGAAGTTCAGATCGGTGACGGCGAAGATCTGTTGCTGTTGTTGTTGTAGCGGGTCGAAGCCGGTAATCGGGCCGAGCGCGCCATAGTATTCAAAACCCGCATTGACAACCTTCGTGACATCGTAGCCAACCTTAACGTTAGGAGAGAATGTCACGCCTTGTGGAACCGACGGTCCATGAAACGAGCGGTCGATGGTCGGGTTGAAACACAGATACAGCCTGCCGATGGTCTTGTCCACAATCGGCCGGATCTCGATCGTCCACGTGTCCGGCGAGTACACGGCGCGCTGGTAACCGATCTCCGTCGACAAACTGACTCCCACCGGCCACTTCCACGATTCCGGAACGGCGACCCGCGGCCGGATATGATCGCCCACCCATTGCCAGCCGACCCGCGAATCCGCGCTGGTGAAGACGTAAAAGCCAAGTTCGAACCAGTCGCTGAAGCCGTGCGTGATTTCGAGGGTCTCGTGTAACTGGTGCTCGGTGGGGTACTGGCCGTCGACGACAGTCTTGCTGCCCTCGAAGGTGAAGTTGCTGTGAAGCTCGAACATGGTGGCGCCGGGCGAAACCAACTCGGAACCGTACACCTGAATCTCATAACTACCTTGCGCATACAGAAGCCCGAATGGAGCCGAGGCGAGGGCCGTGAGCAGCAGAATTCGCGTTAGGGGTAGCATCAAGTATTTGTTTATATCTCCAGAAAATGACTCCTGAAAAACGCCAGCATGACGAGATGTTCATCTTCGGAGCTTATTCCTTCCTCGGGCAACCTGTCCCAGTAAAAGGACGTCAAACAGTCCTAGTCGCGTCTCTATGCGCAAATCTGCCAGATTCATTCTTCTCTCCGTTCCCTGCGCCTTCGTACTTGCTCTGGCGGGCTCATCGTCGGCGGCGACCGCACCTCACGAGAGCGAGCTCTACGCCGGTTGGCTCAAGATGTACGACCTCCAATTCGACGATGCACACCGCGTCTTTGCCGCCTGGAAACAGAGCCACCCGGACGATTCACTTGGTCCAGCATCCAACGCCGCGGCCTACTTATTTTCCGAGCTGGCCCGATTGGGCGCTCTCGAATCTGAATTATTTGTCAACGACACCCGCTTCAAAGACCGCGCAAAGTTGCAGTCCGATCCGGCCAGGAACGCACTGTTCGTTCAGGAGATCGCCCAGGCGGAGCGTCTGGCGGATGCGGCATTGCAAAGATCCGGCGCCGATTCCAATGCGCTACTCGTCAAGTCTCTGACCTTGGGTTTGCGCGCCGATAATGCGGCTCTGATCGAAAAACAGTCCTTGGCCGCGTTGAGCTACACAAAGGAGGCACGCGTCTTTTCCGAGAGACTGTTACAGGCGAAGCCCGAGGCCGGCGACGCGTACTTTGGTCCGGGTATGGAGAACTATCTCTTGAGCCTGAAGCCCGCACCTCTGCGTGTTCTCCTGCGAGTGACGGGCTCCAACGTCGATCGCGAGAGGGGCCTCGAAGAGATTCGCGAGACGGCGCTTCACGGTCATTACCTGGAACCATTTGCAAAGCTGCTGCTGGCGGTGGCGGCGTTGCGCGATAACAATCCCGTCCGTGCACGCGAACTCCTTGGGGATTTGCACAGCCGCTTTCCGGACAACGAACTGTACATGCGCGAGATGGACCGCATCGATAAAGGAGCGCGTTGAAGGAGCCGACGCCAACAGCGCATCTAAGAAACGAATAATGGCATCTTCCACCCTGCTCACGCCCAGTTCCGACCGTTCCAGATTCAAAACTGTTCTTTGGATCTCCCTTGGTCTCACTGCGCTCTTTGTCTTCGTCACTTCAGAAGCACTTCTTCTCGGCGATTACCCCATGTACCACATCTACCGTCTGCAGGTCATCGCCGACCGCCATCTCCTCATCCCCCATACACTCTTTAGCCTCATCGCTCTACTCGCAGGCCCTATACAGTTCTCGTCGCGTCTTCGCCAGCGTCACCTGAAATTCCATCGCGTACTTGGCCGCATCTACGTCATCTCGGTCTTCATCGGCGCCTTGAGCGGGATCGCCCTCGCCGCCGGCCGTCCCGGCTTGCCAGGAACCTCGATGCAGGCCGCGGCCTGGATCGTCTGCACCACAGCCGCATTCATAACCGCGCGTAACCGCCAAACCGCCCAGCATCGCCAATGGATGGTTCGCTCCTATGCGGTCACGTTTACCTTCGTCTCCAGCCGGGTACTGAATCTCTGGCCCCGCTACTGGAGCCATCTTGGCGACACCCTCGCCGCCGTCGGCGTCATCGCCTTCACGCTCGCTTCACTGCTTGTCGTCGACCTGGCCCTCAGCTGGCGCGAGCTCACCACCCGTCGTGCCTGAGGGTCGCCGGGCTTTGAGAGCTTTCAATATGAATTCATTCGCGCCCAATCGTGTCATATCGACTGCGTCTTCATCTAGTGGGTACGGCCAGATCCCGTCCGTCGCGTCGGATCACGGCGCCGGATTGACATGCGCTGGGCTGAGCAATGATTGTCAGTCGGCGGGTATTGCCCCGAGAGACTAAGCGGCTCCGGCACTCGGATTACGATTGTGGCTCTCATAAATTTCAAGTCATTCTGGGATCATTAGGTTTCCGATGTCCCCGAGGTGACTGGTTAAGTCGATGAGTGTCCTGTGTCCGTTCCTTCTCACACTGTCTTCAGTGTTCCGCTCGCGCACCGCCCTCCAGGTGGAGATCCTGGCGTTGCGCCATCAGATCGGTGTGCTCCGGCGCTCCGCCAACAAGCGGCCGAAGTTGACCGAGGTGGATCGTGTGTTTTGGGCGTGTCAAAATCAACCTCCCTCTCAGATTTGACTTGCAATTTCTCCGGGCCGGAGTGATGGATTGTGTCGACCGCCACCCGGTCAGGAGTAACACGATGAGCACCAACACAATCGATACGGGGAGAACCACGACACCGGAAGCTGGCGCTCCGCAACCCAAGAGCACGCGCAAACCCGCCAAGAAGTCCAAGGCCGCAAAGAAGGCTGCCAGCAAACCCAAAGCTGAGCGCGCCAACAAGAAGGCCGAGGTCATCGCATTGATGAAGCGCGCCAAGGGAGCGACGTTGGCCGAGATCATGGCCGCGACGGGCTGGCAAGCCCACACTGTGCGCGGCTTCGTCAGCATCCTCGGCAGCAAGGGAGGGGAGAAGATCGAGTCCTCGAAGACCGACGCCGGGGAACGCACATACCCATCGCGAAGTAGTTTTCCGCCGTCCTGCCCAAACGCCACTTCCTGGTTCTACCCTGGGGCGGCGTTGCTCGTTAATTTGGCTGCATTGCCCAACAAGTGACGTGACGGACCGGTCGCCTCCAAACCATTGCCGGTCCGAAATGTTCGACAGTGAGGCCACAAAAATTGACTGCTATTTCGAGCACAGGCGCGCCATCTGAAACAGTACACGGTGATTAGTTGCAGTTCCAGCGCCTTGGCACCCCGGGCCGAACAGACCTGTCAACAAACGGAACCTGTCAACTGGAGAGAACGGAGAATTTGGCGTCGAAAGGCACGCGGCGGGA